>WBZT01002939.1_pt1 | contig 11513 bp, 7 predicted proteins | sample 5204241 | NCBI WGS metagenome assembly WBZT01 (sample SAMN12344358, study PRJNA552823) | activated sludge metagenome | biome: Activated sludge suspended growth; feature: Nitrification reactor; material: Wastewater; isolation source: activated sludge from nitrification reactor of wastewater treatment...
GAGGAAGTCCGACTTGGGGCTCACCTTCCACGCGCCCACCCGGGCGATTTTCTCGGCCTCCCGCCGGAAGAACAGGCTTTCCTGCAACTGGCGTTCCGCAGCCTTGCGTTCCGTGAAATCCGTCCAGACACTGGCCAGACAGTCCACGCCACCGACCACAATCCGCCGGATGCTTACCCGCACATCCCGGAGCGATCCGTCTCGATGCCGATGAGTGGTCTCAAACACGACGCCGCCCGCCTTCCGCGCTGCTTCGGAGTTGCGCTGGATCTCCTCCGGCGAATGCTCGGCTTGGATGTCTCGCACCGAGAAGCGCGCAAACTCCTCCCGGGTGTAACCGAGACGTTCGTGCGCAGCCGTATTGAATTCAAGGAAACGCCCGGTTTGCGCCTCGACGAGGACGATGGCGTCGGCTGCCTGGGTGACGATGGTTTGATAGATTTCCTGTTGAGCTCGAAGATTTGCTTGAGTTCGTATCCGCTCCAAAGTCCCGGCGACGTTATCCGCCAGGGCTTCCAGCAAATCCACAGACGCATGGTCATACGCATTTCGTGCGTAACTCTGAACGGACAAGATGCCCAATGTTCGCCCGCCATGACGCAGGGGGACAAATATCAAGGAGAGGGAGCGTCGTCCGTTGCCAATGAGCCAGAGCTTCTGTTCGCCCAAGTCTTCCCGCTCCCGCAACAAGAGCTGACCTTGGCTCAATCCTTTCCGGATTATCTCCGCCGGGGCGATTTCGCGACGCGGCTCGACCGGAATCTCCTGCGTCTGACCATCAATCAAGTCGTAAACCGCCAAATCGGTCCACGTCTGCTGCTTTTCGTCCACTTCACGAATCCAAGCGGCATCCCAACCCACCAAGTCACGGGAGGCATCCAGGATCGCCAGCGCGGCCGCCCGGGCATTCGTCGCTTCCGCCAGTTCTCGTCCTAAGGCGGCCAACCGGGAGCTTCGTTCAACCGCCGCCTGGAGTTTTTGCTGCGCTAACTTTCTCTCAGTGATGTCCACCGCCACCCCGATCGCCTGCACAGGACGTCCGCTGGCGTCGAACTTGATTTATCCCGAGTCGTCCACCCAGAACAGCCGCTCCCCAATCTGCACGCGATACTCCGCCCGGTAGGCTGTTCGACCGAGAACGGCCTCCTGCATGGCGGCATCGGGAATCCTCTGATCCGCTTCATGAATGATGGACCGGAGGAATTCGCGCGACACGGGCCGCCGCTCCAAGCCAAACACCCGAAAAATCTCCTCCGACCATTCGAGCCGATCCGTGGCGAAGTCATATTCCCAGGCACCCATCTTCGCGGCGCTCATGGCCTGTTGCAACCGCTGCTGGTTGGCCCGCAGAATTTCATCCGTCTGCTTGCGCTCGGTAATGTCTTGGAGGATCCCGAGCGAACCCTCATAACCTCCGTCCACATCAAACAGGGAAACGGCGGAATCCGCCAGCCACCGGACACGGCCGTCGCGGGCGCGAATTCGCAAATCCGCCCGCCAGATGCGGACATTCCCGGTCAGGATTTGCTGGGCCGCCGCGCCCCGCGGCAACCCCGCCAGCTCACCATACAAAATCGTTTCCTGGATGATCTCCTGCCAGACGCCAGATTTGAGTTCCCCGGGTTGATAACCGGTGAGCGCGGCGATTCCCTCGCCCATGAACTCGTAAGCATCCGCGCGGTACCGTTTTAGATACGGAATCAAATCGGCGGCGGCGATGGCCCGACGGTAACGATCGTGGTTTTGCTCCAGTTCCAGCCGGATTCGCCGACTTTCGGTGATGTCCGAAAAGAGCGTGGCGAATAAGCCAGGCTTGGGCGAACACACCGAAACAGCAAAGTACTTCTGCAGGGGGGCAAAGTGCGTTTCAAACCAGCAAGCTCGCCCGGTTTCCGCCACCTGCGTGTATTCCGCCAAATACGGTGCTGCCGCCGTGCCGTAGCAGTCGGTGGCCACCCGTCCCCGAATTTTCGCAGCTGCCAGGCCAGTGTGCCGTTCAAAAGCCGGATTGACATCCAGCACCCGATAATCCACCGACTGGCCAGCGGCATCCCGAACCAGTTCGTGCAGCGCCACGCCCTCCTCCATGTTTTCGAACAGCGAGCGAAAGCGGCTTTCGGATTCGCGTAAGGCCGCTTCGGCTTGCTTGCGCCGTGAGATGTCCCGACAGACACAAAAGACCAGCTTTTGCCCGCCGATCAACGCGCCGTTGGTGCTGACCTCAACCTCGAGCCGGGAGCCATCCTTGTGGCGATGGGTCGTCTCAAAGTGATCTCCGACCTCGCCCAGGGTCTGAATGGCTTGCAGGAGTTGTTCGCGACTCCATTGACAATCCCAATCCCAGACAAACAACTGCCGGACTTCCGTCTGGGAATAACCCAACATCTCCGCAAACTTATAGTTGGCTTCAAACACCCGTCCCTGCGCATCCAGCACCACGATACCGTCCCGGGAATGCTCAACCAACGCCCGCCTGCGGGCGGCTTCCTCCGCGAGCGCCTGCTCCGCGTGCTTGCGCTCAGTGATGTCCGTGTGCGTGCCGAGGACCCGTAGCGGCTTGCCATCCGCCGTACGCGCCAGCACGCGGCCCTGATCCAGCACCCACTTGAAGCGTCCGTCCTTGCACCGGATCCGGTGTTCGCTGGAGTACTCCGGAGTTTCGCCGTCCAGGTGGCGCTGGATTTCTACCATCACTGACGGGAGGTCATCCGGATGAACGCGCGATTTCCATTCGGCCAGCGTGCCGCCGATTTCATCCGGCGCAAAACCCAACATGGCTTTCCAGCGAGCGCTGTAAAAAACCTCGTTGGTCAGCGCATTCCAATCCCAGACTCCCTGACCACCGCCTTCCAGCGCGAATTTCCAGCGCTCTTCGCTCGCCTGAAGCTGCCGCGCCGACTCCCGGAGGCGCAGGAAATAGCGGTTCAACGTGACCCCGAGCAAACCGGCGGTGACGAGAATGAAAAGCCAGCCCTTGACCTGCTCCACCAACGCCTCAAGCTCGTTATCCAGCACGAGATGGTGAACGGCCCACCCCGAACAGAAAACCCACAATCCCCCAAGGAGCACGTAGGCGAGGGCGATTCTCCAGGCCATGGAAGGCGCAGGCCGAACCGGTGCCGCCGGCGGTTTTGATTCCGTAGCTTTCGACTTGGGCATAAACGTTTGGTGATTGGGAATGCGCAACTCGCACTACCCGGTTTGCGAACCACAGGCGCTTGCCTGGCGACAGTTCACTCCGCCCGCGCGCCAACTGTTCTTCGTCACTGTACCGATGTAGAAATAGGCAAAACCCTTTGGCCTGTCACGCGGCAAGCCAGCGACCACGACCAAACCTCGGCGATCATCCCGCGACCCCATCGGGCACTGTGGCTTCCGCCAGCAAGCGGCGGGCAACTTCGCGCAGCTCCGCCGGAAGGAACGGCTTGGAGAGAACCGCCGTGCCGCCCAGCTTCCTCGCCAGACCGAGATACAACTCCGCATCCGCCATACCGCCCGCCGAAATCGCGATGATGGGAACGGTGGGGTCCATCCGGCGCAGCGCCTGAATTATTTCCAAACCATCCATTGCGGGCATGAGGATGTCGGTGAGGACGAGATCGAATGGTTGCGCGGCAAACAGCTCGAGAGCATGGCGCCCGTCTTCCGTCGCCAAGACAAAGTGTTGCTCATCCGCCAGCGCCTGCTCCATTGCTCTCCGGAGACTGGCTTCGTCGTCAATGATCAGGATGCGAGTCATATAATTCCTCATTCGCCAAATTGCCCCGGAGGCCACCCCGGATGGCGGAAGCTGTGGCTGCTTCCGTTCTGAAGGAAGGCCGCGGCATCAGCCGCCACCGGTCAGGCGAGGATCGCCTAAGGCGATTCACTCGCCGACACGGCGGTGCAGCGCTTGAAGCATCGTCCAATTCGTCAAGGTGATGAAGTGCGAATTCCCCCGACAAGGGCGGCGCCATATTCCTGACACCTGTCCGTAAGGTTTTCCCGGACACCGCAAGGAACTTGCCGCCCCGCCAGACGCGTCAGCAAGTTTCCTCAACCACCGGATTGGTCAGCGTTCCGATTTTCTCGATCTCCACGCTCACCGTGTCCCCGGGCTGCAACCATCGCACCGGATCCCGCGCCATGCCGACGCCGTGTGGCGTGCCGGTCAAAATCACCGTGCCCGGCAGGAGCGTCGTGCTGCCACTGAGAAACTCGATCAACGCCGGCACGTCGAAGATCATGTCGTTGGTGTTCCAATCCTGGAGGATTTCGCCATTGACCGTCGTGCGGAGGGCAAGCTGGTTGGGATTTCCGATTTCATCCGGCGTGACCAGGCATGGCCCGAGCGGACAGAAGGTATCGAAGCCCTTGCCGCGGCACCACTGGCTGCCGCCCCAGCCTTTCTGCCAATCCCGGGCGCTCACGTCGTTGGCGGCCGTATAGCCGAGCACATAATCCAGCGCGCTGGCGCGCGAGACATTCTTGCACCGCTGGCCGATGACAATGGCGAGTTCGCATTCGTAATCCACTTCGTTGCTGCGCAAGTGCCGCGGGAGTTGGATCGGATCGCCGGGATGTTGCAGTGTGTTCAAGCCCTTGAAGAACACCACGGGAAATTGCGGAATCTTGGCGCGGGTTTCCTCGGCGTGACGCCGATAGTTGAGGCCGATGCAGACGAGGGAAACCGGATCCAGCGGGGCGAGCAGCCTCGCCACGTCCGCCGTTTGCGATGTCAGCTGGAGCTGGCCGAAAAGATTCCCGGCGAGTTGGAGCGCCGAACCGTCGGGTTGCAGCGCCGCGAGACCAGTCGTGCCCTGTCTGTCCTGAAAGCGGATGATTTTCATGCGCGCTGTATTCTCCAGTACTAGCGGAAAGGTCAAGCACGACCGCACCGACGAAAGGGAAAGCAGCAGCGCTTGCCAATCTGTCACCCTTCAAAACCGGATTGTCTTCGCCGACTTGATGGTGAAGACAATTGGCGAAGCGGTTTGCGCTAAAGCATCTGCCATTCCCGCCGATAGCTGACGAAGGAGCGTCCTGTGGTCGCCCCGTCGCCGGCACGAAACGGCGACTTGAAGCAGGTGAGCGTGAACAATTGGCCTTTTGAGCCAGATCGGGGAAAACAAAGTGCCGCTAGCTCTTGATTCGTTGCAGTCCTGGGAAAAAGCGCGCCAGCAATTTAGAATCTGGACACGAGGCTGCGCGTCGTTGCTCGAAGCCGGAGTGGAGAAACTTGGCTTTCGGCGGACGGCGCGCGTGCAGGAACTGCTGGCCGATTTGGAAACCGCCCAACACGAGTTGCAATCGGCCTCCCAACGGCTGGAACGCCATTTTCTGGTCATCAGCGACGATCTCCAAAAATCCAGCCGGCTCAGCGACGCCCTGGTGTTGCGCGGCGAAACCCTGGTCAGCCTCGCCGTCGGCCAGACCAATGGTGAAACGGATCTGCATAGTGCCGTTCGCGTGCTGAACGCGCCGCTGGCCTTTCTCAACGAATACGATGCCAGTTCGGCGGAATTGGTCGAACGGCTGCCGCGCTGCGAAGCCGCCTTGAACGCCGTGTGCAAGTTGCGTCCGGTCATGCAGGGCGCGGTCGTGCCGTTGAAATTCGTGCAGACGCTCTTTCGTGTCGAGTCCGCCTCCTTGCCCCCGGAAGTCTGCGCGATGTTCACCGGCCTGGCGCAGGACATCGAACAACTTTACAACAAGGTCAGCCAGACGCTCGACGAACAGTTCACCAACCTGGAAACCGCCCGGGCCACGATCCAACGCCTGGTCGGCAAGCTCCAGGCCCAGGTGCAATCGCATCAGCGCTTCGTGACCGAAAAGAAGGACGCGGTGGACCGCTCGTTGGCCAACCTGGAGCAGATCCTACAGGCCAGCCAGGAACGGGACTTTCGCTTTAGCAAATCCACCCGCGGCGTCTCCGACGCCGTGAATCACGCAGTCGTGGGCCTGCAATTCCAGGACATCACCCGCCAGAAACTCGAGCACGTGGCCACGGCGTTGGCGAAAATGCAGGAGTGCTGTGACGACCTGGCTTCCGCCCGGGGTGCGAAAACGCGCGAAATCCTGCAGTTCATCAACCAGACGAGCCGCATTCAACTCCATCAGCTCGAGGCCGTGCTCACCGATCTGCAATCCGCCGAAACGACGATTCGCAGTGCCACCGAAACCATCGCCACGGACGCCTCCAAACTCGACGCGAACTGCCTGAAGCTGGATGGACTGGGCGGCAACTCGGCCGCCGAGGACGGCATGGTGCAGGTGCTCCTGGACGTGACGGGCGAAATCCAGGGCTTGATGATGAGCACAGTGAAGTTACAACTGGAAATCGGCGAAGCCACCCGCCCACTCAATGGTCTCGCCTCCAATTTTACCGGCGGACTGCGGCAGCTTTCCCGCAGCATCCGGCTCATCGCGCTCAACGCCCAGGTCCACGCCGCCCAGATTGGCACCGGCACCGGGCTGGAAGTACTTTCCGAACGTACCTGCCATATTTCCGACGAGGCGAACGCGGTCAATGAACAGGCCGCCGCGCAACTGACAACCCTATCCACGACCCTTGAGCAGATAGCCACCGACTGCGCGTCGCTGGGGGCGCGCTCGAGCGGCCAGTTGGAAGCCCTCACACTCGAAGGCGGCCGGCTGGAGAAGCGCCTCCACGACTATCGCGACCTGACACTTGGGGTTTTCCAGGAAGTCACCGAGCTGGCATTACGACTGCGGGAACACCTGGCCACGGCGCAGGCAAATACCGCTTTCGCGGCTGAGGCTGCTGATCAATTTGCCAGGGTGCAGGCGCCACTGCTCGAACTGGTTTCTGCCACCGATAAATTCGTCATCGGCATTGACGCCGCCGCCGCCAACCAAGCCGGGCAACTCAGCGCGCATTACACCATGGAGTCAGAGCGCGTCGTGCATGAGGCGGCGTTGGGCGTGCCTGCTGTCGAAGGAAAACCAGCGCGATCGAAAACTCCGACCCCGGCGACAGCGCTCGCTGATACCGGTGTCGCCGACGACGGCGTCGAGCTGTTTTAACCGGCGGGAACAACCATGTGCTCCCGCTTCGGGTGGATGACGGACTGGCTCGGTCCAACCGCGCAACTCTTTTTCCTCAAGTTCCCGGTTCCAGCGCCGATTTGCCAGACAGGCACCACTCAAGGGCTGCCAGCACGCGCACGAATCATCAGCGCCGGCCGGTTGAGGGCGAAAAATCATGAGCAAAACGATAATGACGGTGGATGACGCAACGACCATGCGCAACCTCATCGCTTTCACCCTCAAACCCACCGGGCACGCGGTGGTTGAAGCCTCGGACGGCGTCGCGGCGCTGGGGGTCCTGAAAACGCGCAAGGTGGACCTCATCATCACCGACATCAACATGCCGAACATGAACGGCATCGAGTTCACCCGCCAAGTGCGCACGCTTCCCGCCTATCGGACCGTTCCGATCATTCTGTTGACCACCGAATCCGACCCCGAAAAGAAGAATCAGGGCCGGGCGGCGGGCGCCACGGGCTGGATCGTGAAGCCGTTCAAGCCTGACCAATTGCTCGCCGTCGTGGCCAAGGTGCTCCCCAACTAGTGGCAACCCCCGTCCCACTGTGAACGACCAACTTCATCAGCAGTTGATCAACGACCTGATCGTCGAGAGCCTTGAAGGCTTGGATCGTTATGACAACGAACTCCTCGCATTGGAACAGGGCGCGGGCGGCGCGGACACCCTGAACAGCATCTTCCGCGTCATCCACACCATCAAGGGAACTTCCGGCAGTTTGGGGTTGCAAAAAATCGAGAAGGTCGCCCACATCGGGGAGAACCTGCTGAGCCTCTTCCGCGAAGGCAAACTTGCGCCGACGCCGGAAATGATCACCACGCTGTTCACCTACGCAGATGCTTTGCGGGAGATGTTGCATTCGCTGGAAACGCAACACCACGAAGGCCACACCGACTACAGCGCCCTGCTCCAGCAAATTCAGGAGTTTCAAACCGCCCCACCGACGGTTGTGGCGGCAAAACCACCACACGCCCGCGTGCCCGCACCGGCGATTACCGAAGGGTGGGGACTATTTCACGAGGAACCGTCGGCGGCCGCGCCGGAAACAATCACTGCTCCGACAACGCCCGCTGCGGCAACGGCCGCACTTGCAGCACCGAAACCGCCGCCCCCCCAACCGCCGACACCAGCCACCCACCCGGGATGGGGCCTCTTTGAGGAGGAGCCGGCAACGACCGAAGCGGCAACTCCGCCGGTCGCGTCAACCAAGCCGGTGAAATCGGCCGCTCCCGAAAAGGATCTGCCGTCCCGGAGCGCGGTCTCGGAAAGCGCCATCCGCGTCGAGGTCGGCCAGCTCGACCGACTGATGAATCTGGTCGGCGAACTGGTGTTGACGCGCAACCAAATCATGCAGCGCACCGGCGCCAGCAAGGACTCCGCCTTCCAGGCGATTTCCCAACGCCTCAATCTGATCACCACCGAGTTGCAGGAAGGCGTCATGAAGACCCGCATGCAGCCCATCGGCAACATCTGGGGAAAATACCCCCGCATCGTTCGCGACGTTGCGCATGAACTCGGCAAGCAAGTGCATCTCGAAATGGTTGGCAAGGAAACCGAACTCGATCGCACGATCATTGAAGCCATCAAGGATCCGCTCACGCACATCATCCGCAATTCGATTGACCACGGCATTGAAACGCCGGCGCAGCGCCACACCGCCGGCAAGCCCGAACAAGGTCTGCTCCATTTGCGCGCCTATCACGAAGGCGGACAGGTCAACATTGAGATCATGGATGACGGCGCCGGCATTAACGTCGCGCGCGTCAAACAAAAATCTGTTGAGAAAGGATTGATCACCGCGGAACAAGCAGCCCGCATGAACGACCGCGAAGCCTTCAACTTGATTTTCCGCCCCGGTCTTTCGACGGCGGAGAAGGTTTCCAATGTTTCCGGCCGGGGCGTCGGCATGGACGTGGTCAAAACGAACATCGAAAAAATTGGGGGCTCCGTTGATGTGCATAGCGAAGCCGGCCACGGCATGACCATCAAGATCAAGATCCCGCTGACCTTGGCGATCATCCCGGCGCTGATTGTCAGCAGTGGTGGCGAACGCTTCGCTATCCCCCAGGTCAGCTTGCTGGAACTGGTCCGGATCGAAGGCGGCGCCAAAGGCGGTGGCATCGAAACGGTCTTCGACGCGCCGGTTTACCGGCTGCGCGGGCAATTGCTGCCGTTGGTTTATCTCCAAAAGGTTCTTGATCGCGGAGGTGGAGGGCGAGCGGTCAATCATCAGGGCGACACTGGCGAAATTTTTGTGAAAGCACGCGGCGCACACCGGGCGTGGCTCCAGAAACTACAGCAGGTTCTGAACGGCGTTAGCACATTGACACGCGAGGAAACCGGCTCGCATACGCTTTGTCAGCTGGGCCAGTGGATTTACTCGGAAGGCCTGAAGAAATACGCTGATATTCCGGAGATTCACGCACTCGAAAAGCTCCACACGCAATTTCACGCCTCGGTTGCCGGAATCGTCGAGTTGGCCAACGCCGGCAGGAAGGCCGAAAGCGAAGCCAAGCTGGCTGAGCTCGAAAAAGTGTCGGAGAAGCTGATTGAGCTTCTCGCCATCGCTGAGAAGCGGATCTTGGAGTGTCAGAATATCAATATCGTCGTTTTGCAGGCCGACGGTCGCTCTTTTGGATTAGTCGTGGATGCGGTAAACGACACCGAGGAAATAGTCGTCAAGCCGCTCGGTAAGAGCCTACGTGGCCTAGCCTGCTTTGCCGGCGCAACCATCATGGGTGACGGCCGGGTAGCTTTGATCCTGGATGTCATGGGTCTGGCGCAACATGCGGAGGTGATTTCTGAAAACAGCGAATCAAACTTCACGGCCCACCCGACCCAGACGCTTCTGCTTTTCAGCGTCGGGGACCGCGACCGGGTGGCCATTCCACTATCCGTTGCGGCGCGATTGGAGGAGTTTCCCCGGGAGAAAATCGAACGCGCAGGGCAAAAAGATGTGGTGCAATACCGCGACCAGATTCTACCGCTCATTCGTGTTTCCGACATCTTGCAGACCGCACCCTCCACCACCGCGACGAGTGGCGAAGCTCCCATGCAAGTCGTGGTTTACACCGAACAAGGCCGCAGCATCGGTCTCGTGGTAGACAGCATCAATGACATCGTAGAAACCGCGTTCACACTCCAACATCAAAACAGCACCGCTGGGCTGTTGGGTTCGACGGTGGTCCAAGGAAAAGTGACCGATGTGCTGGACGTCCGCGCGGTCATAAAAGCAGCCGGAACGGGCTTTTTCCAAACAGCAACCTGAGCCATGAGCGAACCGAAGCAATACTGCACCTTTTACTTAAACGGCCTGTTCTTTGGCGTGGAAGTCATCCAAGTCCAGGAAGTCCTCCGTCCACAGACGATCACGCGCGTGCCCATGGCCCCACAGACCGTTCGCGGACTAATCAATCTTCGCGGCCAGATCGTCACCGCGCTGGATTTGCGACAACGCCTCCAATTGCCTGAGCAAGCAGCGGGGGAATGCTCCATGAACGTGGTCATTCGCGATGAGGACAACGTGGTCAGTTTGCTGGTGGACGAGATTGGCGACGTGGTGGAGGTGGACGAAAAATTGTTTGAGCCGCCGGCGGAGACCTTGCGGGGTGTCGCTCGTGAATTGATACAAGGCGTTTACAAGCTTCAAAACCGGCTCTTGCTGATCCTCAACACCCAGCTTGCCATCAATCTGCCCGATGGCGCGATCAACGCCACCACCGCATGCAACTGATCTAAATAGTTAAAACTACAGAGGCCCTATGAGAAACGTGATTGAACCTCCAACAACAAGCAATGGCCACGGACGCCATACCAACGGCCACGGGCGGCCCAATGGCCTGCCGCGTGCGCACCCGCCAACCGCGCCAGCCCCGTCGTCCACCCAGCCGCCGGTGGATGCGTCCAAGCCATCCGCTGGACCGCGCGTCAAGAAGAGCCGCTGGTTCAATTTGCGAAACAAGATTGTGGCCCCGGCCATCCTGCTGATCATGACTGGCGGCTCGGCGGTGTACCTTACCTTGTGGTTGGAAGCGAATAAGATTGATGCCAATCAACTGCGCGTACTCAGCACCTCGGCTCAAGGGATTCAGGAGCGCGTGGATCGGTTTCTGTTTGAACGTTATGGAGACGTACAGGCGTTTGCGCTCAATCCGATGGTTCACCGTGACCTCTCGAAACTCAGTGACACCGAACGGTCGGCTTTGACGTCGTTGTTCAACAACTATGTCTCCGCGTACGGATGTTACGCTGCCTCCATGGTTTTGGACCCTGCGGGCAAGGTCGTGGCAATCAGCACACGCACTGCAAAGGGCAATCCCTTGCCGACCGCAGTCAACATGGTGGGGCGCGATCTTGCTAACACCGGTTGGTTCCAAAGAGCCAAAGCAGAGCAATATACCACCTACAAAGGTGATGGGGCATTGACTGGCACCGTGGTTGATGACGCGTCTCCAAATCCGCTGATCGC
>WBZT01001082.1_pt1 | contig 11512 bp, 10 predicted proteins | sample 5204241 | NCBI WGS metagenome assembly WBZT01 (sample SAMN12344358, study PRJNA552823) | activated sludge metagenome | biome: Activated sludge suspended growth; feature: Nitrification reactor; material: Wastewater; isolation source: activated sludge from nitrification reactor of wastewater...
TAAGGATAACGTCTAGAGAAAAGGAATGTATTGGTAGTTATTAGAAAACCTAAGAATAAATTAGCAGGAGAAAAAAACGCGCATGAACTACGATATTATTTAATTCGAGCATTGTTATGGTACAATGGTTTAAGGCATTTATCAGTTAAAATATGAGGTATTAGAGAAAATTACAAAGTAGAAAATCAATTCTTATTGCATCGTCAAAAAGTAGTGATTTTTAATGCCAGCGGTCTTACAACAATGTTTTAATGACCATTTAGAGTTAATTTTATTCAGATCGAAAAATATGCATAGTGGGAACTACAAACCTGGAGTTGCAAGGTCAAATTATTAGGAGAGAGGTCTATCTATTATAAAGTAAGAATAATTGGACAATTGGATTCTCTTACGTAGTGGATTGAAAGGCTCTGAAAAGTCGCCAAAATCCATAAAGTAAGAATAAGATGGCTAGTGAATAATTATATATATTTTCATCAACCACCTTTTGAAAAAAAATAAAAACGCCAACACCAATGTAGCTCAATGCTAGTAATATTAGAAATAATTTTTTGACAATCATAAGGTAAATTTATAGCACAAAAAAAAGTGTACCAATTAGTTGATACACTTTTAATAATTTGTATTGAAAATCGAGATTAACCCTCGAGTTTGAATTTAATTGGTAGCGTAAAATTAACTGGTACCGCCCGACCATTGTGTTTTCCTGGTTTCCAATTTGGCATAGATTTAACAACCCGAGCAGCCTCTTCATCGCAACCACCGCCAATTCCTCTGGCGATAACAACCTTCGTAATGTCTCCTTCTTTGGTTACAATAAACTGAACTACAACGGTGCCTTGAATATCATTTTCCCTAGCAATAGCTGGGTATTTGAGATGATCTTTGATGTACTTGTACATCGCTGCCTGACCATCAGGAAACTCCGGCATCTGTTCAACATATTTGAATACTTCTTCTTCTTTTTTTTCTTCAACAACCGGAGGGGGAGCTTCTACCAGGGACTGATCAACCCCGCCTTCTTCCCCTTTTTTGGTTTCAGTAGCAATGTCCTTATCCTTGATTTCTTCTATGGTTGGAGGAGGAGGTTCTTCATCTTTAACCTCTTCATCTTTTTTTACCTTCGGAGGAACAAATTTAATTTGATCTTTTATCGGTGGAGGTTCAATTTTAGGAGGCGGCGGTGGAGGTGGTTTGTTAGGATCTATTGGTGGAGGTTCTGTCAGTGTTACTTCTTTCAGAACCAGTTCATCTTTCTGAGGAATTAATCCTTTAACTGCTTTCATGATCATGGGCATTCCAATCATTAAGAGGAATAATAAACTTCCAATGAGTATAGCCTTACTCATATTTTTATCATAAATCCGCCTTAAAATGTACGCACCATAGGATTGGTTACGACCTTTAAAGACGATATCGTCCATGATGTATTTTAAAATTTGCGTGTTTTCCATATATCAGATAATAATATTACTTTATTAAACACATTATTAAACTAAGTTATTATTTTCTTACTTCGTGAATTTGTATCGCAATAACTGAATCGATTGGATCACTGGGTGGCAGAATAGCATATCGCTTGACATCATTGATACTCATTTCATCCAAAACATCTACAATATTTTTATATTTAGATTTCGGTAATGGTTTGATCATAACAAAAAGTTCGTCCTGATTTCCCCATTGAGCTTTGACATCCGCCTGCCTTTTCTGAATTACTTTTCTTAAGCCGCCGGCACTATAATCAACACTATCCATAACGATTTGCGTATTTGCATCTATATCGTCCGGTGAAACATAGTGAACAACCTTATCTGTAGATGTAAGCATAAGGGATAAAGTCTTAGACATTTTGATTGGTGGTTCTTCAATCTTTTTATTGTCTTCTTTGGCAGGCTTGTTCACTTCCATAGTTTTTGGTTTGTTAAAAGTGGTAGCCAACATAAAAAAGGTGATTAATAAAAAGCCAAGATCAACCATAGCTGTCAAGTCTACTCTTGTAGACATTTTCTTGGACCGTACCTTCTTATGACCTTTTTTACCTCCCCCACCTGAGGGGACATTCATTTCAGCCATGTGAATTTATTTTTAAAATTATAGTATTCATTATTCCTTAGCAGTTCTTGCAGATGTAATTAAGTTAAACTTATTTACCTTCCGATTTTGTAAAGCTTCAATTAGCTTATCAAATGCTTTGTATTCAGTGGTTTTATCACATTTAATTGCTATTCTTAAGTTATTATTTTCCTGCCTGGAAAACAATATAAGATCCTCTATCTGAGCTCCACCTGTCGTGTCAATTTTTAACCCGGGTTGAATAATGTGAGCGCGCTCATTTGGATCTTTCTTAAGGAAATCCGGTAAATTCATTACATCCATACCCCATAGTTCCAGCGTACGAAAAGCATCCCTTTGTTTAGGATCAATTTGCAAGCCATATCTTTCAATCAACCTATCCAATAATTTTAATCTGGTATTCTGATCATCCAAACCAAAAAACATCCTACCGTCTGGTGAAATATTGAACATCATAATATCCTTATCCGGAATCGGTATTTGAGCCGTTGATGAAGGAATATCAATCTGAACAACTTCTGCTGCCCGAAACTTAGTAGTCAGGATAAAGAAGGTAAGCAATAGAAATGCCACATCGCACATGGCAGTCATATCAATTGCAGTACTTTTTCGTGGTATTTTAACCTTAGGCATACATTAAGTTTTAAAAAATTGCTTAATTTTAAAATTAATGCTTTGATGCAAAAGTTTGAGAGATACTGAAACCAGCCTCATCAATACCATAGGTTAAGCCGTCAATTTTAGTCGTAAAATAATTATACGCAATAATGGCAGTAGCGGAAGTCGAGATACCTAAAGCTGTATTGATCAAGGCTTCAGAAATACCGGTTGAAAGCGCAACGGCGTCTGGAGCACCTGCTGTTGCAATCGCGGAAAAAGCTCTGATCATACCAAATACTGTTCCCAGCAATCCTAATAGGGTTGCAACGGATGAAATAGTGGCAAGAATAACCAGATTTTTTTCTAACATTGGTAATTCCAGACTAGTAGCTTCCTCAATTTCTTTTTGAATGGCGATAACTTTTTGATCTTTATCAAGATCTGATTTTCCAGCCATTTCTTTATATTTATGAAGACCTTCTCTAATTACATTGGCAACTGATCCCTTTTGTTTGTCACATTCGCTAATAGCTGCATCTACTTGATTATTGTTAAGTAGACTGTTTATTTTTTTAACGAATGTTGGAATAGCTCCTTTACCACTTGCTACACTTAAGGTAAAAATCCTTTCAATAATGGTTGCGAGTACAATAATAAATGCCGCCATAAGGATTGGTACCAACGGGCCCCCCTTATACATCATACCAAGATAATCTCCCGAAATTGGATGTTTGGTATTGTCACCACCCTCGAAATGGCTGGGATCACCCAAAATAAATTTAAAGGCCAGAACCCCAATGACAAGGGCAAATAAAATAACCGCACCGGCAAACATGTTGCTGAATTTGCTAGAACCTGTGTTTTGATTGCTCATAATTAATAAATTGATCGTTTTATTTAATAATTTAAAAATATTATATTGAAATTTTAGTAAATATCCAAATTTATATCAAAATAATTTAACTAGTCAAATCTGTATTGACTCATATGGACGGTAATATTAAAACGATTTGTTAAAATAATTGCTGTTTCTTAAATTAAATAATTATTCCTTAATGGGTTTTACTCAAAAAGTTGATTATACTCAAAAACTTACAGATTAAGTAAAAATATAATCTATTAGAAGAAGAAGCAGAACAGAAAGGTTTAGAAGCTTGGATTGGTTAAAATATGATCCAAAACAGTAAGCAAATTTAATTTTTTATGCTCTCTTATGATTAAAAGAATTCCTATTATTTATCCAGTCTGCAGTTCAACTATTAATAATTATTTTATATATAAAAAAGTTCTATACTGAATTCAGCCGCTTAACTTTGTTACACGAAGCTAATTTTTAAAATAAACCAATGTTATGAAAAAAGTAAAATCTACTACGAAATTAATTTTCTTATTAACCCTTTGGATTTCAACCATTCAGTTGAATTATGCCCAAGGGGTAACAACAGCTCAAATGACAGGACTCGTCAAGGATGATAAAGGTGAGCCGGTAATAGGAGCGGTGATTAAAGCAGAGCATGTGCCTTCTGGTACCATTTATGGTACGGTAACCAATGAAAGAGGAAGATTTAACATGCAGGGTCTAAGGGTGGGAGGTCCTTATAAAGTGAGTGCAAGTTTGATCGGTATGCGGGAAACAATGAAAGAAAACATTTTCGCAAGTTTGGGAACTTCAACGGTTATTAACCTTGACATGAAGGAGGCAGACATTACCTTAGATGAAGTCATTGTTACCGATTCAAAAAATGCTATTTTCAGCAACAACAGAACCGGGGCTTCAAGTTCTTTTAATAACAATACCATTACAGCTTTACCAGCTATTAGTTCCAGATCAATTACAGGGGTAACAAAATATGACCCACATGGAAATGGAAGTTCTTTTGGATCCCAAGATAGCAGATTGAATAACTTCACCATAGATGGATCGGTGTTTAACAATGGTTTTGGTCTTGGAACAGAAGCACAAGCTGGAGGAAGAACGGGGTCTACTGCGATTTCATTAGATGCCATTGAGCAATTGCAAATAAATGTGGCACCATTTGACGTAAGACAATCTGGTTTTGTTGGTTCAGGTATCAATGCTGTAACAAGATCTGGAACCAATGAAATTACAGGATCTGTTTATTATAATTTCAGGAATGATGCCCTTCAGGGTACTGACGCAAAAAGTTCTAAAATTACGGTTCCGAAATATGATGAAAAAATAATAGGCGCCAGAATAGGCGCTCCGATTATTAAAAATAAACTATTTTTATTTTTAAATGGTGAAATTGTTCGAAGAACAGAGCCTGCAACTACCTATGTTGCAGATGGTTCAAGTAATTCAGGTACCAAAACCAGGGTATTAAAATCTGATTTGGATTCTCTAAGCAACTTTCTTCTTCAAAAATACAACTATGCAGCAGGTCCTTATGAAGCTTTTAATAATGAAACCAAATCAGATAAATTTCTAGCAAGACTTGATTATAACCTTAATACAGATCACAAGATCACTTTAAGATACACGCATCACAATTCGACTGCCGATCAATTGATAAGTAACAGTTCTTCAGCAGGAGCTGGAAACAGAAGGACTTCAGTTGATGCCATGAGTTATCAAAACAGTGGCTACCTCATTGGTGATAACACCAGATCTATTGTGGGTGAATTAAATTCAAATTTTGGCAATCGATTTTACAATAATTTTATTGCCGGCTATGATGCACAAAATGAAGACAGACAATATAAAGGAGCCTTATTTCCAACAATAGATATTCTTAAAGACGGAAAAACCTATATCTCTGCTGGATTTGATCCTTTTACTCCGGATAATAAGTTGGATTATCATACGACACATATCACCAATAACCTATCTTTTGCCAGTGGTAAAAATAATTTTGTCGTTGGTGCACATTATGAGAATTACAAATCCAATAATTTATTCTTCCCAGCAAGTAATGCAGTCTACGTATTTAATTCATTAAGCGATTTTTATGCCGCAGCGAATTCTACAGCAGATACTTCCCCTGTAGCTATAAATCGTTTCCAGTACAGATATTCAGCATTGCCAAATGGTGAAGCTCCATTGCAAATTTTAAAAGTAAATAGAATTGACCTCTATGGACAAGACGATATTCAATTATCTGAAAACTTTAGATTCTCCGCAGGAATCAGAGCATCCTTGATTTCTTTTGGAAATACAGCCTTGGAAAATAAGACAATCAGCGATCAAAATTACATAGATGAAAACGGAAATAAGACCTACAAAGTAAATACCGGAAACTTACCCAAGTCGAACATTTTGTGGGAACCAAGATTGGGATTCAACTGGAATGTACAGGGAAAAAACAAAACTCAGGTAAGAGGTGGAACAGGAGTTTTTACGGGAAGACCACCTTATGTATGGGTTTCTAACCAAATTGGTAATAACGGTATACTTACCGGGTTCATTGATGTTCAAAATACTCGTCAGTATGGTTTTACTAACGATCCTACTAAATATATTCCATCTACCCCAACCTTACCATCGACATTTGATATTGCCGCAACCGATGGAAATTATAAATTTCCACAGGTTTGGAAAACCAGTATATCGGTAGACCACAAAATTGGATTTGGATTGGTTGGTTCATTTGAATTGATGTACAACCAGAATATCAATGCTGTTAAATATTTTAATGCAAATGCCGAACCGGCAACGGGAGATACTTCCAAATTTGCCGGACCGGATAACAGAGCGCGGTTTCCAGCTTCATATGTTTCTTCGGGACAAGCTGCAAATTCAAGTAGAATCAATGACAATGTCAGCATGGCTGCCATCATGACAACAACTAACCAAGGTTATTACAAAGCAGCGGTTGTAAAATTGGAATACCCTGCTCAAAAGGGATTATCAGGAATGGTTGCCTATACCCGAAGTGTCGCCAAAGACTTAATGAGTGCAGGATCCATTGCATCTGGATCATATACCGCACTTAGAACAGTTAACGGCAATAATAATCCTTCCTTAGCCTACTCAGATTTTGACATTCCTCATCGTATCATTGGATATTTGAGTTACAGATTAGAATATGGACAAGAATTTGGTGGAGCAACTCAGGTTACCTTAGGTTATACTGGTTCAAAAAGCGCGAGATACTCCTTGGTGTATGCTGGCGATATGAATGGAGATAATATTACCAACAATGATTTAATCTATATTCCGAAAAATGGATCAGATATTACTTTTCAATCATTTAGTGTAACACAAAAAGACGGAACAAAAACCACTTTTACTCCGCAAGACCAGGCCGCAGCTTATGATAATTATATTCTCAATAACAGCTATTTAAAGGATCACCGAGGAGAATATGCCGGTCGTAATGACTTGCTATTGCCATTTTTACACAATTTTGATTTTTCAATAATTCAAGAATTTTATATTAAAACAGGCAATAGAAAAAACACCTTACAATTCAGAGGTGATATTTTTAATGTTGGAAATCTGATCAGTAAAAATTTTGGGGTTGGACAGGTATTGGTAACAGACAGGCCATTAAGCTATAAAACGGTTAAAAATGGAGTTCCTGAATTTACTCTTGCCACTCAAACAAAGGATGGTGTAATTGGTCTAATAAAGGATACCTATATTGACAGAGCTACATTATCGGATGTCTGGACGGCTCAGCTTGGAATTAGATATATATTCTAAAAATATAATTACTTACAATTTTGAAAGACTGCCCATCCGGGCGGTCTTTCTTTTTTTCTGGCACAATGTTTAAGAATTCATAGATTGAATAAATTCGAATAAAAATTTCAACCAAATAACTGTTTATAACTAAATTCGCAGTCCAATTAAATTAAAAAAAATGAAAATTGCTTCTATCCTCTTGTTGGTTCTATGTTTTGTTACTTTTTCCTATGGGCAAGATATTACTACAGATATCAATAGCTATCATTTCACTCCTATCAAAATTAATCAAAAGACTTCGGTTAAAAATCAATTTAAGAGTGGTACATGCTGGATCTATTCGACGCATTCTTTTCTTGAGTCCGAACTTCTTAGAATGGGAAAGGGAGAGTATGACCTTAGTGAAATGTTTATAGCCAGAGCAGGATATATTCAAAAAGCTGAAAATTATATTCACAGACAGGGTGCAAGTAGTTTTGGACAAGGGGCGGAAAACCATGATGTAATAAAGATAATTTCGGAATTTGGCGTAGTACCACAGTCTATTTATTCCGGATTTCCTTCCGGTCAGGATAAGCCAATACACGGTGAAGTAGAATCCGTACTTAAGGCAATTTGTGATGCAATGATTAAATTGCCGGATGGAAAGTTAAGTCCAAATTGGAGAAAAGTATATACCGGTGCCTTGGATGGATACTTTGGCACACCTCCTGCCACATTTAATTACAACAACAAAACCTATACACCCATGAGCTTTGCTCAGGATTTGGGAATCGATGCATCAAATTATATAGCATTAACTTCTTTTAACCATCATCCTTTTTACAAACCATTTGTGCTTGAAGTGTCTGACAATTGGTCACAAGGTCAATTCAATAATCTACCTATCGATGAACTTATTGAAACCGTAGATTATGCATTAAAAAATGGCTATACAGTCTTATGGGCAACAGACGTTAGCGAGAAAACTTTTTCAGGAAAAATTGGACTTGCTATTAATCCAGTTCAGGCTTATGAACAAATGGATGAAGCAGATCGTGATAGTCTTTGGAAAAAGCCAAGTCCGGAGAAGATGGTTACGCAGGAAGAAAGACAAATGGGTTTTGATAATCTTACCACAACAGATGATCATGGGATGCATATTGTAGGTAATGTAAAAGATCAAAACGGAAATGAGTATTACCTGGTTAAAAATTCATGGGGTACAGATGTCAATAAAAAATTGTCAGGATATTTATATGCAAGCAAAGCATACTTTAGAAATAAAACAATTTCCGTTATGGTTCACAAAGACGGAATACCAAAAGAAATCCGTAAGAAATTGCAATAAGATTTTAAGGAATACTATTATTTACGAAATTCTTATGAAAATTGACGAAGGGTATTAAATATGTCTGTTAATTCGATTTCATTAAATTCCATTTGATCTTTACAAAGATTCAATAAGTATTCATCTTGTTTTCTACCTTGGTTCATTGCCTGATGATAACTTATATCCGGTCTAAAGGTCACCAAAGCATATTTGGAATAATATTCTGGAAATTTTTCTTCTAATTGTGCTTCCAATTTTCTTTTTCTTTGAAATATCTTGTCTGAAACTTTTTCTCTCATCTCTTCAAAATTGTCTTCAGCAAGGTCAGATATTGAATCAGCATTTATCTTTCTAGATTGTTCAAATTGTTTGAATAGTTCACTGGTGTCAGTATATTGATTTAGTAAATCATCAAACACGACTACATCTTCAAATCCACAATTCATACCCTGACCGTAGAAAGGAATAATAGCGTGCGCAGCATCCCCCATTAATAACAATTGATCATTATAGTGCCAAGGGCTACATTTAATGGAGTATAACTGACCGGTTGGATTTTCAAAAAATTCTGTTTGAAGTTGAGGAAGCAAATCTAATGAATCGGGAAAATGCTTTTTGTAGAAGTTATGAACGGCTTCTTCATTGGCCAGTTGAGAAAAACTTTCTTCTCCTGAAAATGGTAAAAACAGAGTGGCTGTAAATGTACCATCTGGATTTGGCAAGGCTATCATCATAAAATGGCCGCGAGGCCAGATGTGCAAGGCATTTTTTTCAATTTTAAAATTTTGACCTGGTCCAGGTGGAATCGTTAATTCTTTATATCCATAGGGTTGAAATTTTTGAGTAAAGTTCATTCTTAGTTCTGAACTTCTTTCCAACATGTTTTTTCTTGCTGCTGAGTTAGCGCCATCTGTAGCCATAAGAATACAATCTTTATATTCGGACTCATGGCCTTGAGCATTAGTAAAAGTAAAAGTATTCAGCTCAGGATTAAAATGTTTAAGTCGTTTGTTAAAATTAATTTTAACCCCATATTCTTCTAAAGCATCCATTAGCATAACATTCAAAGTTCTTCTGGATATGGAATGGATATGCTCCCCTTCTCTAAGACTATAAGGTTGGAAGAGCAGTTCTTCGCTTAAGGAGTGAATCATTCTGCCTTTCATGGTTACAGCATGTGAAAGTATTTGTTGATCCATACCTACTCTTTTCAAGCCCTCTATACCTCTATGAGAAAGGGCCAGATTGATGGATCTACCTGCAGACATCGGGTGAAGGCGCATGTCTTCTCTTGTTTCAAAAATTTCAATGTTAAAACCTTTTTGCAGCAATTTAAGTCCAAGTAGTGATCCAACAAGTCCGGCACCTGCAACAAGAATTTTTTTATCTTTAAAATTACTCATAGTCTTTCAAAATTTCCTTAAGAATAGTGTAGAAATGAAATACATCCTGAAATGAATTATACAATGGAACCGGAGCAACCCGAATCACATCTGGTTCTCTCCAATCTGAAATAATTTGATGAGTAGAAAGTTTTTCATAAATACTTTTATCAGCATCCCGAATTTGAATGGATACTTGTGCCCCTCTTTCTTCATCGGAAAATGGTGTAAGTATATTAATTTTTGGATGATTAAGTTGAATCAACAACGATATGAGATACCCACTGAGTTGAAGGGACTTTGCTCTTAGTTTTTTCATTCCCGCTTTGTGAAATAATTCTAATGATGCTAACATACAAGCCATGGGTAGTATTGGGGGATTGCTCAATTGCCAACCTTCTGCTCCGGGCATTAATTTAAGGTCTGAAGACATTTTGAATCGGTTTATTTTATCATGAGCCCACCAACCAATAAATCTTGGTATTTCAAAATTATAGCAATGTCTTTCATGAATAAAACATCCAGATAATGATCCTGGACCTGAATTTAAATACTTGTAACTGCACCAAACTGCAAAATCAGGACCATCATCGTGAAGATTTAACAGGAGATTTCCAGCACCATGCGCTAAGTCAAATCCAATCTTACAACCATAATGATGCGCCAATTTGGTCAGTTTATGAATAGGATAAGCCTGACCTGTATAATAATTTACAGAACCTATTAGCACAAGAGCAATTTCTTCGCCATGTTTTTGGAAAACTTCCTCTATAGTTGAAAAGCCAACAGTGTCCAATCCTGTATCAGGATTAAGTATGATCAAACTATCACTAGGATCAAAACCATGAAATTTAATCTGAGATTCAACCGCATAGCGGTCTGACGGAAAGGCACTATACTCAATTAAAATTTTTCTTCTTTGGCGGGTTGGGCGATAAAAACTCACCATCATTAAATGAAGGTTTACGCTTAATGTGTTCATGACTACCGTTTCAATTGGTTTAGCACCAACGACTTCAGCCATTTTTTCTGTTAAAAACTCGTGATAGTTAACCCATGGATTGTGTGCTTTTAAGTGAGCTTCTACACCATATTTAGCCCAGTCTTCCATTTCTCTTTGAACATAAGAAACAGATGATTTTGGTTGAAGACCAAGGGAATTGCCACAGAAATATGTAAAATTTCCTTTATCATGATATGGTATATTAAATTCATTTTTGAATTCCAACAATTCATCCGCTTTATCTAATAACCTGAAATCCTTTATTGCTTCCATTGATCCATAAATAATGTTAAGCAAATGTAACACTCATTCACTTTGATTCGCAATTCAAAATGCAGCAGAAATGAGTATGTTTTGATATACACTTAATTATCTGGCAATAATATATTATAAATTAATATAAAGTATTATTTTTGCTACATGGATTGGAAATCAGGAATAAATGGCTTCAAAAACTATCTCAAGTTGGAAAGGTCCCTGTCTAAACATTC
>WBZT01002944.1_pt1 | contig 11493 bp, 12 predicted proteins | sample 5204241 | NCBI WGS metagenome assembly WBZT01 (sample SAMN12344358, study PRJNA552823) | activated sludge metagenome | biome: Activated sludge suspended growth; feature: Nitrification reactor; material: Wastewater; isolation source: activated sludge from nitrification reactor of wastewater...
CGCCGGCGTGCCGCTGGAGGCCTTCAGCCGCGGCTTCCGGCAGTCTTCTGCAGTCCAGCAGGATGAGCCGATTGCCACCACGAGTCCTCATCGTTGATGACAACGATCTGATGCGGACACTGTTGCGCACCATCCTGCGCAGCAAACAATACGAAGTGATTGGCGAAGCGGGGAATGGTGTCGATGCGCTCGAACTGGCAGAGCGCCTGCGGCCTGACATCATCTGCCTGGATATCTTGATGCCCGAAATCGGTGGCCTCGAAGCCCTGGAGACGATCAAAACCCTGTACCCGCAGATCGTCGTCGTGATGGTCACCGGCAGCCCCAGCGTGGACAATGTCCGGGAAGCCATCCAGGGGGGTGCCAGTGGCTTCATCATCAAGCCGTTCAACGCCGGCAAGGTGCTCGACACAGTCCACCGGGCGTGGCAGTCAGCCAGGAAACTCGCCACACTCCAGGAAAACCCCTGAAAGAACGCTCAAAAACTGTTCTTCCACGCGCGCAGCGCAGCAAACACCGCCACCTCATCGCCCGCCGCAGGCACTCTGCTGCGGGCTGAAGCCGCCACTTCCGGTTCGCCACAGCGCAGGAAGGGATTGGTCGCCTTTTCGATCGCGATCGTCGACGGCAGCGTCGCCCCACCCCTGGCACGAGTTACGGCAACCTCTTCGACACGGCTTTGCAGCCGACGATTCCCAGGCTCAACCGCTAAAGCAAAGCGCAGATTCGCCTGCGTGTACTCATGGGCGCAATACACCGCGGTGTCATCCGGCAGCGCGGCCAGACGGGCCAGCGAATCAGCCATCTGTGCAGCGGTCCCCTCGAACAGACGACCACAGCCGCCGGCAAACAAGGTATCGCCACAAAACAGGCAGCCTGAGCCATAATACGCAATGTGCCCAAGCGTATGTCCGGGCACCGCGATCACCTGAAATTCGATGTCGCAAGGCGCAATGCTGATCGTATCGCCGCTATGCAAGGGTTTGCTGATGCCGGCAATCGACTCCGCCGCTGGACCAAAGACCTCGGCAGAATGATGCGCCAACAGTTCTGCAACCCCGCCTTGATGGTCAGCATGGTGATGGGTGATGAGAATGGCGCGCAGCGACAAACCCTCTTGCTCAAGCACATCGAGTACGGGGCGTGCATCGCCCGGGTCAACCACAGCCGCTGTCACGCCCTTGCGCAACAACCAGATGTAGTTATCCTTGAAGGCTGGGATCCGAATAATGTCGAACATTGATCCATTCTGGAAGAACTGCTGAAAATGTCAATCCCTGGCCTCGACACCTGGCTGGAAAGCCCGCAAGGGCGCTATGTCATGGCTTGGGAGCAAGCCACGATCGACGCCGTCGTCGCCGACCTTTTTGGCTACAACGCCATCCAGTTGGGTCTCCCACAACGCGATCTGCTTGCCGAGAACCGTATCCCTCTCCGACAGGTGGCGGACGATTCAGGCCAGGTCGATGTCTTCTGCGATTTACGGCAACTCCCCTTCGCGGCGCACAGCATCGATCTGGTGGTCATGCCGCATGTCCTTGAGTTCCATGCGGACCCGCACCAGATTCTGCGCGAAGTTGAGCGCGTCCTGATTCCAGAAGGCGAAGTACTGATTACCGGCTTCAACCCGATTTCCATCTGGGGGTTGCGCCGTAGTCTGCCGAACTGCCCCGGCCATTTTCCGTGGAACGGCCACTACCTCTCGGTGCGGCGTCTCAAGGACTGGCTGCAACTGCTCGGCTTCGAGGTCGAACGGGGTACTTTTGGCTGCTATTCACCGCCATGCACGCATGCGCGCTGGCTGAAGCGTTGGCACTTCATGGAAACCGCCGGTGCTCGCTGGTGGGCTTTTGCCGGCGGCGTCTATCTGCTGCGCGCGATCAAGCGCGTACATGGCATGCGCCTGATACTGCCGAGCTGGAAGCAGCAGCGGTCTCCTCGTAAGGCCTTATCCGTCGTCAGCAAAAAGGAAACCCCATGAGCGATGAAGGAATCGTCACCATCTACGCCGACGGTGGCTGTCGCGGCAACCCTGGACCTGGCGGCTGGGGCGTACTCCTGCAGGCCGGTGATCGGGAGAAGGAACTTTGGGGAAGCGAAGTGGCCACGACCAACAACCGGATGGAACTCACGGCCGCGATACGTGCCCTCGAAGCGTTGAAGAGACCGGCGAGAGTCGATCTGCATACTGATTCGCAGTACCTGCAAAAAGGCATCAGCGAGTGGATTCACAACTGGAAGCGCAATGGCTGGCGCACCGCCGACAAGCAGCCGGTCAAGAACGCCGACCTCTGGCAGCGCCTTGATGAGTTGACTGGCCAGCACCAGATCCGATGGTCATGGGTCAAGGGGCATGCCGGGCACAGCGGCAATGAACGCGCCGACGCCCTGGCCAATCGCGCCATGGACGAGCTGGCTCGTACCCGCACAACCAAATGAACCGTAAGGAAAGCAAGCATGCGCCAGATTTTCCTGGACACTGAAACGACTGGACTGGAGCACAAGCTCGGGCATCGCATCATCGAAATCGCCGGCGTCGAGATGCGCAATCGGCGTCTAACCAATCGGCACTTCCACTGCTATTTGAATCCGGAAAGAGATATCGATGCTGGCGCCCTCTCGGTGCACGGGATCAGCCGCGAGTTTCTGCTCGACAAACCGCACTTTGCAGATATTGCGGCGGAATTTCTCGACTTTGTACGGGATGCTGAACTCGTCATTCACAATGCAGTTTTCGACGTCGGTTTCCTGAACGCCGAATTGACGCGGATCAATATGGCGCCGGTGGAAGAAGTCTGCATCGGAATATGCGACACCCTGCGCATGGCCAAGGATCTGCACCCAGGGAAAAAGAACAACCTCAACGCACTTTGCGATCGCTACGGGGTAGACAACTCGCACCGTACCCTACATGGTGCCTTGCTCGATGCCGAGATTCTTGCCGAGGTCTATCTGGCAATGACCCGCGGTCAGGAAAGTCTGATCATGGATCTTGGCGATGACAAAGCGAACGGAAACGACGCTGCCGGAATCCCCTCCGCAGGCAGCCAACGTCGGGCGCAGCAGATCAGGCGCGCCAGCCCGGAAGAACTCATTCTGCACGAGCAGCTACTGGTAGCCATAGACCAGGCAAGCAAAGGCAAGTGCTTGTGGCTGCAAACCGAGAACAGCGGCTGATTCAACCCCGCCGCCGGGACACACTGGTTGTCGACACGGTGTCGCAGCGTACTCGGCCAGGCGCTGCGAACGCAGTCCAATCAACCTTCGTTTGGAGTTTCGGGCGGGCGCCTTGGCCGCCGCACATGTCGCTTGGGTGGTCGCGCGTCAGGCGGGCGCACATCAGGCTGAGCATCCGCCGTGGGGTCAGATCTGGTAGCGGATGGGCGCGGGTCAGACCTCTGGGGAGCGGGCCGGGTTCCGGTCTTCCGTTGCTCCGGACGTCGGACCTGACCTGAGGTACTTTGGCGCTTCTCCGGCTGCCGATCCGAAGGACGCTCGGACTCACGGTTTCCCGGAGCCAGGGTGATCTCGATCTCAATGAGTTCATCCCATTGCTCGTCGGTTCGATCGCGCTCAGGAATGGCGAGAAGTTCTCGGAGCCGTCGGCGCGGATCCTGGGGAGGTAAGTCATTCATACCGACATTATGACTCACCTGGCCACCGTCGTTCAACAAGCATCAACGTTGTGGGAACGCCGGTCTGTCGAAAGGGAACGGCCTGTTGAGCCAACAGGCCAGTGGCACAGCAGCCATTAGAAAGACATGTCAGTGCTCAACCCGCAGGCTGGCCGCAAAGGTGGTCTGCAAGATTTCAGGGAACTGGAAGCGGGCAAAAGTCCGGTGGATATCCGCCTCGTTCACGCCACGACTACTATCCTGAAAACGAATTCCCAATGGGCGGCCGTTGGCTGCCAGCGTAGCAAAAGCAAAGCGCCAACGCTGAGCTTCGGCCAGCCGCTCGCGCAACTCGCATTCATTGCTGATTTCCACGCCCGCCTGCTTGAGTGATTCGAGAAACTGGTCAAAAGACTCGCTGCTTAGGCTACCCATTTTTATTCTCCTGTCGAAGTATTGTCGTGCCAACCGTGTTGGGAGTAACGCCCTCTGCAAGCAACGGTTGACAACCCGCATCAAGAAAACCGCGTCAGAGTCGCGATCCGGTCTGAGGAGAACCTAGAAACCCTTTCTCGTTTCTTCCAGAGGCAAGAAGTGTCTGTTTTCGCGCTGGCAATCGCGGTAGAATCCAGGCCTTGCCCCGCCCTTCGGCACCTTACCAGCATGGAATTTCTCGGTTTTTCGCTACGCAATCAGTTGTTCGTCGCGCCAATGGCGGGCGTCACCGATCGCCCCTTCAGGCAGCTCTGCAAGCGCCTGGGGGCTGGTCTGGCCGTATCCGAGATGGTCACTTCGAACTCCCTGCTCTATGGCAGCCTGAAGACCCGTCGCCGCGCCGACCACGCGGGCGAAGTCGCGCCGATTTCGGTACAGATTGCCGGCGCCAGTCCTTCGATGATGGCTGCTGCGGCGCGTTACAACGTTGAGCGAGGGGCCCAGATCATCGACATCAACATGGGCTGCCCGGCGAAGAAAATCTGCAACGTCATGGCTGGTTCCGCCCTGCTCAGGGACGAGCCGCTGGTCCGGCAAATTCTCGAGGCCGTTGTCAATGCCGTACCGAGCACCCCGGTGACCTTGAAGATCCGCACCGGCTGGGACAAGAACAGTCGCAACGCCTTGAACATCCTCAAGATCGCAGAGCAGTCAGGAATCAGGGCCCTGGCCATGCACGGTCGTACGCGCGCCTGCGGCTACAGCGGCCAGGCCGAATACGAGACGATCCAAGCAGCAAAAGCCGTAGCGACCATCCCCATCATCGCCAATGGCGACATCAGCTCTCCTGAACAGGCCAAGCATGTCCTTGACACCACTCATGCCGACGCGCTGATGATCGGACGCGCCGCACAGGGGCGCCCATGGTTGTTCCGCGAGATCGAGTATTTCCTGAATACCGGAACCTGTCTGCCTCCTCCACGGGTCAGTGAAATTCACGAAATACTGCTTGAGCACCTTGAGGATCTCTATCTCTTTTACGGTATCGAAACCGGGGTCGGTATCGCGCGCAAGCATATTTCCTGGTACACCAGGGGTTTGGTCGGCTCGGCAGCTTTCCGTCACAGAATGAACCAGTTGCCGACCATCGAACTGCAAAGGCAGGCAGTCAATGACTTTTTCTCTGCCCTTGCGGAATACCAAGAGCATTTGAGCTACGTCAGCACGGCCCCTTCACCGCATGCCCATTTCGAGGAACTTGCAGCATGAAGCGCAACGACGATGACCATATCGCAACTTGCGTCGGCAAGGCGCTGGAAAACTACTTTCAACAGCTTGAAGGCGAGAAGCCGGCTGCAGTTTACGCGATGGTGATCAAGAGCGTCGAACGCCCAATGCTTGAAGTCGTACTCAAACAGACCGGCGGCAACCAGACCCTGGCGGCCGAAATCCTTGGGATCAACCGCAACACGCTGCGTAAGAAACTGGTTGACCACAAACTGATCGACTGAACACTCCTTTTACCCTTTTCTAAGAGCTGCCACCTGCCCACCATGAAAATCCGCCAAGCCCTGATCAGCCTCTCCAACAAGAATGGCGCCCTCGAATTCGCGCAGGGCCTGATCGCTCATGATGTCCAACTGTTATCGACTGGTGGCACCGCCCGAATGCTCCGCGACGCGGGTCTGCCAGTGACCGAGGTGGGCGATTACACAGGCTTCCCGGAAATGCTCGACGGCCGCGTCAAGACCCTGCATCCGAAAGTACATGGCGGCATTCTGGCGCGTCGCGATCTTCCCGAGCACATGGCCACGCTTGAACGGCACGGCATCCCGACCATCGATCTGGTATGTGTGAATCTCTACCCCTTCCGTGAAACCATTGCCCAGGCCGGTGTCACCCTCGCCGAGGCGATCGAGAACATCGACATCGGTGGTCCGGCCATGCTGCGTTCGTCAGCCAAGAACTACCACGGAGTGGCCGTGGTCACCGACCCCGATGACTACCCCGCGTTACTGGCCGAGATGACGACTAGCGATGGTGCGCTGAGTCTCGGTACACGCTTCGCGCTGGCCAAAAAGGCCTTTGCGCACACTGCGCGCTACGACGCGGCGATTGCCAACTGGCTGACTTCACTGGACGAATCGAACCAAGCCGGGCCGTTTCCCGATTCTCTGCAACTCGCTTTCGATCGCGTCGAGACACTGCGTTACGGCGAGAATCCGCATCAGCAGGCAGCCTTCTACCGCGATCCCACACCATTGGCGGGGTCGATCGCCAACTATCGGCAGTTGCAGGGCAAGGAACTCTCGTACAACAACATTGCCGATGCCGACGCCGCCTGGGAGTGTGTCAAGACTTTCGACAACCCCGCCTGCGTGATCATCAAACACGCCAATCCCTGCGGTGTGGCCATCGATGTCAGCCTGCTGTCCGCCTACGAAAAAGCCTTCCAGACCGATTCGACCTCGGCCTTTGGCGGCATCATCGCTTTCAACGGCACGGTCGACGCCGATGTCGTGACCGCCATGAATGCCCGCAAGCATTTCGTCGAAGTCCTGTTGGCGCCGGCTTTCAGCGATACCGCCCGAGCGATGCTGTCCACCAAACAGAACCTGCGCGTCCTCGAACTGCCGCTGGCCAGAGGCCAGCATGCTTTCGAAATGAAGCGCGTTGGTGGCGGGCTACTGCTGCAGACGCCCGACCGGTTCAACGTCCAGGCCTCCGATCTGAAGGTAGTGAGCAAGCTCGCACCGACCGATGCACAGGTCGAGGATCTGCTCTTCGCCTATCGCGTGGCCAAGTTCGTCAAGTCCAATGCCATCGTCTTTTGCGGTCACGGCATGACCCTCGGCGTTGGTGCCGGCCAGATGAGTCGCGTCGATTCAACACGCATCGCAGCCAATAAAGCGCAGAATGCCGGCCTCGACCTGGCAGGTTCCTGTGTCGCCTCCGATGCATTCTTCCCCTTCCGCGATGGTCTTGATGTCCTGGCGGCGGCAGGCGCCAAGGCCGTCATCCAGCCTGGGGGCTCAATGCGTGACGAGGAAGTGATCGCTGCCGCCGACGAGCATGGCCTGGCGATGGTGTTCACCGGTGCCCGGCACTTCCGACATTGATTCTTTGAGTGATGCCTGGGAGGACACGGTGCAGAAGATTAGGGTCAGGGTCGTCAGTGCCGGAGTACGGCGCAGCTCGACGGGTGCACGCCAGCGGATACACACAGCAGTTCAAGTTCTGGTGGTGAAAGGACTGTCATGAAGTTAATGGTCATCGGCTCCGGCGGTCGCGAGCACGCACTCGCCTGGCGGCTGGCAAAATCCCCCGGTTTGCAGAAGGTCTTCGTCACCCCTGGCAACGCTGGCACAGCACGCGAACGTGAACTCGAAAACGTCAATCTCACCGACCCCGAAGCGCTCGCTGACTTCGCCGCAAAGCACGGGGTCCATCTCACGGTAGTCGGTCCCGAAGCGCCGCTCGCTGCCGGCATCGTCAATCTTTTTCGCGACCGCGGTCTGAAGATCTTCGGTCCGACCAGGGAAGCCGCCCAACTCGAAAGCTCGAAGGACTTCGCCAAACGCTTCATGGCCAGACACCATATTCCGACCGCCCGCTTTGCGACCTTCTCCGACAACCACGCGGCGCACGCTTATGTGGACCAGCAGGGCGTGCCAATCGTCATCAAGGCCGATGGACTGGCCGCTGGCAAGGGGGTGGTGGTGGCCATGCACTTGTCTGAGGCCCACGACGCGATTGACCGGATGCTTCCCGCCAGCGGTGACAGCCCGGCGAAAGACTCGACCCCGGCACGCGTGCTGATCGAAGAATTTCTCGAAGGCGAAGAAGCCAGTTTCATCGTCATGGTCGACGGCAAGAATGTACTGCCGTTGGCGTCGACCCAGGATCACAAACGCATCGGCGACGGCGATACCGGCCCTAACACCGGCGGCATGGGTGCTTACTCACCGGCACCCGTGGTCACTCCGGAAGTTCACGCCCGCGCCATGCGCGAGATCATCCTGCCGACGGTTCGGGGAATGGCTGCCGACGGCATCCCTTACACCGGATTCCTCTACGCTGGCCTGATGATTGGCAAGGACGGATCGGTCAAGACCGTCGAGTTCAATTGCCGCCTTGGCGACCCGGAAACACAGCCAATCATGATGCGTCTGAAATCCGACCTGCTGACCCTCCTCGACCATGCTGTCGCCGGCCGGCTCAACCTGGTTGAGGCGAGCTGGGACCGTCGTGTCGCGCTGGGCGTCGTGCTGGCCGCAGCCAACTACCCCGGCACCCCGCGCACCGGCGATCTGATCAGCGGACTACCGCAAGGCAGCGAGGACAGTCATGTCTTCCACGCCGGCACCGCCGAGCGCGATGGCCGGATCGTCACCGCCGGGGGGCGGGTGCTGTGTGTCACGACACTTGCCGACAACGTCAGACAAGCCCAGAAGCGCGCCTATGACATGATTATTGGAATCCACTTCGACGGCATGCAGTATCGCCGTGACATCGGCCACCGCGCCGTCAGCCGGTGAGCGCAGTCAGGCAGTCACCAACCGCCACGACACTGGCGGTCGGGGACCAGGGATGATCGACCCGACCCGTCTCAAGGCGTACTTCACCGACCTGCAAACGCGTATCGTCACGGCCATCGAAACGCTCGAAGGTCGTGCCGGCACGAGCTTCCGCGCCGACCCTTGGGCAAGGGGAGCCGGCTCGCCACTCGCGGGCAGCGGTTGCACCTGCATCCTTGAGGGAGGTCGTGTTTTTGAACGCGGCGGCGTCGCTTTCTCGCAAGTCAGCGGCGCGGCGTTGCCAGCCTCGGCAACCGCCAAACGGCCCGAACTGGCGGGCTGCGCCTTCGCCGCGATGGGCGTTTCGCTGGTCCTGCATCCAGAAAACCCCTACTGCCCAACCGCGCACATGAACGTACGCGCCCTGATCGCGACCCGGGCCGATGCCGACCCTGCCTGGTGGTTTGGCGGCGGCATGGACCTGACCCCCTACTACCCCTTTGCCGAAGACATCCGGCATTTCCACATCACCTGCAAGCAAGCCTTGCAGCCCTTCGGAGCAGACACGCACGCGCGCTACAAGCAATGGTGCGACGAGTACTTTTTCCTCAAGCACCGCAACGAACCGCGCGGGGTCGGTGGTATCTTCTTCGACGACCTCAGCGAGGGCGGCTTCGAGCGCTGCTTCGCGCTCACCCGGGCGGTCGGTGATGCGTTTAGCGAAGCCTACCTGCCCATCATTGCAAAACGGCAGACCCTGCCCTATGGCGAACGCGAACGAGACTTTCAGGCGTACCGACGCGGACGTTATGTCGAATTCAACCTGGTCTGGGATCGCGGCACGCTGTTCGGCCTGCAGTCGGGCGGGCGCACCGAATCGATCCTGATGTCTCTCCCTCCGGTCGTCAAATGGCGCTACGACTGGCATCCCGAAGCCGGCAGCGCCGAAGCTGCGCTCTACGACATGCTGGCACCACGCAACTGGACGGAAGCTCCCGCCGCAGGGCCGGTTCTTGGTTCATGATCGCTGCCAATCATGGCTGCATAGCGCCGCGATGATCCCGGCATCGGCTGCTCCGGTCAGGATCACCCGCCGCATGGCAAGCGCCTGCGCCAGTTCGGCGATGCGCTGATGCGGCACGAACACCGGCGTGCCGCACAGACAGGCGCGCGCCGGTGCATCGAGCAGGCCGACGAGATTGCGCAGACCCTCGCTCGATGAAATCGTCAGTGCGTCGAGTCGGCCACTGCGCCATAGTGCTTGCAGCGGCGCCGCGTCAGCCGGTGCCGAGCGCTGGTAGCAACTCACGGCATCGACTTCAGCGCCCCGTTCGCGCAGGGTATCGGCCAGCAGTTCGCGGCCACCGTTACCACGAAGGATTAGCACCCGCTTACCGGCGACGCGCGCACGCTGCATTTCCGGCAGTTCGAGCAGCGCCTCCGAATCGAAGCGCTCGACAGGTGCCAGCGCATGGTCGATACCATAACGGGCAAGCAGCGCGACGCTGCTCTGGCCAATCGCCGCCGCCTGCAGACCCGATGGCCACGCCTGCCTGGCAAGAATCGCCGGGACGCTGAAATCGACAGCATTCGGGCTGATGAAAACCGCCAGCGAGTAGTTTCCAAGGCGCGTGATCACCGCCTGCAAGGGGGCAGGGTCAATGATCGGAGAAATCTCGAGCAGTGGAAAGATCAGCGGCTCGCCACCCTGCTCGGCAATCCAGCCAGCCAGACGCGACGCCTGCGCGCGCGGGCGCGTCACGACGATCGTCAGGCCGCGCAAGGGCTGCGTCATTGGCCGCTGGCGAGCTTCTCCAGGATGGCCCCGGCCCCCTGTTCACGCAGCCTCTGTGCGAGCAGATAACCGATCGACTCGCTGTCCTCGGGCGCACCGTACCGTTCCCCGGCGATCATCTGCCTGCCGTCCGGCGTCGCGACAAAGCCACGCAGCCAGAGTTGACCGCCATCAAGCAACGCGTAGGCAGCGAGCGGGACTTGGCAGTTCCCCCCCAAAGCACGCGAGAAGGCCCGTTCGGCGCGCACGCAGTGCGCGCTCTCGCGGTCGTTGAGTGGTTCCAGCAGCGCCATGATGTCGGTACGCGCTGATGCGGTCTCAATCCCGAGGACTCCTTGCCCTGGTGCGGGCAGTGACTGCTCGGGCGTCAGGATCGACCTGATCCGTGCTGCCAGGCCCAGACGTATCAGGCCTGCGGCAGCGAGGACGATCGCATCGTACTCACCAGCATCGAGCTTCCTGAGCCGCGTATCGAGGTTGCCGCGCAGGCTACGGATCACCAGTTGCGGATATCCGGCACGCAGGATCGCTTCGCGACGAAGGCTGGAAGTCCCGACCACGGCCTTGGCCGGCAACTCGTCGAGTCCGGCAAAACGATTCGAAACAAAGGCATCGCAAGGATTTTCACGCGCCGAGATGGCTGCCAGGACGAAGCCGGCGGGCATTTCCATCGGCAGGTCCTTCATCGAATGCACGGCGAGGTCAGCGCGGCCTTCCTGTATCGCCACTTCGAGTTCCTTGATAAACAGCCCTTTACCGCCGATCACCGATAGCGGACGGTCGAGGATCTGGTCACCGCGAGTGGTCATGCCGAGGATCTCGATGCAACTCCGTGGATATAATTCGATCAGGCATCCACGGACATGCTCGGCTTGCCACAGAGCAAGACGCGACTCACGCGAGGCGATGACGATACGCGGCTGAACTGGCGCTGCCGAGTTCAAGGCCGGGTTCCGCCGGGAGTACCCGCATGCACGCCGTAACCCCGACGCGCAGACCATTTTGCTGCCGAACATTGGTCAGCGATTCTGACGATCATGACTTTTCCAGACACTCCCGACCATGAAAGTCATCCATCCACATGCCTGCGCACCCCGCTTGTCGGCGTCAATTGCCTAATGGATCGGGCAGG
>WBZT01002946.1_pt1 | contig 11490 bp, 8 predicted proteins | sample 5204241 | NCBI WGS metagenome assembly WBZT01 (sample SAMN12344358, study PRJNA552823) | activated sludge metagenome | biome: Activated sludge suspended growth; feature: Nitrification reactor; material: Wastewater; isolation source: activated sludge from nitrification reactor of wastewater treatment...
CTCGACCGCGGGGATCCTCGCGGTACGCGCGAACAAGCTCCTCGTCCGAGCGCTCGTGCGCCTCCGACGGCGGCACCATGAGATGAGTCGCGGGCTCCCTTCGCGCGTCACACGGAATGTGCGGTGTCGATGCGGAACGCCCGCGCGAACTTCCCGGCGGCGCGGGCGGCGCGGTTCACGGCCACGAGGGCCGCGACGTCGCGCGGCGCAATTCTATGCGCGTGTCCGGCTCGCCGACCAGCACGAAACCCGCCCAGTAGTAAGGATGCGACGTCGCGGGATCGCGCCGCACCTCGTCCTGCGCCGCGCGCAGCGCCGACGCCGCGTCGCGGCCGCTCGCGAGCGAGCGGTAGAACGCGCGCACGAGCCGCGCGGTGCCTTCGTCGTCGACGGGCCACAGCGTGCCGATCACGGTGGGCACGCCCGCGCACAGGAACGCCGAGCCCATGCCCTGCAGGCCCTCGACCGGCACCGGCTCGGCACCGAGCGATGCGCACGACGACAGCACCGCGAGCCGCGCGCCGAGCCGCAGACGCGCGACGGTCGCGGCGTCGAGCCAGCGATCGCGCGCGTCGTCACCGACCAGGACCTTCGCGCTCCACGGCCGGCCGCCGCGCACCTCACCGTGCGCCGCGACGTGGATCACGTCGTAGCGCGCGAGCGTCGACGCGATCGCGCTCGCGGTGCGCGCCTCACGCGAGGGCCGCCGGTCGGCGCCGGCGAAACCGCCTGCGAGCTCGTCCAGCTCGCGCACCGTGCCGGCGAGCGCGCGGCCTTCGGCGTCGCGCCCCGTGCCGAGCGCGAGCAGCGCGCGCGGCGCCGAGCGCACACGGTGCGCGCCGCGCAGGCGCGCGAACACCGTCGCCGAGGGCACCTGCGTCCACGCACTCGCGGCGCCGCCCGCGCGAACCGGCGCGAGCGCGGCGAACGGCACGCGCCCGAGCGCACCATCGGGCGCCACGATCACGCGCGACGCCGACGCGACGAGCGTTCGCCCGGGGCCGAGCAGCAGCTCCGCCAGCGCTTCGCTCGCGTGCGAGCGCAGCGCGGCGTCGGGATCGCCGGGCCCGGGGCGCTTCGCGACCAGCGCGAGGTACGGCGCCACGCGCTCGGCGAGCAGCGGGTCGCCGGGCAGTCCCCACACGCGCGCCTCGCGGCGCGTGAGCGCGAACACGAACGAGGTGTCGACGCCCGCGACCACGTCGAGCAGCAGCTCGCCGTCGCGCAGCACGTCGCGCTGCAGCGCCGCGGCGGTGACGCGCGCCGAGGCGATCGGCGCGGCGCCCGGACCGCGCGCGCGCTCCTCGAGCGTGCGCGCCTTGAAGCGCTGTTGCGCGTCGAAAGCGGCACGGATCGCGGCCGGCGACCGGCGCGCGGAGATCGGCGCGGGCGCCGCGGCGGTAGCCGGCGGCGCGCCGGCCGAAGCGCTCGCGAGCATCGCCGCGGCGAGCGCGCCGTCCAGGCGCGCCGCCCACGTGCCGCGCGACTCGCGCCAGCCCGCGTCGCGCGAGACGCCGCGCCAGCGCTCCCACGTGCCGGCGGCCTCCTCGAGCGTCGCGCGCTGCTCGCGGCGGTGGCCGAGCGCGAGCGATGCGCGCGCCGACTGGCGAAGCGTCATCAACTCGGACTGGCGCAGGCCCGCGTCGCGCGCGAGGCGCTTCGCGAGGGCGAATGTGCGGAGCGCCTCGGCCGGCCGGCCCAGCGCGAGCAGCGCCTCGCCGCGCAGGCGCGCGGCGTCGGCGCGATCGCCCACGCCGCCCGCGCTGGCCGGCAGCGTCGCGAGCGTGTCGCACTGCGCGAGCGCCTCGGCGTCGCGGTGCGCGCCGCGCAGCGCTTCGGCGAGGCGCATGCGCAGGCGGACCACGTGGATCGGCTGCAGCTCGCGCTCGTTCGCGAGCAGCGCGCGGCACGTGCGAACGGCCTCGAGAGGACGCTGTCCGGCGAGGAGGACTTCGGAGCGCAGCGCCGTGATGCCGACGACGGCGTCCGGCGTGCGGGCGCGCAACGCCATCGAGTCGAGCAGCGCACCGGCTTCGTCGAAGCGGGCGAGTTCGGCCATCGCGCGCGTGAGGTTGGCGCGCGGCGCGCTCCAGTCGAACTCGCGCCCGCTCGAGCGGTCCCTGGCGAGCGCGAGCTGCCAGAGGCGCACCGCCTCGGCCGGATCGCCCATCTGGTACTCGAGCCCGGCGAGGTTGTTGAGCGCATCGGACTCGATCGCCGTGAGTCCCTCGGCGTTCGCACGCTCGGCCGCGCGCGTCCAGCAGCGGCGTGCGCCCTCCACGTCGCCGAGCGCGTCGCACGCGCGCCCCTCGCCCACCAGCGCGGTGCACGGCAGCCGTCCGCTCGTCGCGCGCACGAGGCGCTCCTGGGCGCGGCGGTAGCGGTCGCGCGCGAGCGCCGCGCGGCCCTCGGTGAGGTCCACGTACGCGAGCCCGATCAGCGCCCCGCCTTCGAGCGCGTGGTCGCCGATCGCACGCGCGAGCACGCGCTGGCGCTCGTACACGGGCCGCGATTCGCGGTGGCGACCGAGATTCGTGAGGCCGACGCCGAGCCACTGCGTCGCGCGGCACTCGGCGAACGTGTCGCGCTGCGCGCGTGCGCGCGTCGCCGCTTCGCGCAGCTCGGCCAGGCCGCCGTCGCCGCGGCCCGCGTACGCGAGCGCGCCGCCGTGACGCACGAGCGACTCGACGAGCAGCGGCGCGGGGCCGTGCGCGCGCGCATCGGCGAGCGCCGAGTCGAGGAAGCGGCTCGCGTCGCGGAAGCGTCCGTGCACGTACATCGACTCGACCGGCGCGAACCGCGGAGCGAACGCGGCGGCGCCGCGCGGCGCCGCGTGCACGGACGCCGGGACGAGGGCGAGGCCGAGCACGAGCGCGAGGGCGGCCGGCGCGTGGAGTCGCATCGAGGAGCGGCCCGTCGCCGCGCTCAGCGCGGCGCGCGACGGACGTTGCGCGTCGGCGGCGCCTTGCCCTCGGGCGGATCGGCCTTCACTTCGAACGTCACGAACGTGCCCTCGGGCAGCTCGGCGAAGGTGATGTCGTCCTCGAGGTCGCTGTCGTGGAAGAAGTACTCGGGACCGTCCCACTCGCCGCAGCCTTCGACGCGGATGAACCCGTAGCCCTTGTCCATGCGCTTGTGGCTCACGACGCCCTCCAGCGCGGTGCCCGCGGGCGCCCAGCGTGCGGCCGCCTTCGCCTCGGCGCGGTCGGTGCGATCGCCGTCACCTTTCGCGCGAGCGAAGCTCTCGCGGCACGTCTCGCAGTAGAACTTCTCGCCGCGCTTCGGGTAGTAGGTCGTGGTCACGTTGCGGTCGCCGACGTGGCTGGGCGACTGACACTCGAGCACGTGCGGATCGTAGCGGCGCGCGAGACGCGGCAGCAGGTCCTCGAGCCACAGCAGGTCGCCGTCGCGCAGGTGCTCGCGGTCGGCCGGATCGGACAGCTCGTTGGAGCACGCACCCTGGATGCTCGCGATCGCGACGCGCTTGCCGAGACGGCGCACGCTCTTCAGGACCGGCTTGAAGTCCTGGTCGCCGAGCACGGCGATCGCGACGTCGTAGGCGTTCGGCATCGAGGCGTTGAACAGCATCGCGGTCGCGAGCGCGATGTCGACGCACTTCTCCTTCGGTTCGAACGAATCGTTCGGCTCGCGGTCGGTCTTGCGCAGGCGCTTGCCGCGAAAGTTGATCGGGAACGCCTCGACCTCGTAGCCGTGCGACTGGCGCAGCATGGTGAAGAAGCCCAGCCGCCGCTGCACGGGATCGGTGTCGCGCGGATCGACGTTGTCCGCGTAGCTGCCGAACAGGTGCGTGCGCACCACGGTCCACTCGTCGTGGCCCAGCGAGCGCGCCACCTCGTCCGCGAGCACGCGCGGCAGCTTGCCGAAGTCGAGCGCGAAGCCCGGCTCACCCGACGCTTCGACGAGCCGCGGCGTGTTGGAGTAGAGCCACGTGCCGTCGATGAAGAGCATGAACTTGATCATGGCGATGCCTCACGAAAGCCGATCTGGCGAGGGAGCCGGCGCCACACGATCTCCAAGGGCGGGCACCGGTCCGGTGATGGACTCACGATAGCACGCAGGCCGCGCGGCTCCGGCGCTCACGCGCCTTCGCGATTCTCCTCGGCCGCGACGAGCGAGCGACTCACGATCGCGAACACGACGAACAGGGCCGCCGTCACCCAGCCACCGACGGCGAAGCCGAGCGGCGCCAGCCAGCCGAGCGCGAATCCGCCGGCCAGCAGCACCGCCGCGAGCACGTAGAAGATCCGCATGCCGTAGAGCGTGACGAACGGCAGGTAGTGGGCGCCCACCACCATCATCATCGCCGGGTAGAAGAGACGCGGCACGAACTGCGCGAGGGCCAGCACGATCGGCAGCGCCAGCGGCACGGTGAACGCCACCTGCATGGCGAGCGCATTGAGCGGATTGGCGGCGTTGGCTCGCGTGTCGCGGCCCGCGAGCTTCAGCACGAGCAGCGTGACCGGGAAGATGAAGAAGCCGCCCACGACGAGCGCGACCATCGCCTGACGCGGACTGCCCCACGTCGCGACCGCAGCCGAAGCGGCCCACAGCACCGCCGAGACGAGTGACCCGTGCAGGCCGCCGCGGTAGGTGCGGCGCATGGCGCGCTGGTGATCGGCGAGGGTCGCGATGCTCCCGGAGTTCATGGGGTCCTCCTCGTGGGGCCTGGCGGCGGCGGACCTTCTCAGGCGTCGTCGCGCCGATAGAGATCGACCGTTCGATTCCACCGGCTGCCGTCGCGATTCGCCTCGATCAGGCCGCGGCGGACGAGCAGCGCGAGCACGTGCTCGACGCCGGCGCGCGGCAGGCGCGTGCCGGTCACGAGCCGCTGAAGCTCGGGCCGCGTCACGACGCGGGCGCTCTTGAAGTGCGCGAGCACGCGCATCGCGAGCACGAAGTACTGCGGTCGCTTCGTCACCTCGAGCTCGTCCCACAGCCAGCGCGCGTGCGGCAGCGAGCGGACGAGGTGCTCGTCGAGCTGCCACTCGAGGCACTCGGGCGTGCAGCCGCGCAGCCGCGTGTACTGGAAGCGCTGCAGACCCTTCAGGTCCGCGGGCGCGTCGGCCTGCCGGCGGCGCCCGGGCCGGAAGAGGATGTAGTAGCGCTTGCCCAGCCCGTCGGCGAGGCCGAGCTCCAGCGCGACGTTCGGGTTCCAGCCCGAGATGTCGAACAGGCTGAAGTCCGCGGCGCCGATGTCGCCCTTGATGCGCTCGAGGATGTGCTTCGTGCGCACGCGGCTCGACGCGTACACGAACTGCAGCGGCACCAGGTCGAGCGTGCGGCGGAACTCGGCGAAGCGCTTGGCGGGCGTGAACGGGCAGCCCACGAATACGGTCGGATGCGTCGAGGCCTCGGGCGGCACGGCACCTCCGCGGCTAGAACTTGATGCCCAGTTCCTTGAGTGACTCGTCCTCGATCGGGCTGGGGCTTCCGTCCATCAGGCTCGTGGCCGACGCGGTCTTCGGGAACGCGATCACGTCGCGGATCGAGTCGCGGCCGGCCATGAGCATGACGATGCGGTCGACGCCCATGCCGATGCCGGCGTGCGGCGGCGACGCGTAGCGGTACGCGTCGAGCAGGAAGCCGAACTTCTCGTACGCCTGCTCGCGCGTGAGCCCGATCACCTTCATCACGCGCTCCTGGATGTCGGGCCGGTGGATGCGCACCGAGCCCGATCCGAGCTCGTTGCCGTTGAGCACGACGTCGTAGAGCTGCGCGTAGACCTTGCCGGGATCCGTCTCGAGGTAATCGAGGTGCTCGGGGTTCGGCATGGTGAACATGTGGTGCTTGGGCTCCCAGCGCTTCGCATCGGCGTTGTACTCGAAGAGCGGGAACTGGCGCACCCACAGGAAGCGCCACTCCTGCTTCCGCGGGTCGGCGCCGAGCAGGCCCTTCTTCTCGAGCTCCGCCTGCCCGAGCTGCGAGCGCAGCACGCCGAGCGCCTTGCACGTGCGCTCCCACGGGCCGTTCGTGAACACGACCGCGTCGCCTTCCTTCGCACCGCACGCGGCGAGGAACTGGTCGAGCAGCTCGCCGGGGAAGATCACCAGCTGCTTCTCGCGATCGGACGGCAGCACCTTGAAGAACGTCAGTCCGCCCGCGCCCGCCTGCTTCACGACGTCCTCGAACTTGCGCAACTGCGTGCCGGAGATCTCGGCGCCGCCGGGGATCGTCATCGCGACGCCGATGCCGCCCTCGGCCTTCGCGCCGTTGGCGACCACGTTGCGGGGCGAAAGCGCGCACAGCGCCGTCACGTCGACGAACTCGAGGCCGAAGCGCACGTCCGGCTTGTCCGAGCCGTAGCGGCGCATCGACTCGTCGTACGTGATGCGCGGGAACGGCGTCTTGAGCTCGACGCCGAGGCAGCGCTGCCACAGCTCGCGGTAGACGCCTTCGACGACCGTGAAGACGTCCTCCTCGCTCGCGAAACTCATCTCGATGTCGATCTGCGTGTGCTCGGGCTGGCGGTCGGCGCGCAGGTCCTCGTCGCGCAGGCAGCGCGCGAGCTGGAAGTAGCGATCGCAGCCCGCGATCATCAGCGTCTGCTTGTAGAGCTGCGGGCTCTGCGGCAGCGCGTAGAACTTGCCGTGGTGCACGCGGCTCGGCACGACGTAGTCGCGCGCGCCCTCGGGCGTCGGCTTCACCATCAATGGCGTCTCGATCTCGAGGAAGCTCTGGCTCGCGAGGTACTCGCGCGCCACCATCGACGCCTGGTGCCGCAGCGCGAGCACCTTCGCCAGCTCGGGCCGGCGCAGGTCGAGGTAGCGGTACTTGAGCCGCAGGTCCTCGCTCGCGAGCATGTGCTCCTCGTTCACCTGGAACGGCAGCGGCTCGCACTCGGACAGCAGCTTCAGCTCGCGCACGTCGACCTCGATCGTGCCCGTGGCCAGCTCGGGATTGACCGCGTCGGCGGGACGCTTCTGCACGAAGCCACGCACGGCGACCACGAACTCGTTGCCGAGCCGCGACGCGCAATCGAGCAGGTCCTTGCCGCCCGTCTCGGGATGGAAGACCACCTGCGTGAGTCCGTAGCGGTCGCGCAGGTCGATGAACAGCACGCCGCCGTGATCGCGCGTGCGGTGCACCCAGCCCATGAGCGTCACGGTGGAGCCCGCGTGCGTGTCGTTCAGCCCGCCGCAGGTGTGCGAACGGCGCCAGTCGCCCAGCCCTTCCAGAGTGTGCGTCACGACCTGTCTCCCTCGTCGCGCATCCCCGCGCGCAGCGCATCCGCGAGCGCGCCGGGCGCGAGCGTGCGCTGCGTCCCGGTCTTCGAATCCTTGAGGGCGATCTCGCCCCTGCCCCATTCCTCTTCGCCGAGGATGACGAGGAACCGCGCGCCCGACTTGCCCGCGGCCTTCATCTGCGCGCCGAAGCCGCGCCCCTCGACGTCGATCTCCACCACGAACTCGCGGCGCAGGTCGCGCGCGAGCTTCGTCGCCGCCGCGCGCGTGCCGTCCATCGCCACGAGGCACACCGCAGTGGTGGCATCCGCCTTCGCGCCGCGCTGCTCGAGCACGAGCAGCGCGCGGTCGAGGCCGATCGCGAAGCCGACGCCCGGCGTCGGCGAGCCGCCCAGCATCTCGATCAACCCGTCGTAGCGACCGCCGCCGCCCAGCGCGCTCTGCGCGCCCAGCGAGCGGTCGTGCACCTCGAACGCGGTGCGCGTGTAGTAGTCGAGCCCGCGCACGAGGCCGTGGTCGATCTCGTAGCGGATGCCGGCCGCGTCGAGCCCGGCGAGCACCGCGTCCCAGTGCGCGCGGTCGTCGGCGTCCAGCTCGTCGATCAGGTGCGGCATGCGGCCCTCGTCTCGGATCGCGGCGATCAGCGCGAGGTCGCCCTCGTCCTTGGTGTCGAGCACGCGCAGCGGGTTGGTCTCGAGCCGCGCCTGCGAGTCGGCGCTGAGCTTGTCGCGCATCGGCGCGAACAGCGCGCGCAGGCGCTCGCCGTACGCGCGGCGCGTCGCGGGCTGGCCGACCGAGTTGATCACGACCGAGAGGTCCGCGAAGCCCCACGCCTCGTACAGGTCGACGAACAGCGTGACGATCTCGACGTCCGCGCCGGGCGCGGGCGAGCCGATCAGCTCGCAGTTGAGCTGCGAGAACTGGCGGTAGCGGCCCTTCTGCGGACGGCCGTAGCGGAACACCGGGCCCGTGCTCCAGAGCCGGTGCACGCGCGCGCGGCCGCCGAGGCCGTGCTCGAGATAGGCGCGCATGACGCCGGCGGTGAACTCGGGGCGCAGCGCGAGGTCGCGCTCACCCAGGTCCTGGAAGCGGTACATCTCCTTCTGCACGACGTCGCTCGACTCGCCCGCGGTGCGCGCGAACAACTCGTAGTCCTCGAACATCGGCGTCCGCAGCTCGCCGTAGCCGTAGCGGTCGAGCACGCCGCGCGCGCGCTCCTCGGCCCAGCGCCAGAGCGCCGTGTCGGCGGGAAGCAGGTCGCGCGTACCGCGCGGGGCCTGGTGCTTGGGGGCCATGCGGTCAGTTCTCCCGGATTCGCGACCACACCAGAGCCGCCAGTTGCGCCAGCACGAGGCCGGAGCTGTCGGCGATCCAGTCGGTGAAGTCGCACATGCGCCCCGGAACGGTGCGCTGGAAGTTCTCGTCGATCGCGCCGATCGCCATGCCGGCCGCCACGGCCATCAGTGAGGAAACCACGGCGTTCCGTCGGGGGTTGGAGGCGCGCAGCATGGCCAGCAGCAGCACGCCCAGTCCCCCGTACTCGCTCGCGTGGATGAGCTTGTCGGAGTTGTCGAACCGCAGGGGCGTCTGCAGGTGGGGCTGTGCGCTGAGGGTGAAGATCAGGCCCACGTAGCCGATGAGCGGCAGCCAGTACCGCAGGAAGAAGAGCAGCCTGGGGTGCTGGTGGAGTCCGCTCGCCAACCGTTGCCTCCGCTTCGGGTCGTCGTGATGCGTCGAATGGGCGGCAAGACTAGCACGCACATCATCATGGCGCCATTTCGGGGCTTGACGCGAAGAGGCACGGACCGTAGATTGTCCCGGCTCTTCGCGACCCTCCTTCGCTCGCGCGATGCATGTGTCCGATGAGCGGCTGCGCCGCTAGCTCAATTGGCAGAGCAAATGACTCTTAATCATTAGGTTCTAGGTTCGATTCCTAGGCGGCGCACCAACCGCTTTCGAGGCCCGGCACGCTGAGCGTGCCGGGCTTCGCGTTTTCCGGGCGGCCCCGCCGTGCCTCGCGGGCGGCGAAAGCGCGGTCATCGTGCGCGATGGCCTAACGTTCGCCCCCTCCCAACTGTCTGGAGGAGGAGATCCGTGCTGCCCCGACGGATCGTGAAGCGGGTCCTGCCGGGCGGGCTGTCCGGCTCGGACGGCACTCGATCGCGGCGCACCGATGGCGCCGGCGTCTGTCGTCCGATCTCCACCCGCGACCGAAGTACGGAGCGAGCACATGAGAACTTGCCTGTGGGTCGCCTTCCTCCTCCTGCTCACCCCGTGCGCCGTCGCGCAGGGCGCGGACATGAAGGTGCACCTCAAGTCGGGAAGCACGGTCACGATCGCGGGCAGTGACGTCCGCCGGATCGAGTTCGCGCACGTCACGCTCGGCGTGATCGACCCCTCCGGCTCCGGCCGCGTCTCGGGTCCGATCCAGCTCCTCGGGAGCTATCCCAACCCGTTCCGGCCCTCGACCACCATCGAGTTCCTGGTCGCCGCGCGCAGCGACGTCCGCGTGCGCATCTACGACCTGAAGGGCGCGATGGTCCGCGAGCTGATGAACGAGAACGTCGCCGCCGGCCGCCACCAGGTGACCTGGGACGGCACCGACCGCAACCGGGCGCGCGTCTCCAGCGGCGTCTACTTCTACAACGTGGAATGCGGCAGCGCCGCGCGTTCCGGCCGGCTCGTCCTGGTCAAGTGAGGGAGACGGCGATGAAGAGGATCCTCTTGCTCGTCCTGTGCGCGATCGCCGTGGCCGCGAGCGCGCGTGCGCAGGAGATGAACGTCGTCCGTGCGAACGGCCAGACCGACACGTACAGCCTCGCGGACATCGACAGCGTCACGTTCGCCACCGGCAGCACCAAGGCCGGCTCGCTGCTCGGCCACCAGATCCAGAGCGCCACCGAGATCCTGCGCGTCCACACCGCGAGCGGCACGACCCCGTTCCCCGTGAGCGGGATCGACAGCGTGACCTTCGCGATCAACCAGATGACGATCCACCCGACGTCGGGCAGCGCCACGACGTTCGACCTGTCGCAGGTGGACAGCGTGACCTTCGGCACGGTCTCGACGGGCCCGGTCACGATCGCCTACAACGGCGCTTCGGTGACCGTGGACAACCCGCTCGCCGGTGACGGCGTCGCGGTCGCGGTCTCGGGCGCCGACGTCACGGTCACGTCCACGTCGGCCGTCTCCGGCATCGAGTACGTGCTGTCCGGCACCAGCACGGACGGCCTGTTCAAGATCTACTCGAGCGAGGACTTCACGCTGTCGCTGAACGGCGTGCACCTCACCAACGCCAACGGCCCGGCGATCAACGTCCAGGCCGACGTGACGATCGGCGTGAACCTCGTCACCGGCACGAGCAGTGTGCTCGGTGACGGCGCGACGTACGCCACCGCGCCCAACGGCGAGGACCAGAAGGCCGCATTTTTCAGCGAAGGCCAACTGGTGTTCACCGGCGGCACGGGCAGCGTCACGATCAACGCGGTCGGCACGAGCGCCCACGGCCTGTGCAGCGACGACTTCATCCAGGTCGACAGCGGCACGATCACGGTCGCGAGCGCGATCAAGGACGCCCTGCACACCAACTCGGGCTACTTCCAGTCGGGCGGAGCGGTTTCGGTGACCGGATCCAGCGACGGCGTCGACGCCGGCGACGGCCCCGTGTCGATCACGAACGGCACGCTGACCTCGACCGTCACGGTCGCCAACAAGGACGCGCTCAAGTGCACGTACGACCTCTCGATCGCGGGCGGCACGATCGACCTCACGGTCGGCGGCAACCAGTCCAAGGGCCTCAAGGCCGCGCGCATCTCGCAGAGCGGTGGCGCGGTGACGATCCAGACCACGGGCGGCGTGGTGCTCGCCGCGTCGGGCTCCGGCTACGATCCGTCGTACTGCACCGCGGTGAAGGCCGACACGCTCGTGGACATCACGGGCGGCCAGCTGACGATCACCGCGGCGGGCATCGCCGGACGCGGCATCTCCAGCGACGGCGACCTCCACATCTCGGCCGGCACCGTCGGCATCACGTGCAGCGGCAATGGCGGCACGTACACGAACAGCACCGGCGTGATCGACGCCTACACGGCCGTGTGCCTGAACGCCGACCGCAACCTCGTGCTCAGCGGCGGGTCGATGACGCTGTCCAGTTCGGGCACGGGCGGCAAGGGCGTCTCGGGCGACGCCAACCTCACGATCGGCACCCTGTCGTCGTCGCCGACGCTCGGCGTGACGACGACCGGCACGAAGATCTCGTTCGGCAACGGCGAGTACGCCGAGGCCAAGG
>WBZT01002947.1_pt1 | contig 11485 bp, 10 predicted proteins | sample 5204241 | NCBI WGS metagenome assembly WBZT01 (sample SAMN12344358, study PRJNA552823) | activated sludge metagenome | biome: Activated sludge suspended growth; feature: Nitrification reactor; material: Wastewater; isolation source: activated sludge from nitrification reactor of wastewater...
GTGGGGGGCGGCTAACGTGAAGCGGTTCATGGCGGGATCTAATAGGCGAGTCCAACCCATTTCTCTACTGCGGTCGCGGCGCCGCTGGAGCGTCGTAGCCGACGCTGCGCAGCAACAGGGGCACCAAACCGTCCATGATACGGGCTGGCTCCGGTTCGCCGGTCGTTACCCAGCGAATGACGAGACCGTAAATAGCGCCCATCCAGGCATGGGCGACCACTTCCGTGTCCACCGGCCCGATGTCGCCCTGATCGATCGCCTCTTTCAAATAGGTTTCGATCAGTCGCGCAAACCGGTCGTTGACTTCGGCGCGCTTGTTCTCAAAAACGCTGCCCAGACCCACGGCCTGCACAAGGAGGATCTTCGCCGGGCGACGATAGCGGCCGAATGTCTCCAGCACCGTCTCCAGGGCTACACGCACTCGTTCCATACCGCGCGCCCGGCCGGCGATGGCCTCCAGCACCCGCCGTTCCAGCAGGTCGGCGAACTGATCGACAAGGGCCAGGAACAGCCGCTCCTTGTTGGCGAAGTGAAAATAGATCGCGCCCTTGGATGTTTCCGATTCATCGACAATGTCGTCGAGGCGCGTGCCATGGTACCCCTGGCGCGAAAATATCCTGAGCGCGGCATCCAGGATGCGTTCGCGCGTCGCGCCTGGGTCGCGCAGGGAGATGGGTTTTTCTGATTCTGCGACGTTCATGTCCTGATTCTAGCTCATTTGCAAACCGACCGGTCAGTCTATAACGTTGCGCCAAGACTAAGCGCCGCCGGCGCTCTGGTTTCATGTCGTTCAAAATGTATTGAACGATATTGTGCATTCTATCACGAATAGGCCGCGAAATCAATGCCGGCAAGTTGTTCAACAGACCGATCGGAGCGGAAACTCTGAGCAAAGTTGCGCACATTCAGTCTGGGCGCAGCCCGTTTGAGGGTGGACAGATAGCGGCGCTTCGCTATACTCCTGCCGATCATGGGCGCTGTGCCGCGGGAACGGCGCCTTATTGTGTTTGAGTAGCGTAGGGTGAGCCATCGCGGGAGCCGCGGTGTGTTGATGGACAGGAAGGGAGAGGCGTGGTAGACCATTCCGCCGGGCGGGGGCCGCTTGCAGGTAGCGACCGGCCAAAGACAGAGAAGGCGGTCGCTGGGCCTGGTCGGGGTGTTCGTTCACCTCGGAATTGGGCCTATGGGGTGGCCATTGTCGTCACGCTGGCTATCGTTGCCTTCAACATCATCCGGCCGATTACCGTACTGCCGCGCATTGCCCCCTCGCCCGGCTTTTCGTTCCTTGATGCCGATGGGCTGACGGTAACCAGTGAAGACCAGCGCGGCCGGCTGACTCTCTACAGCTTCACCTATCTGGACTGCGCCGACGCTTGCCCACAGTCAATCGGGGACATCGCCGCGCTGCGCCACGCCGTGGGCGACCTTCTGCCGTCCGACACACCGCTCTCCTTCGTGACGATTTCGCTCGACCCGCAGCGCGATACGCCCGCGCGACTGAAAAAGGTGACGCGCGAAACCCTGGGCGATGTCGCCGGCGCGCCGGAGTGGCGCTTGCTCACTGGCGACCCGTTGCGCACGCGTTATACCGTTGGCGGGGGTTTCGGTATCTACTACGCTCCCTCAAAGGAATCTGCGGCGCAAGAGCCTGACCGCATTACGTTTGATCCTCGCTACGTTCTGGTGGACGGGCTGGGCATCATGCGCGCGGAGTATCGGACCGGCGCGCCGGCTCCGGAACTGATTGCCCGCGACGTCAATCTGCTCCTCAAAGAGGCGGCCAACAGCGACGGCATCGCTCGTCTCGGCTATGAGGCCGCCCACCTCTTTCTCTGTTATCCGCGTTAACGCTCCCTATGACCACGCCTGAACCCTCTACCAAGACCGCAGCGACCAAGCGCGTTAGCCCCTGGCTATGGGCCGGGCTGGCTGTGGGGTTGCTGCTGCTCGGCGGGATTGTTGCCTATACAGCGATCCGCGGCCGCTTGCCGTTCACGCCCTATGCCTACAAGGGAACGCTCATCCAGTCGCCGGACCTTGCGTCCGATTTCACGTTGACCGCCAGCACTGGCGAGCGCGTTAGCCTGAGCGACTTTCGGGGCAAGGTCGTCCTGATTTACTTTGGCTACACTTTCTGCCCCGACGCCTGCCCAACAACGCTAACCCAACTCAAGAAAGTACCGCTGGCGCTGGGCGATCGAGCGTCGGATGCGCAGGTCCTCATGGTCACTGTCGACCCCGCACGCGATACGCCGGAAGTCCTGCGCGAGTATCTGGCGCACTTTGACCCGTCCTTCATCGGCCTGACGGGCACGGACGAGGAAATCCTGGCCGCGGCGACGCCATTCGGCATTTACTACAACAAACATGAGGGCACGGCGGCCACAGGTTACCTGGTCGACCATACGACATCGGTTCTGGCAGTTGATAAGGAAGGATACCTGCGGCTTATCTATGGCTTCGAGACGGCCGGTGAGGACATCGCCGCGGATGTGCGCGAGCTGGTGCGTCAGTAGCGTGGAGTGGGGCGTCTCCCCATGGGTGTCAGCGGGAGCGTCGAAGACAACATAGAGGAGGATACATGAACGACAAGGACAAGTACAAGACACCGCAGGGGACCATTGCGCTGATGGTCATTTTTATCATCCTGATCATTGCCTTGTGGGGCAGCGCCTATCTGACACTGCTGTCCAGAGGAGCGACGTACTGATGCACATCGATCGCTACGAACGCCTGTTTCTGTACGCGGCCGTTGCACTGCTTGTCGTGTTCATGGGCGCGCTGGCCGTCAGCAGCTTCGCCTACGGCATTCGCGTGCCCACCGCCTATGAGAAGGTTGATCCGCGAACGGTCGCGACGCCGCCGTCACCGTGGGGTCTGCCCGAAGCCGAGCGGATGCGCGAACTCTCACCGGGCAAATACGAAGTGTATGTTCTGGGGCAGATGTGGCAATTCACGCCCAAGACCATCACCGTCCCGAAGGGATCGCAGGTGACGTTCTACGTGACCAGCCGCGACGTGCAGCACGGCTTCAAGATCGCGAACACCAACATCAACATGATGGCCCTGCCCGGCGAGGTGGGTGTCCTCACCGCGACCTTTGACACGCCGGGAACCTATAATTTCATTTGCCACGAGTACTGCGGCGCGTTGCACCATACGATGTTCGGGCAACTGGTGGTGGAAGAGTAAGCCGCCCGCGATGACAACGAGGAGGACATTGATTCAATGAGCAAGCGCAACGCAAAAGCGACTGCGGCTGTGGCGACGGCCGCGCCCGGGACATTCAAGCGGGAAGACCGGCTGACCGCGTGGTTCATTGGCATTGCCATGGTCGCCCTCTTCATCGGCGGGTCGATGGGTCCGCTCCAGAAGCTGGAGCACGTCGGCATCAACTGGTATCCGGCGCTGAGCAAGATCGGCATCGGTAGCGTCCGCATCGCGTCCTACTATCAAGGTCTCACCGCCCACGGCGTGCTGAACGCCCTGGTGTGGACGACCTTCTTTATCGTCGGCTTCTTCACCTACGCGATTCCGCGCAGCCTGGGCCGGCCCCTGTCAAAACCGCGCGTCAACCTGATCGCCCTGATCCTTATGGTCGTCGGCCTCGTCATGGCCGCCGTGCCGATTCTGATGAACCTGGCCACGGTGCTTTACACCTTCTACCCGCCGATGAAGGCCAGCGTCTTCTTTTATCTGGGCCTGGTGCTGGTGGTCGTCGGCTCGTGGGTGGCGGGGCTGGGCTACTACCTAACCTACTGGCAATGGCGCAAGGACAACCCGAGCCAGAAAACGCCGTTCATTGCGTTGGCGGCGATCATCACGATGGTCATGTGGCAAATTGCCACGCTGGGCGTCGCCACTGAAATCCTGGTTCTGATCATCCCCTGGGTGCTAGGCTGGACAGCAGGCACCGACCCGCAATTGGCGCGGACCTTCTTCTGGTTCACCGGCCACCCATTGGTTTACTTCTGGCTGCTGCCGGCCTACGTTTCGTGGTACGGTATGGTGCCAAAGCAAGCGGGCGGCAAGCTGTTTAGCGAGCAGTTGGCCCGGCTTGTGTTCTGGCTGTTCCTGGTCCTCTCCATCCCGGTCGGCTTGCATCATCAGTTCGTCGATCCGGGCGTGCCGCAGGGCTGGAAGACGGTCCATGCTATCCTGACCTACGCCCTCTTCCTGCCCAGCATGGCGACGGCGTTTACCGTCGCGGCTTCGTTGGAGACGGGCGGCCGCGCCCGGGGCGGCACTGGCTTGCTCGGCTGGATCACCAAGCTACCCTGGGGCAATCCGTCCTACACAGCCCAAAACCTGGCTATGATCCTGTTTGTGTTCGGCGGTATTGGCGGCCTGACCAATGCGTCGTACAATCTGAATCTGGCGGTGCATAACACCGCCTGGGTCCCCGGACATTTCCACCTGACCGTCGGTTCCGCCGTCACCCTCACCTTCTTCGGCATCAGCTATTGGCTCGTGCCCGCGTTGTCGGGCAAGCCGCTGGCCAGCCGCAAGGTGGCTCTGGCCCAGGCGTGGACCTGGTTCATCGGCATGTTGCTGATGTCCAATGGCCTGCACATTCTTGGCCTCAACTTCGGCGCCCCCCGCCGCTCGGCACTGGGCGCGGCTCCCTACGTCGACGCGGCCTGGAATCCGATGCAGATTGAGGCCGCTATCGGCGGCATCATTCTGGGCATCAGCGGCCTCTTGTACTTCGGCAACGTGCTGGCGACCGTTCTGGCGCGCAAGCGGGCTGACGTGCGAGAGGAAATGCCGGTGGCAGAGCCGCTCCATCCGGAGTATGCGACGCCGGGCTGGCTGGATAGTTGGAAACCGTGGCTCGTTACCACCGTGTTGTTGATCCTCATTGCTTACGGGCCGGTGCTCGTGAGCATGATCGCCAACATCAACTTGACCGCGCCGGGTGTGCAGATCCGCTAGGGTGGCTCACTGTGTTGTAACACGTGTACGAGGAGGTACACCGTATGTCCAAAAGAATCCTGTTTTTCCTGCTCGTCAGCGTTATGCTGATCGCGTTGGCCGCGTGTGGCGGCGGTAACGGCGGCAACAACGCTGGCGGCGAGGAGGCCGCGCCGATCGGCGACGCGGCCAACGGCGAGCGGCTCTTCACGTCGGCGACGATTGGCCCCAACAACGCCCCCGGCTGCATCACCTGCCACTCGCTGGAGCCGGACGTTGTTATCGTCGGCCCCTCGCAGTATGGTCTGGAGACCCGCGCCGAAACTCGCGTGCCCGGCCTGAGCGCTGAGGAGTACATCCGTCAGTCCATCGTTGAACCCAACGCCTATATCGTTGAGGGCTTCACCGAAGGCGTGATGTACCAGAACTATGGCACCGACTTGACCGAGGATCAGATCAACGACCTGGTCGCCTACACACTGACGCTGAAGTCGGAGTAGACTAACTTTCCTATGCCCGGCCGGACTTGCGCGCCGCCGGGCGACTGTAGCCACTACAGGGGCGGCCGCACAAGCCGCCCCTTTTTGCTACCCGTGTAGGGGCATTTGGTCGGGCGCCAGCTCGACGGGGACACTTATGGGCAAGGCGAAACGGAACGAGCCCGAGTTGCTCGACGGCGCTGATCTCGAGCAGGACTGCCGTCCGCCGGCCGGCGAAGCAGTCATCGAAGACATTGCCGCCAAAAGCGGCGCGCCGCCTTTAACGCCAAGTGGTATGGCCGCCGCCGAACCGCCGGATGGCGCCGATGACGATGATGGGGAAGAGGATCTGCCTACACATGTCACCTGGCTGAATGTGCCCACACCCCTGGCCGACGAGGGGCGCGCCATCGCCGGGTGGCGGCCGCGCCGCGCGCGCTGGTCGGTAGCGTTGGAGCGCGTGGCTCTGGCTGTCGAACGACTGGTAAACCGCCTTACCGGCCCCCAGTACAATCCGCTCTATCACACCGGCACAATCGCCTTTTTGCTGCTGATTGTCATCGGCCTGACCGGACTTTATTTGTTTTTCTTTTTCCAATACGGCTACGACGCCTCCTACAATGCCGTCGGCCGCATGGAATCACAGTTCATCGCCCGAGCTATCCGGGCTATTCATCGCTACGCTTCGGGCGCGGCAGTCATCGTCACCCTGCTGCACGCTTACCGCACGCTGTTCCTGGAAAAGTTTCGCGGCCCGCGTTGGCTGGCCTGGCTAACGGGCGTGGCGCTGACGGCCATCATCTGGTTTGCGGGCATTACCGGTTACTGGCTCATCTGGGACGAGCGAGCGCTGCTCATCACTGATGCCTTTCGGCGGGCGCTCGCGGCGCTGACGCCCTGGAACGCCGCATTCATGGTCTTTCTTACCGGCGCGGGTGAGGCAGGGCGGAGTTGGGTCTTCTTTCTGGTCGTGCTGGCAGCGCACGTCATCCTGTTCCTGACGGCGCTGGGTTTCTTCTATCTCCACATTCGCCGGCTGGCGCGCCCAAAGTGGCTGCCGCCGACGCACTGGGTCGTCGGTATTGGCGTCATTTTCCTTCTAGCAGCCTTGTTCTTTCCTGTCGGAATGCTCAACCAGGCCAACTTAAGCCGGCTCCCGGAATCGATCGCGTTTGATCCCATCTTTCTCTTTTTCCTGCCGTTTCCGGGCGCGGTCTGGTTATGGTTGGGCCTGTTGGTCGTGGCCGTGGCGGCGGCTGCCTTGCCGTGTCTGTCGAGGAGCGTCAAGCGCCCGAAACCTGTCGCCGCCGGCTCCCGTGCGCCCGCGTCAGTGTCGTCCTTTCCGCCGGCTCATCCACTCGCGCCGCGCGTGCGCATCCTGAAGGACCGTTGCACCGGCTGCACCAAATGCGCCCTCGACTGCCCCTACGGGGCGATTGAAATGGTTGAGCGCCACGACGGCAAGCCGCACAAGTACATTGCCTTGGAGAACGTCGACCGCTGCGTGTCGTGCGGCATCTGCGTCGGCTCATGCGACGCGCTGGCGGTAGCCCTGGGCGAAACGATGCCCGAGAATCTATGGGCGTTAGTGGCGGCCGGCGGCGCATCGCCACCGCCCGCGCCGCGACCCGGCGGCAGCGATGGCGCGGCAGTGGCGGTCGACTCCGCCCGGGTTCGCGGTGCGCGAGTCATCTTCACGTGCGAGCGGCACGCGGCGCACGGCGCGCGGCCGTATCTGACTGGCGTCAAGGCGGATGATCCCAAAGACGTCGTCATCGTCTTGCCTTGCGTCGGCGCGGCCCCGCCAGACCTGATCAGCCGGACGCTTGACGCCGGCGCGGCCGCCGTCCGCGTGATCGGTTGCCCTCCTGACGACTGCGCCAACCGCGAGGGCAACTTGTGGACGGCGCTGCGGCTATCGCGCCAGCGCGTGCCCCGTCTGCGCAAACCCTACGCCGACGCGCCGGTCACGGCCGCGTGGCTGCCGCCCGATGCTTTTAGCGCAGCGCTCGCCCTGCCCATCCCGCCCGGTGAGAACGGTGAGGCCGATTACGCCGCGACCCGGCACATACTGGCGGACTTCTCGTGGCGCAACTTCCTGCCGGCTCTGGCGTTGCTGGCGCTGGCGCTGCTGGCCCAGATCCTGCTTACGAATCTGCCCCTGCGGCCCTACGCTGACCGGCCCGCTGTCGTCCAGCTAGTAACGGACGATCTCGGAGCGACCTTCGGTGGGCTGGCCGCGGATCAACTCACTGACCCAACGTATACGCTGCGCCTGACCGTGGATGGGGAGGACGCGATGACGGAGGTTTCGCCGGCTGCCGAACTGGTGGGCGCAGCAGGCGATAGACGACGCCACGCTTACTTTCACGAATTGCCGCTGTCGCCGGGAACCCACGACTTGCGGCTGCAACTGATCGGCGAGGAGACGGGCGCAACCTATACCCTCTTTGCCGGGGCGATTAGCGCGGTCGCCGGTGAAGTAGTGCGGCCGTCGCTGGCTGTGGAGCGGGATATTCCTTGTTCCTTTGCCCCGCGCCCGGAACGACAGCGGCCGTGTGCCCGATAGGCAACCGGCGCGCACCTTTGACAGGCCCCGGCCGGACAATCGTTCCAAACGAAGCTGCGGACCTAATGCTCGCTGGTTGCCGTGCCGGGCAACTGCTCAAGAAATGCCCGGATGTGGCGCGCTAGTGTCGCTGGCTGGTCGCGCTGGATGGCGTGGTCACAGTTGGGAATGAATTCAAGGCGCGCATTCGGGATGCGCGCCGCCAGGCGCAGCACATCGCGCGGCGTGTTACCCACCTCGCCTTCGCCGTTAAGTAATAGGACAGGGCACCTGATCGCCGCCGCCTGCTCGTAGCAGATGTTGCCGCCGCGCGCGGTGATGGCGCGCGCCGCCTCAACCCAACCGTTGATCATCGGCTCCAGTTGTTCCGGCCCATGGCGTTCGATGATCTGGCGCTTCCACGTATCGCGCTCCGGACCCCAGGCGGAGACGGGCAGCCAGCGTTCAACTGACGCTAACTCCTCCGGTGAGATAACGCCCGAAACGCCCCAGGCGACGACGCCGCGGACGCGATCGGGTCGCAGCGCCGCCAGCAGTAGCGCGGCTTCCGCGCCATCGCTAAAACCCAGGACGACGACCGGCTTCGGGTCGATGTGGTCAAGCAGGCCGGCGAGATCGACCGCGTCGCGCTGGTAGAAGTCAGGCGGGAAGTCGCGGTTGGGCGGGCGGCTCGCCCCATAGCCGCGCAGATCGGGGGCGATTACACGGTACTCGCCGGCCAAGGCGTCGATTAGGTCGCCGAGGTCGTCGCGAGCCGTGCCGGTGAAACCGTGGATGAGGAGCAACGGGTCGCCCGCGCCCAGGTCAAGGTACGAAAGGTGGATGCCGTTGCCGACGGCGGCCGTCTTGCGGGTCATGTCCGGTCTCTACATCCTGAATGTGCCGTAGCCGCTCTGAGGCAGTGGCGCGTGGGCGGCGGCAGCAAAGGCCAGAGCCAGCGCAACGCGCGTCTGCGCCGGGTCGAGAATACCATCGTCCCACAGGCGAGCCGTGGCGTAGTATGGGTCGCTTTCGCGGGCATATTGTTCGAGGATCGGCCGCTTGAACTTTTCCTCTGCCAGCCGCATTTCCGTTTCTGTCGGCTCGTCCATCTGGTGAAAGACCTGCCGCTTGCCGACGGTCCATAACGTGTCGGCCGCCGACTCGCCGCTCATGACGCTAATGCGACTGTTGGGCCACGAGAAGAGAAAGCGCGGATCATAGGCGCGGCCGCTCATACCGTAGTTGCCTGCGCCGTGGCTGACGCCGTGAAGAAGCGTGATTCGCGGCACGTTGACGTTGCTGACAGCCATCACCATCTTTGCCCCGTGTTTGGCGATGCCCTCGTTTTCGTACTGCTTGCCCACCATAAAGCCGGCGATATTCTGCATGAACAGAAGCGGCGTGCCGCGCTGGCCGCAAAGCTGGATGAAGTGGGTGGCTTTCAGCGCCGACTCGCTGAAGAGCAGCCCATTGTTGGCGACAATGCCCACGGGAATGCCCATGATGTGGGCAAACCCGCAGACGATCGTCGGTCCGTAGCGCGCCTTGAACTCGGTCAGGCGCGAGCCATCCACCAGCCGGGCGATTACCTCGCGCACGTCATAGGTCTGGCGCGGGTCAGCAGGGATGACCCCGTAGAGCTCTTCCGCCGGGAACAGCGGATCTTCCGGGCGCTGCGTGGGTAGGGGGACGGCACGCGGGGCGGCGGCGTAGTGTGGCTCGAGATGGCTGACGATTTCACGCACCTTGTCGAGTGCCTCCTGCTCCGTCTCGGCCAGGTGGTCGGCGACGCCGCTCAGCCGGGTGTGAACGTCGCCGCCGCCGAGTTCCTCGGCCGTTACCTCCTCGCCCGTTGCCGCCTTCACCAGCGGCGGCCCGGCAAGAAAGATGGTGCCGTTGCCGCTGACGATGACCGTCTCATCGGCCATGGCCGGGATATAGGCCCCGCCAGCCGTGCACGAGCCGAGGACGGCGGCGATCTGGGTCACCCCCAGGGCGGACATGCGGGCGATGTTGTAAAAAATGCGCCCGAAGTGGTCGCGATCGGGAAAAACGTCGGCCTGCAGGTGGAGGAATGCGCCCCCGGAGTCGACCAGGTAAATGGTCGTCAGACGGTTTTCCTCGGCGATTGTCTGGGCGCGCAGGTGTTTCTTGACCGTCTCCGGGAAGTAGGTGCCGCCCTTGACCGTCGGGTCGTTGGCGATAATCACGCAATCCACGCCGGAAACGCGGCCGATACCGGTGACGATTCCCGCCGCCGGCGCTTCGCCATCGTACATCTCCCACGCCGCCAGAGGCGACAGTTCAAGGAACGGGCTCCCGTCATCCAGTAAAGCGTTGATTCGCTCGCGGGCCAGCAGCTTACCACGGAGACGTTGCAGTTCCACGACTCGCGGCGGCCGGTCTGTCGCCACCTGGTTCTGGCGCTCGGCCAGCCGCTCGGCCAGCGCCTTGTTGGCGGCGAAATTGGCGCGGTACTCAGCGCTATTGGGGTTGATCTGGCTCGTAAGTTCGGTCATTCTCTGTTCCCGAAAGGGATAATCGACGGATTGGACAGGCAGGACAGGTTGGACTGAATCTCCGAAAGCCCCTCACTGGGCCAAATCCGCGGCTGAGTCTCCGGTAATCTCCAGCACGATCTTGCCCAGCACATCCCCGGCGCGCAGTTGCTCGAGCGCGATTGCGCCATCAGCCAGAGGGTAGACGGTATCGATGATCGGCCGCAGCCGTCCGGCGAAAACAAGGCCCATGACCGTCTCGTAGTCGGCGCTCGTGCCCATCGTGCTGCCGATGATCGTCAGGTGCTTCCCGAAGAGGTAGCGATTGTCCAGCTCGAAGCGCGGGCCACTGGAGTTACCAACGGTCACCAGACGGCCGCCGCGGCGCAGGGCCCGCAGCGATTGGGCGAAGGTGGCCGCGCCGACGTTGTCGACTACCACGTCTACGCCCCGTCGCTCGGTCAGGCGGTACACTTCGCGGCTCCAGTCCACTTCATTGCGGTTGATTAGCACGTCGGCCCCCAGATCGCGCGCCAGGGCCAGCTTGGCCGCCGAAGAGCCAACCACGAAGATCGGCCGCGCTCCGGCGAGTCTGGCAATTTGGATGGCCGCTGTGTTGACGCCGCCGCCCGCGCCGACCACCAGCACCGACTCGCCCGCGCGAAGACCCCCGCGCGTGATCAGAGAGTGCCAGGCGGTGACAAAGACCAACGAGGCGGCAGCCGCGGCCGCGAAGGGTACGTGATCCGGCAACGGCAGCAGATTGCGCTCCGGCACGGCGGCGAACTCAGCGAAGAAGCCGTCGATGTGTTCGCCGAACAGGGCGAAGTCGTCACACATATTGTCAAAGCCCAGGCGCGCAAAGCGGTCAGCCGGGTCGTTGCAGATCGTCGGGTTGACGGCCACACGGTCGCCGGCCCGGAAGCGGTCAACGTCCTCGCCCACCGCGGCGACTGTGCCCGCGCCGTCGGCCCCCAGGATGTGGGGCAACTTGAGCCTGAGGCCCGGCCAACCCTCAAGCACCCAGAGGTCGAGCCGGTTTA
>WBZT01002948.1_pt1 | contig 11483 bp, 16 predicted proteins | sample 5204241 | NCBI WGS metagenome assembly WBZT01 (sample SAMN12344358, study PRJNA552823) | activated sludge metagenome | biome: Activated sludge suspended growth; feature: Nitrification reactor; material: Wastewater; isolation source: activated sludge from nitrification reactor of wastewater...
TGCCTCCACGAGCGTATCGAACGTGTCTGGGTGGTCCTTGCTCTTAATGATAGATGGTGGCGGCAACATGATTGGACAAGTCTCGGCTACAAGCTCGAAACCGCTTTCTGCGGCGGGCCGACGCGTTCCGGGAGCGTGGCCAACGGCTTGCGGGCAGCGGCGACCGCGGTGCACGACGACGACTGGCTGCTCGTCCATGACGCGGCACGTCCCTGCCTGTCGCAGGCGATGTTGACCGCCCTGTGTGACCAGCTGGCCGACGATCCGGTCGGCGGCATCCTCGCCCTGCCGGTGGCGGACACCTTGAAACGTGCCGACGAGTCGCAGCGCATCGCCTGTACCGAGCCGCGTGACGGTCTCTGGCAGGCGCAGACGCCACAGATGTTCCGCTACGGCCTGCTGGCCAATGCCCTCGCAGAGCATCCTGGCGGAACCGACGAAGCCTCCGCGGTCGAGGCCGCCGGCTTTCACCCGAAGCTGGTGCAGGCCGACGCCAGCAACCTCAAGGTCACCTATCCGGCCGACCTGCGTTTGGCGGAACTGATCCTGCGGGCGAGGGCCGGCAAATGATCCGCGTCGGCCAGGGATGCGACGTGCACGCGCTGGTTCCCGGACGCCGGCTGATCCTCGGCGGCGTCGACATCCCGCATCCTCACGGTCTGCTCGGTCATTCGGATGCCGACGCGCTGCTGCACGCGATCACCGACGCGCTGCTCGGCGCCGCCGCGCTCGGCGACATCGGTCGGCACTTTCCCGACTCCGATGCGCGCTTCCGGGGTGCCGACAGCCGGGTGCTGCTGCGCGCGACGGTGGCGCTGCTGGCACAGAATGGCTGGCGGGTCGGCAACGTCGACGCGACGATCATCGCGCAGCAGCCGCGAATGGCTCCGCATCTGCCGCAGATGGTGGCCAACATCGCCAGCGATCTGCAGGTCACGGCGGACTGCGTAAACGTCAAGGCGAAGACCGCGGAGCGCCTGGGTTTCGTCGGTCGCGGCGAAGGCATCGCTGCCGAGGCAGTGGTGCTGATCGCTCCGCTGGCCTGACACCGGATCTTGTCGAAACTGGAGAAATCAATGGAAATGCGACAACTGGGGCACGGCGGTCCCATGGTATCGGCGCTGGGCCTAGGCTGCATGGGCATGAGCGAATTCTACGGAAACCGGGACGATGCGGAATCGGTGGCAACGATCCATCGCGCGCTCGACCTCGGAATCAACTTTCTCGACACGTCCGACATCTACGGGCCACATACCAACGAAGAACTGGTCGGGCGCGCGATCCGCGAGCGCCGCAGCGAAGTTTTCCTGGCCACCAAGTTCGGAATCCTGCGCGATCCGCGCGATCCGTCGGTACGCGGCTTTGACAGTCGACCCGAGTACGTCCGCCAAGCCATCGAGGGCAGCCTGCGGCGGCTCGGGGTGACGACCATCGATCTGTACTACCAGCATCGGGTCGACCACAAGGTGCCGATCGAGGACACCGTCGGTGCGCTCGCCGATCTGGTGCGCGAGGGCAAGGTGCGCTACATCGGACTTTCCGAAGCCTCGGTGGCGACACTCGAGCGCGCACACAAGGTGCATCCCGTAAGCGCGCTGCAGAGCGAATATTCCTTATGGACACGCGACCCGGAAACGGGCGTGCTCGCTGCCTGCCGCCGCCTGGGGATCGGCTTCGTTCCCTACAGTCCGCTGGGGCGGGGATTTCTGACCGGCGCCATCAAACGTCCGGAGGACTTTGCCGCCGACGATTATCGCCGCTCGAGCCCGCGCTTTCAGGGTGAGAACTTTGCCAGGAACCTTCGCCTCGTCGAGACAGTGGGAAACATTGCCGCCGAAATCGGCTGCACGCCGGGCCAGCTTGCTCTCGCGTGGGTGCTGGCGCAGGGCGACGACGTCATCCCGATTCCCGGCACGAAGCACCGCAAGTACCTCGAAGAGAATCTCGGTGCACTTGCAGTCCGCCTGACCCAGGAACAACTGGCGACGCTGGATGCCGCCTGCCCGCTCGACGTCGCGGCCGGAGAACGCTACCCGGCCAGCATGATGGGCGCACTCGATCGTTGAGCGACGCCGGGCCAGTCAGCGCCTGGCTAGCATGTTCAGGAGCCGTGGCCGAATCCGGTTCCTTGGGCTCGCGTGCGTAGACCATGCGCTGTAGCAATGTTGCATGAGCCACGCCACGCCAAGGCAAGGATAACTACGCATAATTTGTATTATGTAAAGTTTATGGCGCTGTTTCGGTTTGGCCTTGGCTTGATCCTTTTGCCGCGACTTCGCTGTAGCGGCGCAAAAGGTTTGCAATATCGGCGCAAAAGGTTTGAACAGTACGAATGCATGGGGATTGAGTGCAAGAGATTGAAAAACCAGATAAAACTCGTATCTTCAATAAATGAAGTAGCGACCTTGGGGTCGCTACTTATTTCTTGCTCGGGGCTTGCCAATAGGACTCAATCCTAGATACAGCAAGGCTTCCAGTGGGGTCGCTACTTTTCCTGTTTAGCATATCTAAAGTATCGACCTTGTAGGGCAAAGGTCGATACTTTTATGCATTATGTATATGCCCAAAAGGGATCAAAGGTCGCTACTTTTCCCACCGGAACAGCGTTCCGCGTGGCGCAACTTTGTTGCGCTGGCCGATCTCTTGGGCCGCACCGATTGAGGGCCGGAAGCCGGGGACTTGCGCGGCCTCAGAGTCCCTTCGCGGCCTTTGCGCCAGGAGTGGCGGCCTTGTAATCCATCGGATTCAGGAGGGCACCATAGGAGCTGTTCATCCTTAGGCCGGGCTGAAACTGCCTCAGTCGAACGGCCAGCGCCAAGCGGACAAGTTGCTGATGCGGCAGCGCACGGGAAAATTTCAGCAGCGAGGACAATGAAAGGGCGAAGCCTTTCCAATTTTCAAAAACGTACCCAATCAGAGCTTCTGGGGACATGGAATTGACCTGTGCGGCCAGAGAGGAAAACTGCTGCAAAGCCCCGGTTGCTTGGTTGGCTTTGACAAATTCCTCCATGACAGCCGGCGATTCGTAACCAACCATGACCGCCAGAAGGTGATTCATGGGGGTATTCCCCCCCAGATCAATAATCATGTTTGACCCCGTGAAGACGGTTAGCCCTGCATCATGCCGGGAGTCAGCAGGACCGGGATAATGTCCCCGATCACGGCGGAATCCAAGGCGATGCCCGTATAGCGGTTGTTGGTGCCCGCTGCCGGCGCAGGAGTCACGGCGCGGCCGACGGAATCCGAAGTCACCAGCGCACCGCGCGTGATGGTCGCGCCGGCTTCGATGTAGGCAATGCCAACCAAAACGATGTCGCAGCGCTCGCCCAAGGCCGGGGCAACTTCGTTGCAGACACCGATCACCATATCGGTCGCCGCAGTTGCCTGCAAAACGGCTCCGCTGCTGGCACCGAACTTGACCTGCCGATATGCCGTAATGGCGGCTTCGGCGACGAAATTTTTCAACAGCATGGGGTTGCTCATGTTCTTACTCCGTGATGTGATAACACTTGAGGGCGGCAATCAGCTCGTCCCTTTCGGCCAGCAGGGCATCAATCTGGATCTGCACCTTGCCGATACCGCCCTCGATCTCGACCAGTGACAAGGCATCCGGGCCGGATGCAAATTGCTTGTCGTCCAGGCACTTGGCGACCCCGTCCACCAGTTGATCCTCGAAGAAGTAGCACAGGGCGATCTGATTGATTGCCTCGCCATTGCCGCGCCCGGCGGTGAAGATGTCCACCGGCAAGCTCCCGCGACGCGCGGCGTGGATGCTGTTATCGACCTTCGAGAACTCCTTGCGCAGGAAGTACTGGTACGTTTCTCCGGCCCGGCGGATCTGCTGGCGCACCAGGTCCAGATAATCGGCCTTGGGCATCGGGCTACGCTCCAAGACGCTGCGCCGTCTGTTCAACTCGGCGATCTCGGCGTCCACCTCCTTGACGCGATCGGCGATCGCTTGGGCAGCGCCGATGATCTGCCCGGCCAGGTCTTGCAGATTGAATTGACTCATGCGGGGCTCCCGGTCTTGATGAAGAGTCCGTCGACCTTGAGGTCAAACGGTTGATGCTCGGCTTCGATGGCCCCGCACGCAAGCAGCGGGGCCGCGTGGGATTCGTTCAGGTCAATGATTTCTCCGGGTTCATACCGTCTGCTGTCATTGCCATTCGTGCCGTGACTAACCGGACTGAGAACGCGATAGCGCAATGAATTTCTCCTTCTAACGAGTGGTGGCAAGATGGAAGGCTTGCCAATAGGTAAGGCTCGGGAGGATTTCCCGATAGTTCAGGACGCGGGCGGCGATGGCTTCGGCCTCGCTGAAGTGGGTTTCCTGTTCATTGGAGAAGACTTCGCCGCCCTCGCCAAAGCACAGCACCACAGGGTCTTTCGCTTCGGCGAAGCTCAGGGGGGGCATGCCCTTGACCGCCGGCGGGGTTGCTCCGAGAAAGCCGACATGCCGCAGCTCGGCCAGATGGGTGGCCGTTCTTCCTGCGGGCAGGTTAAAGGAAGGGCTGACGAACTTGTAGTGACCGTTCCTGACGGCCATGACCAAGCCGGGGGAAACCAGCGCATGCGCGAACAGCTTGCCCTGTTCGGCAAACAGATCCGTCACTTCGCCATAGCTGGGGGCGTTGTCCGCCGGATGGCCAAGGCAAATCGGGGCCAGATCCTTGCGCCAGTTGTAGAGGAAAGCGATGGATGCCAGGTCTTCCGGGGCAAAGCTTAGCGGGCGTCCGGACATGGGCGTATGCGTTCCGGCCCGGAAGATCTGGAAAAGGCGAGATTGCGTGGACGATTTCATAGCGGAATCTCTGAAGGATCGGGAATCCTCTTCAAAATATTCCGTATCTGCCTTGTGGTCAGCCGGTACTGTCGCCCCAGATGGTCGACCGACTTTCCCATACTGTGTGCGGCGATGATTTCCCGGTTTCGACAGTCGAGCAGCGCCATATGGCAGCGGGGAACCGTCATGCGTTCGCCTCCGTAGTGGGACAGGAACTTGTTCCCGTACTCTTCGCCAAGCAGCGCCAGCAGCTCTTTCTTCTTCTCGCATTCGTCGTTTCTACCGACAGGAACCTGCAGACAGGTGCCGCCGTAGGCTTTGACCAGGAGAAAAGCGCGGTCCAGGCCGATTACATCGGAAAGATCCCGGATGGATTGCGGCAGAGTCATGGCATATTACTGGCGCCTCTTGACCGCAAGTAATAGGGCTCTTGGGGGAAACTGTTCATGCTTGCAAACATACCTGAACACGCCGTCGACAATGAGCATGAAGCGCTTCACACCTCCCGCCCGATGGATTGCGGCGGGGTTTGCCATTCCGGGAAGCGGGCGAAGGAAAAAGAGAACGGCCCCGAAGGGCCGTTGGTGGGGTTCACTGTGCGGGCGGCGCGGTGGCTTCCGGTGCAATGAAGTTGCGCGACGCGCAAGACGCTACAACACCTTGTTCAGCAGGTCGCGGGCTTCGCGCAGCAGCGGCACCAAAGCGATTACCGGCCCGTCGGTTGCGGTTGCTCGGTCTTCCGGGTTGTTGATTACTGAGGCGCAATCGTAGTGCGAAAGCAGACTCAGCCCCAGGGCGGCTTCAACCAGGAGGAAGACTCTGCCCAGGTCAACGGACCGATCACGTTCAAGCGCCACGGATCACCTCCCCGCACTGAACGGTGATGAAAATCAGCGCATCTTGGCATTGCAGGTGCGCGGCGGTGAGCAAGTCGCGCTTCACCTTCGGGTCTTTGACAAACTGCATGCTGGCGAGAAGTACCGAAGCGCTTTCCAGGCGCAGGCTTGCCTCGGCCACCTTGTCACCCGTCCAGCCGGTGGGAATCATTCCGGGCGGGGGGGATTCTTCCCGGCGGCGCGGCGGGGGCGATGCCGGCAGCAGGTCCAGGCTCGCTTGCGCCGGTGCGGCGCTCGGGCGGGCGGCATGGCGTTTGGCCGGGGCGCTCGGGCGGGCGGCGCGGCCTTCGGTCCAGTAGTTCCACAGCGCGTCATCGCATTCGGCTTGGTAGGCCTCGATCTTGGCCCGGAGTTCTGGCGCCACTCGGGTCGGCACGATCGTGTACAGCCAGGCGGCCAGCTTGCGCAGGGGCAGGCACGTCATGAGGCGCTGCTTACCGTCGTCAGCAACTATGGCGATATTCAACATTGCTGCGGCAAAGCGGGTCTTGAGCTTGGCGTGTTGCGCTTCCCAGTTGAGCCCGAGGTTCTCGGCTATGGGCTTCATGGGGGCGAAGGGTTCGCCGGAGTGTTCGACCAGGTAGAGATTGTCGCCGTGAAAGGCGACGGGGAGAAGAGCAGCCATTGCGGGCCTCCTATTCGATTGTTCAAGTTCGCCCTGTTCAGGGGCGGCCAAGTGCTTGAACACCGCGAACAGACGGCCGGCAGTATTCCCCTTGCGGGTCTTGTATTCCTGCCGACACTCGGCCATTGATCGAAAACCAATGGACGCAAAAAAACCGCTGTGACTCTCGGGAGCGGATGCCGCTGTTCGTGGTGTGTTCAGCACCTAGAGCGATTCTGCGCCCGTCTTGGCCCGTCGGTCAACTGATTCTTGCGCCTGCCAGCCCTGCCCCGCGTCAATCGCCTTGTCTCTGCGGCGCAACTTGATTTGCGCCACGCGACACCCGGCCAATCCTGCGCCACGCCATGCGCGCCGGGCGTCTTCGCCCCGGTGTCCACCGAAGGTCGGGAACGGGCATCGCCGTCAAGTAAATTCTCCCCGAGAACCGGCTTGCGCGCGTTTATAAACGCGGTGAAATCCAAAACCGATACCCTTGCCGCCTGACAGGAAGAAAACGCCTCACAGCGCCTTGCGGCGAAATCCGGCCAGCGCGTCCACTTGCCCGCCCTCGCCTTCCCCAATCATCTTCATGATCTGAACCAACTCTTCCTGCCTGAAGGAAGATTCGATCTTTTGGGCATATCGGTGTACCGCAGACTTGGAAGTCGTTATCCCTTCGGCCTTCATTTCTTCGGCCAAAGCCGAATAGTCTTTGAATCCCCGTTCGTACAGCTTGCGGATAACGAGTGCGCGAAGCTCGGGCGACAAGCCGTCAATCGTTCCTTTTTTTGACATGGTCAAGATCCCCTGATTCGCTTCAACGTACCCGCGTCGATCGCGTCGAAGCGACGCAGCGACCGCTGGAACAGGCCGGCCAGCGATCGCAGCGCCCCAACGCCCTTGACAACCTCCATGCAGACTCTTCGCGCCTCTACACCAGAAACTCCCCAAGCCGCCATGAACGCGTCCACGTCATCTTCGGTAAGCGCGGGCTGTCCGGGCTTGCCTGCGTGCAGGCCGGCAATTTGCACCCGGTGAGACTCCACCCGACTGAGAAGCTGCGCGTGCTTGCCGCCGGATGCCAGGCGGCGATAATTCTCGCCGTTGCCCATAATGGTATTGCCGAAAATGTTACGGTCGGGAAAGCTGCGCAAACCGTTGAGCATGGAAACTCCCCTGATGGCATCGGCCAGAATTTGGCCCTCGTCCACTATGAGCACGCCGCCCCTTCCTGATGCCGCCTCGCAAATGGCTTGATCCATGGAGAATTCCGTAGTTCCGTCGACGCGACCTTTGACGCACTGCCCAGCGATCTGTGCCAGTATGGCTTTGTTCGACAAGTTGTATTCCCTCAGCTCGATAGTCCAGACTGGGCAGCCGAATCCCTCAGCCTTGCGGGAGCGGGCGACGTATTCGCGAAGTCCCTCGGTCTTGCCCAGGCCGGGAGCCGCATCAATCAACACTGTGACCGACAGCTCCCGCGCGGTGGCGATCCCCTCCATAACGGCATGCATGACGCTGGTTTCAATCCGACCGGGATTGACCTGAATCAGATCTCGCTCTTCGTCAAGTTCGGCGAATCTTTTTTCAAGGGCTTCCGCAATGAGCAGAGATCCGCTTTTCTCGCCCATCTGCCCGGAGAAGTCGAAATTGCATGCATTATGGAATTGGCTCCAACGTTCGAGCCAGATTTCCAGGCGGGAACGAGAAACCCCCGTTTCTGTTGCCAGGCGTGCCAAGGTCATGCCGCGCGCCATCTCGTCGGCCGTGCGGTCCCTTAGGACCGTCCATCGAGCTTTTTCCAAGCGTGGCCAGTGTTTTTCCCAGTCATCTTCTGCGTTCACTTGTTCGCAAGTTTGCTGTATCATGGTTGCCCTTTACGCGGCTTTATTGTCCGTAATGTTCAGCCATTCCGGTAGTCTTTTCGCCCGCTTCTTGCTGGCGCGTTGTTCAAGCTCGGCTAGCCTTGTCTCTTCTGCTTCCGTGGCAGCGGTTACAAAATGGACGGGGCGGCGAGCACCTTTGATCTGTACCGCATCTATCGGCGTGGAAGCGTTCGCTAGCGCTGGTTGTGATTCGTCCGAGAGTTGCGTTAATTTGCCCGCCTCTTTGATGGCCTTGAATCTTTCCTTGACTCCTTTCATGTACTTATTCTTGAGCTTGACGTGAGCGGCAGCACGTTCCCCGCCTACCTCTCGAAAATGGATGGTGTCTATCGGATGCGCTTCGCCAAGAAACGTATCTCCGTCATAGACCGAAACCGATCGGCCAGGGCTGTCCAGGTCGTAGTAGACGGCGTGCTGTCTGCACAAGACATCCTGCGGCATACCGGAAATCGTTGCGCTGTAATAGCGAACAGCGGGATAGCCGGGGATTTTGATCGTGTAGGTAGCATCCTTGGTAGAGGGCTTGATAACGGCCCTTCCCATTTTGCACAGGCGCAAATGCGCACTATCCACGCGATCACGCATACTGCTTTCAGAAAGCTCGTTGTAGACTTCCATTGGTGAGCGACCATTCATTCCGCTACCTGTGTGCTGGTGTTCTTTGTTGAAGCAGTCCAACACATACGCTAGCTTTTCCGAAAATTCCTCCAGCGGTACCGACATTTTTCGGTCAAAATCTTCTGGCTTGGCAACGGTGCTGCTCCCACAATACGCGCCTTGAAACTCAGGGGATTTGTCGCAGCGATCGGCAACGTATCGCCAGAAAGACTCGATAGGCTTATCCTGACCTCGGGCCGGCTTTGACCACATAACCTTTGTTCCAACAAGCGTCATTATCCCAGGCTGCTCTCCGGGAATCACCTTAAAGCGATATCTAATATCCTGTCCGCCAGTTACAGACTTCGCGGCGTATTCAGTACCGTTGTCTATTTTGGCGTAATCCGGCGCTACCCCTGTCCTCTCCATAGCCATACCGAATGATGAAATAACCCCCTCTGCGCTAGGATTCAGGTATCCCTTGGCACTCAGCACTAGGCGGGATCTGATCTCCCGCCAAACGATGATAAAGGGCCTTGCGGTGGTTCCATCTGGCCAGCGGCAAAAAACGTCCGCTTTACGCCCGTCCGACTCCCAATATTCATGCAGTGCAAGCCTCGTGTAATCACGTTCGGCGGCTGGGTAATGGCTTTCAAGGGCTTTCGCTCCTACCCTTCCAAGGAGCACAAGCGCGCGATCTTCTGCCGCAACAAGCCGTTCTATCGTGTCGTCTGACGGAATCACCCATCCACGTATCTGACCCTCTTTTCGGGCTTGGTTGATAATCGATGACAAAGGCGGTTGCGAAGTGGAGAGATACCCCGAGAGAATATACTGATAAGCGGCAAGCGTGAAATCAGAAGGCATCCGTCCACCTTTGTATTTTGGCGCCAGTAATGGTAGCCAGTGTATTCTCGGATGGGCTTCGACCGCCTTTCGATAGCGAAACAGCGTCGTTCTTTGGATTCCGAATTTGCTTTGAATCTGCTTTTCTGCTTCTGCATTTGACAGGCCAGAATCAACCAAGCAAGAAAATGATTCTACGGCATCAAGGGCGCGCTGCGCTTTGGCTTTGGATACCGCCCCGCTTCGCTCGTAAGCCTCCCACAGCGGGGCGTATGGCCTGGCGTCAGAGGAATTTTCCGCCGGTACTATCGCAGTGCTGTCGGCAATCTTTCGCTTGACCTCCTGTATCAACTGGTGACGCGCAAACATGGGCAGGCTGGCAACGGGGATCGTCCACCCCTCACCGCCGTTTCCCGGCTCCTTGCGTGCGCCATGGTATTTTCCACCGGCACAATGCCGGCGAACGATTGCCGGCGAACGCGAAAGGAGGCGGGCGACCTCGGCTACGGGAAGATGATCAGGAATGGACGGCGATCTTCGCCCGCTTGGCTGTTCATCGCACATCGGTAGGATCATCCACAATTTCACCATTCTTCAGACGCAGCTTGACGGCGGCTTTGTGTGCCTCGCCAATCCGCCCAGATAGCCTGCCGTTTAGGACCCCGCGAACCACGCCGGCCCCCAGGTCGTTGGCAATTGCCCATGCGCGAATGCTGATTCCCTTGTTTGCGAAATCCGCTAACGCTTCTTCTCTTGTCCTGAGTTGCTTCTGTTCCATGTGGCCTCCTGTTAACATGTCCATCTCTAATAACGCGTATCTGCAATTCGCGAAGATTTGCGTACAAGACACCCGTGTGTGTCTGAACGCGCATTTTGTGCGCATATGGGAGCATTGTCAACGGGGGTGAAATGTCTATCGGGGCCAGACTCAAGGAAGAGCGGGAACGTATGGGAATGACTCAGGAGAAGTTTTCAAGCGCCTGCGGTGTGCGTCGGCGCGCTCAATCGACATACGAGACAGGGGACAGGTCGCCAGATTCGCTCTACTTGGCGGCGGCAAGCCGTATTGGCGTTGACGTCGGCTACGTGCTTACCGGGCAGCGGCAAGGGGCTAAGCGACGCGTACCTATGGATCTCGATGACTTCGGGCGGGCCGCTGCTGCAGTTCTAGGGATTTCGGAGCAACAGCTTTTGATCGCTACTGAGACGCTCACGAGCAAGATGGACGGCTACGGCATCGCTCTGGATTTATTGAACGACAGCGACGGAAGCAATGGGGCCTACTGGGGTATTTTTGAGCTAGAGCTTCGGGCAGTGGTAAAGGCTTTGATCCAAGAGGCTATTTCAGGTCTCGGAGATCCAGACTCTGAGCTACTCGGCAAGGTACTGGAAAGTGTTGACGGCGTAATCGCAGAGCGGGGAACTCAGCTTAGCTCGAACAAGAAAGCCGCGGCGGTTGTCATGCTCTACCGCGCCTTCAAGGCCAGCGGAAGAGTGGACCCCGCCACGGTCGAAGAAGCTGTAACCCTCGCTTCCGCATGATTTCACTTGATGCAACTAAGTTGCAAAATATGGCTGTTGCGGGTTTGTGGTTCGGTGTTTTTCTCGTGAGGTTTGCAACAAGACTGCCTATTTTTCCGGTCCGTTGGATGTTGCAAACCTCCTGATAAAACGGGGGCACAAGGCTGGTTTTGTTGCAAACCTTTATTTCTGGTAGGTGCGAAGCTGTCAATTTCAAGCTATTGAATCTTTTATGGTTTCACCAAGATTCGGCAAGTTTCGCCAAGTCCCACTTTTCTTCCTGTTGTTCCAAACCTTTTGCGCCCCCTCAACGACGCCAAGATCGAGCCGGAAGGGTACGTGCTCTACGC
>WBZT01002950.1_pt1 | contig 11481 bp, 11 predicted proteins | sample 5204241 | NCBI WGS metagenome assembly WBZT01 (sample SAMN12344358, study PRJNA552823) | activated sludge metagenome | biome: Activated sludge suspended growth; feature: Nitrification reactor; material: Wastewater; isolation source: activated sludge from nitrification reactor of wastewater...
GGATTAGCAGAACAATCTATCGCTCCCCTATTTCCTCCAACAGCCGAAACATAAGTATCAAACTGTATTTTTGTAATAGGCTCTTGTGGGTTAACAGCATCCTTTAAATTAATTATTGTATTGTTATTTGCATTTATGTCCCCACTAATAGAACTGTTTTCAGATCTTGCTTGTTCAAGAGTTACATTATGAGGGTTACTTGTATCTGAAATATGATTATTTACAGTTGTTGTTAATGTTCCTAAATCAGAAATTAAAGATGAAACCTGCCCTTGCAATGTTGAAATATCAGTTGTATTTGTTCCAACTTGAGTTTGTAAATCTGAAATGTCCGAAACAATATCAATGATAGTTTGACAAAATTCTAAGTCAGCACAACTAAAATATGAACTTGGAAGTCCAGAAATAATATCATTAATTGATTGTAAAATATCAATTATAGTCTGGCAGTTTGGTAAATCTGTACAAGTTAATCCACTTTGAGGCAAATTATCTATTTGCTCCTGCAATGAAGCAGTTTGTTCTTGAAGTAGAGTAATTACATCACATTTTGAAATAACCTCGCATATTGCCTTAGTTTCGCAATTTTCAGGGGTTAAATCTGGTGTCCATGTAACTACTGTTTCGCTATCGTCAATATCGCAAGCAACACAATTAATATCCTCATAATTCAAATTAAATTCAACTGATACAATCAAAGGCCAATTATCACCTTCAAATTGTTTTCCAGTTTCTTCAGTAAATATTTTCTCGAAGTCAGTTGATGCGGATAAAATGTCGATTGTGATCTCTTTTGCTGAACCTGTGTATTGTTCAAATGTTACTTTTTTTAAAGCTCCCTGAATCCTTGCTGAAATTTTATCAGGGTTTATTATAAATTCATCTTGTGAAAATGAATAAAAAACGGCTTTGCATCTTGCAGTAATTTCATACTCTTTATCGCATGAAGTAAATTTCTTTTTTTCTTTAACCTGCTCTTGTTGGATTTGGCGAATGTATAAGCCTTTACCTACATTATCAGAAATTGAAACGTTTTCTTTTTCGCTTCCTACTCCTGAAAATACTTCACCACTCGAAATACGATATACAGGAGCATCAACTCTAGTTACAAATGGAAGATAAGCGGTTAATGGTTGCTTTATGTATTTTAAAATTAGATTTACCATGAGTTAAACAATTCTTGTATTTTTATTCTTAAATGTTCATTGTACGCTTCATTTGCAGCTTTAATTTCTGCCTCTGATGGTTCAAAGATAATCTTTTTAAAATGGTTTTCATTATACCTTGCGATTAACAGCATTTCAGAATCTACAAAGCCTAAAACCCAATTACCATTTACAAATTGCCTTTGAATTGAATTAAATAGTTTATCAGTAAATTGAAGGTTAACATATCCTGCTTCTAATCCGTTTAATTGCCTAAATTCTCTATATCCTCCAGGAACTAATCCAAGCGACTTATTCCCTTTGTTAGTTTTTACTGTTCTAAATTCAGGTTTTGAACTAAAGAAATTATTAGCTTTTCCTGCATCTTTAAAGTTTTTTGCTCCTGTTAGCATTGGCTTAGTTGAATAATTACCAATCTTCGTTCCATCTGTAGCTTCGCCTCTGTTAAATATTCTTCTTAAAAAATCTGCTTCGATTTGAATAATAGCAACCAACTCAGCTTCAATAACAGCCTCCTTTATTTTTTCTTCTAACTCTGAAAAATATTGATTGAAAGTTTTAGCCATTATTATTTTCTTTGTCGGATAATTCCTGAATTTCGTTTTTTGCCTCTTTTGCTCTTGCAAGTATTTCTTTAAATCTATTCCAAACTGATTTACCGGTTATTATTTCAATGTTTTCATCAATGCTTTTTATCTCAATAAAACATAAGGTAGCTGTTAAAACCTTTGTTAAAAATAAAGGGACTTCGACAAATAAAGATATAAATTCTCCTAAAATAAAAACGTCCATCGTATAAAAAAGAATTATAGCTCCTTGATACAAAAACATTTTACTGATTATTGCCGAAAGTTTACGAGATGATACAGCCTTCCAACCGTTTAATTTTTTTGCCTTAAATATTCCCATTATCGTATCTAAAGCAATAGCAAGTCCAACTGCTATAATTAGCCCTCTTATTGGAAACAAAAAAGCAAGTATTATTGTTATAATACCTGCTAATTGTGATTTTAATGTGGTAAGTAATGTTTTCATATTATCTCCATCCTTTTGGACGTATTGGTGGGGTTGATGGTGTTGAATTTGGTTTTGGTTTTTTTGGTTTTGATGCTCCACAGCAAGCTCTACTAAGGTATAACATAATTTGTTTTTATGCCGTTACAGGCAAAACACTCTCCTGTTGTGTTTTTTAAGAATTTAGTAATACTGTTTGAAAATTGTTTTTCTTCGGCTGCTAATTCGTATTTAAGCATTTCCAAAGTATTTTTTGCTTGGTCTTTTGTGAATGTTACAACTGCATTTATACGACCACTTGCAATGTGTTCTTCTAAGATATTTATACCTGCTTGGTACCAAATCATAAAACTCATTCTTGGTAATAATTGGCAAATAATAGGTTCTTCAAAACATTGAACATTTGCTAAAACTCCCATACCAAAACAGCCTTCAGTTTCCTTTGTTCCATCCCATCCTTTAATTTTGATGTTATGTTTGTTTGACTTGATGCATGAACGGCATCCTGTGGAACTATTCAAATTACAGTCAAATGTTGTAAAGTTTGTTTGGTCGAAAGTTATTAAAATATGTTCAGAATTTGCTTTATAGCGTATTTCTACTTCATTTGTTACATTAGCTAGTAAAGATACTGAATAAGGTGTTGTAATGTCCCCATCAATGATATTTACCGTAACAATTCCACTCTCTTGAACTCGAATATACAAAGATTCAATATAAAGTTTTACAACTTCTGATTGCCATCTTCTAATGCTTAAACCTCTTTCAAGTGTTGCAGGTGAAATTATGTTTGTTTTGAAGTTCTTAATCTCTCTTGCCTCAATAAACGAATTAAAGTCAAAGTGTCCTGAAATAATATGCGAGAATCTGTGAAATATCATTTTGTTTGCCAAAACAATCTTTTCATTAAGTAAATTAAAACCTGTTCTTTGTTCATCATTTGCTATTGCAGCAGCTGACTTTAAAGTTATTCCAGGAATATCATTTACAAAAAGTACTGATTCAGGATGAGGACAATTTATAAAGTCTTTTATCCCTACAAGTGCGTATTTTCCACAAAGTATATCGTTTATACAGTTATTCATTGGACTTTAATTTAAAAAAGGGCTTCCGATTTAGAAGCCCTTAATTTATAGATTTATTGATTAAGCAGCAGTTGCTTTGTAGTTTAACGAGTAGTTAACGCCTTCTAAAGCATCACCTGAAGCGAATGAATCAGTTGGTAAAAACCACATATTATACCACAATGAGAATGTTAAAATCCATTTTTCATCACAATCATCATACTTCCAACGCATATCTAACTCTAATCCTGTGAACGGATCAATAATAGTTGTTTTTGCATAGTTTCCGTTATTTGCTTTACGGTAAGCTCCTTTATACTTATTCCAAGTCAATAATTGAACATTTCCAGGAGCTAAAGCGATGAACTCATCTGCATCACCTAAAATTGTACCTACATGGCGATCACTAAAGAAATCAAAATCTCCAACTGAACCATTATCAATACCCTGTGCATTGCAACAACCGTGTCCAATTAAACGAGTATAATCTCGTAATTTTCCTGAACCGATTAACATTGGACGTCCAGGAGCATCAATATCCTCAAAATCATTTAAGATTTGATTTTCTCCATAGTAAAATGGCGACTTATCACTATTTACTAATAATTGACGAGATTTAACAGTACTTGTTCCATCAGCAAAGTTTCCAAAATTTAAAGATTGTGCTGTAATTAATTTCTTATTTAAAGATACCATGAATGGATCTAAATGAGCATTAATTTGACGTGCAATCCAAGTTTGGTCAGCTTCACATAATTTACGCATTTCATCTTCAGAGAATGTTAATCCTTTTAAAGATAAAACATCAGTAATTTCTACATCTTCAGAAAATGGAACTTTAGAAATATCAGGATTACAACCATTATTGTATGAATCTTGAACATCATCATCCGTTCCTCTTTGTGCGTACTCAACTGTTACTTTTTTCTTTTTGCCTGTTCCCTGATCTATAGGAATAACATTTAAACCTGAAGTATTAGTTGGTGAAGTAATTGCCTGTAAATAACCTACTGGTGTTCTTTTTGCTTCAGGACTGTTTACACCCATTAAATCGTTTAAAGATGTTTGGATGTTTGCACAGATACCTTTTGTGAAAGTAAAAGGAGCACTAAAAGCCATATTTGGCATTGTATAATTGGTAGTTAATGCGATTGCATAAATACCCATTGTTAAAATTGGAGCTATTTCAATATGTCCGACTGCTGCCGAAATTGTGGTTGCTCCTACACCTGATACTAATAACGTAAATGTTAACGTTGCTAGCATTGTTACGAATGTACTTAGCTTTTTCATTGTTGAGATGATTAAATGGTTATTAAAATTAATATTTGGTTTGAATTTTCTGTGATTTAAACCGTATATGTGATTTTCGCCATTATAGTATGCGACACCTCATTTTGTTTTAGAAGGGACAAATTACCCTCGTTTGTTTGACAAATGTAAAGAAAAAAAAATCCCCACCAAATAAATGATAGGGATTTTTTTAAAAGTTAATTAAAAAAACAGAAAAAATTAACTAGTCCTCATCTTCAAGAAGTGCTTTTGCGTGGGCTTGTGCTTTTGCAGTTGCAGCCGATACAGTTACCCCTTGATTAACTTCTGGCTTATCTTTGTCTTTACCTGCATTAACAACAACAGGCGTTTTATCTTTTTTATCGGCATTTGATTTTTCAATAATTCCTTCTAAGAAAGTATTTAACACCTCATCAGTTGATAAAAAACCTTTTTTGTCGGCTGTCATAATTTTACCACCATCAGCTGCAGTAAATACCATTTCTCCTTTTTCATCAAAAGATACTTTATAACCTGCTTTGTTAGCTTTTAATTTTGTTAGCTCAACAATATCTTCGGCACTCATTCCTTCACGTAATTTTAAAGAGCCTATTTTTTTCATCAAACTAGCCTCAGTCTTAAAATTCACTTTCTCTTGCTCAACTTCAGCTTTGATACTTGGAATTGTTGTTTCCTCGTATTCTTTTAGCTTATCAGACACTTTTCTTAGTTCTGCTTGTACTTCTTCCAAAGATTTATTTCCACTTGCAGAAGCCTTTTTAAATGCTAATTCTACAATCTCATCGTATTTCTTATCTTTTACCTCATCGGAAGATAATTGAGCGATTGCAATAATTTTCTTTTCGGCTTTTGAGTGAATTTCTGCTAAAGCACCATCTTTAATTTTCTTTAGAGCTGTTTTATACTCATCAGAACTTGTGTAAAGCTCTCTTTGGTGGCCTATACAAGATGTCAAACCTTCTTCAAGTTCTGTTTCATCTGTTGCGGTTGCAGTATCAGGAATTTGAGCAGACATTTTTTCAGCTAACTCTTTTGGGAATCCTAGCCCAACTAATAATTTAATGTTTTGTGCTTTTGTCATTATTTTTTGAATTTAGATGGATGTTTCCAAGAATCTTTGATACTCATTCCTGTTTTTGGACGTGGTGTATTTAAAATCTCTTGGTTTGGCTTTTCTTCTTTTGCAGGAATAATATCTGGTTTTTTTTCCACAATAACCTCTTTTACCTGCTCCGTAGTTTCGTTTGAAACCGAATTTTGTTTACCCTCTTGGGTTGGTTCAAAATCCTTATGCTTATTTTTTGCCACCTTTTCCTAATGTTTCTTTTGCAGCGTTTTGAGCAGCAGCGATTTCAGCCTCATCTTCATCATCTTCATCAATTACTACTTTTTTACCTTTAGTTACATTTTCAACTTCAGATTTTGTTAAAGGTTTTGATTTTACAGTTTGAGAAACTTCTTCAAATGCCTCTAATTTTAATTCCTTTGCCTTCTTAGCCTCTTTTTGTTCTTTTTCGATGTCAAGTATAATTTTAGCTTTTTCTTCGTCAGAAACGACTTTAATGAGCTTCCAATTTGCAGCTTCTTTTACTCGGCTCATGTTCTCATGTCCTGTTTTTCCTAAAAATCTTACTTTGCTAGGATTTTGGCGATTTACGTAATAATAATTCATCTGTATTTTTTTAAGGTTAATTTTAATCCAAAGGTATAATATTTTTTTTAATCTAAAAAAAGAAAGTATATAGTTTACTATATACTATTCTTATCTTATCTTATCTTATCTGCATAGGGTTCGCATCAATTCGCAATGCGGTCGCATCATTTTTTCAATGTTTATTGGCATTTCCAAAGGTCGTTTTTTAATCACTAAAAATTAACTTACATACCAACTTTAGTAAAAAAATAGCCCTTTTTGATGCTTTTGTACATTTTCGTAATACTAGGTTATGCGAGTGCTATGCGACCGCATTAAAATTTCAATGTTTACTGATAGTTTGTAAGGTATATTTTTGGTTAAAATAGGTATTATTTACCTTTTTTTACTCGATAACCAATAGCTCGGTGTCTGCATCTGTAACCTCCCCTTAATATACAAAAATTATCTTTATTTGTTCCTTGAATCATCCCTGAACATTTTTTTCCTTTGTAAATTTCTTTATTAATTGCAAACTCAATTTCTTTTGGTAGCTCAGTATCTAAAATAATATCTTTTTCAACCCATTTTATGCATTGTGCTCGACTATCTTCGATTAGTGAACCAACATATCGAACTGCATTTAATCCTAGCTTATCCTTTGCCATTTGGTTAACAGAACCATCGTATTGATGAAGTGAATCCGTTGCAATTTGATTAACGTATGATAAAAGTCTTGAATCTTGTCCTTCGGTACTTAAAATATATCCTTTAATCATATTTTCGGTATCTTGCAAAGAAGCCCCAAACATAATATTTCTGTACAAGTCTTTTCTTAAAGGTGCAATCACATCTTTGTATAATCCTTTTTCAGTTAAGTTTGAAACTGTGTTTTGTACTTCGATACGTTTTAATGCGTTTATATCCTTTTTTTCGATTATTCCATTACCTAGTTTTTGGTGTAAGTCCTGAAGATTATCAGTTAACAAATAAAAGTTTCCTGTAAAGTCTGAAACGGCATTTCCATAACCGTTTTTTTTCATGGCTTGGAAAATACGATAATCCAAAGAAGCCAAAAAGTCCTCCGCTTTTGGCGAAGAACTTAATTTTCCGTTGGTTATATCTACGTTATCAAATAACTCTAAAAGTGCCTTATAAATCAATAATTCAATAGCTTTTGTTGAATCAAGCAAAGCCAAAGGCCCATTTAATAATATCCCATCACCTGACTTAATTATTTGCTCAATACTTGGCATTACGCTATTGGATTACCGTTTGCATCAGTTAATGTACTTTGGTTTTCGGTAATGTAAACCTCAACTTTTTTATTGAACATTTCAATTAGTTTTTCGTTATCCATTTCTAAAAAATTAGGCTCTTTTATTTCTTGCAAAATATTCAAAAGAATTGAATAAAGGTAGTTTGATTTAGTAACCAAGTCTTTATTTGCTGTTCCTGCTAATACCATTGATTGTTTTTCTGATACTGTATAAACAAATAATGGATCATAAGTAGTGATTAACACAAATATTTTTTGATTAACCTCATCACCAGAAAAACGAGATAAAGCAAGTTGACGAGCTACCGCAGAAACAATCCAAGAAGGGGCGTTTGAAGTTTTTAATTGATTTAACTCATCCAATAATTCACTTTCTGTTTTAACTCTAAATGAAGCAGGTTTTGTTAACTTAACACTTGCTTTATTATAAGCTGTATTATTCATGTAAGAAACGATAAAACGAGCAGAAACCAACATATTATTTAAAATCTGATTTGCTATTTTGTTTAGCATATCTTCATGGCTTAATAAGTCAATTTCTTTTGCCTTACCACTCAAAGAAACATCACCTAAATTAAGATGCAAACTATCTTCAGCACGTTCCAACATTTCCTTTGTAGATTCCCAAGCATTTTTTACAAAATCAATGCTAGGGTTAATAAAACGTACAGTAGGAATTGCAGCATCTAAATATTTTTGCCCTAATCCATCGTTTGAGTTTTCACCTACTGGCCTTTGAATTTCATTGAATGGCCCTTTTGTAAATGGTTGTACTTTTACTTGACGTGAATATGTTTTGTTTTCTTTATCATCGTCATCATCAGCATCTAAATCTAAATTCTGTACTTCACATTCCATTGTAAATACTTCACGAATAGGATGAGCAGAAGTAGTTGATAATGCTTGAAAATCTGAAAATTGACGTATTGATTCATTACCAAAAGCCACATAAGGAGAAAAAAACGATTCATAAAATCCATCAGCGTTTAAATCACCTCCTAATGGCACCATAGGAATTTCACCTAAATTATGAACATAAACTGTTTCAAGTAAAAATTTTCCTGCATCTTGTTCAATGTATTTATAAAAACTATCAGTTGTTAAAATATAATAAACACGTCCTTCTTTTTTTACTACTTGATTTTTTCCTGTTCCGGTTGTTAAGTAACTTTTTTCATCACTAAGGAAAACAATAAAATCTTTTTCCCAATCAACAATATTAAATGAAAACATCAATACTGGATAAGGTTCTACATTTGAAGCACTCGAATCAACTCCCTGACCTCCCGGAAGCCATAATAAATATCCGTTAGGATCCTCAATCATTCTTTTTAAAACTACTTTTGAAAAGAACATTTTAAAATCAGTTCCCATAAACTTTTTAGAAGATAGATATTGCATTGCTTTATCATCTGAAATAGTCAAATTATAGTTTATACCGGTTAATATTCGGTTAAGATTATCAAAAGCCTTATTCATTGAACCGTAAGTAATAGGTTCATAATTTGCAATACGATAATTAAACACATCATCAGGTTCATTTGGCCTACGTTTTAAAAGTATTGATTCTGGCTTTCTTTTGCGAGTATGAACAGCAATTTCATCAAATAATTCTTTGTATTTTATAGCAGGTTCATACGGTGCTAATTTTGTGATTTTTGGCACGTATGCCTTTACTTCTTCTAATGTCATGGCTTATGTATTAAAATGCTTTACGTTCTTCTATTATGTCTTTTTTGTCGATATGGTAATGGCGTGTAGGAATATTATTAGCGATACACAAATCATTAACTGTTCGATTAAACAAATGTACTAATTTTGGAGATACTGCATTGCCACCTGTGGCGAATCCCCAATATTTTTTACCAATAACCTCATCAGGAATAGTATTATTTATTTTATCAAAGTAAAATATATGGGATTTTTCTTGTTTATAATCTCTTAATCCCAATGCTACATTCATGCAATATTCATCAGGCTTACCACCTGCCCATGTTATTGTTGGAGCTTTTGGATCATCATAAACTTCACGAGCTTTTTTAAATATCTCATCTGCTTCAGATCCATTCTTAAAATAAACAAATCCTGAAACTGTTTGTGGTAATGTTTTTGTTATACCGTGGTAACGGCAAATTTCTTTTTCACTTTTACTAGCCCAATAAGTATAATTTAAGCTAGTTTTTATATGTGTAATTGGGTTGTAATCCCCATTGTAACCTATAAAAAAATCTCTTTTTACTAATTCTCCAAATAACCAATCAAATGGCCTATCTAACCAAAGATTATCGGCATCCATATAAACGGTATGTGTCCAACCTAATTTATTAGTAATTATATCCAAGCATAATTTTGAACGTTGGTATTGTTTTTTACCACCAACTGTATAATGCTTTTCATCTAAGGTTACAAAATAATCGAAAAATCCAAGCTCTCGTTCTGAAAGCTTGGATATTGTCTGAGGTTCGTAAACTATGGCTATTTCAATATCGGGACATTTATCTTTTATTGACAAAGCAAGGTTAAAAGCACAATTTCCATATAGCGGATAACCTAGTGCGATAATTACAATTCCATATTTCATTTATCTCTTTTTTAGGGTTAAGAATAGCAAGGAGCAGTTGGATCAAAGTTAGCTAATGCTGACAAGATTCCTTCCACTTTTATTGGTTTAATAATCTCTTGTGTTTGGATAGTAATTGAACCATCGAAATAACGACTTCCATCGCTAGTATCTTCAATTACGTCTCCAACTTCAGGAGCAAATGAACCTTCTGCCATATACAATAACTCATCACAAGTTACCCATCCAAAGGACATATAAGCATAGTTCTTATTAACCCAATCCCAAAAGTCGTATTCCTCAATTGCATCTGTTACGTTGTAATCTTGGAAATTAATTACTTTTTGGCCTCCAACTACTTCTTCAGGTTCACAGCTTGACATTTTTTTCTTTACGAAAGTTTGCTTTGGCATTGAACCCAAAACAGGGCCAGTAAAATTTAAAATACCTGCGCACATTGCGTTGGTAATGTTACGGACATCACTCCAAGGGCTTAACCCTTCGGCAACTGGATATGGGTGAACATAATCAGGATCACAGATTAAAAACAACAAACGAGGAATCCCACCTTTTGCTCTTTTGTTTCCGCAACCGTTCGTATATCCTGTTGTCGGTTTTCCTGCTGATACACAGCTTGGTAAACAAATTACACTCATGGTTTTAAAATTAAATAATTAAACATTGGTTTTTGGTACATATATTCGGGTAATCACAGACTAATTATCACAAGTAAAGTTTATTTCATCACATTCTTGTGTTAATGTGGTTTGAATGGCCCACATTTCCCCATCTTCTAAATTCTTAGTTAAATTAACTGCTCCGTTGTATTCAACTCCATCAATTGTAACTGTTTTTGATGCAAAGATATTTGCTAATCTTTGAACCATGTAATAAGGTAACTTTTTACTTCTAAACAAGAACGTTTCAAGTAGTTTTGCTGACTTTCTTTTTTTATTAATTAGCACTTCTTCAACATCAAACTGATTCGGTGTAACTTCTCCGGCAATTCTTATTTGAGGTTTAAAAGAATTAGTTGTTGATCCACTCGTAAATTTTCCATAAAAATTGCCATTACAGTCATAGTTAGGATAATATCCTTCAACTAATATTGTATTTTGACAAGTTACTTTACAATATGGTTCAGAATAAATAACATCCATTGATTCGGAACACATATCTGTTAAACAAATTTCCTGTGCTTGTAGTGTTGTATATCCTAAGTCTTTTAAATCTTTTACACAATCGTTAAACGCTGTTATTTCAGAAGGTTCTTTAAATCTGCATTTGAATCCAACTATTTTAAAGTAAAAACAAGTTGTATTTGGCAGCTTGTTTGTATCAATAATTAAATTTGTAAATAAATTATCGTTTTTATCATATCCTTGTTCAATAGAATAAGGTGTTGAATAAACAACGGCATCTGTTCCTGTTGCAGCATCAATTATATGAATATATGAATGTGAGTAATAATT
>WBZT01002951.1_pt1 | contig 11479 bp, 12 predicted proteins | sample 5204241 | NCBI WGS metagenome assembly WBZT01 (sample SAMN12344358, study PRJNA552823) | activated sludge metagenome | biome: Activated sludge suspended growth; feature: Nitrification reactor; material: Wastewater; isolation source: activated sludge from nitrification reactor of wastewater...
CTCGACGCGACGTGCCCGCTCGTGACCAAGGTGCACCTCGAAGCGCTGCGCTACGCGAAGGACGGCTACTCGATCGTGATGATCGGTCACCGCAACCACGTGGAAGTGATCGGAACGCTCGGCGAGGCGCCCGACGCGATCGTGGTGTGCGAGAACGTGGCCGAGGTCGAGGCGCTGCAGCTGCCGGATCCGCAGAAGGTCGCGTACATCACGCAGACCACGCTCTCGCTCGACGATTGCCGCGCGATGGTGGAGGCGCTGCGGCGGCGCTACCCGGCGGTGAAGGAGCCCACGAAGGACGACATCTGCTACGCCACCACGAACCGGCAGAACGCCGTGCGCGCGATGGCGCCGAAGTGCGCGACCGTGCTCGTCGTCGGTGCGCCGGCGAGCAGCAACGCCAACCGCCTCGTCGAGGTGGCGGCGAGCCTCGGCTCGAAGGCGTACCTGATCGAGTCGGCGGAGGACATCCGTGCCGAGTGGCTCACGGGCGACGTGGGCCTGACCGCCGGCGCTTCGACGCCCGAAGCCATCGTGCAGGCGTGCGTGCAGCACGTGTGCGCGCTGGGCCCGTACCGCGTCGAGGAGTTCACGCTCACCGAGGAGCGCATCATGTTTCCGCTCCCCGGCGAGCTGCTCGCGAGCGCGCAGGACAAGGGCATCGCGATCGCGGCGGGCAACGAGCGCGCGGCCGAGCGCGCACGCGCGAACCGCTGAAGCGCCGGACGGCGCGGCGCCGATCCGCGCGCGAGCCCCGGACGTGCGTCCGGGGCTCGCGCGTTGTTCCGGAATGCGGCGTGCGCTCAGCGCGACGGCTTGCGCGCGACGACCTGCACGACCTCCGACAGGCCGGCGTGGTAGCGGCCCTCGATCACCTCGCGCTCGATCTCGCGCGCGAGCTCGAACTCGAGCCCCGCGAGCTCTTCGCGCAGCAGCGCGAGCGTCATGAGCTTCGTGTCGTCCGTCGGTCCGCCGGTGCCGCGGCCGATCTGCCGCGGCGTGTACGCCTCGAGCAGCAGCACGCCGCCGGGCGCGAGCCCCTCGACGACGCGGCGGTGCAGCGGCCCGCGCACCACGCGCGGCACGTGCGCGAAGATCGACACGATGCCGTCCCAGGCTCCGGGCGCGATCGGATACGCGGAAAGGTCCGCGACCTCGGTGCGCAACGCCACGCCGCGTTCGGCGGCGAGTCCCGCCGCCTTCACGAGGCCGACCGAGGAGATATCGACCGCCGTGACGTCGTGGCCGAGCGCGGCGAGGTGAACGCTGTTGCGCCCCTCGCCGTCGGCGAGGCAGAGCACGCGGCCCTTCGCAGGCAGCGCGCCGGCGAACTCGCGCAGGAAGTCGTTGGGTTCGGTGCCGAACGCCCATCCGGGCTCGGCGTAGCGGGCGTCCCAGTCGGGAGGAGGTGGTGTGGCGCTGGAGTCGTTCATGACCGCACCATAGCGCGCGGCGAGGTTCGCGCGTAGCGCCGTGTGGCGGGCGGGCCGCCGGCCGCTTGGCCTGAAGCCCCGCACTCATCTAATGTGCGTCGGCCATGCTCACCACCAGCACGTTCCTGCTTCCGAGCGTCCCGACCATGCTCATCGACGAGCAGCGCGGCGACGTGACGGAGATGATCGAGGCGCTCGAGGACGCCGGCGCGCGCGTCGCAGCCGAGTCGCCCGACGCGATCGTCGTGCTCTCGCCGCGCTGGGTGAGCACGGGTGCGTTCCACGCCGACGACGGGACGCGTCACCGTTCGGTCGTCGACCTGCCCACGTTCGGCGTCGAGCCGCGCTACGACTGCCCCGGTCATCCCGCACTGGCTCGATCGATCGTCGAGCACGCCGTCAAGAACGGCGTGCGCGCCGCGACGGCGCGGCACGGCGTCGATTCCGGCGCCAGCGTGCCGCTGCACTTCTTCGTCCGCGGCCGGCGCACGCCGGTCGTGCCGGTTTCGATCGGCGAAGGCTCGCGCGAGGAGCACCGCGCCTGGGGCGAGGCGATCCGCTTCGCGCTCGCGGCGTGGTCCGGCCGCGCGGCGTTCGTGGTCGGCGGCGCGCTGTCGTGGCACCTGCATGCGTTCAACCTGCGGCGCGAAGTGCCCGAGTGCGTCGCGCTCGACGAGCGCGCGATCGGCGCGATGCGCCACGGTCACTGGAACGAACTCGAGGCGATCGCCGAGCAGCTCGGCGAAAAGGCCCACCCGGAGGCCGCGCTGCGGCACCTCGAGGTGCTGCGCGGCTTCCTGCTGCTCGGCACGGCGACGGGCACGCTGATCGAGCGCGAGGCGCTGCCGGGCATCGGCACGGCGCTCGTCGAGTTCCCGCTCGCGACGCCCGGCGGAGGCGCCGGCCGCTGACGCCGGCGACGCGGCCCGTGCGGGTGCTGCTCGTCAACGCGTTCCACTGGCCCAAGGGCGGTGTCGAGCGCACGTATTTCGACGAGTCGCGCTGGCTCGTGGCCGCGGGCCACGAGGTGGCGCACTTCGCGACGCGCGATCCGCGCAACCTCCCGAGCCCGACCGCGGAGTTCTTCGCGCCAGCCGCCGACTACGGCGAAGGCGGCGCGGCGCTGCGACAGGCGCTGCAGCTGCCGCGCGCGATCTGGTCGGCGCCGGCCGCGAGTGCGATGGAGCGGCTGCTCGGCTCGTTCCGTCCCGACGTCGCGCACCTGCATGCGCCGAGCCGCTACCTGACGCCCAGCGTGCTGCGGCCGCTCGAGCGCGCGCGTGTGCCGATCGTGCACACGCTGCACGACTTCAAGCCGTGGTGCACGAACCGGCTGCTGTACGCGCACGGTGCGGTGTGCGAGCGCTGCCGCGGCGGCGCGCACTGGCGCGCGGCGGCAACCGCGTGCGTGCAGGACTCGCGCGCGAAGAGCGTGGTCGGCGCGATCGAGGCGTACGTGCACGACGCCGTGCACGCGTACCGAGCGGTGCGGCTGTGGATCGCGCCGAGCGCGTTCGTGCGCGACAAGGCGCTCACGTTCGGCGTCGACGCGGCGCGCCTGCGCCTGCTCGGCCACGGCGTCGAGCCGCCGCCCGCGGTGCCGCCCGCGGACGACGTGCCGCCGCGCTTCGTGCTCTTCGCGGGCCGGCTCTCGGTCGAGAAGGGCGTGCGGTTGCTGCCGGCGATCGCGGCGCGCATCGCGCCCGTGCCGCTGCTCGTGGCGGGCGACGGGCCGCTCGGCGCGTGGCTCGACGCGCAGGGCGCCGCGAACGTGCGCCGGCTCGGCCACGTGACGGACGCGCGGCTCGCGTCGCTGCGCGCGCGCGCGTCCGTGGTGCTGGCGCCGAGCGAGTTCGTGGAGCACTTCGGCTACAGCGTCGCGGAGGCGCTGCTCGACGCGCGGCCCGTGGTGGCGTCGCGCATCGGCGCGCTGCCGGAACTGGTCGAGCACGAGGTGACGGGCCTGCTCGCGGCGCCCGGCGACGCCGGCGCGTTCGCCGAAGCGACGCGGCGCGCACTCGACGACCCGCGCGCCGCGGCCTGGGGCGAGGCGGGACGCGAGCGCGTGCGGCGGGTGGGCGCCCCGTCCGTGCACGTCGAGGCGCTGCGGACGATCTACGAGGAGGCGGTGCGCCGATGAACGTCGAGAAGTCGAACTGGATGCAGATCGAGGCGTGGCTGAAGCGCGACGACCGCGCCGTGCTGCCGATCGGCTGCACCGAGCAGCACGCGTACCTGAGCCTCGCGACGGACGCGATCCTCGCCGAGCGCGTCGCGCAGGAGGCCGCCGAGCCGCTCGGCGTGCCCGTGTTCCCGGTGATGGCGTACGGCATCACGCCCAACTTCGTCGCGTACCCCGGCACGATCTCGCTGCGCGTCGAGACGCTGTGCGCGTTCGTGCGCGATGTGCTCGACGCGATGCACGCGCACGGTTTCCGCCGCGTGCTCATCGTGAACGGCCACGGCGGCAACGCGCCGGCGCAGGCGGCCGTCGCCGAGTGGCTCGGCGCGCACGCCGGTGCCCAGGTGAAGTGGCACAACTGGTGGAACGCGCCGAAGGTGTGGAAGGCCGTGCAGGCCGTCGATCCGGTCGCGTCGCACGCGTCGTGGATGGAGAACTTTCCGTGGACGCGGCTCGAGGGCGTGGCGATGCCGCGCGAGACGAAGCCCGAGCAGCCGTGGGCGCAGTGGACGCACCTGGGACCGGCCGCGATCCGCGAAAGACTCGGCGACGGCAACTTCGGCGGGGCCTACCAGCGCGACGACGATTCGATGTACGCGATCTGGCGCGCGGCGGTGGAGGAGACGCGCGCGCTGATCGAGGGCGGCTGGGCGTAGCGGGGCACCGGCCGCGCGATTCGCGGCACCGCGCCGCGCGGCGCCGTGTTCGCGCGCGGGGATGCGCACCGCGCGACACCGGCCCGCGTCACTTCTGCGTGCCGAACTCCCAGCGCTCGAGGTCCGGCTCGAGCTCGACGCCGAGCGCGAGCACGACGCGGTTGAACATCGCGTACGCGGACGCGATCGCGACGGCCTTGAGGATCGCCACGTCGTCGAAGCCGTACTCGCGCAGCCGCTCGAGGTCCTCGGCGCGGCGCTCCGCGGGCTCGCACGTGATCGCGACGGCCGCGTCGAGCAGCACGCGATCGCGCGCCGCGAGGTTCGCCTCGCGGTAGTCGCGCGCCACGTCGCGCGCGAGCGGTTCGCCGACGAGGCGCGCCAGCCGCGGTCCGTGATGCGCGACGCAGTACGCGCAGCCGTTGGTCGCCGAGACCACGAGCGCGACGAGTTCCGCCTGCGCGGCCGTCAATGGTGCGGGCTCGTCCAGCAGCGAGCGGTACGTGCTCCACGCCGCCTCGAGGCTCGCGGGATGCGCGCCCCACGCCTGCCAGAGGTGCGAGACGCGCTTCGAACTCGCTGCGTCCCGGATGCGGTCGTAGACGGGGCGCAGCGTGGGCGAGGCCTGCTCGGGGGCGACACCGGTGATCCAGCTCATGAGTCCTCCGCGCACGGGTGGGACGCGATGCTCTAACATGCGCGCATGGACGAAGGCAACGCATCCGCATCCTCGCCCCGGCTCTTCCTCGTGATCGCGGTCGCGCTCTTCGCGGTCGTCGCGGGCACCGCGTACTACGCGATTCAATCGCGCCCGGCGCCGAAGCCGGACGTGGCGCCGCCGGTGGCGAGCGGCGCCGAGACCGAGGCCGAACGCGCGGCGCGGCTCGCGGCGATCGACAGCACGCAGAAGACCGCGTGGGTGGAGGAGGTGCCCGGCGTCGACGTGTCGCGCCTGTCGCCCGAACGGCTCGAGCTCTTCGTTCGCGTGGCGAACACGCGGCGATGCTCGTGCGGCTGCGGCTTCACGCTCGCGGCCTGCCGGCGCTTCGACTCGGAGTGCGACGTGAGCGGCCCGATCGTCGCAAAGCTGGCGGACTCCGTCGCCGCGGGGCTGGTGCGCGATCCCGGCGGCCTGCGCCGACGACCGGACTGACACGCGCGTGCGTCGTGCGCGGCCCGCGCGGCGCGGATTCGCTGCGGCATTCCGCGTGCGCGATTTCGCGCGAACCCGGGACGCGCGGGGCGAATCCGAGTCACGGTTGACCGTCACCCGCACGCCCGCCTAGTCTCCGCCCCGGCATGCCGCCCCGCGCGGCGGTGGCCCGAGGCCGGCTCTCACCCACACGGCCCGCACGGAGGAAGTCATGGCCTGGAAGGACCTCACCGCGAAGACCTTCGCGTCGATCCGCGAGCTCAAGGGCATCTCGAAGCGCACGCAGGAAGAGCACTACGAGCTGTACAAGGGCTACATCGCGAAGACCAACGAGATCCAGAAGAAGCTGGACTCGGTCGATCGTTCGACCGCCAACCAGATCTTCAGCGACCTGCGCTCGCTGCGCGTCGACCTGTCGTTCGCGATCGGCGGCGTGAAGAACCACGAGATCTACTTCGCGCACCTCGGTGGCGAGGGCGGCAAGCCCGGTCCGAAGCTCGCGGAGCGCATCGCGCGCGACTATCCCTCGTACGACGCGTGGCTGGCGGACTTCAAGGCGTCGGGACTCGCGGCGCGCGGCTGGGTGTGGCTCGCCTACGACCACGACCTCGACACCCTCACCACCGTCGTCGGCGACGCGCAGAACACGTTCCCGCTCTGGAACGCGACGCCGGTCCTGGCGATGGACGTCTACGAGCACGCGTACTGGATCGACTTCGGCCGGGCGCGCGCCAAGTACATCGACGCCTTCTTCGACAACCTCGACTGGAGCGTGGTGGAGCGCAATCTCGAACGCGCGCTCGCCATGCAGTCGGTCGCGAAGTAACGATTCCCCACGTCCGGGGCGCCGAGCGCGCCCCCGGCCCGGGCTCCCGCGCGGAGCCCGGGCGCGCTTTCGGAGGTCGCACGCATGGCCACTGCCAGCCTGCTTCCGGTGATCGGCAAGCCCGCTCCCGATTTCTCGCTGCCGTCCACCTCGGGTGAGGCCGTCTCGCTCAAGCAGTTCAAGGGCAAGAAGACGGTGGTGCTGTACTTCTACCCGAAGGACGACACGCCCGGGTGCACGAAGGAAGCGTGTGGCTTCCGCGACCTGCGCGAGCAGTTCGAGGCGGCCGGCGCGGTGATCCTCGGGATCTCGAACGATCCCGTGGACTCGCACCTGAAGTTCCGCGAGAAGCACAAGCTGCCGTTCGACCTGCTCGCGGACGAGGACGCCGCGGTCTCGAAGGCGTTCGGCGTCTACAAGCAAAAGAACCTCTATGGCAAGAAGTACCTCGGGATCGAGCGCACGACGTTCATCATCGATCGCACCGGGCGGATCGCGCAGATCTACCCGAAGGTGAAGGTCGAGGGACACGTGCAGGACGTCCTGGGCTTCATCGGCGACTGACAGGCCGAGTCCCGGCGTCGCGCCCGGCGCGACGCCGGGCCGCGGCGCCGCTCCACGCGCGCCGCGCTCCGGGGGTCCGATGTCCGCAGCGGCCGCGCCGCCCGTTCCCGTCTTCCCGCTGCCCGACGTGGTGCTGTTCCCGCACGTGCGGTTGACGCTCCACGTCTTCGAGCTGCGTTACCGCACGCTGGTGCGCGACGCGCTCTCGCGCGGCCGCACCTTCGCGATCGCCACGCTGCGTCCGGGCTGGGAGCGCGACTACCACGGCAGCCCCGCGTTCCATCCGCTCGGGTGCCTGGCGCGCATCGAGACGATCGAGTGGCTGCCCAACGACTGCTACGACCTCGTCGTCTCGGGGGGCGAACGCGTGCGCCTCGGCGCCGCGGTGCGCGAGTTCCCGTACCGCAGTTGCGCCGCGGAGCGCCTGCCGGTGACGCCCTACGACGCCGACGATCCGCTGGCCGGCATGGAGCGCCACGCGCTGCTCGAAGCGGTGCGGCCGCTGCTTGCGGGCGGCCCGGAGGCGTGGTTCGCGCCGCCGGACGTGGCGGACGACGCACCGTTCGAAGCGGTGGTGAACACGCTGGCGCAGTCGCTGCGCATCGACACGTCGGCGCGGCTGGAGTTGCTGGCGCTCGACGGCGTGTTCGATCGCGCGCGGCGGCTGCACGAGCACCTGCGGCGCATGCAGCTCGCGCTGCCGAGGAACGCCGGGGGCGACGCGGACCGCAACTGAAGGCGGCGTCGGGGCGAGCAGGACGCCGGAAACCGGTCGGCGAGGCAGCGCCGGAGTGATGCGCTGCTTCACATGACGGTGGGCGGAGTCCCCCGATCCCACATCCCCCCGCATGATCCACAGCGCATCCTCTGGCGTGCGCCCTTCTCGTGTAAGGGCACGACGACCATGCACCGTGACGGGGGGTCGGGTGCGAAGCCCTGTTGCGGGAGATCACTCGAGCGCGTCTGGGGCCGGCGCGAAGAACTCGAGGGCTGATGGCGACACACTGTAGTGTATTCGCACCGCGACTATCAATAGTCGTGTCTTCGTCTCATCATATTTCCCCATCGGTGCCCGGCCGGAGGCGATCTTCCGCCGGTGAAACACGACCGTTCTCCGGCCCGCCGGGCCGCTTGAGGCGCCGAGTCGCCGGCGCGTAGACTGCGCGCCATGCGATTCCCAGCCGAGCCGTTCCGGATCAAGGTCGTCGAGCCCCTTCGACGCGTCAGCCGCGAAGAGCGCGAGCAGCACATCCGTGAAGCCGGACTGAACATCTTCTCCGTGCCGGCGGACACGATCTACATCGACCTGCTCACCGACAGCGGGACTTCCGCCATGAGCGACCATCAGTGGGCCGGGCTCATGATGGGCGACGAGTCCTACGCGGGCAGCAAGAACTTCTTCCACTTCCAGGAGACGGTGCGCGACCTGTTCGGCTACCGCCACGTGATTCCCACGCATCAGGGTCGCGTCGCGGAGAACCTGCTGTTCTCCACGGTTCTCAAGCCCGGCGACATCGTTCCGAACAACATCCACTTCGACACCACGCGCGCCAACATCCAGCATCAGGGCGCCGAGGCGGCCGACCTGGTCGTGGATGAGGGACTCGATCCCGTCGCCGCGCACCCCTTCAAGGGCAACCTCGATCCGGCCAAGCTCGACCGGCTGCTGACCGAGAAGCGCACACACGTGCCGCTCGTGATGGTCACGGTCACCAACAACTCCGGCGGCGGGCAGCCCGTGTCGCTCGCCAACGTCCGGGCCGTGCGCGAGGTCTGCACCCGGCACCGGGTGCCGCTCTTCTTCGACGCCTGCCGTTTCGCGGAGAACTGCTACTTCATCCAGCAGCGCGAGAGCGGGCAGGCGAACCGCACGGTCGCCGAGATCGCGAAGGAGCTGTTCTCCTACGGCGACGGCTGCACCATGAGCGCGAAGAAGGACGGCCTGGTGAACATCGGCGGCTTCCTCGCGCTGAACGACGGCGAGTGGGCGCAGCGGGTCACGAACCTGCTGATCCTGATCGAGGGCTTCCCGACCTACGGCGGCCTCGCGGGCCGCGACCTCGAGGCGATCGCGCGCGGCCTGCGCGAGGTGCTGAGCGAGGACTACCTCGCGTTCCGCATCGGCCAGGTCGCGAACCTCGGCGAGATGCTCGACGCGGCCGGCGTCCCGATCGTGAAGCCGGTCGGCGGTCACGCCGTATACCTCGACGCGCGCCGCTTCCTGCCGAACGTGCCGCAGTCGCAGTTCCCCGGGCAGGCGCTGGTGGTGGCGCTCTATCGCGAGTTCGGCATCCGCGCGGTGGAGGTGGGCAGCCTGATGTTCGCGCAGCCCGATCCGGCGACCGGCGAGATGAAGTACCCGCGGCTCGAGCTCGTGCGTCTCGCGATCCCGCGCCGCGTCTACACCACGGAGCACATGCGCTACGTCGCCGAGTCGGTGATCGCGTTGCATCGCGAACGCGACCGGCTCAAGGGCCTGCGCATCACGTGGGAGGCACCGGTGCTGCGCCACTTCACGGCGCGGCTCGAGGAGATCGCCGAGACCGGCGTCGGCGCCGCGCGCTGAAGCGGACGCGCGCGCCGACGCGAGTCCGGCGCGGAGGCGGACCATGCACCCGATCTGGAATCGCGGCTTCAAGCTGACCTGGCTCGGCCACAGCGCGTTCGAGCTCGTGTCGAAGAGCGGCACGATCGTGCTGCTCGATCCGTGGCTCGAGGGCAACCCGAAGTGCCCGGAGAACCTCCGTCATCCGACGCGCGCCGACGTCATCGCGATCTCGCACGCGCATGGTGACCACTGCAACGGCGTCGTGCCGCTGGCCAAGCGCCTCGGTACGCCGGTCGTGTGCGGCTACGAGGTGTACGTGCATCTCGAGAAGCAGGGCGTCACCACGTGCCGGCCCATGGGCAAGGGCGGCACGCAGCACGTCTCGGGGATCGCGTTCACGATGACGCACGCCACGCACTCGTCGAGCTTCGACGAGCCGGGCCGGCCGCACGGCGGCGGCGAGGCGGGCTACGTGCTCACGCTCGAGGACGGCACGCGGATCTACTACGCGGGCGACACGGGTCCGACCATGGAGATGATCGCGGTGCGCGAGCTCTATGCGCCCGACATCGCGATCCTGCCGATCGGCGACCTGTTCACGATGGGGCCGCGCGAGGCCGCGTGGGCGGCGGAGAAGCTCGGCGCGAAGTGGATCGTCCCGATGCACTACCGCACGTTCGACGCGCTCACGGGCACCGCGGCGGCGCTGCGCGAGGAGCTGCGTACGCGCGGCGTGAACGCCGAGGTCGTCGCGCCGGAGCCGGGCGAGGCGGTGACGTGACGCTTGCGGCCCGGGCGGCTCAGCCGCCGGAGCTGATCACCGCGTAGATGTCGTAGAGCGCGTGCACCACGATCGCCGTCGTGGTGTTCGTGCGATTGCGGATCACGCCGAGCACGACGCCGAGCAGGCCCACGGTCGCGATGCCGAACCACGAGTACTGCACGTGGCCGCTCGCGAAGACGAGCGAGCTCATGAGCACGCCGAGCCGCGGCTGCAGCGCGCCGCGCACCATGACCTCTTCGCCGACACCGGCGCTCACGCCGAGCAGCAGCGAGGTCGCTAGCGAGAGATTTCCGGCGATGAGCTTCGTGGCGTCGGAGTCCTGCTGCCACAGCGCCGGGAGATAGTGGCGTTCGATCCACTCGAGGCCGCTGTTCATCACGATCGCGCCGAGGACGCCGGCGATGATCACCGCGAAGTGCCCCGGAGCCAGCGCAGCGAGCCCGAGCCGCTCGCGCGCCGCGCGCCAGTCGCGGCGCACGAACAGCCCGACGCCGGCGAGCGCGATGGCGATCTCCCCCGCCAACTGCGCGGTGAGCCCCGAGGCGCTCGCGAGCTGCTGGCCGCTGTCGGCGAGGTTGGCGAGCAGCGACGGCATCAGCGCCGACGCCGGCACCGGCAGCAGCAGCGCGATCACGATCAGGCGAGCGCTCAGCCGGCGCGTGCGTCCGTGCTCGCCGCCGAACAGCGTGCGCGTGACCTCGTCGGCGACCGGGCGGAAGGCGAGCAGGACGCACACGCCGGCGGCGACGAAGCACCACGCCGTCGTGAAGCGCAGCGGCGTGTCGGCCGCGCCCTTCCACGCGTAGGCGCCGAACAGCACGTAGAAGAGCGCGCCGGCGAGCGGCACGAGTGCGGCGGCCGTTCCGCGTGCGAGCGCCCCGTGCAGGCTGCCTGGCGGCAGCTCCTGCTCGACGAACGCACGGTAGTGCGCGAGCGTGGACGCGGCGTCGGACGCCTGCGCGAGCACGAAGGCTCCCGCCGCCGCGAACAGGATCGCGCCCTCGACGTGGCCGAGCAGGATCGCGAGCACGCCGCCCGCGGCGATGATCGCGAGCCACGTCAGCAGGCCGCGCTGGATGCGCCGCGCGTTCCACGTCTCGTCCGCGCCGGGTTCGCCTGATGCGACCGCGTCGTCGCTCGCGATGCGCGCGGTGTTGTCGGCCGGCGCCGCGCCTTCGCCCTCGTGCGCGGGCCGCGTCGCGGCGCCCGCGGGCGCCGTCACGGGCTCGCCTTCGGGGCTCGGCGTCGCGCCGCTGCCGTCGTGCGCTTGCGTCGGATCGTTCATCCGGCGAGCATAGGTGCTCGCTCATGGAGGGTCCACCCGTGCACGTCG
>WBZT01002952.1_pt1 | contig 11472 bp, 11 predicted proteins | sample 5204241 | NCBI WGS metagenome assembly WBZT01 (sample SAMN12344358, study PRJNA552823) | activated sludge metagenome | biome: Activated sludge suspended growth; feature: Nitrification reactor; material: Wastewater; isolation source: activated sludge from nitrification reactor of wastewater...
ACCCTCGCCGACCTCGGCGAGAATCCCAACGTCAGCTTGCCCGCGGTCGCAAGCTGATCGGCTCCCCAAACTCACTGGAGTCGATAACCTCCTGATCGCTTCTTACACCACGCCCTGGGACACGATCGTACAAGGAGAGATTCCTCTCGTTGGTGGTGCCCTTCTCCACGCACACCGTCTTGCCGGCAAGATCGGCCGGGGTTTGCAAGCGCGCGGAGGCCGGCGCCATGAAGCCCTGCCCGTCGTGGAACAGGATGGCCGGGAACTGCACGCCCAGGGCCGCCTCGCGCACCAGGGTCCAGGTGGTGTTGCGCGCCAGCAGGTCGATCTTGCCGGCGCGCAGGGCGGGGAAGCGGGCCGAGGCCCTGAGGGGCACGAAGCGAACTTTCTCGGGACTGCCCAGGATCGCCGCCGCCAGGGCGCGGCAGAAATCCACGTCCATCCCCCGCCAGCGCCCGCCGGCGTCCTGGAAGGAGAAACCCGGGATGCCTTCGCTGACGCCGCAGCGCAATTCCCCCCGGCCGCGGACCGCATCCAGGGTTTCGCCCGCCCATGCCGGCAGGCAGGACAACAGGCCGACGACCACCGCCAGGAGCAGGGCGCTTATTCGGGTGCCTGTTTCAATGGTGAACCTCCGGTTTCCGTCTGGGGCATGTCCGCGGCCATGAAGTCCGCCGCCGCCGTATCCGGCCGGGCATGCCGGCCTGCTCGGCGCATCACGTGTTCGGGACGGCGAAACCCACGGCCGGGCCGCGGGCTTCGGGGATCAATCGAATTTCAGCTTGGTGACTTTCGTGCCCTTGGCGGACCAGCCGCCCATCAGGCCTTCCTTGCCGAAGGCGAAGGCGACGATCGAGGACTTCGATTTGAGCGTGCCCGCCGACATGGACGGGGTGGAGGCGTCCACCACCGTGATGCCCGCTTCCACGCCCGCGCCCCAGCCGCTGCTGGCCCGGAACTGGTCCAGCGATTCCTGGGTCAGGAACAGGAAGACGAAGCTGGCCTTCTGATAGCCCGCCTGGAAGCCCGCCGAACCGGCCTCCATCTTGTAGTAGTCCACGGTTTTGCCGTCGACCCTGAGGGCGCCCTTGCCCCATTGCGCGCCGACGACCAGCCCGATTTTCTTGATGTCGGGCATGACCAGCACCCCCTTGGCGGAAGCCAGGTATTCGTCGGCGCCCTTCACGTCCTGCTTGAATTTCCGCAGGGCGGCATCGACGCCGGCGTCGATTTTCGCCGCGTCGTCCTTGGCATGGGCGGCCCCGAGGGGCAGAAGGAAGAAGGACATCGCGAGCGCGCCGAGAAACGCGCGTAATCCGGTAGCGGTGTGGCGGGTCATGATGGATTCCCTCGAAGTTGGTCGGTGAGAGGCCTGGAGCGAGCATGGAGCGATGCCCGATGCGGCTCGCACGCTCATCATAGGTATCCGCGCCCACCCGGGCAATGCGAATTTGCCCTGGCATCCGCCCGCTCCGGACGAACGCTCAAGCCAGGCGGAAACGGCCCGCCAGCTCGTCCAGCTCCCGCGCCAGCTGTTCCAGGCGATGGGCGGAATCCGCCGTCCGGGCCACCGCCGCGCTGTTCTGCTCGGCGCCCTGGGCGATGCGTTCCACCTTCTGGGCGATGTCCCGGGCCGCCACGGTCTGTTCCCTGAGGGCCAGGCTGATGTCGTCCACCGCGTGGGTGACGCGCTCGGCGCTGTCGCGGATGCCGGTCACCGAATCTCCGGCCTGGTGGGCGAGATTCACGCCCTCGTCGACGCGCTCCACGCCGGCTTCCATCTCCTGCACGGCGCGCCGGGTGCCCTGCTGGATCTTGTCGATCATGGCGCCGATCTCCTGGGTGGACTTGCCGGTGCGCTCGGCCAGCTTGCGCACCTCGTCCGCCACCACCGCGAATCCCCGTCCCTGCTCGCCGGCCCGGGCCGCCTCGATGGCGGCGTTCAGGGCCAGCAGGTTGGTCTGGTCGGCGATGTCCTTGATGACCTGGACGACGCTGGAGATCTGTTCGGAGAAGCCCTCCAGTTGCTTGATGGTGTCCGCCGTGCCGTTCACCGCCTCGGCGATGCGTTTGATCTCCGCCGCCGCCTCGTGGATGATGCGGCCGCCCTCGCCGGACTGGGTGCTGGAATCCTGGGTGACGGCGCGCGCCTCCCGGGCGTGTTCCTCCACCTGGTCGATGGACACGGACAGCTGTTCCACCGAGGCCGCCATGCTGGAGGCCGCCTCGGCCTGGGCCTCGGTGGTGGCGGCGCTGGTCGTGGCGGAAGTGGAAAGCTCGCCGGCGGACTGGGCGAGACCCTTGACGTTGCCGGCGATGGACGCGATCAGGTCGCGCAGGGCGTCTCGCATGACGGACAGCTTGGCCACCATTTGGCCGATCTCGTCGTGGCCGGCCCGGGGCATGGGCCGGGCGAGATCGCCCGCCGCGATGGCCTCCGCCGCCTGTCCGGCGGCGCCCAGGGAGCCCGAGATATGGCGCACGGTGAAATGGGCCAGGGACAGCACGAGGGCCAGACCGCCGAGGAACAGCGCGGAGAAGATGATCTGGGCGCGCCGGTAGGTGGCTTCCGCCTTTTCGAATTCCTCCTTCGCCACCTGGGCCTGGTAGGCCATGAGCCTGGCCAGGGCGTCATGGGAAGCCTGGCCTTCCGCCCGCACGGCGGCGATGAACGAGGAAAACACCCCAGGGCTGAAATCCCCGCCCTTCATGGCCTGGGAGGCGGCCAGCAGCTTGGCCACCCAGGCCTTGCGCTTGTCCGCGAAGTCCGCCGCCAGGGTCTTTTCCTCCTCGGTCAGGTAGGTGGCCAGGTATTTGCTCCACAGCCCGTCCAGCTCGGCCTTGCGGCCGCCGATGGCATCCAGGTGCGTATTGATGTCGTGGTCGTGCAGGGCGGCGGTCGGGCTTCCCGGCGCATGCTGGAACGCCAGGAGGATCTGGGCCGAATTGTCGCGGATGCCGGCATCCATGCGGCCGAGGTCCAGAAGCGGCACCGCCCGGTCCTCATAGACGGTTTTCAGGGCGGCGCGGGCACCGCTCAGGCCTTGCCAGCCCACCGCCACGGCGATGGCGAACATCAGGGCGGAAAGCCCCACCATGAGCCAGAGCCGGTGGGCGATCTTCAGGCCGGCGAACAGGCCGGAGGCGGCTTCGGCGCCGGGGGCATTGGTTTCATTGCCGGCAGCGGGCCGGGTATTCGATCTGTCGCTCATCGTGCCGCCTTCCCTTTCTGGCGTGTTGTTCGGGATCCCTGGTCGGTCGTCCGCCCATGAAACGCCGGCGAACGGACAGTGTGATTTACGGCACAGCCAGGCGATTCTTTATGGCGTTGTCCGCGCTGGCGAACGATCACTGGTGAATGATTTGTTACGGCCGCCGCTCGCCGAGGTGACTTCCCCCTTTTCCAAGGGGGGAACCTGATTTTTCGACCGGATCCGCCCATCACTCCCGCTGACGGGACTTTCGCGGCGACCGTCCATGGCTGAAACCCAGCCCGTCCGCGTGATGAGACAACGATGTTGGAGCGGGCTTGATGCCTGGCCGGCGGCGCTCGTCGAACCTGGCGCCGACACCGTTCCCGAGGCCGGCGAGCGCGGGGGCGGCGGGGCCGCGTTCCCCACGCCCCGCCATGACCATGCCGATGCTCAGCGCGCCTTGGCGACCCCCAGTTCCAGCCTGGCCGGGACTTCCCGGCCTTCGCCCTCGAATTTCGCCGTGTCCCCGGACTTGACCCGGTCGGCGGGGGTGCCCAGGGCCAGGAGGGCGTCCACCACCGCCTGGCCGCGGCCTTGCGCCAGCCTGACCAGGGCCGCGTCGTCCACCGTCTCCTTGTCCAGCAGGCGCTGGTAGAGCAGCGCGTGCAGGTCGGCGCCCTTGAGCTGGCCCAGGTCCTCGGCGGACAGGGGTTCCTCCGGCTTGAACAGGTTCTTCAGGCGGGACACCATCTTGCCGCCCACGGATTCCTGCTTCTTGTCCGGATTGGCCTTGAGCCACTTGCCGTTCAGCGACTTCCATTCCGCCTCGCCGAAGCGGGCCGCGTAGAGCGCCTCCAGGCCCGACCTCGCCTTGGGATTGGCGGTGGAGATGGGGCCCGGATCCTCGTCCGCCGCCAGTTTCACCCCCATCTTCTCGGCCACGGCCCGGCGCAGTCGCAGTTCCTTGAGGGCCGGCCGGTCGATCTCGGCGGACCAGGCGCCATGGACGGTGAGGGACAGGCCCGGCCGCTTGCCGAGGATCTGGGCGATCTGCTTGAACTTCTCCTTCTCGGGCGGCGTCAGGCCGGCCTGGCCCGCCTCGAAGGCCACCTTCTCCAGCTTCTCGCCGCCGCCGCCGAACAGCTTGCCCAGGGCGCGGAAGGGGGCGGTGACCAGCTTGACGATGATGTTGCCGATGGCCTTCCAGATGATGCGGCCGTAGCTGAACTTGGGATCGTCCAGGCTGCCGGAGACGGGCAGGTCCAGGTCGATGACGCCGTTGCTGTCCTCCAGGATGGCGATGGCCAGATCCAGGGGCAGGTTCTTGGCAGTGGGGCTTTCCACCCGCTCGCCCAGGGTCAGCTTGTTCATGACGATCTTGTTCTCGCCCCGCATCTGGCGCTGCTCGAGCTTGTATTCCAGGTCCAGGGAAAGCTTGCCGGACTCGATCTTGCGCCCCACGAAGGTGGCCGTGTAGGGCGTCAGCCGGGTCATCTCCACGTTCTGGAACACCACCTTGATGTCCATGAAGCCGGTGGGATCGAACATGTCCAGTTGCCCCACGGCCCGGGCCAGGCCGAATTCGTCCACCCGGCCGTCCAGTTCCAGTTCGGCCTGGCCGCCGGGCCTGTTGCTGATGCCGTTGATGTTGCCCTTGAACTCGTGGATGCGGGTGCCGAAGGGCAGGGCCAGGGACAGGTCGGCGAAGTCCATCTCGCCCTGGTTGACCCGCGTCCGCTCGATGTTGACCCGGAAGGCGGGATCAGCCTTGCCGCCGGCGGCGGCCTGGGCGCGCTGCCCGGCCGGTGAAGGCGGGGGAGCGACGGTGGCCGCGGCGGCCGGTTTTGCCTCGACGGCGGCGGTGTCCTCATCCCAGGGCGAGGCCGGCGCCTTCTGTTCCGGGTTCTGGTCCTGCTTCTCCCCTCCGGCGGCGGGCGGGCCCTTCTGGAAGGCCTTGGCGATGCTGGTGGTCCTGTCCTTGAAGATCACCAGCTTCAGGCCGGGCCGGTCCAGGCGCAGCTCGCCGATGTCCAGGCTGGTCGGGGTGGCCGCCAGGTCATCGCTGGACACGGATTTCCAGGCCAGGAAACGCTCGCCGGTGCTGGCCTCGTTGACCAGCAGGTCGTCCACATGGAAGCCGCCCGTGTACCTGAGCTTGCCGTCGCCGTAGCGCACCTGGCCCGCCGTGGAAGCGCGGCCGCTCGCCAGCAGCAGATTGGAGGCCTTGGCCAGGTAGGGCTGGGCCGGGCCCAGGGCCAGGTCCGCCAGATTCAGCTTCAGGTCCGCCGTCGGGCGCCCGGGCGCCACCTTGCCGGACGCCTCGAAGCGGCCGCCTTCCAGCACGCGGAATCCCATGCGCACGGGAATGGCGGCCTTGAGGTCCTGGCTCAGTCCCTGGGCGCTGGCCTGGATATCCTGGACGGTGAGCTTCATGGCCGGCGCGACGGACTCGTCGCGCAGGGCCACCCGGAACCCCCGGGCCTCCACCTGGCCGACACGGTAGCGCCAGTCCAGGGTCTTCCTGGCGGCCACCACGGCCACGCGCTCGGCGACGTCCTTGGCCGCCTGTCGGCGCAGGGCCTCCACCAGGGGCAGTTGCCCCCGGGCGTCGCGCACCACCTCCACCTGCCCGTTGAGCAGGGCGACGCGGCCCACCGTGGCGTTCCCGCCGGCGAGATCGATGTCGCCCTCCTCCAGCACCACGCCGCCCAGGACCAGCAGGGGATCCTTCGCTTCCCCGGACAGCAGGCGGATGCCGGACACGTCGATGCCCAGCCCCGCCACCCCGGCCTTGGGTTCCCCCGCCCCCACCTCGGCGTGGGCCGTGAAACCGATCTTGAGATTGCCCACTTCCGCCGTCAGGGGCACGACGAAGCCCAGATCGGTGACGTGGATGGCCATCTGGTCCAGGCTGAAACGGCCCAGGCCGATGCGCCAGGGCTGGTCGGCCGCCGCCGGGGCCTTGTTCTGCGCCTGCTCCGGGGCCTGCTCGGCGCCCTGCCCGGCCTTGGCCGGCGCCGCGGGGGCCGGGGCCTTGGCGGTCGTATCCGGCGGGGCCGCCGCCGGGCCCTGGCCCGGTGCGGCGAACCAGTCCTGGATATCGATGCGGCCGTCCGCGGCGCGGACCAGGGCGACCCGCCCGCCGTTGAGGGCGATCTCGCCGATGTCCAGACTGCGCCGGCCCAGGTCGAATCGGCCGCCGCTCAGGGCGACGCGCTCCAGGGTCACGGCCGGGGCCGCGGCCCGGGCGCCGCGCAGGGCCAGCTTGTCCACCGCCAGGCCCAGGTCGTCCACGTTCAGGCTGAGCTTCTTGTTTGCCCAGCCCACCTTGTACTTCAGGCCCAGGGCCGCCACGCCCTCGGGCGGCGCCATGTTCAGCCTGGCCTCCAGATAGGGCCAGGCCTTGGCCAGGGGCAGGCTGTCCACGGCCAGTTCGCCGCTGGCCAGCACCGGATTCAGGCTCAGGTCGCCCTTCCAGCGCACGCGCGCGCCGATTTCCGTGGTGGCGGCCAGGGTATGGGCGCCCTTGTCCTCGGGCAGGGTGGAAAGATGGGTGAGGGTCAGGGCCAGGGGGCTCAGGGCGGTCTCGAAATCCACCTTGCGGTCGGCCACGTCCACCCGCCCCTTTTCCAGGACGATGCGATGAATGAGCAGGCGCGGCAGGGGACTGTCCGGCTTCTCCTCCTCGTCCTTGAAGGCCTCGATCAGGGCGCTCCAGTTCAGGCGGCCGTCGGCCAGCAGCTCCACCCGGGCACGGGGGCCGGTGAGGCGGATGGCGTCGAAGGTCCAGGCCCACTTGAACAGGCTGGCCGCCTCGAAGTCCACGAACAGTTCATCGAAAGCCAGCAGGGGTTTGCCGTTCGGCTCGGCCAGCTTGAGGCCCTTGACCGACAGCGACAGGGCGAAGGGATCGAAACGGGTTTCGGCGATGGACAGGCTGTGCCGGCTCTTGTCGGCGATGAACTTGGGCGCGGCCCATTTCACCAGGGGCTCGAAGCCGAACCAGGCGAACAGGAAATAGGCCGCGATCAGGCCCAGAACGATCTTCGCGGGGGTCTTCACCAGGACCTTGGCCAGCAAACCGAGTATTCGGGCAAACATGTTTTTCTCCTCAAACCGCCATACTCCACCCAGCGGCTTCAAGCTTTTCCTCCCCCTTTCTTAAAGGGGGGAACAACCCAGCGCGAATTACGCGCCGCCGAAGAACAGATACGCCGCCGCCACCGCCGCCGCGAAGCCGCCCAGGTCCGCCATCAGGCCGCCGGCCACCGCGTGGCGCACCCGCTTGATGCCCACCGAGCCGAAGTACACGGCCAGCACGTAGAAGGTGGTCTCGGTGCTGCCCTGGACGATGCTGGCCAATCGCCCGGCGAAGGAATCCGCGCCGGAGGCCTGCATGGTCTCGATCATCATGGCCCGCGCGCCGGAACCCGACAACGGTTTCATCACCATGGTGGGCAGGGCCTCCACCCAGGCCGTGTCGAAGCCGAGCCAGGCCACCCCGGCCCGGGCCGCCTCGACGAAGGCCGGCAGGGCGCCGCTGGCGCGCAGCATGCCGATGGCCACCAGCATGGCCACCAGGTAGGGAATGATGGTGACGGCGGTATGAAAGCCCTCCTTCGCGCCCTCGATGAAGGCCTCGTAAGCATTGACCCGCTTCAGGGCCGCGCCTATGAGGAAAATCACGATCAGGGCCAGCAGCAGGAAGTTGGACAGCACCGAGCTTTGCGCCGTCATCTCGGCGGCCGGCAGGCTGGCGAACCACATGGCCAGGCCGCCCACGACCAGGGTGATACCGCCCAGCCAGGCCAGCACCACGCCATCGACGCGGATGCGCTGCGCCGCCGCCACGAACAGGAAGCCGGCCAGGGTGGAGGCATAGGTGGCCATGAGGATGGGGATGAACACGTCGGTGGGATCCGCCGCCCCCAGTTGCGCCCGGTAGGTGAAGATGGTCACCGGCAGCAGGGTCACCGAGGAGGCGTTGAGCACCAGGAACAGGATCTGGGCGTTGCTGGCCGTGTCCTTGTTCGGGTTCAGGTCCTGGAGTTCGCGCATGGCCTTGAGGCCCATGGGCGTGGCGGCGTTGTCCAGGCCCAGCACGTTGGCCGCCATGTTCATGGTGATGGAGCCCAGGGCCGGATGCCCCCTGGGCACCTCGGGAAACAGGCGGGCGAACAGGGGCGCCAGCCAGCGGCCCAGGGCGGCGAGGAAACCGGCCTGCTCGCCGATCTTCATCACCCCCAGCCACAGGCACATGACGCCGGTGAGCCCCAGGGCCACCTCGAAGGCGGTCTTGGCCGAGTCGAAGGCGGCCTTCATCACCGCCGCGAACACGGTCGGGTCACCGCCCAGGTATTGCAGCACCGCCGCGCCGAAGGCGACCAGGAAAAAGCCGATCCAGAGGGCGTTCAGCATGGCTTCAGCCGGCCTTGCAGGGCAGGGGCTGCTGGCGGATGTCCAGGGCGGCGAACTCCGGGTCCTTGTGCATCAGGGTGGCATCGGCCAATTCCGCGCAGGCGGCGATCCAGGCATCCGCCAGGGAAAGCCGGGCGGTGGCCTTGAAGCGGGCGGCAGTCTGGAGCAATTCCGGCGACTCATGTACCCATTCCATGGGTAAAGCCAGGCATTGCTCATAGGCCAGACGGCCCGCCGCCTCGCCTTCGTCCTTCCACACCCGGTAAAGCACCTCCATCAGGCTGATGAAACATCCCAGGCACACGGCCTTGCCGCCTTGGGCCTGACGCAGGACATCCGCCACCGCGTCCGCGCCCGGTTCATCATCCCGCAGGGTCAGAAGCGCCGAGGCATCCAGCAGCCAGCGCTTCACTCGCCGCCCTCATCCAGCTCATCGGCCTGGCGCTCCGCCAGCAGGCGCGCCGTCGCCCCGCCCTTGCCCCGACCGCGAAAGGCGGCGATGGGGTCCGCCGGCACCGGCAACACTCGCAGATGGTCCCCCTCGATCACCCACTCCAGCCGGTCCGAGGGGGACAGGCCAAAGTGCTTGCGCACGGCGGACGGCACCACGGTCTGGCCCCGCTCGGTGATGGTGCTGCGCATGGCGGCTCCTTTGAATTACCGGATATGCCTAGAAGGTAAGTCAATTCATCGCCCACAAGCAAGCCGACAAGGCGAAAGGCGGGCAGAGTCCACGGCAGCCATAATGATTGCATTTTGTGATTGCACAGATTCACATGAATTGCTAGTGTTTGGCCAATGAAATCGAAACACGCCAAAACGCTCAGGGCTCTCTTCGCCAGGCCCACATCCGCGACGGTGGTGTTTGCCGACATCGAGGCGCTGGTCATTGCCCTGGGTGGCGAGGTGAAGGAAGGCGACGGCTCTCGCGTGGCCTTGCGCATGGGTGATGCCGTCAAGCACGCGCACCGGCCGCACCCGGGCAAAGAGGCGAAAAAGTATCAAATTGAAGAACTCCGAGACTGGTTCAAGGCACAAGGAATCGAACCATGAACAGCATGATCTACAAGGGCTTCACCGCCCGCATCGACTTTGACGAACGCGACAACATCCTGGTGGGGCGTGTGCTTGGCCTGCCGGATACCGTGCGCATCAGCTTCCACGGTGACACCGTGGCGACATTGACCCAGGACTTCCACAACGCCATCGACTTCTACCTGAAGGAGTGCGCGGAAAGTGGTCGTGAGCCCACCAAGCCTGCCAGCGGCAAGCTGATGCTGCGCATTCCGCCCGAGGTACACGGCGCGGCCCTGGTGGCGGCGCAAGCAGCCGGCACAAGCCTGAACCAATGGGCCGCGAAAGTGTTGGCCGAGGCGGCTCTCTCAAATTGAGAAGGCCCCCTCGCGGACTTATAGACTGAGTCCGTCAAAGCATATTCTTCTCGGCGTAATCGGCCGCCCGCGCGGCGATGGCCATCAACTCCGGCGCATCCGCCGCCAGCTGGCCAGTTTCTCCGCCAGCAAGCCCCGGCGCTCAGCCAGGATGCGCTCATCCAGGGCCATTGCAGGCGAACTCCCGAAAGCCGGACGATGCGATGGATGGGACGGTCACGATCCTCGGCATCCTTGACCAGCAGGTCCACGGGCAGATGCAGGGCTGATTCCAGGGCGGCCAAGGCCTGGGCCCGCCGACGGTAGTCCACGGTCAGCGGGGTTTCCACGAACACATCCACATCCCCTCCCCGGGCCTGATCATCCAGGCGGGAGCCATACAGATAGGTCACCGCCTCCGCGCCAAAGAAACGACGCAAGGTGGCTTGCAACAAGGCGAGGTTTTCCGGGCTGAGTCTCATGGCGCGCATGCTACCCCATCCAGCCGCCGGCCACCGCCCGGGCCCGGCCCACGTCCACCACCACCAGCAAGGGCGGACGGCCCTCCTCCGGCGGCAGGGCGCGCACGTAGTTCTCGCCCTGGGCGCGGGCGCGCAGCATGCCGTCGTCGAAGGCCCGGCTTTCGACCCCCTGGCGCAGCTTCTTGGATTCCAGCACGAAGGCGGCGCGGCGGTAGCAGTCGATGCGGCCCTCGGAACTGCCGCCATCGCCGTGGCGGAACACCACCCGGCGCTCGAACACGTAGGCGTTCTCGGCGGTGTCGGCCCGGGCCGGGTCGGGGGGTGGCACCTCCAGCAATTCGCACAGTTCCCGCACGAAGCTCTGGGCGTTGGCCAGTTCGGAGCCGTCGGCGTGGCGCCAGCGGGCGATGAAGGCGTCGGCGGTCATGGCAGCAGCATGATGGTGTCACCGTAGCGGGCCACGGTCTCGTCGCGGGTGAGCAGGTGAAGGGGCTCGGTGAGGGCCTGCGCCACCAGGAGCCGGTCGAAAGGATCGGCGTGGAGGAGCGGCAGGTTTTCCACGGCGGCGGCATGCTCGGGCAGCACGGGCAACAGGCGGTAGCCGGCGGCGCGGAAGTAGTCCAGGGCCGCCTGCCCCGAGATGGGCATGTCGCCCCGCCCCAGCCCATGCTTGATGGCGATTTCCCAGATGCTGGCGGCGCTGACGAAGACCTCGTTTTCCGGAACCAGGATCAGCTGTCGCGCCTTCGCCGGCAGGCGCGGACTATCCGCGATGGCCCAGAGGGCGATATGGGTATCGAGGAGCAGCCTCATGCCGCGAACAGCCGGGCCACTTCCTCGTTGTGGGCGTCGATGTCGTCCGGCACCTGGAATACCCCCCTGGCAATGCCGATGCGGCGGCTGGCGTCCACCTTCTCCAGCCGGATCAGGCGCGCCACGGGCCGGCCATGACGAGCGATGAGAATTTCATCCTCGGCCCCGGATTCCAGGGATTCCACCAGACGGGAC
>WBZT01002954.1_pt1 | contig 11470 bp, 10 predicted proteins | sample 5204241 | NCBI WGS metagenome assembly WBZT01 (sample SAMN12344358, study PRJNA552823) | activated sludge metagenome | biome: Activated sludge suspended growth; feature: Nitrification reactor; material: Wastewater; isolation source: activated sludge from nitrification reactor of wastewater...
ACAGATCATCAGCGGGTCGACCAACACTCCGCAAACATCTGGGTTAGCGCGCGTCAACGCCGAGAACGTCAGCCCGCAGGTGGGCTGCACGTTCACGGCTCAGGCCGCAACCATCGACGTAGGTGACCTCTCTCGGATCGAAGAACCATTCGGCTGGAGCGTCGCCACGAAGTGCTAACAAGAGTCGCTCTGCGACTAGCCGAGGTTCGAGTCGTTCAACATATGAAGCCAGCGCGACTCCGACCGCAGCGCGTTGTTCGGGCTCGGAGACGTAACGCCGAATCACCTCAGCGAGATCGCCCGGATCACACGTGATAGTGGGCGGCATGAACCCGTGAAAACAGAGCCGTTCAAGTTCGGCCCAGCCATAGCCGCCGACGATGACGGGCCGTCCAAGCTTTGCGGCCTCGGTCGCGAACATCGCCATCGGGGTGTCGCTGTAGCACTGATCGATCACAAGGTCACAGTCGCCGAGCGCTGCCATGATCTCTTTGTTGGGTACACCGGAGAGTTCCCGATAGTCGAGTACCAATCCTGCATCTACAAGTTCGGCCACCGCTGCCCGCACCAGATCGGTCCCCTTAACCTCTGGACTGGAGGGCGAATGCAGAACAACGGGTACTCGCCTAGTGGTCTCCGCTTCATCGGATGCTGAACTCGGTAGTGGTTCGATCGGAGTCGTTGCAACCTCCGAGCGGAGCGGTAGGCCGATCGCTAGCAGGTCGAGAGTCCGCTTCGAGAGGAGTTGGGCGTAGGTAGGCATTGCAAGGATCAGGTCGGCGTGCTGTTCCATCACGCTCAGCGCGTTCTGAGTGTCGGCCAGAAGAGCCCGACAGCCGTCGTCGGTCACCCCATAGCTCGGTCGCATCAAGTTGCCGTCCATGTAAGGGGGCCGAATGTCTGAGCCTAGGAAGACCTCCACTACCTGCTTGCCAAGCAACTTCAAGAGCCCGCGCTCCCGATAAGAGACGAATCGGGACCGACTGATGAAGACGAAGACATCGTTGCGCGAACAGGCGACGATAAACAACAGGACGCGGAAAGGAAGCGAGGCCACTCGACCGACTCGGATCAGAGGCCCTGGCAACTCGGAGCTGAGATATCGAATCACTCTTGTAAGGCGCTTATACCGCTCGAAAGGTTGCGCGTAGCCGAAGGGATGCTCGTGGGTAAGGGCGACCGTTGAGGTCCACCCGAGTTGAGCGAAACCGTCAGCGAGCCCGGCAGCCACCCCTGCTGTCTCTAGCAGCCCGATTATGACCCTCGCGCCGCCCGGGGTACTGCTCCCGCCGTGAACCGTCACGACCCGATCACCCCGCTAAATTGTGTACGCAACGATCTTATGAGAGGACCGAAGGCACCAACGAGTACCCCTGCCAGAACCACTAGGGCACCGACGCGTGGGAAGCCGCCAAGTTGCTCCACCGAATATGTGGCGCCGGCTGCCACCACGGCACAAACCAGCATCACGAAGAGGAGTTCTTTGACCCGGTAACCAACATGCCAGACTTGCTCGGAGCGCCAGAGTCCAACGGCAGCCAGCGTCAACATCCCTGCGCAGGTAGCCCAGCTTGCACCCAGCAGACCCCAAGGGGGAATGAGCGCGAGGTTGAGTGCCGTGTTGACGACGGCCGCAGCGGATACGGCCTCAAGGGTAGGTCGTGAGGTCCCCGCGATCGTCGGTCCTACCGAAACGATTGCGAGGACTCCTTGGAAGACAACAGACCCCGTGAGGATCACCAACGGTGCGAGCAGTCCCGAGTACTGGTCGTTCGCCACGACAGCGACAACGATCGAGCCGAAGGCTGCGGTGAGGAAGCAGATAATTCCACCGCCCGCCATGTACCCACTGAGCACCGATGAGTAGACCCGCCGAGCGTTAGGGCGCTCCTGAATCGAAAGCGCGGCGGGTCCCCACGATAACTGGAACGCCTGGGTGAAGAGCCCTACCCCTGCGGCCACCGTGGCCACCACCTGGTACCTGCCCACCTGATCCATATCTGAGAACGCCCTGAGGAAGAGCCGGTCTGCCACTCCTACGATCCAGAAGGCGGCGCCTGCGGGCACTAACGGGAGCGCGAACTTCAACATCTCTCGGATCCGCTCCTGCCTGGCCCGGAAAGGCATCATCGGATCACCTTCGAGGACAAGGGCGATCAGAGTGACCATCAAGCCGGCCGCGAACTGGCCGATGAAAACACCCGGCAGCCCGAGATCGAATACCTGAATGGCCAAGATAGATGCCAATGCAACGGCCAACGCCTGGGATGTGGCCGTGATGCCGGCGGCCACTGGGCGACGGTGCAGTCGGAACCAATTGAACAAGGTATTGGGAACAATCCCCGATATCAGCGTCATGGCAGCGAAACGGACTGCGTCGTCTGCTCCTGAGACCTCTCCGATCAGCAGCTTTGAGATCAACGGAGCCAGCACTATCGCTGGGACGGCGACCAATGCCGACGCTACCCCCTGCCACAGGATCCAACTAGAGAAGGTGGCAAGGCGCTCCTGGGAATCCTGCTTGTGAAAGAACCAACGTGCAGTTGCGCTGTCCATGCCGGTGATCGTCACGATCTGGAACAACAGGACAATCGAGATGAGCACCCCGTAGGCACCGACCTCCGCTTCGGTGAGTCTATGGGTGTAGAGAGGCAACAGGATCAGGCCCGCTGCGCGATTGAGTGTTCCGGCGATCGCATAGACCGCTCCCTCCCTCGCTACCGCCGGCACTTTCGCCAAGGATCTGAGCCGTTCAGAGATCATGCAGGTATCAACGCTCCAGGCACCGCCAATGAAAGAGACTGCTCTCCGTGATCGAGTGGCGCTGCTGACGCGTTGCTTGAAGCCGCTTTCTCCACAGATGCGATGCGTTCGAGCACTAAGAGCAGCGCGAACAGTGCCCACATCAACGGTTCCTCCCAGAACCTTCCTTCGGACTGTGACTGGGCGAATATTGCGATAAGTGAAAGAGTGATTCCGGTCGCTAGGGTCCGGGTTGACCGGAACGACATGGAGCGTCGCGATGACTTATATAGCCGTGCCCCAAGTATCAGGTACCAAGTCAGACCAAGCATCCCGAGTTCGGCTGCGGTGGTGATGACCGAGGTGTGCGAGAGCGTGAGTTCGGCACCGTAATAGCTCTGATACTGCGAATAGCGGCCGAGCAACTGGACCGGGAAACCAGCGGTTCCAACTCCGATGACAGGATGATCTAAGAACATGTGCCATCCGGCAGTAACGAGCGCTGTTCGAGCTCCGAGCAGCGCCAGTGGGTTGGTAAAGCTCGCCAACCTTGCTGCGAACGCAGGCATTACCGCCAGGGCGCCAATCATCAGGACAGCGATCGCGGGAACTGCAGCGATTGCGGCCAGGCGGCGATGCCCATCTGCCATCACCAACATCAACAGGACGACGAGTGCGGTCACGGCGAGTGAACTCCGTGAACCAGTAAGGAACATGGCCGCCAGCAACAAGAGCGGCTCTGCTACCGCCCATACGCGGGTCCAATTGCGCATCTCTGCCGAACAGAACACCGATAGGACCGCGGCGACGAGCAGATACCGGGCCGTCGTGTTGGGATCAACAAATGGCCCGTTGAAGCGGCCCGAGGGGGCTAGGGCCGATACCCACAGGTACTTTCCTGTGAGGAACTCGACGATGACTATCACGGCGGCAAGATCGACAGACCAGCAGAACCACCGGATGATCCGCCGGACCTGACCGACCTCGACGAGGAAAGTGGCAATGATCACCATCGCTGCCAGGTTGAATCCGAAACGGAACAACTCCGCCGCTGCGGTCCCCTTGTCCGGACTGTTGACGAAACCTACCGACATCACCACCACTCCGGTACCGATTACCGGCATCCCGGGGACAGTCCGACCCGACGCTAGGCGTACTAGGACGACAGGTAGGACGAAGATGAAAATGACAGCTATTACCAGTCGGGCTCCGTCAAGGAGCGAGATCGAGTCGGCCCCGGCGTAGGAGCTCCGGAGAATCGGTATGAACTTCCGGGTAATCTCCCATGGCAGCAGAGCAACATAAAGCGCTATCGCCGCATCACCGAGAGAATTACCTTGCGTCCGCAAGGGATGCAAGGGCACCCTCGGCCATGCGCATAGTTTCACGCCTCAGGCCTGCCCGCAGGGCGGCTTTCGCTTGGCAAACCTGCTCGGATCACGTCCCGCGACGGAACCGAGGCAATAGCAACACCAAATCGTTGGTCCCGAAGCAGGTCAGCAGCGAAAAGAAGTTCGTCGAAGGACGAGCTCCCCCAGTTCAGAACCAGCACCACAAGGGGTGATCCGACCGTCGAAATCAGAGCGCCCCTCTCCTGCAATAGTGGGGCGGTTGCTCTCAGCGTGACGCGGCCGACCGGGATCCGATTATCGCCGTCGCGAGTCGGAGCATCGGACTCGAGGGCATTGATTGCGTCACCAATGCTCTTTGTCAGTTCTTTCGCATTGACCTGGTCATCGATAGGTACCACCACAACCTCTGAATCCGCCTCGCCACACACAGCGACGAGCGAGGTCGCGAGCAGCGAGTACGACCAATCCGCCCGGGAACCTTCACCTAGCACTGATACGAAGAGGCTTCTTGGCGCTAGTGCAGACACATCAGCTCTGCTTCTGATCCGACGATCGAACGCTGTTCTGATCGCGCTGACAAACAGGCCTATGACCAGCCCACCTATCATGCCGCCGAGGGCCCATGGGATCACTGTTGGACCATTGACCCGCTTCGCGGTCGATCCGAGATCCACGATGCTGATGCCACCATTCGTAGAGGCCACAACGCTGTCGATGGCAGCGATCGACTGTCGCGTCTGAGACAATTCGAGGATCAGGAGAGATTCCTGCACTTTCCCCGATGCCGCCTCTAGGTCTCGTTCGACCCTGGCTGCTGTTGCCTCCAGGGCGGCTTTAGGTACCTCGAGTGACTCGATTACGGCACCCCTATAGGTATCAGCTACGCCCTGAGCCACGGCGCCCGCGGCATCGGCGGCTTCCTTGCTGGTGGGGGCAATGACGCGGAACCTGACCATGTTCGTTCCGACAACGGCCGCTTCGACCTTTACCTTCGCGTTGATGTCGGGGACGAAATAGCTTACTCCTCGAAGTTTGAGATCTTCAACGACAGTCCCTGCAGTTGTCGGAACAAGATCACTGGCATTCGACACCGTCTCTTCAAGTCCTCGAGAGCTGTCGCGGACCACTGCCACCGACGAGTTGGCCTCGTACTCGACGGGACGGGAGCCGACAAAGAAGAACCCTATCGAGGCGAGTAAGAGACCCATCACACCCACTGCGACGATAAGCGCCTTGGAGCGCCATATCCCCAGCGATATATCTGCCGTGGTCGCTTCACGTACTTCTATCAACCCGTCACGTCCTGATCGCTGGTCACGGAGCGCTAGCCTACGTCAGCCGACGTGCAGGACCACTTCCGTCGGCCACGAAAGACGCTGTCCTTGGTCATGACCGATCACGATCACTCCGAGCCATACGACAAGGAAGATCTCCACAAGGGCCCAACGCCCACTCTGATAATAAAAGTGGTCGTTGCCGCTGTCGCGCTCTCCGCGACCACTCTTGGACCCGTCTACTTTTTCCGATTCCATTTCGCTGGCGGTCTCACCGATCCATGGGAGGACGACCCATTTGTGGTCGGGGTTTTCACCTCGATCTACTTACTTGCGCTAGTGGCGTTCGTGTTCGCCGCCGTCTCCCGACGTATCAACTGGTGGACAACCTCGCTGTTTCTAGGGTTGGGCGTCCTCGCCGTCGCATCTGCTGCTTGGTCTGAGGTGCCAGGAATGACGCTCCGGCGAGGGCTGCTTTTCCTCGGAACCACGCTGTTAGGCATTTCCATCGGCGCTTTCCTGAACTCGGCACTGTTACTTAGAGCACTGGTTCTGGGCATGGGCCTGTGCACCGCAGCGAGCGCTGTACTAGCTGTGAAGCGCCCCGGATGGGGAACTCAGCCTCCGGCCGGGGACTGGTCCGGGATGTATTTCAACCGCAACTCCTTAGCTCCGGTGGCGGCACTAGCCCTGCTGTGTGCCCTGCTCCTAATAGTCGACTCGCGATCCGTCCCGGTCAGGATTGCCTCCGCCTTCTGTATTGCTGTTTCGGTAGTTGTGCTGGCCAAGACCGGCGGTGTCACAGCCATGGCGGCGACCTTTGCCTCCCTCGTGGCTTGTGGCGCAGCAATTGTTTACGGCAGGTTGTCAGCCAGGCTTGACTCGATACGTGCGGTGACCCTCGGAAGTGCTGTGACTTTGGTCGTCGTGGCTATCTTGGCTTGGTTGACGAGGGCACAGTTACTGGACCTGATCGGCAAGACCCCAACTCTGGAGAACCGCACTCCGTTGTGGTCCTTCACGATCGATCAGATCGCCCAACAACCACTGCTCGGCTACGGCTTCTATACCCACTGGTCAGCGCCTCTGACCGCCTACGCCACGTTCCAAGCACTTCGATGGGTCGTACCCACCGCTCACAACGGCTTCCTCGAAACGTTTCTGGGTCTGGGGATAGGCGGACTTGCCCTGTTGATCCTCTGCCTAGTCACCGTGATGTGGAAATCCATCCAACTGGCGATCGATCGGCACAGGGTCTCGGACCTAACTCCCATTACCCTGATCACCTTCATGATTGTAATGAACCTGACCGAGAGCTTTGTGCTGCCAAACCAGGTCCTTTGGGTTATTGTCCCGGCTTCACTAGGCGTGTGTATCTCCAAGCAAGTAAACGGCACTGTGTCGACCGCGGGAAATTCCGTGAGATCATCTCCGATGGAGGAGTTAATGGCTGATGGATCATGACCGTGAGGACCTGCAACGGGTCTACAGGAACTACGCCGAGGACGAGAAGGTCGGACGCCGTTGGTCGGCCGACAATGCCGGCAATCGACTCATCATCGATGAACGACTAAAGGGCGCCGAGGATCGCCTTTCAAGACTCGGACTACTCAACCGAGATCTGTGTGTTCTCGATCTCGGTTGCGGTGCGTTCACGCTCGTGCCTGAATCGATCGAGTCATCCCTTCGGATCGGGGTGGATATCCTCTTCGACCGGCTGATCGCAGCTAAGAGGTCGAGCCCGTTCGACGGGGTTGCGTGTGCCGACGGAGCGGACCTTCCCTTCGGAGACGAACTCTTCGACCTCATCGTCATCTCGACGGTCCTATCGTCGATCCGTTCAGATGCGGCCCAATCCGGGATCGGACGGGAAGTTACGAGAACTCTCAAACCCGGAGGCTCTGTCCTCTGGTACGACATGCGCTACCCAAACCCATCGAACCGCAACGTCCATCCGGTTACAAAAAACGATCTGGTCCGACTGTTCCCAGATCTGCGCCAGGACTTGACTCCGATCACTGTTGTCCCTCAACTCGCCCGTCGCCTTGGTGACCGACCGGGCCTCTACCGGGCGGTTGCCAGACTCGGTATCGCCAACTCGCATTTGCTCGGAACGCTCACCAAACCGGTCTAGTCGTCGAGTTCTTGGGGCTGGACCCCCTCTCTAGCGCAACTTGTCATAGAGCTTGACAAGTTGCCGCGACACTTCCGGAACCGAATGACGTTTGACCACCCAGTCCCGCGATGCCGCGCCAACCGCGATCAGATCCAGCGGTGCTTCGAGTAGCCGCAGGATCTCATCGGCCGCGTCCCGAGCATAACCAGCGTTGATCACCGGCGGGAAGTCACTTGAGTGCAAGGAAGCATCTAGTGGAATGGCCACTGGCCGGGCACATGCCATCGCCTGGAGTTCCGATGTACCAAGCACACCCAACTTCCGCTGACCGATCACGATCCTGTGATTGGCGATCAACCCGGGAAGTGCCTCCGGAGCCGTGAAATCCACCAACTCGACACCTTCGGCTTTGAACTGTTCAACATAAGGACCGTGGTTGATGGCTGTTATACCTATGCCGGGTCGCTGTTTCTTCAGTGCTCGGACGACCTCAAGAATCTGGGGCGCCCCCTTCACGTCGGTCAGCGCAGCAAAGACAAGAACGTCACGTTCCGGTTCTTCCGGATACTCACAGAACATTTCCGTATCAACTGGGTTTGGAAGATATACCGAGTTTGACGGCAGCCATCGGATCAGGTCCGGTGTGGATGCAAGGACTAGGTCAGCTGCCAAGAACACCCTCTTGAGGATCTTCGATTGCAGACCGCTAGGGTCCCTGACGTCGGTTCCGTGTGCGTGGATCACGAGCGGGTGAGTGCCGGCAAAGAGCATGCCCGAAGTGGCGTAGTGGACATGAGCGATTGAATCCTCCAATCGCAACTCCGATCGAACCTCCTTGGCAGCAGAGACGCGCGGCCACATACTTAGCCCCTTTAACAACAGGCTTGAGTCGGGACGCGGTGCCGGCAGCGCCCTCAGTTGACTGTGAACGCCTTGGTCTCGCAACCCTTTCACCAACTTGGCTGCCACGCCAGCTACCTCACCTATATGGATCACGCTCAGACGAACACCATCCGCAGGTAGTTCATTTGGAGGGACGGGAGTGCTCATTCGGCTGCGTCTGCAAGAGCTTCGGCGAGAGCAGGGTGGACGAACAGGCTCTCTGCTATATCAGTGACGCGTAGGCGGTTGGTGACCGCAACCGCGAGCACCGAGATCAACTCGGCGGCATGCTGACCGACTATCGACCCACCGAGCACCACGCCTGTGGCGGGATCCGAGATGATCTTCACAAAGCCTCTGGGGTCATTGTTGATGAGAGCCTTCGCGAGTGACACGAACGGCACCTTCGTGACCCTGACCTTGCGTCCTTCGGCGAATGCATCCGCCTCACCGAGGCCGACGTCCGCTATCTCCGGCTTGGTGAAGATCGCTGATGCCGCCTTCTCGTAGTCGAGGTGACGGTGATCGACCTTGTGAAGCCCCATGACGTGCTCAGCGATCTTGCGACCCTGCATGGAAGCAACGGATGCCAGAGGGAGCTTCCCCGAGACATCCCCCGCCACGTAGATATGTGGGATGTTCGTGCGCAGGTGATGGTCGAGACCCTGCACCCATGGACCGTCCATCTCGATCCCGGCTTCGGCAAGGCCAAGCCCCTCGACATTCGGCAGAGAACCGATGGCCAACAGAACATGGGTGCCAGACGCCGAGCGACCGTCGTCGCAATCTACGGTGACGCCGTCGTCGGTGACCTCGATCCCAGTGGCTCTGGCGCCCTTGAAGAGCTTCACTCCCCTGTCGAGGAAGTCCTCCTCGAGCGCGGCGGCGACCTCTGGATCCTTGAGTGGGAGAACCTGCTGTCGTGACACGATGAGAGTCACCTTGGAACCGAAGCTCGAGAACATGTGAACGAACTCCACGCCTGTCACCCCTGAACCGATCACGATGAGGTGCTCGGGGAGTTCCTTGGGTGGATAGGCGTCTCTCGTTGTGAGCACTCGAAGACCGTCTGGTGAGGCCCAGTCCGGGATACGCGGACGACTACCCGTGGCGACCATGATCGCATCGGCCTCGATCTCTACTACCCCTTCGGCAGAATCGGCCTGCACCGTGTGCGCATCCAAGAGCCGACCAGTCCCTCTGATCAGGTTGACACCCTGGCTCTCGAGGAGTCGTCGGTTTGAACTCTCCAGCTTGCCGACGATCTCGGTGATCCGAGTTCGCAGTGCCTCCGGGTCGACGTTGGGTTCAGGGACATCGAGCCCCATCCCCCCAGCGTGACGAAAGCGGATCAGCTCACCACCGGTGCTGATCATCGCCTTGGAGGGAACGCAGTCCCACAGGTTTGCTGCTCCCCCGATGATGTCACGCTCGATCAGAGTGACCTCGGCACCCAGACGAGCAGCAGTCGTCGCAGCCCTCACTCCTGCAGGTCCGCCACCGAGGATCACGAATCGCAATGCCATACCCTCAGGCTAACCACTCCAAGAACCTCTTCGGGGCGAAGCAGACCACCGGATTAGACTCGGCTCGCTCGCCGATGTCACCACCCGTCTCAGGGTGGCCGAAACAGGTTGGTCGGATTCTCCGATGGCCGGCGAAATACGGAGGTAGCCGAATGATCCCGATCACCGTTGTCCGCGTCGAGGAACGTGCACGAGAACTCGTCAATCAGGTCCTTGACTCGGGCTCGCTGGCCCAGGGCAAGGTCGTTGAGGAGTTCGAAGGTCTCGTTGCCGAGATGGCAGGTGCCCGCCACGCAGTTGCGGTCAGCAACGGCACGCTCTCTCTCGTGGCAGCACTCGAGGCACTCGGGGTCAAGCCCGGTGACGAGGTCATCACAAGCCCGTTCACGTTCGTCGCATCGGTGAACGCTGCTCTCCATGTGGGAGCCAGGGTGCGTTTCGCTGACATCGACCCGGCGACTTTCACAATGGATCCCGCCAAGCTCGCTGATGTCATCTCGGATCGGACCAAGGTGGTCATGCCGGTTCACCTCTACGGGCAGATGGCTGATCTCGACGGCATCCTCAAGGTCATCGGCGATCGAGACATCGCCGTGCTCGAGGATTCCGCACAGGCCCATGGTGCTGCCACGCCGACTCACCGCGCCGGCTCGATACTCGGCTCGTTCTCGTTCTACGCGACCAAGAACGTCTCGACCGGCGAAGGTGGGGCGGTAACCACAAACGACGACGCCATCGCGGATCGGCTAAGACTGCTTCGCAACCAGGGGATGCGCGCTCGCTACCAGTACGAGATCGTCGGCTACAACTACCGCATGACCGACCTGCAGGCCGCCATCGGCATCCCCCAGCTCGAACGCCTCGGCGAGATCAACGCTGCCCGTCAGGGGAATGCCGCGAAGCTTTCAGCCGGCCTCAGCGGAATCCCCGGCCTGACCACTCCGGTAGTGGCCGACGGCTACACCCACGTGTTCCATCAGTACACGATCCGCATCGGCGAGGGCGCTGCGGTCACCCGTGACGAGGCTGTAGAGGCATTCACCGAACGGGGAATCGGCTGTGGAATCTACTACCCCAAGGCCGCGTACGACTACGACTGCTACCGCAGCCACCCAGACGTGCTCATCGAGGCAAGCCCCGAGGCCGAACGTGCTGCTGCCGAATCGGTGTCCATTCCGGTTCATCCCTTCCTCAGCGACGCTGACATCGATCAGATCATCGAGACCGTGAGCTCCGTGGTCAGAGGATGACCGAAGGCATCCCCGCCGAGGGGGGCCCAACACAGGCTGCCAACTCGGCGAGCGACGAGAGGCTCCTCGCTGAGAACTTCGCTCTGAGGGAGAAGGTCCGCAATCTCGAAGAGGACATCGAGGCGCTGCAGTGGGAGATAAAGCTCCGGCGGATGCGCAGCCCCTGGCGTGAGCTTCCTTCGCTCAAGCGGAGAATTCTGGGGCGCATTCGCCGGTGATCGGCACGTCCACGGGTTACTCGTGGCTATGAGTGTTCACTTGCCGAGCGCCGGTCGATCATTGCCTGAAGGTGCGGGGGTAGCTCGGAGTTGTTCCAACTGTTGACGGT
>WBZT01002955.1_pt1 | contig 11468 bp, 12 predicted proteins | sample 5204241 | NCBI WGS metagenome assembly WBZT01 (sample SAMN12344358, study PRJNA552823) | activated sludge metagenome | biome: Activated sludge suspended growth; feature: Nitrification reactor; material: Wastewater; isolation source: activated sludge from nitrification reactor of wastewater...
GAGTCGGGTGATGGTGCCCTGCCGTACCGGCCGGCGCAAGTCGTGTTGGCCAGCGGCTCGCACTGGGTCGGCAACGATTTGTTCTACGATAGCGGCGAGGAAGCTCCCGACTGGCAGATTCTGATGGCGACCGCCGGAGTGCGGTCTTGCGCGGTTTTCCCGTTGAAGCGGGCGGGCGCGGTGGTGGGCGCACTCAATCTGTTTGCCTCCGAGCCGGAATTCTTCGATCTGGAGTTGACCGCCCTACTGGACGAGATGGTCGCCGAAGTTTCCTTCGCGCTGGACAGCTTCGAACGCGAACGCCAACGCCAGCAGGCCGAAGCGGCGTTGCGGGATAGCGAAAGCCGTTACCGCTTGTTGTTCGAAGTCCACCCGGTGCCGATGTGGGTGTACGATCTGGAGACCTTGCGGTTCCTGGCTGTCAACGATGCCGCCATCGATCATTACGGCTACAGTCGCGCCGAATTCCTGGCGATGACCATCGCCGACATTCGCCCGTCGGAGGATGTGCCGGGCCTGCTGGAAAGTATCGCCCAGGTCAAGGAAGGGCTGGTGCGGGCCGAGGCTCGCAAGCATTGCAGGAAAGACGGCGTGCAGATTGATGTCGAGATCGTTTCCCACACCCTCGATTGGGGTGGCCGCCGCGCCAAAATGATCATGGCCCACGATATCACCGCTCAGTTGCGGACCGAGCGGGAGCTGCTATTGGCCGCCGCGGTTTACGAACAAAGCACCGAAGGGATTCTGATCAGCGATGCCGAGAATCGCATTATTTCGGTCAATCGGGCTTTTACCCGGGTGACGGGTTATTCGTTGGAGGATGTGCGTGGGCGGAATCCCAACATTCTGTCTTCTGGCCGGCATGATCAAGAGTTCTACACTTCCATGTGGGCGGATTTGGAACGGGTGGGTCATTGGCAGGGAGAAATCTGGAACCGCCGCAAGAACGGCGAGATCTATCCTGAATGGCTGGGATTGACTCTGTTGCGCGATGCCAAGGGCCGGACCGTCAACTACGTGGCTATCTTTAACGACATTGGCGCCATCAAGGCGGACAGCCGTCGGTACGGCGTTCGCTCCGCGACAGTTCCTCCAAACATGGATTCCTGACCGCGCTACCGGTCGTTTTCCTCCGCCTGCAAGGGTGGGCTCTGCGTCTTTTTTCGACAGGACGATCAAGCCTCATTTCGCCGAACCCATTCAAACTGATCCGGCTCAACAGGCCGAAATGGCTGGCTCAAAATAACCAAGCAACTGATGGGATTCTCACAATAAACCGCAAATCAGGTAATTGAGAATGTGGCGTGCAATTTTCGGATACATCAAGGTCCGAGAGCGCGACTCTGGACGTTTCCGAATTGCCTCGATCGATTTCGAAACTTAGGAGGCGCCAAAGCGAGCGGCGAAACCGATAATCTGATTGTGAGGAGCAAGCCACCATGCAAATGTCCGACGACACCATCAAGAAATATCCCAAGCTGCATTATTACCTGAAGGTCAATATGCCCCAAGTTGCCGAGGTGCATAAGATCATCAACGCCATCCAAAAACTGGCTGGAAAAGTGACCAAGGAGACCATCAAGAATGCTCTGAAATGGGGTCAGGGACCCACGATCCAGGTGGTGCACAATCTGATGTGTGCCGGCAAGAAAGCGTATGGCTGCTACTCGTGGGGTTCCAATGTACTGCGGATCGACGAGAAACTGGTGAAGGATTTCGAAGCAGGCAAGGGTTTTGTGGCCATGAAGAATGGCAAGAAAGTCTATCTGGTTGGCGTGACTATCCTGCATGAACTCACCCACTGGGCCGATGCCCAGGATGGTGTCGATGACGCCGTGCCGGGCGATCCGACGAACGAGGAAGGCGAGGCTTTCGAGAAAGGGGTTTACGGCGAAGTCTTAGGCTGATGACAAACCATTATCGACAGAAAAGGATGGCGTGGATGAAAAGACCTTCGATTCGTTATGTACTGTCGCTATTGGTGCTGATCCTTGGAATGGCAACGGTTCAGGCTGGCGAAACGACCCGATCTTCCGGGCCGCCGTTACCCGACAAGTTACGACATATTTCGTTTGTCGGCGCGGATGGTTCGAGTTGCAAGAAAGCGGTTGTGATTCGGAATGCCGCGAACAACATGGAAGGGATTGCCGCCGAGAAAGTCTGGGTCGCCTGGAAGTATCCGAATGCCAAGGTAAAGGGGCAGGGCGTCAGCGGAATCGGAAACAGGACTTTCGATCGCTTGGACATTGAAACCGCCAGCGGTGAATCAAAAACGATTTGCTTCGACATCACCGACTTCTTTGGGCAGTGGTGACATGCGGCCTGAGTCGAATCGCGCAGGTTTTGGTGGCACGGAACCCGCGGCTTGTTCCGTGCCACTTTCGTATTAAGCGTCCCCTAAGCAGAGGGGCCAGCCATCTGGAATGACCATCAGGCGGCGTCCAATGCGGCGTCGGTCTTGCCGGATTCCTGTCGCAATGCCCGGTTGACTGCGCTGACCACCGCCCTCAGTGAGGCGGTGACGATGTTGCCGTCGACCCCGACTCCGAATAGCGATACCGGGTCGCCGTTCATACACACCTCGACGTAGGATACGGCAGTGGCGTCGGCGCCAGCACCAATGGCGTGTTCGTGGTAATCCACCACTCGGACATTCAGGCCGAAATGCCGGTTCAGTGCATCGGTAAAAGCGTCGATCGGGCCGTTGCCCTTGCCCGAGAGCGGCCGTTCCCGTCCATGCTCGCGAACCGTCGCGGTCAGCTTGCAGGCACCGCCGGTGTGGCCATCGGGCGCGGTGCGGTACTCGATGAAATGAAACGGCTGGTCCGATTGCAGATATTCGGCTTGAAACGCCGCCCAGATATCCGCCGAGGCGAGTTCCTTCCCAGTGGCATCGGCGATAGCCTGCACCCGTTGGCTGAACTCGACCTGCAAGCGGCGCGGCAGCCGCAGGTCGTGATCCTTCTCCAACAAGTAGGTGATGCCGCCCTTGCCGGACTGGCTGTTGACCCGGATCACCGCCTCGTAGCTGCGGCCCAGGTCGGCCGGGTCGATCGGCAGATAAGGCACCTCCCAGCGTGGGTCGCCAGTCGCCCAACGCCGTTCCTGGGCGGTGAAGCCCTTCTTGATCGCGTCCTGGTGCGAACCGGAAAAGGCGGTAAAAACCAAGTCGCCGGCATAGGGGTGCCGCGGATGCACCGCGATCTGGTTGCAGTATTCGGTGGTGCGGATAATCTCGTTCATCACCGAAAAATCCAGACCGGGATCGATGCCTTGGCTATGGAGATTCAGCCCCAGCGTGATGAGATCGACATTGCCGGTGCGCTCGCCATTGCCGAACAAACAACCCTCGACCCGGTCGGCGCCCGCCATCATCGCCAGTTCGGCGGCAGCCACGGCGGTGCCTCGGTCGTTGTGGGGATGGACGCTGATAATCACGGCATCCCGGCGCGAAAGATGGCGGCAGAACCACTCGATCTGGTCGGCGTAGACATTGGGTGTCGCCACTTCGACGGTCGCCGGCAGGTTGAGGATCGCCTTGCGCTCCGGCGTCGGTTGCCAGATGTCGAGTACGGCCTCGCAGACTTCCAGCGCGAAATCCATCTCGGTGAAACAGAATGTTTCTGGTGAATACTCAAACTGCCATTCGGTGTCCGGCTGTTCAGCGGCGCATTCGGCGAACAGCCGGGCGCCGTGACGGGCCAGCTCGATCAAGCCGGCGCGGTCGAGACCGAACACCACTTCGCGGAATATCGGCGCGGTGGCGTTGTAAAGATGCGGGATCGCACGCTTGGCGCCGCGCAGGCTGTCGAAGGTGCGACGAATCAGTTCCTCGCGGGACTGGGTGAGCACTTGGATAGCCACGTCGTCCGGTATGCGTCCATCCTCGATCAGATCGCGCACGAAATCGAAGTCGGTCCGCGAAGCGGAGGGAAACGCGACTTCGATCTGCTTGAAGCCCATGCGGACCAGCAACTCGAAGAAGCGGAGCTTGCGGTCGCGGTCCATCGGCTCGATCAGCGCTTGATTGCCGTCGCGCAGATCCGAACTGCACCAGATCGGCGCTTGGGTCAGGGTTTGCGAGGGCCACCGCCGGTCCGGCAACTGGATGGGCGGGAAGGGACGGTATTTTTGGGTGGCGTCGACGTTCATCAGGACATTCCTCTCTCGAAGACAAGTGGCGGAGTTGAGGCAATACGGGGACGATGCGACGCGATACGGCCGCCGGGCAGCCGCTAGGCCCGACGACCGCAGCTTAGTCGCGGTAGGGTCAGGGAGAGGAAAAGGGCGAGAACGGGCTGATCAAGGCCGCTGGAAACGGAGGAGAAGGCGATGCGGGATCGATAAGGGTCAAACATGGGTCAATCCTCGTGAACGGTTCGGTATCGAGAAACTGCAACAGCGAAACCCGGCGCTCCTCTCAGGAGGCCGGGCGACTCAGTCGTAGTTCGAACCGTTCGGTGGATTGCATGCGTTTCATGCTTTTCAAACTAACCCAAGCCGCAATTCCAGGTCAAGAGGACAATCGAATGATTGTCATTTTCGGTCGACGAGGAACAATACACGGGTTTTGTGACCTTATCGCAACTAGGCAATTTCGAGGGTATTGAGATGACCGAAAAACCGGAAGCCTCACGGACCGTCAAGGTTTGGGATCTACCAACCCGGCTGTTTCACTGGACCCTGGTGGGGTTGATGATCGTCCAGTGGTGGACCGCCGAAAATAGTGGAACCATGGATTATCACGTTTGGGGCGGTTACACAGTGCTGGTGTTGGTGCTGTTCCGCCTGATTTGGGGGTTCGTGGGCAGTGAAACCGCCCGGTTCGGCGATTTCCTGCGCGGGCCGGGCGTGGCGCTGGCTTACGTCAAGGCGCTGATACGCGGCGAGACGCCCCTCTACCGGGGCCATAACCCCATGGGGGGATGGTCGATCGTGCTGATGCTGATATTGCTGCTGGTGCAGGTCGGTACCGGACTGTTCGCCAACGACGATATTCTGATCGAAGGACCGCTGTACTCGTGGGTTTCGAAGGACACCAGCGATTGGCTGACCAGCATTCATCGCTTCAACTTCAACCTATTGTTGGCGGTGATCGCCATCCATGTCGCGGCGGTGCTATTTTATCTGCTGGTCAAGCGCGAGAATCTGATTCATCCGATGCTGAGCGGCCGCAAACGCTTGCCGCCGGAGCTGGCCGGACAGGTTCCGCGCTTGGTCAGTCCGTGGCGCGGACTGGCGGCACTGGTGGTCGTGGGTTTGAGTGTCTGGTTGCTGGTGCGCTGAAGGCGGCCGGAAACGAAAAAGGCCATGTCGGAGCATGGCCTTCTCGGGTGGCGCCTCTGGGGCTGCTCAGTCCGTGCGAAATTCCTTGTGGCAAGCCTTGCAAGTTTCGGCGGTTTTGCCGAACTGCGCTTTGATGGCACCCTGATCGCCGCCCTTGGCCACTTCGGTCAGTTTGGTGGCTTCCTGCTGGAAATCGTTCATTTTGGCTTCGAACTGGTCCCAGTGGGTCCAAATGCCCGGTTTGGCCTCGGTATCCTTCACCGCGTCCGGGCCGGAGCCTTTCGGAAAGCCTGCAATGGCTGTCTTACTCATCATTTCGACATATTGCGCATGGCGAGCCACGGCGGCGGCGTCGAACGGGATTTCGCCCTTCATCATTGCGCCGATGGGTTTGAAGTGCCATCCGATGACGGTGTAAACGGATTGTCGGTAGCGGACGGCGTCTTCCGGTTTCGGGTCGGCCGCGTTGGCTGCGGTCAGAAGGCTCAAGCTCAGTATGCTACCCGCCAAACCGATATATAGCTTGTTCATCAGCTTCGATCCCCTAATTTTGACTAAATTAGTCCAATATGCGTAATCATGCCACATAACCGGTATTTTGCAAGGCGAGGCTGAAGCATGGCTGAACCGAGCCGTCAGCCCGCCGTGTGCACATGGAGCGCGAGCCAGATCGCCGGCGGGTTGTGGCTGGTCCGTTCCACCCGGTGGCGACGATGCGCGGGAATCCAAACATAGTCGCCGGGTTCCAGCGATCGCACGGTGTCTTCGTCGGCGAAACGCAGTTCCGCCTGACCTTGCAGCAATACCACCCACTCGTCGCCCTCCTGGTCGTACCACTCGCCGGGCGGGGTGGCATGGCCGATGGAAACGATTCGCTCCAGGCGGCAATCGCCGGTTTGCAGCAGCAGGTCGAATTGCTCCGCCGCCAGGCTGGCTGGAATGCCGGCCAGCAGATTGCCGCTTTCGGAACTCATCGGATCAGGAGGGCACGACCGGGAGGTGAGTCGACTGTGGGTACTTCCCGCCACTGGCCGGGTTGCAGGCCGTCCAGCGTCCAATCGCCGATTCGCCAGCGGATGAGCCGTAGGGTCGGATGGCCGATTGCGGCGGTCATGCGTCGGATCTGGCGGTTGCGGCCCTCGCGCAGCGTGATTTCCAGCCAGACGGTCGGAATCGCCGCCCGGTAACGGATCGGCGGATCGCGCGGCCATAGGCCGGCGGGTTCCGAGATGCGCTGGACCATGGCGGGTCGGGTGGGGCCGTCGCTGAGTTCGATACCTCGGCGCAACCGCTCCAACACTGCCTCCGTGGGCTCGCCCTCCACCTGCGCCCGGTAGGTCTTGGGTGCCTTGTAACGCGGGTGACTGATGCGGGTTTGCAGCGTGCCGTCGTCGGTCAGTGCCAGCAGCCCTTCGCTATCCCGATCCAGTCGCCCCGCCACGTACACGCCGGGAACCGGCAGATAGTCGGCCAGCGTCGGTCGGCTGGTAGGGTCGGTGAACTGGCTGAGAACGCCGTAGGGTTTGTTGAGCAGGATCAGGCGTGGCATCAGAACTGTCGGCCCAGCAGGATGTAGAGCGAGGTGTTGCCGCCCTTGGCCCAACCGCCAGATAGATAGAATGGCCCCAATGGCGTATCCGCGCCTAGGAACAGACTGCCCGCGGGGATCAGCGAGGCAAGGTCGATCTCGTTGACGTCTTGCCAGACGCCGCCGATTTCCAGCGAGCCGCCAGCGTAAATGGGAATGGTGAACGCCGCCGAGGCATTGTCCAGCCGATACATGGCGATCAGTTCGCCGAGCGCGGCGTATTGCCCCGCGAGTTGATTAGTCTGGTAACCCGATAGATTGAGGAAGCCTCCAAGCGGAAACAGATCCTGGATGCCGAGTTCTCCGGAAAGCCGGCCCGCCAGCCTGAGGCGTGGGATAAGAGAGGCTTTGTTCCAGGTAAACGCCTTGGCGGTTTCCAAGCTGAGTGTGCTGAAGTCGTTGCTGGCGCCCAGGGCGGTTCGGGAGTCGTAGAAATTGATGTCGCCGTAATACCCCGAGGTCGGGAAGTTGATGTTATCCAGCGTATCCATCCCCCAGCGGATCGAGTAGCCGCCCTCGTCGAAGTCACCTTCGTTTTCGTCCGACTCGCCGATTCGAAGATCGTTGTGTCCTCCGCCATAGCGCAGACCCAGCGAGAGACGGCCCCAGCGTTCCAGGTTGCGTCCCACTGCCACGCCGATGCTGGTCCGGTAAACCCGGTATTGCGAAAGATTCTGTAGGGTCAGGTTATACGCTGTATAGCTGGCAAAGGGGTCGATGAAATAGGTTTGGTTGGCGTCGAGCGGTTGATAGAAATCGGTGGATAGTGCAATGTTGCCGCCGACTTGGGCGATGGAGCGCCATTCCCCGCCCAGCGAGTTCATTTGTCCCATGGTGTAGGCGGCGGTGAGCGAGAACAGCGACTCGCCTCGCAGGCTGGCGCCAAAAGATAGGCCAAACTCCAGCGTGTCCGTGCCGATGTAGCGTTCCTTGGCTTCGACGATCAACCCGGTCTTGCCGTTTTCCTTGACCAGCGAGTAATCGACCGCCTGGAAATCGCCCATGCCGTAAATGATGTTGAGGTTGCGATTGAGCTCTTGCGGGTCGAGCCGGTCGCCGGGCTGGATCCGCAATTGACTGGCGATGGTTTGGTCGGACAATCGGGTGTTGTTCTTGATCTGGATGAAGTCGATGACGGGATGGTCGGTATTGGGTATTGACGGTAGCGCGGCGATGTAGGCTTGGTAGTCGGCCGCCGAAAGCGACAACCGACTTAATTCCTTGCGTTTGGTTTGGGCGGCGTCGTAGCCGATGATGACCGCTTCCGGCGAGCGATCGAAATCGGTGCTGCTCAGATCCTTGAGATCCGGCACGATCAGCACGTCCTCGTTCCCCAGCGTCTTTACCTGCTGTTCGACGTTGCGCACGGTCAGGATGGTCGTGAGCTGGTTTGTGATCGACAACACCGAAGTCAGCTCATTGGTGGGGGCCAGCGGCGCGCCCACGTCCACGGCGATGATGACATCGGGCTGGCACAGTTTCCGCACCACGTCGATGGGCAGATTGTCCGAGACCCCGCCGTCCACCAGCAGTTTGTCATCCAGTTTGACCGGCACCAGCGCGCTCGGAATCGACATGCTGGCGCGCATGGCCTTGGCCAGATCGCCGGAACCCAGCACGACCGGGTTGCCGGTGGCGATATCGGTCGCGACGGCCCGGTACGGCACCTTGAGTTGGTCGAAGTCGTGAATTCCAGCCGCCGGCAATGCGAGTTCCTGCAACAGCAGCAGCAGGTTCTGGCCTTGCAGCAATCCCTGAGGCAGTTGGATCTTGCCGCCCTGGACGCCGATCGCGGCGTCGGTCAGTAGCCGCCGTTGTTCCTGCTTGGTCCGCCACGGCAGGTCGGCGCGCGGTGGGCCGTCGTTGAACACCTCCGGCCAATCGATTCGCTTGAGGGTTTTATCCATGTCGCTGGGCGTCATGCCGGAGGCGTACAAGCCGCCGATGATCGAGCCCATGCTGGTGCCGGCGACGCAATCGACGGGAATGCGCATTTCCTCCAGAAAACGGAGCACGCCGACGTGAGCCACGCCGCGGGCGCCACCACCACCCAGCACCAGACCGATGCGGGGGCGCTCCGCCGTCGCGGCCTCAAGAGGGGTTGGACCGAGAACGACCAATGCCGTCAAGGCGAGCAACAGGCAGGGTAGGGAGCGGTTTGCTCGACGGTCGCGCATGAGGAAAGGCCGTGATGGTGGGGTCCAAGGGGAAATGTTCAGCGGTAATTCAGAAAGATTATGCCAACATTATCATTACGATTCAGTAGGCATGAGGTTTCGTATCAGACACTTTCCGGCGGCGTGAACGGTGAATCGCCAATCGATTCCCCGCAGTGGGAGCGACTGGTGGAAAGCTTGTCCCCTGTGCCGCCACCGCCATAACGACACTGATGCGCGGAGGTTGTCATGACCGATCGAAAACATGAGACGTTGCCGGGGGAGCTCCCGGAGTCAATCCGTGACGAGCGGCGAGATTTTCTCATCAGCTTGGGGCGGTGGTCGAAGGTGGTGATCGGTGGAGTGCTACTGGGCGGCCTGTTGGTTCCTGGGCGCGATGCCGAGGCGGGAAGTTGGGGTAATCGGGGCGGTGGTCGGGGCGGCAGTTGGATCAACTTTGGCGGCGGTTGGGGTTGGGGACCGCAGCCCTGGGGTTGGGGGTGGTACAACCGGCCTTGGTACAACCGACCTTGGTACAACCGGCCTTGGTACAATCGACCCTGGTACAACCGGCCCTGGTACAACGGCCCCCGTTGGGGCGGGGGCTGGTACAATCGCTGACCGCTCCCGGTTCGAGGCATGGTTTCGATGAACGAATTCACCTACAACATCCCTTTGCGCTTGCTGGCCGCTTACCGACAGGAGCGCTTAATCGTCAGAACCGACGAACCGGCCGCGCTCGCCGCCGCGCTGGAAACGGAAGATCCCGAACGAATCGTCGGCGCGCAGATCGTGGCGCTCAATGCCGATTCCGAGCCGTTGAACGCGTGGGCACCGGGGTTGCCGTTGGAATTGATCCTGCGCAATCCCGTCGCCGAATTTCCCTTGCTGTATCGCCACAGCAATCTGCTCGATAACCATCCAGCGCGGGTGATCGTCCCGGTTACGCCAGGGTTCGGCAAGGCAGTCAAGGCAGCGGTTTCACTGGATTTTGCGGTGCGATTGGAAGTCGAGCAACCCGAGCCGGTGCTGATCGAGGAAATGGCGGCGGTGCTGGAGTTCTATCTACATCAGTCCACGGTCGCTCAACCCATCGAATACTTTCATGGTTCCCTACAAGGGTTTTTCCATGACGAGCCAGTGCCATTATGGGTATTGCAGGACGACGATCCGCAGTATCTGCGTTACGTCACGGACGAAGGCATCGAACGACCCTCCAGGCGACTGGTGGACCTGGATGCTAATATTGCGCCCGATACCGGGTTGGAGGCATGGATCGCACAAGTGTTGGCGGCGAGAGAAGAATGCCAGGGCTGCGAGTTTCTGAGAAACTGCGGCGGCTATTTCAAATGGCCGCGACGCGATTACGACTGCGCTGGAGTGAAGCGCCTATTTGGCTATCTACGAGATGCCGCCGCCGAACTGCGCCGCGATCTGGATGTGGGGTCGACTTAGCGAAACCTCTCGCCGGCGTTTTGCCGGCGGGAGGAGTTTTCCGGCGACTCGGCGGTCGCCCGGCTTAGGCGAGGCAATCCCGTTGTCTATCAATGATCCCGGCCATAAATGTTGCCAACCACAGCGCCCGCCACCCCACCGATGATCGCGCCCGTTCCGGCGCTACCACCGGTTAAAGCGCCCATGGCCGCGCCGCCTGCCGCGCCGATAGCCGCGCCGCTCAATGTACCCTGTTGCGTAGGGGTCATGTTGGTACAGCCGACGCTGAAGGCGAGGGCTGGAATCGCAACCAGAAAGCCGAATTTTTTCATGGTTTGGTTCCTCATTTTGCTTTGGATTGACTGGCCTTGGGCTTGACCATTTGGAACCAGATCACTTCGATGATGGGTTCCTGCTGCTTATCGGGATTAGCCTTGTAGTAGGCGTCCACGGTTTCCACAATCTGCGGCACGGTCATGCCATCCAATGCCTTGACTAAGTGGGGGACGGTGGTGCGGTGTTTGGGGTTCGAACCGGTCAACTGGTATTCGATCATCGCTAGGTTCAAGATGCCAAGCACATAAGCCCGCCTTTCGATTTCGGTGGCCTTCGACCAGTGTTCGCCGGTGGGAATCAGCCATTCCTCTTTTGTTGCGGCGGACTTGACAGCGGCTGATGCGGGTTTGGCGGCTTGGACGACAGGCCCGCCGATGAGGGTCAAGGCCAGACCTGCGGACAACAGGGTAGCTTTGGCGAGATGATAGCTGGGCATAAAAATTTCCTTCGATGAGCGCGTGGAGAGGGGTTACTGGTACTTCCGCGAAGCGGGTTGAAATCGAGCACCAGTATAAACTCCCGGAGACATATATTAGAGAGCTTCAGGCGGACTTTTTTGGGATCGACGTGCCTGCCAGCGGTTGTACAGCCAGTTCCAGATCAAGTAAACAATGATAATTCCAACACCCGCATAAACCAGGATCGGCATGAGATTCTGAACCATGATC
>WBZT01002629.1_pt1 | contig 11464 bp, 10 predicted proteins | sample 5204241 | NCBI WGS metagenome assembly WBZT01 (sample SAMN12344358, study PRJNA552823) | activated sludge metagenome | biome: Activated sludge suspended growth; feature: Nitrification reactor; material: Wastewater; isolation source: activated sludge from nitrification reactor of wastewater...
CCTGCGAGACCCGCACGGTCACCATGAGGATGATGGCCAGCGTAAGACCGGCCAGCACCCGAGCGGTCCGCCCGCGTGGCTTATTCGTAAACCCTTGGTTCGACATTTGCGTATGTTCCTTACGGGTTTCCCCGTTCAATACTCTGCATCCTGCGTATGTAATCCCGGCCGCGCCCGAGGACTGGGCGGGCCTGGGATTATCGTCAGGAATGTGCGGGTTATCCGTTAATGCTCAAGAGCCTGGGGGTTAATCCGGGGAGTCTTGGGCAGCTTGCTTCGCCAGTAGGAATTCTTGCCAGGCATTGTTGAACACGTCGATGTGGCCCGGTTCGGCGCTGTGGATGACAAGATCGGCCCAATTACGATGTTCGTCCGGCTTGCGCCTTGTGATTTCGTGATCGGCATTTTGCAGGCTCGGGACACGAGCCAGATCGCCAATGGGATCTTCGCGGCCCTGTTGAGCAGCGAGCCATTCCTCGAATCTCAGGGTCATTTCTTCACATTTTCTCACTGGACGCGGACTGGGCGGCTTTAAACAAACAGGTGGGGGGTGGCGACATCATGTAATGGTGTACTTGCCATTGAGGCGGATCAGCGTAAGGGATTTGGCCTCGCTATCCATCTGGCGGGCAATGACCCAACCCGTAGCGCCGTTTCTGAGATAGATGTCATACCGCACACTCTCGGCGGGTAAGACGCCTGTTTCGCCAGGCCCGGCAACACAAGTGCTGACTAGCGTGCTTCCTGTGAATATTTGGGCCTGAACTTTGATTTCGACTTTGTTGTGGAAGGTTATCTCTATCCCAGACATCTTGACTCTCATGAGAAATGACACCGGCCGCAACACGTTTTGGACGACGCTCTTCCAACGGCTTGTAAATAGAATCGGCGCGTGATTTGATCGTACAATCAATGCGCTTGGGGCACATCGGCCAGTTAGGGGTTGTTCCTCTCCCCCAGGTGGGGGACAACAATTTCTGCTCGACCCGCGTGCTCTCTGGCTCGCCAGGTTGGGCGGGGAGCGCATCCCTTGCGTATGGGTGCGTGGGCCTATGAGGGGATTTTATTCTCGCTCAGATGGGGGAGATCAAAGAGGCGAAAGGGGAGTATATAGAATCCGGGCCGGGCCACCGCGGGTCTACAAGACGGCCGGCTAATCCACCAGGTGGTGGCGCACGGCCATCGCCACAGCCTCGGTACGGCTGGTGACGTCAAATTTGGCCAGGATGTGACTGACGTGAGACTTGATGGTTGAGGGGCTGACACTCAATTCCGCAGCGATCTCCGTGTTATTCAAGCCTGTTACCATCAAGGACAGGACGCTGCGCTCGCGTTCTGTCAGATCATGCCCCAGGGCCGGTGGTTGGGTGGTGGTGTGAATCAATGCCTGCGCCGCGGCCGGGGAGAGCGTCGATTGACCCGCATGTGCCGCGCGGATGGCTTTGGCCAGTTCGTCGGCCGACACATCCTTCAGCAAGTAGCTAATGGCCCCGGCTTGCAATGCGTTCTGCACCAGCCCTTCTTCGTTAAAACTGGTCAGGGCAATCACCCGAACAGTCGGGAATTGCTGGTGGATGACACGCGTGGCTTCCAAGCCGTCCATTCCCGACATGACCAGGTCCATTAGCACAACGTCGGGCAAGAGGCGGCCGCATAGCTGGATGGCGGCTTCGCCCGTGGCCGCCTCGCCGACCAGAATCAGGTCATCATAAATCTTCAAAAAGGTCGCCAGCCCGCGCCGCAACATCGCATGATCGTCAACAAGGAGCACCCGAATCGGTGGCGGGGTGGTCACGGTAAAGTTTGCTCCGGAGTATTGCGCCAGCGAATGGCGATTTCGGTTCCCCCCCCCGGCCGGCTTGTGATCGTTAGCTCTGCGGCGACGGCGGCAGCCCGCTCGCGCATGATGCCTAGACCATAATGATCGGGCGGAATTTGCTCAGGATCGAACCCTCGGCCGTCATCGCGGACACGCAATTCCACGTTGCCCTCCCGCGCGTGGAGATCGATCTCCACGCGGCCGGCCCAGGCATGTTTGTCGATGTTGTTCAATGCCTCTTTGCACACTTTATAAAACGCCGCCTGAACCTCGGCGGGCAAAGAGATTGATCCCGTCACGGACACGATTACCGGTATATTGGTTCGGCCAGTAAATGCGTCGCCCAGAATGCGCACCAGATCCTCCAGTTCGCTGTCGATCAGCGCCAGCGGCTGCAATTCGACCAACAGCCCGCGCATCTCGGCCAACGCCCCGCGCGTCAGACGACGCAAGTCTTCCAGCGATTCCTGAATCTGCTCCGGGTGTCGCTCCCACAGGCGTGGCAACACCTCGGCAATGAGGCTGGCTGAGAAGAGCGACTGGTTGACGGCATCGTGCAGGTTTCGTGCCAGGCGCTTCCGCTCCTTCAGCGCCGCGGCCGACTGCACTTCCTTGACGAACGTTGCCAGGCCGGCGTCGCCCGCCACGGTGTGTTGGCTGAACAGGGCTGCGGTCTGGCCCCGCACGCCGGCCCCCCGGACAACGCTCAGGAGGCAAGCTCGGCGTTGATAGGTACAGCCCGTCCCGGTCATCTCCACAGTGAACGGCGTCCCGTCCTGGCGCAGGTGGGTTGCTGTCGCCTGGAAGGCGCGGCCGGCCTGAATCATCTCAACCCACCCGCCAAACTTCGCATAGCTGTCGGGGTCTATGAGGCGCGACAGGGGGAGGCCGAGAAACGCCTCGCGGGGATAGCCGTGCATCGCCACGGCGGCGGGATTCGCTTCTATAACCCGTCTGGTTTCGATTTCGATGAGGATCAGCCCGTCGTGAACTGCTTCAAAAATGCGGCGATAGGGCTGATCAGTGTCATCGCTCTGCATGCAGCGCTCCTGATGGCCGGGCCGGTAAGTGGGTGACTGACCCTGGAAAAGGGGCGGGTGCTCCGTCCGCCCCTCTTTCCAGTTTAACTATGCATACTCTTCAACCGGAATGCACACACAGAACAAATTCCGGTCGCCATAGACATTATCGATCCGGCTGGTATACGGCCAGACCTTGCGGTCGCGCACCCAGTCGGCCGGGTAGGCGGCCTGCTCGCGGCTGTAGGGCCGGTCCCACGTCTCAGCCAGGACGACCTCGGCCGTGTGCGGGGCATGCTTCAGCGGGTTGTTCTCGCGATCCATGCGCCCTTCCTCGATAGCCCGAATCTCTTCGCGGATCAGGATCATGGCGTCGATGAACCGATCCAGTTCGGCCAGCGACTCGCTCTCCGTCGGCTCGATCATCAGCGTGCCCGGCACCGGGAACGACAGCGTGGGCGCGTGGAAGCCGAAGTCCATCAGCCGCTTGGTGATGTCCTCGGCCGTCACGCCGGCGGTATCCTTCAGGTGGCGCGGATCGACGATGCACTCGTGGGCGACGCGGCCGTTGGCGCCCCGGTAGAGCACCGGGTAGTACGGCTCCAGCTTCTCAGCGATGTAGTTGGCGTTCAGGATGGCGATCTCCGTGGCCACTTGCAACCCCCATTCGCCCATCATGGCGATGTAGGCGTAGGGAATGGGCAGGATAGACGCGCTGCCCCAGGGGGCCGAGGCGACCGTGCCCAGCGCGTCCTCGCCGCCCACGCCGGGGACAATGGGGTGGTTGGGCAAGTAGGGCGTCAGGTGCTCGGCGACGCAGATGGGGCCGACGCCGGGGCCGCCGCCGCCGTGGGGAATGGTAAACGTCTTGTGCAGGTTCAGGTGCAACACGTCCGGCCCGAACTCGCCCGGACGGGCCACGGCGACAAGAGCGTTCATGTTGGCCCCGTCCATGTAGACCTGGCCACCGTTGTCGTGGACGATCTTGCAGATGTCGCGGATGCCTTGCTCATAGACCCCGTGGGTCGAGGGGTAGGTGATCATCAGCGCCGCCAGCTGGTCGCTGTGTTCCTCAGCCCGGGCGCGCAGGTCGTCGATATCGACGTTGCCCTGCTCGTCCGTGGCCACGACGACGACTTCCATGCCGGCCAACGCCGCGCTGGCCGGGTTCGTGCCGTGGGCGCTGGCGGGGATAAGGCAGACGTGGCGGTCGGCCTGGCCGCGGCCGATCTGGTAGGCGCGGATAGTCAGCATGCCGGTGTACTCACCCTGCGCGCCGGAGTTGGGTTGCAGCGAGCATCCGGCAAAGCCGGTGATCTCCATCAGCCACTTTTCCAGCCGGCGGAAGAGTTCGGCGTAGCCCTGGGCCTGGTCGAGGGGCACGAATGGGTGCAGCTGCGCGAAGCCGGGCAGGGTGATGGACAGCATCTCGGCCGCGGCATTGAGCTTCATCGTGCATGAGCCGAGCGGGATCATCGAGTGCACCAGGGAGATGTCGCGATTCTCCAGCCGCTTGATGTAGCGCATCATCTCCGTCTCCGACAGGTAGCTGTTGAAGACGGGGTGGGTCAGAAAGGCGCTGCTGCGCTGGAACGGCGCTTCATAGTCGAGGGTCGCGCCGTCGGCCAGGGCGGGGATGTCGATCTCGCCGGGGGTCGCGCCGAAGACGGCCAGCAGCGCTTCCAGATTGGCCACGGTCGTCGTCTCGTCCAGCGAGACGCCGATCTGGTTGCCGCTGTAGCGCAGGTTGATGCCGTTGCCCTCGGCCGCGCCGCGAATCTGGGCGGCATTGCGCCGGCCGCCGCTGATCGTCAGCGTGTCGAAGACGGGTGTGTCGTTGACGTGATAGCCGAGCTGTTGCAGGCCCGCGGCCAGCACGCTGGTCAGCAGCCGCACGCGCGTGGCGATGCGCTTCAGTCCAACGGGGCCGTGGTAGACGGCGTACATCGACGCGATGACCGCCAGCAGCACCTGCGCCGTGCAGATGTTGCTGGTCGCCTTCTCGCGGCGAATGTGCTGTTCGCGTGTGGTCAGGGTCAGGCGATAGCCCTTCTTGCCCGTGGCGTCAACCGATACACCGACGAGGCGGCCGGCCATGGTGCGCTTGTAGGCGTCCTTGGTGGCGAAGAAGGCGGCGTGTGGGCCACCGTAGCCCATCGGTACGCCGAAGCGCTGGCTGTTGCCCAGGGCCACATCGGCCCCCCACTCGCCCGGTGGCGTCAGCAGCACCAGGGCCAGCAGGTCGGTGGCGGCCACGACCAGCGCGCCGGCGGCATGGGCCTTCTCGGCGAAGGCGCGGTAGTCATAGATGTCGCCATTGGTGGCCGGATATTGCACCAGCACACCGAACGTCGGCTCGGCAAAGTCGTACTCCTCGTGGCGGCCGACGACGACCTTGATGCCCAGCGGTTCGGCGCGGGTGCGCACGACGGCCAGCGTCTGCGGGTGTACCAACTCGGAGACGAAGAAGACGTTGGCCGTGGAGTTGCGCGGCCGGGAACGCTGGCAGAGCGTCATGGCCTCGGCCGCGGCCGTGCCCTCATCCAGCAGGGAGGCATTGGCGATCTCCATGCCGGTCAGGTCGCAGACCATTGTCTGGAAGTTGATGAGCGCTTCCAGGCGGCCTTGCGAGATTTCGGGCTGATAGGGCGTGTAGGCGGTGTACCAGCCGGGGTTTTCCAGGATGTTGCGCTGGATGACCGGCGGCAGGATGGTGTCATAGTAGCCCATACCAATGTAGGAGCGGTAGACCTTGTTGCGGCCGGCCAGCTCGCGCAGCTCTTCCAGGACGGCCTGTTCGCTGCGCGGCGGGTCGAGGTTGAGGAAACCGTCCATGCGGATGGACGCCGGGATAGCTTGTTCGGTCAGTTCGTCGAGTGAACTCAGACCCATTTCGCGCAGCATGGCGCTAACGTCGTGGCTGCGCGGGCCGATGTGGCGCTTGACGAAGCGATCGGCGGGCATGAGCAGGTCGCGGTTGCTCAACTGGGGTGCGCCGCCAGTGTCCTTGTCGTGGGCCTCGATGATGTCCTGCCAGTTGGCGCGGGGAGAGGCGGTTGTCATAGGGAAATACCTCCAGGCGAAGCTAGGAATGGGAGTGACAGACGGCCCTCCCTTCTTAGCTGACTAGTGCTCGCGGGTGGCGCAGTACGCCTCGTAGGCGGCGGCATCCATCAGACCATCGAGCTGCGACGGGTCGCTGACGCGGATGCGGATGAGCCAGCTGCCGAATGGGTCGCTGTTGAGCGATTCGGGCGCGTCGACGACGCTGTCGTTGGTGGCGATGACCTCGCCGGCGACGGGCATCAGCACGTCGGACGCGGCCTTGACCGATTCGACGACGCCGAAGGTCTGATTCTGTTCCAGGGTCTCGCCGACGGCCGGCAGTTCGACATAGACGATGTCGGACAGCGCGTCCTGGGCGTAGTCGCTGATGCCAATGACGGCCTCGTCGCCCTCGACGCGCAGCCACTCATCGGTCTTGGCGTAGCGCATGTCGGGCATTATCTTATGAGTCATGGTTATTCTCCTTGAATGGGTCATTGAGTCGGCTGCAAAGTGACTGCCAAGAGCCAAAGAGGACGCCGGGCAAGGCCGCCCGATAGGTCGATCTTGCCGGCGTCCTCTGTCATGAACCTGAGAGATTCGCCGGCCACGCCGGCTTGCCCCTTCGGTGGTGGCCAGGGTGCGGCGCGGGGCGCGCTGCCTGGCCAAACGCTTTTCAGAAGATACCCGGCCACTCGGTCCGTTGTGCCTGAGAGATTCACAGGAGCGAGGCTTCTCGCCCGCCGCTTGCCCCTTCGGCGATCCCGCGCGGAGATGCTCTCCCGGGCGGCCGTATGCGTCTCTATTTGGTTGGTGTTAGCAATCCCTCTATTGTAGTGACCGTGGGGGATGCGTCAAGCGCAGAATGGCCGGCTCAGCGTACCCCTGGCGTCGCCCAACCGTCCATTGCGCCGGCCCCCTATTGGGCTAGACTAGCGACCACATGGAGCAAATCCCCGACCCGGCCACGCCAGAGGGCGTGCCGCTCGCCATCGCCACGGCCGCCGACAGCAGCCCTGCCCAGCCGTTGCCCCCGGCGACGGCCGACGGCGACGGCGAGAACCGTGGCATCGTCCGCGCGGCGGCCGTGTTGGCCGCCGGCAACGTCGCCAGCCGGGTCCTAGGCCTGGCGCGGGAGAGCGTCAAGGCCAATCTCTTCGGCACGACGCCGCTGCTGGCGGCCTTCCAGGCGGCGGCCTATGTGCCCACGGGCCTGTTCGACCTGATCATCGGCGGCATGGTCAACTCCTCCCTCGTGCCCGTCTTCAGCGATTATGTCGAGCACGAGCGCCGCGACGAACTGTGGCACGTGCTCAGCATGGTGCTCAGCCTGGCGACGCTGGTGCTGCTGGCCATGGTGGCCGTGGTGGAGATTTTCGCGCCGCAGGTGGCCTGGCTGGTCGGCGCGCTGAACTTCACTGAGCCAGACCTGTCGGCCGTCAGTGTGTCGCTCATCCGCATGACCACGCCGGCCGTCCTCTTCCTGGGCATCGCCAGCATCCTGGCCGGCGCGCTCTACGCTCTGAAACGCTTCACCATCCCGGCCTTCATCGGCGCGGCGTTCAACGGGGCCATTGTCCTGATGGCTCTGCTGACGCGCACGGTAACTGGGCTGGTGTGGGGTTTGCTGCTCGGCTCTGTGCTGCAAGTGCTGTTGCAGTTGCCGGCGCTGCGCGATGCGCGGTTGCGGCCGATCTTCTCCGTCCGCCATCCGGCCATTCGGCGCATTATCCGCCTCTACATCCCCATTCTGGCCGGCCTGGTTGTCAATCAGGTGGCCATCATGCTCAGCTACAACCTGGCCATTCGCACCGGCGACCAGAGCCTCAACTACATGAACTATGCCACGACGCTCTATCAGTTCCCGCTGGGGCTGGTCGTCACGGCGCTGTCGATCGCCACACTGCCGACCCTTTCGCGACAGGCGGCCAACCTGATCGCCTTTCGCACGACACTGGTCGATGGCTTGCGGCTGGTGCTGGCGCTCATTCTGCCGGCTACGGCCGGGCTGTTGGCCCTGGCTCCGGCCATCATCGGCCTGTTGTTCGAGCACGGCCGCTTCACCGCCGCCGACACGGCCATGACGGCGCTGGTGCTGCGCGTCTACCTGGCGGGCATGCCCTTCGCCGCCGTGGACCAGATGCTTGTCTTTGCCTCCTATGCGCGCAAAGATACCTGGCGGCCGGCGTTGGTTGGCTTCGTCAGTATTCTCGTCTACTCCACTGTGGCGCTGTCCCTGCTGGGTTCGCTGGGGTTGCTCAGCCTGATGGTGGCCGACGCGGTGAAGCACGTCGTCCACACGCTGCTCATGCTGGTGGTGTTGCGGCGGCAGGTGGGCGGGGTCATCGGCCGGCCGGTTGTTCTGAGCGCGGCCAAGTCCCTGCTGGCCGCGACACTGACGGGCCTGGCCGCTCTCGGCGCAGCGTGGCTGGTCGGTGGACTGATGAGCGGCGGGGCGGAGGGCGGGCCGCTGGCCTGGTTGCCGGTGGTTCTGGCCGGGGGCGCGGCCGGCGTTTTGGTCTATACGGCGGCCGTCTTCGCCCTCGACATCAGCGAGACGCGCGCCCTGCCGCGGTTGCTGCGCCGTTAGCGGCGCTTGCCGTTCTTCTTAGCCATATCCGCCTGAGCTTCGGCGTCGAGTACCTCGCCCTCGATAAACTTGACCGACTTCTCCACGTCGGCGGCCGTGCCTTCGACGATGGTCGTTTGGCCGCGCATCTGATCCATGTACTTGGCGACGACGTGAGACGGCGCTAGCTCGATGAACACCTTCGCGCCGATGGTCAGGATCATCAGGTCATCAATTTGCCCCAGTACGGGAATGAAGTCGGTAATGATGTCGAGCGGGAAGAGGACATAGAGCACGCCGAGAAAGGGAAGGACTTTCAGGTAGAGCGGCACATCCCGATCGCGGACCAAATAGTAGACGAGCTTGATCTGTTGCAGCAACTCGCCCAGGAAACTCGAACCTAGCTTCTGACTCATGCTGGATTTTTCTTGCTTATCGGCCACTGGGTTAATTTTCTCCTTTAACATGACAGACATGTTCGGCATGGCAGGCATGGCTGGCGGTGCGTTGACGTTGTTGCCGGTTAGTCTGCCTATTATACGCCAGGCGCGCCTGGAAGTTGTAGCTATTCATCGAACCGATTGGCCGCCCTGGGCAATTTGATTGACAAGGCCAGGTCGATCTTGTATAGTCTTTCTATTGGAACCGGTTCCACGCTGCCCTGTTTGGTTGGCCGGTTCTTTAGGCGGGAAGGAAGGCCGATGGCGACTGTGACGATCAGAGATGTGGCTAAGCGAGCCGGCGTCGGCATAGGCACTGTCTCGCGCGTCCTGAACGAAAGTCGATTGGTGAGCGACGACACCCGCAGCCGCGTCTTGACCGCCATTGCCGAGCTTGATTACGCGCCCAGCGCCGTAGCCCGCCGTCTGTCACGGGGCAAAGCGATGGCCGTGGCCGTGATCGCGCCCTTTTTCACCCGTCGTTCCTATGTGGAGCGCCTCCAGGGAATCGAGTACGTGCTTTCGAACGCCGGTTACGATCTGATCCTCTACAACATCGAGACCGTTGCCCGGCGGGACGAATGCCTGCGCAGTGTGCCACGCGGCGAGCGCCTCGACGGCCTGCTGATCATCTCCCTGGCCCCCGACGACAGCGAAGTGGAGCGCTTTGCTGCCCAGGAGGTGCCGGCCGTGCTCATCGACGCCTACCACCCCGCGCTGCCGACCGTCCAGATCGACGACGTAGCCGGGGCGCGGACGGCCGTCGATCACCTCATCGACCTCGGTCATCGGCGCATCGCCTACATCGGCGAGACGCTCGACCAGAACCCGCTGCGCTTCCAGCCCGTCGGCGATCGCTACCACGGCTATTGCCTCTCGCTGGCGGAGGCGGGCATTCCCTTTCGCCCCGAGTATCATCGGCAAGGGCGCTATAGTTGGCGCGAGGCCCACAGCATGACGCACGAACTGCTGGACCTGCCGGAGCCGCCAACGGCCATCTTCGCCTACAGCGACACGCTGGCCTTCGGCGTGCTGGAGGCGGCCCAGCAGCGGGGGGTGAACGTGCCCGGCGATCTGTCAGTCATCGGCTTCGATGATGTGGAGATCGCCCACTACTTTCGTCTGACGACCGTGCGCCAGGGACTGTATGAGTCCGGGGCGCGTGGCGCGGAATTACTGCTTGAATGGTTGGATACCGACGATGCTCCTGAGCCGGAAGTTTCTTCCACCCAGCACATCGTCCTGCCGACAGAACTGGTGGTGCGGTCGTCGACCGCGCCGCCTGGATGAATATGGAGGTTACTATCGAACGACATCACCCAATGACAATAGCTATGGTTTTACCAACACCTGTCACTTTTCTGGGAGGAAAAGAACACAATGTCTAAGTTTGGACGATTTACTTTGTTGAGCCTGCTGCTGGCGCTGATGCTGGTGCTCGTGGCCTGCGGCGGCGGCGCGCAGGAGGCCACCCCCACCGAAGCCGCGGTTGAAGCCCCGACCGAAGAAGCCGCGCCCGAGGCGACTGAGATGCCGGCCGAAGAAACGCCGGCCGAAACCGGCGACATGGCCTTCCCGATGATGGCCGGCGGCGCGCTGGAAGCGGCCATGAACGGCGATTACTCCGGCACGGTCGTGACGGTCGACGGCCCGTTTGCCGACGCCGACACGGTCAAGTTCGATCAGTCGATGGCCGCCTTTGAAGAGGCCACGGGCATCGACGTGCAGTACATCGGCGGCAAGGAATTCGAGGGTTCGATCGGTGTCCGTGTGGATGCCGGTGACGCCCCCGACATCGCCGACTTCCCGCAACCCGGCTTGCTGGCGACCTTCGTTCGCCAGGGCAAGATCGTCGATCCGACCACCTTCATCTCGCAGGACTGGTTGAGCCAACAGTACAACCAGAGCTGGCTGGATATGGCCATGATCGATGATCAGGTCGCCGGCGTCTGGCATCGTTTCAACGGCAAGAGCCTGGTGTGGTATCCGAAGGCGGCCTTCGACGCGGCTGGCTATGAAGTGCCGCAGACGTGGGACGACCTGATGGCCCTGACGCAGCAGATCGCCGACGACGGCGATCCGGCATGGTGCATCGGCATCGAGTCCGGCGCGGCGACCGGCTGGCCGGCGACGGACTGGACGGAAGAGACGATGCTGCGCACGACGTCGCTGGAGAACTACGACGCCTGGGTGCGCGGCGACTTGCCGTTCGATAGCCCGGAAGTACGCAAGGCCATCGAGACCTGGAGCGAGATCTGGTTCAACCCGGATTACGTCTTCGGCGGCACGAACGGGATCGTCTCGACCAACTTTGGCGACAGCCCGGCGCCGATGTTCGAGGATCCGCCCGGCTGCTGGCTGCACAAGCAGGGTAACTTCATCACCGGCTTCTTCCCCGCGGGGACTGAGGCGGGTGTGGATTACGACTTCTTCTACCTGCCGCCCATCGATGAAGCCTACGGCCGTCCGTTCCTGGTGGCCGGCGACATCATGGCCATGTTCAACGACCGGCCCGAAGTGCGGGCGTTGATGGAGTACTTCACCGTCCCGCAGTCGGCCAGTGGTTGGCTGG
>WBZT01002958.1_pt1 | contig 11463 bp, 9 predicted proteins | sample 5204241 | NCBI WGS metagenome assembly WBZT01 (sample SAMN12344358, study PRJNA552823) | activated sludge metagenome | biome: Activated sludge suspended growth; feature: Nitrification reactor; material: Wastewater; isolation source: activated sludge from nitrification reactor of wastewater treatment...
GGCCGACGGTTCCGGCAGCCTGACGGTGGCCACGACCCGGCCGGAAACCATGCTTGGCGACACCGCCGTGATGGTCCATCCCGACGACGAACGGTACCGGCATCTGATCGGGCAAACGGTCAGACTGCCGCTCTGCGAGCGCGAAATCCCCATCATCGCCGACGCCTACGTCGATCTCGCGTTCGGTACGGGTTGCGTCAAGGTGACGCCGGCGCACGATTTCAACGACTACGCGGTAGGCCAACGCCACAAGCTGCCCACCATTCCGGTCCTGACGCTCGAAGCAAGGATCAACGAAAACGCCCCTGCCCGCTACCAGGGCATGGATCGTTTCGATGCACGCCGGCAGATCGTCGACGACCTGGCGCAGGCGGGTCTGCTCGACCGGGTCGACGCACATACGCTGAAAGTGCCGCGTGGCGACCGAACGGGCGTCGTCATCGAACCGATGCTGACCGACCAGTGGTTCGTCGCGATGAGCAAACCGACTGCCGATGGCAGCAGCATCGCCGGCAAGGCCTTGGCTTGCGTCGCATCGGGAGAGATTCGGTTTTTCCCGGAGAACTGGGTCAACACCTACAATCAATGGCTGACCAACATCCAGGACTGGTGCATCTCTCGGCAGTTGTGGTGGGGACACCAGATTCCCGCCTGGTACGGCGACAGCGGACAGGTCTTCGTCGCCCATGACGAGACCGAGGCCCGGGCGGAGGCAACGGCGCAGGGCTACGACGGACCGCTGACGCGCGATCCCGACGTACTCGACACCTGGTACTCGTCGGCGCTCTGGCCCTTTTCGACACTCGACTGGACGCCGCAGTGGCCGGCCGAAAGCAACCCGGCACTCGATCTCTACCTGCCGTCGACGGTGCTGGTTACCGGTTTCGACATCATTTTCTTCTGGGTGGCACGCATGGTGATGATGACCAGACATCTCACCGGCAAGATCCCTTTCAGACATGTATACGTGCACGGCCTGATCCGCGACGCAGAAGGCCAGAAGATGAGCAAGTCGAAGGGCAATGTGCTCGACCCGATCGACCTGATCGACGGCATCGGCCTCGAAGTGCTGATCGAAAAGCGTACCAGTGGCCTGATGAATCCGCGGCAGGCCGAGCAGATCGAGAAACGAACGCGCAAGGAGTTTCCACAGGGAATACCAGCGTTCGGCAGCGACGCACTGCGCTTCACCTTCCTCTCGCTGGCCAGTCCGGGCCGCGACATCAAGTTCGACCTCAACCGCTGCGAGGGCTACCGCAATTTTTGCAACAAGTTGTGGAACGCGACGCGCTACGTCCTGACGCACACTGCAGGCCACGATCTCGGACTGGACGCCTGTACACCGGACAGTTGCGCCGGCGCCTTGCGCTTCTCTTTCGCCGACCGCTGGATTGTCAGCAAGCTGCAGCGTACCGAGGCCGAGGTAGCGCAGCACTACGCCGACTACCGCTTCGACCTCCTCGCGCGCGCGATATACGAGTTCGTCTGGGACGAGTTCTGCGACTGGTACGTTGAGCTGTCGAAGGTACAGTTGCAGCAGGGTTCCGAGGAGGAGCAGCGCGCTACGCGGCGGACGCTGGCCCGGGTGCTGGAAGCGGTGCTGCGCCTGGCGCATCCGCTCCTGCCTTTCATCACCGAAGAGTTGTGGCAGGCGGTGGCCCCGATTGCCGGCCGCAAGACCCATGACTCGGTGATGCTCGCGGCCTATCCGCAGGCACAGACGGAAAAGATCGATCCGGCCAGCGAAGCAGAGGTCCAGTATCTGAAAAACCTCGCGTATGCCTGCCGCAACCTGCGTGGCGAAATGAATCTCTCGCCGGCGCTTCGAATTCCGTTGCTGGCCAGCGGCGAGGGCGAAAAACTGGCCACCCTCGTGCCGTATCTGAAGATGCTCTGCAAGCTGTCGGAGATGCAGATCATCGACGAAATGCCGACCGACGCGAGTGCGCCGATCGCCATCGTCGGGGAAACCAGGCTGATGCTGCAGGTCCAGATCGACCTGGCCGTCGAACGCGAACGACTGGACAAGGAGATCGCCCGGCTGCGAAGCGAGATCGGCAAGTCCGAAAGCAAACTCGCCAACGACAGTTTCGTCGCACGTGCTCCCGCCGCGGTCGTCGAACAGGAAAGAAAACGCCTCACCGACTTCGTCGCCACTCTCGCCAAGCTTCAGCCACAGCGCGAGCGCCTCGGGCACGGCTAGACGTCGCCAGCCGCTTGCCCGCCGACGCTTGTGTCACCCGCGACCGAGCCGGCATCGCATGTGCCGCCCGCGGCCGGATTGCTTGAATGCCGTGTTCGCGGGCGCTGCCGGCGCGAGACCACTTTGTTAGAATCGCGGCTTTCCGCCAAATCACATCCACTGAGAGCTTGCCGTGCAAATCGTCTGTCTCGACCTTGAAGGCGTACTCGTACCCGAAATCTGGATCGAATTTGCTGCGCGCACCGGCATCCACGAGCTTCGCCGCACCACACGCGACGAGCCGGATTACGACAAGCTGATGAAATCGCGTCTCGCCATCCTCGCCGAGCATCGGCTCGGCTTGCCCGATATTCAGAAGGTCATCGCCGACATGGGACCGCTTGACGGCGCTCGTGCCTTTGTCGATGGGCTGCGTGAGGATTATCAGTTGATCATCCTCTCCGATACCTTCTACGAGTTCGCGCACCCCTTGATGCGCCAGCTCGGCTGGCCGACGCTGTTCTGCCACAGCCTGCAAACCGCCAACGACGGCATGCTGGTGGATTACCGCCTGCGCATGCCGGACCAAAAACGCGAAGCGGTGCGACGTCTCCGGGAGCTTCGGTTCACGGTGGTTGCCGCGGGCGATTCGTACAACGATACGGCAATGCTTGGCGAAGCACATGCGGGAATACTTTTTCACCCGCCCGAAAATGTGATTCGCGAATTCCCACAGTTTCCGGTTACCCAGTCCTACGCGGAACTGCGCGCCGAAATCGACAAGGCTTTCGTCGCGCAGGCATCGGCCTGACGAGCAGACGGCAATGCAGGCTAGACGTTTCTACACGCTGTCCGGTTCGTGCCCGGACCAGATCGGCATCATCGCGCGCATCTCGGGCTTCATTGCCGAGCACGGTGGCTGGATCCTCGAGTCGGGTTATCACGCCGACGGCAGCGGCGACGATGATGGCCGCTATTTCATGCGTATGGAAGTAAAGGCCGAATCGCTACCGTTTCACCTCGCCGAGTTCCGCGAACGCTTTCGTCCACTGGCGGGCGAATTGTCGATGGACTGGAAGATCAGCGATTCCGCGGTGAAACGGCGCGTCGTGATCATGGTCAGCAGGCAGGAGCACTGCCTCTACGACCTGCTGTCGCGCTGGCAGGCGAAGGAGCTCGACGTCGAGATTCCCTGCGTCATCTCCAATCACGACGCTTTCAAGGCACTGGTCGAATGGCATGGCATCCCTTTCCACCATGTGCCGGTGTCGCCCGACAACCGGCAGGCTGCGTTCAACGAGATCAGCCGCATCTACGATGAAGTGAAAGGCGACACCATGGTCCTTGCACGCTACATGCAGATCCTGCCGCCCGAACTGTGCGACCGCTACCCAGGCCAGATGATCAACATCCACCACTCGTTTCTGCCGAGTTTCGTCGGTGCCCGGCCGTACCACCAGGCGCACCGGCGTGGTGTCAAGCTGATCGGCGCAACCTGCCACTACGTCACCACGGAGCTGGACCAGGGGCCGATCATCGAGCAGGACGTGATCCGTATCGACCACTCGGATTCGGTCGAAGACATGGTCCGCTACGGCAAGGACATTGAGAAGGCGGTACTCGCACGTGGCCTGCGCTATCACCTCGAGGATCGTGTCCTCGTGCACGCCAACAAGACCGTGATCTTCCGGTGAAATTCGGCCAAGATGTCGAGCGGGCCGGCGACGCCCCGCCCAAACCGGCGCCCTTGGTGGCGATTGCATGATCACCCTCAGGAACGTCGGCTTGCGCCGTGGCGCAAAGGTCTTGCTCGAGCAAGCGACGGTCACCGTGAACCCGGGCGAGCGGGTCGGCTTGATCGGACGCAACGGCGTCGGCAAGACCACCCTGTTCGCATTGCTCGAAGGCAGCCTGCACGAAGACGCCGGGGAATTCTCGCGGCCTGCGCATTGGCGACTGGCGCAGGTCGCCCAGGATATGCCGTCAGGCACCCGAACCGCCAGCGACTTCGTCGTCGAAGGCGACGACGTGCTGGTAGCCGCGCAACGGGAAGTCGAGCGGGCTGAGGCGAGCGGCGACGGCGAGCGCCTGGCGCACGCCTACCTGGCCCTGCACGACGCTGGCGCGCACGATGCCCAGGCGCGCGCGCAGGCGCTGATCCTCGGCCTGGGCTTCCAGAGTAGTGAGCTCAACCAGCCGGTAGACAGCTTCTCCGGCGGTTGGCGAATGCGACTGCAACTCGCGCGGGCGCTAATGTGTCCTGCCGATCTGCTGCTGCTCGACGAACCGACCAACCATCTCGATCTGGATGCGCTGGTGTGGCTGGAAAGCTGGCTCAGGCGATACACCGGCACGCTGCTGATGATCAGTCATGACCGGGAGTTTCTCGACGCTGTGACCAACGTCACCTTGCACCTCGAAAATGGCAAGCTGACGCGTTACAGCGGCAACTACAGCGCCTTCGAAGAAGCCCGCGCGCAGCAGCTCGACCTGCAACAGAACGCCTATCTCAAGCAGCAGGAGAAAATCGCCCATCTGCAAAGCTTCATCAACCGCTTCAAGGCGAAGGCGACGAAAGCCAGACAGGCGCAGAGCCGGGTCAAGGCACTGGAAAGGATGGAGCGTCTGGCACCGGTCCTGACCTGCGCCGATTTCACTTTCGAATTCGGTGAGCCCGCCAACCTGCCGAACCCGATGCTGGTCATGGCGGACGCCTGCTTCGGTTATCCCCCGCCAGCAGGCGCACCGGCCACCACGCCACCAACGGTAATCGTTCGCCAGGTGAACCGATCGGTGATGGCTGGGCAGCGCATCGGGATTCTCGGCGCCAACGGTCAGGGGAAGTCGACGCTGGTCAAGACCATCGCGCACGTACTGCGTTGCACGAGTGGCACGGTCGATGAAGGCCGCGGCCTCCATATCGGTTACTTTGCGCAGCAGGAGCTCGACGTCCTGCGACCACAGGACACGCCGCTGCAACACATGCTCCGTCTGGCGAAGGAAGGCGCGGTCAGCGGACAAAGCGAGCGCGAGCAGGATCTGCGCAACTTTCTCGGCACTTTCCATTTCACCGGCGACATGGTCAAGCAGACGGTGGGTACGATGAGTGGCGGCGAAAAGGCGCGCCTCGTGCTGTGCATGATCGTCTGGCAACGCCCGAACCTGCTGTTGCTCGACGAACCGACCAATCACCTGGACCTGGCGACACGTGAGGCGCTGGCCGTGGCGCTCAACGAATTCGAGGGGACCGTGATGCTGGTCAGCCACGACCGCGCGCTGCTGCGTTCCGTCTGTGACGAATTCTGGCTGGTCACCCGCGGCGGTGTACAGGACTTCACCGGCGACCTCGACGATTACCAGCGTTTTCTGCTCGATGAAGCGCGACGCAAACGCGAGATTGTCCGGGATTCGCCGAAAGCGGCCAGGCCGGTGCCCAGGCGAGACGAGCAATCGGCGCGCGAGGCGCGCAATCCTGGCAAATTGAAAGCGCTGCAGCGCGAACAGGGGCAACTGGAAAAGACCCTGCTCGATCTGCAGAGTGAACAACACTCGCTGGAAGCACGCCTATCGACGCCGTTGCCGTCACCGGAGCTGGCCGAGTCCGGCCGGCGACTGAACCAGATCACGTCCGAGTTGTCAGCCCTGGAAGATCGATGGCTGAGACTCTCGGAAGAGATCGATGCAGCCATACGCCTGCTCGCGTAAACACGCGGACGGACAGCCCTTTCACTGCACATGGAGCCTGGAATGGATTTTGAGTTGGCAGAGTGGTCGTCGAAGATCGAGGTAGGGTTGCCGACGATCGATGCACAACACCAACAGCTGTTCGATCTCGCCGCCACCTTCCGCGGCGACGGCGACCAGATCAGGGTGTTGAAATCACTGGCGATGCTGACCGAGTACGTCAAGGTGCACTTCCGCGAAGAGGAGGAAATGATGGCCGCCTGCCATTACCCGCGTCTGGCAGCGCATCGCCTGCTGCACGGAGAGTTTCGCCGCATGCTGTTCGACTTGCTCGAGAACGCCAAGCGGATGACCCTCGACGAAATTGCCGACGAAGTCAAGTACCTGATCAACGGCTGGTTCTACAATCACATTCTGGTCGCCGACTTCGACTACGTGCCGAGCGTCAAGGCGGCTGCAATCTCGTCACCTCACGCAGCGGACAGGCAGGACGCCATACGCCTTTCCGCCGACGGTTGAGGCCGGGAAGTCGCGGACCAGGCACGCTCCGCTCCCGTCGAGCGGTTGCGCGACTGCGGAAATCCACCGGGCAAGCGAGGAAAGACTTCAACGCCGCAACGTTGGCGAACGCCGAGCGGAGGCAGTGCGGGCAGCGCGCTCAGGCAGGCACGAACCAGCGTCGCCCCTGATCGCCAACTTCGTGCAGCGGGTAGCCGTAGAGCCTGCTCAGCGAGGCGCTGCCGATCACTTCGTCGCAGATCCCCTGTTGCGTCTCGCCGTCGCCAAACAGCAACAGCGCGTGGGTGCAGAAGCGTGCGGCCAGACCGGGTTCGTGCAGGACCATCACACACGCGATCTGCTCGTCGCGGGCCAGCGCAGCGAACAGATCGAGGATGGCGATCTGGTGGTTGAGGTCGAGGTGAGCCAGCGGTTCGTCAAGCAGGTAGAGATGCGGCGCCTGGGTCAGCAGAGTGGCGATCGCCAGCCGTTGCAGCTCGCCGCCGGAAAGCGTCTGCACATCGCGCTGCGCCAGTTCGCCCAGACCGACCGACCGCAATGCCCGACTGGCGATCCCGGCATCGTTCGCCGACTCCCAATCCCAGCGCGCAAGATGCGGATGGCGTCCGACCAGAGCCGTTTCCAGCACGGTCGACGAGAAAGCTTCGTTGCGGTTCTGCGGCAACCAGCCGCGCAGAAGGGCGCTCGCACGTGCGCCGAGCCTGGCGTAGGTCGAGCCGCCGATCAGGACCTCGCCAGCATCCGGCGCACGCAAGCCGGCAAGCACGGAAAGCAATGTCGACTTTCCGGCACCGTTACGGCCCAGGATTGCCAGGCAATCGCCGGCGCGAACGCGGAGGAAAAGATCGCGACAGAAGCTGCGACCGGCGATGCCGACGTTAAGGCCATGGCAGCTCAGGAGATCGGCGGCATGAGCCATTTCAGCCCCGTCCGTTGGCGGCACGACCAAGCAGGAAAAGAAAGACCGGGACGCCGATGAGCGCAGTCAGCACGCCCACCGGCAATTGCTGCGGCGCCAGCACGCTGCGCGCCAGAGTGTCCGCGATCACCAGCAGGCTGCCGCCAGCCAGCACCGAGGCAGGCAACAACAATCGCTGATCATTGCCAGCAGCCAGGCGAACGAGGTGCGGCACGATCAGGCCGACGAAGCCGACGGCGCCGGCGTGGGTCACGGCAGCGGCGGTCGCCAGCGACGCCACGAAATAGACGCCGCGACGCAGGCGGCGGACCGCCACTCCCAGTGCCTGGGCAATGTCGGCTCCGCGTGCAAGCAGATTGAGCTCGCGGGCAAACGGCAAGGCCAGGAGCAGGACCAGCAGGAGCAGGAGCAGCACGGTTCGTGGATCGCCAGCCTGCGACAGGTCACCCATCAGCCAGAAGAGCATGCCCCGCAACCGGTCGTCGGGGGCAACTGCCAGCAGCAGGGCAACGACCGCACCGCATCCGGCGGCGACGATCACCCCGGTAAGCAGCAGGCGCGATTGCGTCCAGCCACCTTCGCCATGGGCCAGGCCGAAAACGATCAGCATGGCCGCGAGCGCGCCCGCGAACGCCAGCGCATCAACGCTGGCCGCGCCCAGACCAAACACGATTGCCAGCAGGGCGCCGACGCCGGCGCCGCCGGAGATGCCGAGCACGTAAGGGTCGGCCAGCGGATTGCGCAGCAGCACCTGCAACATGGCCCCGGCCAGCGCCAACAGACCACCACAGGCGAAACCGGTCAGCGCTCGCGGCAGGCGCAGGTTGCGCACCACCTCGCTCGCCACGCCGTCGCCGAACAGCGCGGACAATACCTGTGCCGGAGCGATCGCCACGCTGCCGACGATCAGCGCCAGCGCAATGCTGCACAAGGACAGCAAGGCAAGTGCGCCGAGGATCACGAGGGCACGGCGGCGGCTGGGCATGCTGCTTCCTACCTGGGGGTGTAACGAACGCCGACAAAGACGTTGGCGCCCGCGGTCGCATAACTGGCAATGGTCTCGTAATTCTTGTCGAAGATGTTGTTGGCGCGAGCAAAAAGCGCCCAGTCACGCTCGAACCGATAATCGGCATAGAGATTGACCAGTCCGTATCCTCCCAGCCTGACGAGATTGGCGGGATCGTCGTAGCGATTGCCGACCAGTTGCCACTCGGCGCGGAGCTTCCAATTGCCATGATTCCAGTCAACGTAGCTGCTCATCTGCTGCTCGGCTCGGCGCGCCAGACGATTGCCGTTGTTCGGACCGTTCTCCTCGTTGCGCGGATCAAGGAAGTCGAGTGCAACCCCTGCCGCCCACTCCGCGAAGCGGCCGTCGTAGGTAAGCGTAGCGCCGCGCAGCAGCGCCTTGCTCACGTTCACCGGGGCGAAGGTCGGCGGCCGGAACTCGATCAGATCGCTCACCTGATTGTTGTACAGAACCACCGATGCGCGCTGGTTGGCCTGCTCCCAGTTGACCCCGACCTCGGTATTCTTGGCGGTCTCCGGTTTCAGATTGGGATTGCCGCCGGCAAAACCGAACATCGAGGGAAAATACAGCTCGTTGAAAGTGGGCGCGCGGAACGCCGTGCCGTAGGAAATGTGTGCGCGCCATGCCGGGGTGAATTGATAGCCATAGGACGCCGAGCCCGTGTTCTGCCCGCCGAACTGCGAGTTGTCGTCGCGGCGCAGGTTGAGTTGCAGGCGGTGCTGATCGACGCTTCCGTTCCAGCCCGCGAGAAAAGAGCGGATCGTGCGTTCGGTAACCGTGTAGTCGGTCGTGCTGTCGACCTTCTGGCGCGAATACTCGTAAGCCAGCAGTGCTTCGCCGACCGGCAGCCGGAAATCGTTCTGCCAGGCGAACAGATCCGTATCGGTACGGAAGGTGCTGCTCCGGAAGCTTCCCGCGTATTCCTTGCTGTCGTCGACGCTGCTGCCGATGCGCAGGGTGCTGTTCCAGATTTCGTTGAGGCGATTCCGCGCGTAGATCGAATACGAGCCAACGTTCTGGTCGCTACTGAAGTTCTGGGCAGCGCCGAGGCGACTAAAGTCATTGGAGTCGTACTGGTTCGTGCCGTAGCTGGCGAGAACGTTTATTCCGATTTCCTGCCCCCTGGCCGGGCGAACGGCGAAGTTGGCGCTCAGGTTCTTGTTGTAGTAGCCGTCACGGTCCGGATTGTAGGAAATGTTGTTCCTGTCGCGAATGGTGTTGAAGCCGTTGGTGTTGGTGTAGCCCGCCTGCATGCTGTAGGAAAGCAGCTCGGTACCCCCGGAAACGCCGACGGTACTATCGCTCGTGTTGTACGATCCATAGCCGGTGCTGGCGTTCACCCGCATCGGCCCCTCGCCGCTGCGCGTGAAGATCTGGATCACGCCACCGATGGCATCGGCACCGTAGAGCGATGAAGCCGGACCGCGCAGAATTTCGATGCGCTCGACCTGGTCGATCGGGATGCGCGACAGGGCCGCACTGCCGGTCGTCGCGGAACTGATGCGCTGACCGTCGATCAGCACGATCGACTGATTCGGACTGGCGCCACGGATGAATACGCTGCTGTTGCTTCCTACGCCGCCGTTGGCAACGTACTGGATTCCAGGCTGACGCGCCAACAGTTCGGCCAGCGTCGTTTCGCCCGCCTGCTCGATTTCTTCGCGTGTGACGACGGACACATCGCTGTTCAGCTCGTTGACGCGAGTCGCCTGGCGGGTGGCCGTGACGACGATTGGATCGAGCTGCTGCTCTTCGGCGCGCAGCGCAATCGGGAACGAGGCAGCGATGGTTGCGCTCATTGTCGCGGCGACGCAGGCCGTCCGCGGTAGGTTTCGATGCATGGTGGATTTCCTCCCATTGCCGACGAGCGTCCCCGCAAGTCGGCGAGCCAAAAACGTGGAAATGCACCAGGGAGGACACGCGAGCGCCGAGCGTTCCGTGTCCGCTTCCCCGCGGCACTTCCGTCGAGTCATGTGCGAAGGCCGGTATCCGGGCTCGCAAGTCTTGACGTGTCGCCTTCCCAGGCTGTCGCCCAGTGGCTTCCTGACACGCCCGCACTCGCTTACCGTTGCGGGGGCAGCACAGGCATGGTGTTGTGCAGAATCGCACCGCACGCACCTGTTTCCCGTTTAACCGTGGCAGCTATGCTGCCTAACGGCACCTTGCACCTATTGCTCCGCTGCTTGCCATCAGCGGATGGTGGGATTATAGCCTGCGAGTGATCGGACGTAGCGACGTTTGTGCGCGAAAGCCGCCGCGCTTCAGCACCTGCAGGCTTAAGAATCGATGCTTACAACCGCTTCTTACGCCTTGACCGGACATGCTTCTTGAATCTATAGTCCGGCTCATGCTGAATGAACTCGACGCCCTCGAAAGCAAGATCGCCCGAGTGGTTGCGTTGTGCCGCGAATTGCGAAGCGAGAATGACGGACTGCGCGAGCGGCTCGCATCTGCGGAGACGGACAGGCAACACCTCGCCGAACGCATGGCAGCTGCCTGCGCGCGAATCGAGCAACTGGCGCAACAACTGCCGGAAAGCAACGCCTGACAACTTCGCTCCAATGCCCAACGACACCAATTTTCTCGATATCGTCCTGCTCGGCAAGGAATACCGGGTCGCCTGCCCGCCCGAGCAACATGCCGCCCTGCGCAAGGCCGCCGCCTACGTAGATGCCAAGATGCGCGGCATCGCAGAAAAGACGAAGAGCAATTTCGCCGAGCGCATTGCCGTCATGGCGGCGCTCAATATCGCGCACGAACACCTCGGTCTCGATCAGGAGGCTCCCGAGCAACATCAGAAAATTGAATCGGAGATAGATCTGGACATGAACGCGCTTAGGGGTAGAATCTTTTGCATGGAGGCAGAACTGGATGCGTTCTTGCAGTCGGGGTGAGCGGTAGTTGTAGCCTACTCCGGCCTCCAAGAGAGTTCCCTGCGGTGTTTGTTAAGGTCATAGATTCCTTGAACCAATGCAAATTGGCATTGGTCGCGGACCATGGAAACCGCTGTTGTGTGTGCCCCATCGTCGGGCGTGCCTGATGCGGAAGGGAAGTGACCTACCTGGACCCAGGTTCAGGATGCCGGCCTGACGGCACTCGCGGGGACAAAATCGAAGGGCGAGGAATCCTTGA
>WBZT01002961.1_pt1 | contig 11462 bp, 9 predicted proteins | sample 5204241 | NCBI WGS metagenome assembly WBZT01 (sample SAMN12344358, study PRJNA552823) | activated sludge metagenome | biome: Activated sludge suspended growth; feature: Nitrification reactor; material: Wastewater; isolation source: activated sludge from nitrification reactor of wastewater treatment...
GAATATCTCTCCGGAAAAAAGTGCTCTTGCCTTTATGAAATACTCCATACCAGGAGTAACACCACCACATGCATACTGCTCACATAACTCGAGTCGTTGAACACCGGATTTCTCAGCGAGTGGAACTGAATCAATGCAGAAAGTTGCGAGCTCGATCAGCAAGGGTAGTATTTTATTTTATCAGGAACTCTGCATCACGAACCACATCTTTTCCATCCCCGGAACGGAGTCCGTAGTTAAAGCCCGAACGTAGTGCAAATGCACCCACTTCACCAGCCTTGTTTACAGCTATAAAACCAATCTGCTTGTCTTCGATCTGCCCTTTCCTCAGCTTATACATTCTTTCAACTGCAAGTCTGCACGCCTCCTTTGGAGATTTTCCATAGCGCATTGCTTCCACTACTGTATGCGAACCACATATTCTGACTACCTCTTCTCCTACGCCCGTTGCAGTTGCTGCTCCGATTTCGTTATCAACAAATAACCCGGCACCAATCACAGGCGAATCTCCCACGCGGCCATGCATCTTAAAAGCCATTCCGCTGGTGGTACAGGCTCCACTAAGGTTTCCGTACTTATCGATGGCGAGCATACCAATGGTATCATGATTATCCTTTGATCCCGGACCTCCGATCCCTTTCATATACTTAAGAGTGTCCATTGGATCATATTGTGATTTATCCAACCACTCTTTCCACAAAATTTCTGCTGACTCTGTCAACAGGTTTTCAGATTTAAATCCGTTAGCCAAGGCAAACTGCAGGGCGCCTTCACCGGCAAGAATTACATGCGGAGTTTTTTCCATTACGAGTCGTGCAACCGATACAGCATGAATAATATGTTCAAGCGCCATAACAGAACCACAGTTGCCGAATTCATCCATGATGCACGCATCGAGCGTTACCTTACCATCTCTGTCAGGGAGTCCACCATACCCTACACTGGTATCATTTGGGTCAGCTTCAGGGACCATCACTCCTTTTTCAACAGCATCTATCGCCCTTGCCCCAGTCATCAAGGCTTCCCATGCAACCGCATTCGCCTTTACATTCGGCGCCCAGGTGGAAATGACAAGTGGTCCTGCAGCACCTCCACCCGAATACACAGATGCTTCAAGTTTTGATACGGCCAGTACGGCTCCGGCTGAGTACAAGGAGTTTTTCAGAAATTTTCGGCGGTTGATCATATCAGGATGTTTCAGTCGAAAAAAAGTAATTGTCGAATATAGCAATTTCAGAATATCCGGCATGAAGATAACGGAAACAAACTTATTTTATGGCGTACTTTTGCAAGATTTTACTGATCCCGGAGTCTGAAATTCTGAATATATATCCCTAAACCAGGTAGGTGTTTACACTTTACAAATCCCTGAAATGCAATACAAGACCCGTCCTACCATATTAATTTGCAAGTCATTACATCTGAATTTCCAGGCAGTTTGACATCATGCTTCAAACGCTATATGCACCGGTTCAAGTCGGATGCAGCTATTAAGGAATAAAATACTATAAAACGGGGATATTCATCACCGTTAGTATGGTCAGGCACCGAGAACAATTTTCAGATAAACCTCTGCTATTGAATAATTATCTCATCCGTGAAGATGTATGCATCGAAACCGGCACCCAGATGCCAGGGTGGTAATTTTCCATAATTCACGGCCCTCACACGAACATACTTTGCTTTCACTTTTTTAAATATAACCTTCAATGTCTGCACCTGCGGGTTCATATCTGTTTCAGGCACCTGATTTTTTACACGACCCACTTCAGTCCATTTATTCCCATCTGTTGAAACTTCTACCATCATCTCCTTTGGCATAATTATCCAGGCCCTTGTATCCTGCAAAAATCCGGCATCTACTTCTGTGATCTCCTTCACTTTATCCATACGCACCTCCACATCCATATCGGTACTTTGATATCCGTGCCAGTCTCCTTTTCTCCAACTCTCAGTGCCCCGGATTCCATCGATCATTGAAACCGGACCTTCAGCCATATATTGCCGGCTTGGTGTGGAGTGCAATATAACTTCCCAGTCGGATGGAATTTTATAGAAAGTAGCCCCCGTGATTCCGCTTTTCCCCTTTTGATCCATGGCTTGCGCATATAAAGTAGTGGATTCGTGAATGACAAAAGGTCCGCGATAAGGTTCACCCATCATCATCAGATTGGGATACATACCGGTGAGGATTTGTCCTCCATCCGGAGAAACAACTTCTACCAGCAAACTATCGGTAAACAGCCTTCCGTTAGATTTAATAACTGGTGCTCTATAGAAAAACGGTGGTGTCATCGCAGTACGGAGCTCAGGAGAAGTTCCTCTTGATTCAACAGGGGTCGCACTCATCTCAAATAAAATCTGATTTGCATTGATCAGTTGTTCATGCGATACAATGTTTTCATTGAGCGGCTTTCCGTCAATCAGAATGTTTTTTACATACACTTCGGACAGACCCGACCGCTTGGTCTTTATATGAATTGTCCGGCCGTCTTCAAGGTGAATATTGAGCGAATCAAACAACGGACTTCCTATCGCATAATACGGACTGCCGGGTGTTACCGGATAAAATCCCATCGCACTCCATACATACCAGGCCGACATCTGTCCGCAATCTTCATTGCCGGGTAATCCTTCCGGGCCTCTGTGATACAGACTGTCCATGATATTCCGAACAAGGCGTTGTGTTTTCCAGGGCTTTCCAATGTAATCATAGAGATAGGCCATGTGATGACTGGGTTCGTTGCCATGCGCATATTGTCCAATCATACCGGTGATATCCGCTTGTGTACGTCCGGTAGTTTTACTGCTTTCAGAGAAAAGTCCGTCGAGTTTTGCTTCGGCCTGCTGTTCACCGCCCATCAGTTTTACAAGTCCGGGAATATCCTGCGGAACGAAGAAAGAATATTGCCAGGAGTTTGCTTCTGTGTAATGATTGTTTACCTCGCGCGGATCGAAATTGGAGATGAAATCACCGTTACGGCGAGGGCGCATAAACCCTGTTGACGGATCATACACATTTTTGTAGCTGGCCGCACGCTGCAGATACATCCGTTCATCCATAGATTTACCAAGCATGGCAGCAACCCGGGAAATACACCAGTCATCATAAGCATATTCCAGCGTTTTGGAGACAGATTCCGACTCATCTTCCACTGCAATATAACCGTTACGCATATACGCCGGTAGACCGAGGTGATTCCACGTCGCACTTTTCTTCATCGCCTCAAATGCCAGTGTAGTATCGAAATTACTCACTCCTTTTACCAGTGCATCGGTAATGACCGGTATACTATGATAACCGATCATACAGTCTGTTTCGTTCGCACCGAGCTCCCAAACAGGCAGGCGTCCTCCTTCCTTGTACTGTGCCAGAAAAGTCCGTACATAGTCGAGGGTGCGTTTCCGGTCAATCAGCGTATACAGCGGATGAGCTGCACGGAAAGTATCCCATAAGCTGAAAACAGTATATTGTATATATCCCTCTGCTGTATGAATTTTATTATCGCGACCACGGTAACGGCCATCCACATCCGAAATCACATTGGGGACAACCATTGCATGATACATGGAAGTATAGAAATTTGTAAGTTCTTTCGGCGTTGCACCATATGCAGATAATTTCGAAAGTTCCGCATTCCAGGTTGCATCAGCATCCTTTCGAATTTTTTGGAAATCCCAATGGGTAATTTCCTTTTCAAGATTCTTCACTGCGCCATCTACATCAACGGTGGAAATAGCTGTGCGAATCAACATAATATGTTCTTTTACCGAAGGCATCTGACTCCAGTCAAAATCAACAAACACGGCTACACTGTCGTTGTCGATCGTTTCACCTTTTGCCAATGTACGCCCGTTATTCGTGCGTATTGCCTTGATCGGCTGCGCGAACTCCATAACGAAGAAAATATACTGATCTTTTGCCCAGGCTTCACTGTGACGGTAACCTGTAATCCGGTTACTGCTGACCCATTGCAGCGAAGAGCCCAGCGTACGGTCGCGGTGACGAAGATCTACAAGCATAGATGGATTCAATCCGGATCGCATCGTATACCCATGCATACCCGCGTGAACAGTTGTGGTCATCTCTGCGCGTATGTCATTTTTTGTCAATGTCACTGCATAATATCCCGGCTGCGCAACTTCTGTACGATGGTCATAGGCAGAAACAAAATCTTTTGGATCGAAGGAAACACCATTTACAACCGGCATCACCAGGATGTCGCCATAATCCGAACATCCAGTGCCACTCAGGTGCGTATGACTGAAACCAAAAATGAGCGAGTCGGCGTAATAATAGCCGCCACATCCTTCCCAACTGTTATCACGGCGGGTATCCGGACTCAATTGCATCATTCCGTAAGGGACTGTTGCACCCGGAAAAGTATGGCCGAAACCACCGGTTCCGGTCATGGGATCTACATATTGTGTGAAACGCTGTGCCGGTGCAGAAGAGCCAAGCAGGACAATAATCAGGAGTGCAGAGAGTAAGCGGAGTTTTTGCATCCGATAAAAATAGTAAAGAAGTGAAAATCTGCTATTCCGAAACGTTTGTTCCTTCGTTCAGGAGTGAAATTTCATTGTTTAATGCACATTATTCAGGCATTTCACTCTGATCAGCTCCGGCTTTCCACCCCAAAAACGCACCAGTTTCGGTTCGCCTGGTACCAGATTGAAGCCATTGTCTTCAAAGTGAATATCTCCGCTTTCGTCATAGAGATAAACGCCATATGCAAATACATCGCTTGTAATAACCAATACCCCGGGTGAAAACTCAGAATAATTGAGATTAGCAGTGTCAAGTTTCAGTTCATTGGGGTTACAACGCAGGAGGTAATTCCGGTTGAGAACAGTCCCGTTTGCAGGTTCGAATGCTTCTGTTACGATAATTGTTTCTTTTGGATATAAAAATGTTAGTTGCGATGAAGGGTAAAACAAGGCTTCGTGAATAACGGTATCCGGCTGTAGCAGGATATCTTTTTCGTTGATTAGCATCGGTTGCGAAGGTTTATTGGTGAACAAAAAGTATGACCGCAGATTCACTTTCACCGGGCGTGATCCATCATAATGCAGCCCGGTGGCCAATCCTTTCTTTGTTTCAATGGTGTTGCAGTAAACCGTATCGAAGAGGTGTTTTGCCTCATAAAAAAACAATTTACGATGGTTGCGGTTATCCATAGCACTCCACGATACGACGGGCCAGCAATCATTGAATTGCCAGAACAATGTCCCCCGGCAATACGGGTAACTGCTGCGATGAGCATCAATGGCTATCTTCATAGCATAACTCTGCTGCAGCTGACTGAGATAGGTATAATCACCAAAGTCAGAAGGAACATGGAAATAGGTCTCTAGTGATTTATTGATGGTTTGAAATCCCCTTGGGTGTTTCTGATGATTTCGGAACTGCGGTGACGTTAGATCAGGCTTGCTGACTACATTTTTCCATAAACCTGTCTCGGGCAGCGACTGAAATCCATACTCTGACATAAACCGCGGAACTTTCTCTCTGTATTTTTCAAATGGCTCCATCCCCCACCAAACGCCCCAATAATGACTGTCGCCGGAAGTCATACTTTCTTTCCGTCCCCAGCCATACATCGGTGAAGAAGAAACGTAGGCAGTTTGCTGTCCGAAAGAATCAACCAACGCCGGGAGCAGTTGCTGAAAGACATGCTTATAATGTTTCCAGATGGTAGCTGAATCCGCCGGAGAATAATGAAACTGCTGTTGCCAGCCCCAGTTATGCCAACCTTCGTCACTTTCGTTATTCCCGCACCAGAGTACAATGCAGGGATGTGACGATAAACGTTCCAGCTGTTGCCGTGCTTCGGTCTCCACGTTACTAACAAAACGCTCATCACCCGGAATCATGCTGCAGGCAAACATAAAATCCTGCCACACCATAATACCGTATTTATCGCATAGCGAATAAAACACATCGGGCAGATAAACGCCACCACCCCAAACCCTCAGCATATTGCAATTGGCTTCTACCGCGCGTCGCAGCAGTGTATCATAATCGGCAATGGTGAGTGATGGCAGAAACACATGAGGCGGAATCAGATTGGCTCCCCGAACAAATAGATCTTTTCCGTTGATCCTGAATCCGAAACTCTCGCCGATACTATCCCGTTCCCGGATCAGTTCAGCTGTACGGAAACCGGTGGTACAACGAACAGCGGCAGTATCTCCAGCAACAGAAACACTGTAATCATATAATACCTGTTCACCACGATGCAGCGGATTCCAGTTGCGAAGAACCGGCTGAGTAAACGGAATCTCCACCACCTGCTCACCGGCTTGTAAAGTACATTCGTGCAACAGATCCACTTTACCTGTAACAGACTTGAGATGCAGCGTTGTTTTGGAAGTATGAGCAGCAAATACTTTACAGGAAGCGCGAAGCCCGGCGGATGATTTCGTAACCATGACTGATAACGGCTGTACCTCACCGTTATATTGCAGATATACGGGCTGCCAGATTCCGCAGGTGAGTATTTTCGGACCCCAGTCCCAGCCATAGTGATACTGCGCCTTTCTTGTAAACGACCGCAACCCTTCCGGCAATGTGTATTTCAGTTTCGCGGCTTCTGCTTTCGCTTTCGCTTCCGGTGCATAAAAAACAATACGGACGGTATTTTCCGTTTTCAGCAAACCTGTTACATTGATAGTGTAGCGGACAAACATATTTTCAGCCGACAACACCAGCGAATCATTCAGAAACACATCAGCATAGGTGTCCAGTCCATCAAACACCAATTGCACAGTTGTCGCATTCTTAATATCCTTTGGGTACGTAAACGAAGTCAGATACTCCCAGTTCTTCGTCCCCACCCATTGCACTTTCTGTTCATTGTCCTCTGCAAAAGGATCGGGAATTTTCTTCAGACGCAGCAGATCGGTCTGTACTGTACCTGGAACGGTGGCTGCCATCCATCGTTTGGAACCCGCCTCACGAAATTTCCAGTTATCTAGCGGAACAATGCCGGCAGGCGATACCAGTGGTAATAGAAACAGGAAGAGTATTAGCCGGAGCGCGGAATATTTCATACGGCCAAAGGTAAAAATTGAAATGCAAAAGATACAGCAAAGCAGGAACGTTTCAGAATGGACCTTTATAAAAAACACACTTAGTGATTCTCGAACCTATCCCTGATAGCCGTTTCCAGCACTTTCAGGTCAATATCGGCAAGTTTTTTAAACTTTATACAGTAACCGGTTACAGTAGCTTTACCAATCGTCTTTCCATACGTAGCGGCTAAATAACCTTTGTCGGCATGGCCCAGGATGTACACCGAAATTCCGGTGGTGTTGGCGCTGAGTCCGATCTGATAAAACTCCTTCGATGAACCATCCGCATATTTTATCGGGTAGGATCCAAAACCAATATTCGGGTTGGTGACTACTTTTCCTGTTTCGTCTCTTCCGTCTAAAAACCATAATTTACATTTCGGCGAGACTTTAAGCACCAGCTTCCGGAGTGCCTCCATATCACTTTGTTTAGCTTCAGGCAGGGAGGCGATGTACGTGCTTATTTCTTTTTCTATTGTCATAACAAATAAAATTCCAGGTCCTAATTCATTTACATTTCCTATTGAATGTACATTTTTCCGGTTGAACGTTAATGCAGCTGCACTACCTCCAGCTTTCCACTCATTTTGAAAAACGATGCGTCGTCTTTGCTGAGTGATGCTGAAATCTTGTAGCCATCTTCTTCTTTTACCGATTTAACCTGCAATTTGAGATCTGGGTTTTCGCGGGGATCGATGATACGCAGGAATTTTAACTGATCGGCTTTGCGTACGCGGAGCTTTGTGTTGAATTCCTGTTCGAGGGTTTCCTTCACGATGTGCATCATGCAGACACCGGGTAAAATGGGATTATCCGGAAAATGCCCCTTGAAGATCCGGTGCCCGGCTTCCAGGTGCAGATTCCAGCTGAGCTGGCCTTCTGCCTCCTGACGGTCGCTAAGGGTGAAGAGTTGTCCGAGTAAAATCACTGGTCGAGTTTTTTTAAGGCAATGGTAAAGTTAAAGGTTTTATGATTAATCCAGACAGAGTCAGGTGTTGCTGCCGCTGAGGGATAACGAGACAACTCTACCATTTCCTTCCGTTTTGAACTGCGCAATACCTTGATCAGCTTGGTACAGCTCTGGTCGGTGACCAGCCAGATTTTCTCATCTCCGCGACGATATGGATTATACCTGTTTCCTTCAAACTGAAAGGAATGTTCCTGTCCGAAAAGTTCATGTTGCTGTAGCAACAACAATTCAAAATCTTTCCGTAAGGCCGTAATGACAGGTTTGCGATTGAATTTCTTCTGAACGTAATATACCTTAAACGTTCCGTCTGGTCCGAACCCGAAATCAAAAATACTCTGCCCGGTTTCGAGGAGGAAGGCTATGCGCTGAGTCGAGTCTTCCATGGTTTTGAAAAGCAGGAGTCCACTAAGATGGTGTCCGGTGATTTCTACTTCCGCCTTGTAAAGTGCCTTTCCCATCTTCGGCACAAACGGGTCAATTTCACAGGGAGCAGCTTGCTGTTCCTGCAATGTAGATTCATACGTCTTGCAGCCCACAACAGTGAACAGCAAACTATAAATGAAAAAGTGAATCGTTGAGCGGGACATTGGTTTTTCGGTTTTGGAAGCGCAGGATACTGTAGTCACCGGAGGGCTCGAAGAGTTCTACCTTGTCGACCTGCATTGATTTCCGATCAGCATACACCACAATGCGGCTAAAGAATTCTTTCAGGGCTTTGCTTACCGGAATCATCTCAATAAGATAACCGGTGGGAGCTTCGTAGATTTTAACTTTGAAATCAGGATTCGTTACCACCGTACCGCGCACGCAATCCGAAATGATGCGACTGAGTTGCTTAAAGAGACGGTTGCCGCCGGTAGAGACGGATGTTTCTTTCTTTCCGCTGCGGATGGAAACCTTGTCAGCATCCATGATGACCAGATACGGACTCGGTGTGACATATTCCATTCTCACTTTCTGCTCGCGCCGGAACCAGAATTTACCTTTGGAGATGATCTTTTCACTCAGCAGACTCATGTGCTTCTCCTGTTCAAAATCACTTTCGAGTGATTTGGTAAGCGCAGCCTGCTCGCTGAATTTTTTGCGAAACCCTTCGGCATCTTTCACCGGCGAATAACCCGGATATTGCGCCGCCGCTACCAAGGGAAGAATCAGGATCAGAAAGAAAGCAAGGGTTTTAGGCATAAGGTGTCAGCTGTAATAAACGATCCGCTCGTTCAATTGAATAACCTTCACGGCGGATTTCATGAATGATTTGTCGTAATGCCGCTGCCGTTAGTTCGCAGCGGTCGTGGAGCAAAATTACGGCTCCCGGATGAAGTTTACGGATCACCCTCTGAGTCAATGCTTCCGAGCTGGTGGCCCGGGTATCGAAGGAGCGAATACTCCAGCCCACCGGCTGGTAACCACCGCGTTTAATCGCCTTCGTGAGGGCTGGATTAATCACACCATACGGCGGACGAAACAGTTTCGGCCGGAGTCCGGCAGCAGCAAAGATAGTTTCATCTGCCTGCTGCAGATCACTGAGCATATCTCTGCTGCTCTTCATATCGAACATGAATCCGTGACTGAAACTATGGTTGGCAACTATATGTCCTTCCTTTACCATCCGTTTCACAACCCGCTCCCTTCCCCGGATATTCTTTCCAATGCAGAAAAAAACAGCCGCAACATTTTCTTCCTTTAAGATATCCAGTACTGCGGATGTCTGTTCGTCCCAGGGACCATCGTCAAAGGTGAGCGAAACCGTTTTCTGTTTGCTGCTACCGCGGCAAATCACCGGCATAAAAAAACCGGAACTCAATACACTGCATCCATAAATGATAACGCCTACAACAATATGCACAATAAGAATCGTCAACACCCATCCGATTATACCTTTCAATGCCAATATCACGGAGAGGATGGCCAGTAAAATCAACAGGATCATATTGACGGGATACTTCAGCATTGGCGTAGTACAAGGAAGGAGCAATAACCACGTGGATCACGATTAACAATTACCGAAGTCTCTGCCTGATGTTCCTGCAGCGCCTTCCAGGCAACCCATGTTGCAAACGCACTGGCTACAGGATATTCTCCACAGTATTGTTTAAATGAAACACGATTTGATGGCTTGATGATATCAACTGCATTGTTGTAGAAGTCGGAGTATTCTCCGCCGGTATCTCCGCTCAGTAAAAGGATGTTTTCATTCGCACTCAACGTTTGTTGCACCCAGCGCTGCAACGACTCCATAACTTTCCTTTTATCATCTGGAGCATAGATGGTTTCACAGGCATCGATGGAAACGGAACTGTTTCCTTTGTCTGTACTCATCACCATTGACATAGCTCCCTCGCCGGTAGTGATTCCCTGCTCTCCCGTTTCACTGCCTGCCAGACCAAATCGTCTTAAAACCTGAAGACTATAGTTTGTAACCTCATCCGCTGCAGTTATCAGCACCGGTTGACCCGGATGTTCTGCAGCCCATAATGCGGCATCATCTAATGCACACTCAAGTGAAATTCCTCCCTGCACCCAGGTATGATTATAACCATGATTCTGCATGGAGAGTGCAATCTGTGCGGCCACAGCATTGTGCGTGCTCTGAATAAACGCAGTCGGACTCAGCATCTCTTCGCGGTTATTGATGAGCTTTTCAATAAAGACACCGGTATCCTCCAGGCATCCCAGACCGGTAGCACCGATGATCGCACCCGGACGAATATCTCCCGCTGCCTCCAGGCTTTCAAGAGCTGTATAAAAGCCCATACGGATAATCCGGCTCATGCGACGGATCATTTTCGCATCGATGCGTGTTTTATAATCGGGTTCAATGCAGGAAAGGGCGGCAGTATCCGGTCCGGCAAGCGGGGTGAACTCACGGACAGGCCTATCCGAAGATTGCGGAGAGATGCAGGAGGCGCTATGGATATACAACCGCTTCATTCTGCTTTTGAGAAGATTAAAGAGGTACAATTACCTCCGAAACCGAAGGAATTCGACATCACATGCCGTAGCTCCGGATGTACGGTAAATGCAGTGACCGGTTTCAGGTCTAATTCCTTCATCGCCCTGTTAAAACGTAACGAAGGGAAAAGTTCTCCCTGCTGAACTGCAACGGTACTGAACACCGCTTCAATACCTCCACAGGCGCCGAGCGTATGCCCGGTAAACGATTTGGTAGAACTTACGGCCGGTTTATATTCACCAAAAAGCCTTGTTATTGCGGTTCCTTCGGAGAGATCATTATTGGGAGTTCCGGTGCCATGAAGATTGATATAGCCGATATCTGCAGGTCGAAGTCCCGCCTTTTTCATGGCACCTTCCATCGCCAATGCGGAGCCGGTACCTTCCGCCGACGAAGCCGTTTGATGATAGGCATCGTTGGCATTGCAATAGCCGGTCAATTCCGCATAAACAGTTGTGACTTTAT
>WBZT01002962.1_pt1 | contig 11462 bp, 6 predicted proteins | sample 5204241 | NCBI WGS metagenome assembly WBZT01 (sample SAMN12344358, study PRJNA552823) | activated sludge metagenome | biome: Activated sludge suspended growth; feature: Nitrification reactor; material: Wastewater; isolation source: activated sludge from nitrification reactor of wastewater treatment...
GAATACAATTTGACTTAAATGTTGCCTCTAAATTGGCCAACTTTACTCTTTATGAAGTTAGGAACCGGGACACGATGGTAGATAAACTGAGGATTTTAGCTTAACGCCAATGCGATAGCTATCGGGATCTGCGAGAACCTAAAGAATAACGTTGCCTGAGGGGATAATCTTCCCGAGAAAGTGCCGATAAAATGTTAAGCATTTATGTTCGCACTGATCTCCTCTGCCATCTGCTTTACTTTTTGTTTTAATTGTTCAGGCTCCAGAATTCTTGCCTGATCACCGAACATCATAAACCAGCGGGCGATACCTTCCATTGTTGGATCAGTGAGAAAAACCATCTCCACCTCATCCTCCTTTTCTTCCTGCGAAACGAAACCGTAATAATGTTTATTGGAATTGATGTAACGTAAGATACTTCTATTCACACTGAGCACCACACGCACCGGTTCGCAGGAAGATTTTTCTTTTTCACGCAGTTCATCAATACTACCATGCTGTTTCGCAAAAGGGACTTCTGTATTTCTGATATAAAGAATACGATCGGTGCGGAACTGGCGATAATCATTCCGCAGATGACACCAGGCGTATAGGTACCAATGATTGCCCTCGTGAAAAATTCCGATCGGTTCAATACTGCGATGTTCTGATGTTGTTGAAGAGAGAGACCGGTATTCAATGAAAATCTGTTTCTGCTCGGCGATTCCGGTAAACAAAATTTCCAGCGCATTGGGTACTTCTTTATTGAAGAGTTCGTTTCCGGGTTCCATCCAAACCTGTTTCTCCAATGCCGCTACCCAATCCTTTTCATTGCCTTTCAAAACTGCTTTCACTTTGTTCATAGCGCTCTCAAAATAGCGACCCATGCCGGTGTCCGTAAACTTCTGCATCAACTTCTCTGCAGCCACAAACGATCCGGCTTCTTCTCTGGTAAACATCACAGGCGGCAGGCGATACCCATCCATGATCGAATAACCCGTTCCCGCCTCTCCGATAATCGGGACCCCTGCTGCTTCGAGTGATTTAACGTCACGGTAGATGGTTCGTAAACTCACACCAAATCGATCGGCCATCTCCTGAGCTTTCACAACACGACGTGTTTGCAGCATCACCAGCATAGCCAGTGTACGGTCAAAGCGGGGGAGATCAGAGGATGACATGCTACAAAGATATTGGTTGCAGATTACAGATCCCCTGAAGCGTGCCGCAGGCTCTGCTTCAGGGGTACGGAGTGATTTGGATACGCTGTCCGCTGGACGGCGGACAGAATCACAGATTTACGGAATACAGATTATTGGATGGTAGGAAGTACTGATTACGGAAAGTACTGATGGTATGAAATACCGAGTTCGGATATTAGATTTACGGATTACAGATGGCAGATAAGAATTCAATAATACTATTCATTGTAGAAAGTATCTTCTGCATCATCTGTAATCAATCTGTGTAATCAAACATCAGACCTATGCCATCTGTACCATCCGTAAAATCCCAATCAATCCGTTCATCCATACCCTGAAGTTGAGTCTTCGACACACTTCAGGGCGCAGCGAGACCTACCGAATTCAATCTGCATCATCTGTACAATCTGTAATCAATCCGTTCATCTGTACATCAGATCTGCAACTATCCGTTGAATCTGTAATCCTATAAAAAAGGAAGCCGTGGCTGGTCTCTGTGTGCAACCGCCACGGCTAGATAAAACCGGAAAGATGAGGAATAGTACTGTAGGGGGATTTGTTATTGAATACGATTAGGGCTGATTCCGGTATAGTTTGTACAGCGAGCGTTGGCCTCCTACGCCATTTACTTCGATGAGGTAGATGCCGGCCGGTAAATCAAATACCGGTAACTCCATTTCATGACGTCCGTCCCCGTCGAGGCCCTTGATTTCGCGGCCGGTGAGATCGAGGATTCTTACGCGCTCAACTACGACTTGCGGACTCCTCAGCCAGGCCTTTTCGCTGGCCGGATTGGGATAAATCTTTAATTCCGGGATGCCTTCCGGGTTGTCGATGCCCTGGATGGAGGCAACGTCAAAGTAGAGTGTTGTATAGGAACTGTCAATCAGAACATTGGTTTGGGCACTATGCGGCCATACTACCACTACATTATTCCCGGGCTTAAATACCGCACTGTCAAACAAATAGCCTGATGGAGGAAAGAGGTGAACGGTGTCGCCGGGGAAGAGGGTTACGTTGAAGGAGATGTTGAAGTAGAGGTAGGAAAAGGTGGTTGGGTCGGTTTTTAGGATAACCTGGATCGGACCATAATACGCCGCGTTACCGATATTCTCTACCACCGCGCCAACCGGCAATACCAGGTTATGCCACGCCGTATCGGGCCAGTTCTGGAGGTTCTGGATCCGAAGATGCGGCTGCGCCCGCAGGGTCCCGGCACTGAGTACCGTGAGCAGGCCAAGAAGGTAGAGCAGTCGTTTCATATTCGCGTGGTGTCTAACTGATAATCAAAGCTACGGATATAATATAGTGTGGTAAAACTAAATTTTTGATTATCTTACGCGTCCAAATCAGATCATATGGACCATCTTCCGCGTCTCATCCGTTCTATGAATAAGGAGCAGGTTCGCTTCTATAAACTCTTTGCCGCCCGTACGCAGCAGCAGTTCGACAGAAAAGATCTCCGCTTGTTTGATTTTCTTCGCCGTACAGAGGAAGAGGAGGCAGAGGAACATTTCCTGAAGAAGCATTATCCCGGTGAGTCGAAAAATGCCTGGTACCGGCTTCGCAACCGGCTGCTATCAGATCTGAACAAGAGTTTGTCGGTCCTCCACTATGATGATGATGCCTTTATCCATGCCTGTCATATGCTGGCGCTGTATCGTCATTTTTTCAGCCGTAACCTGCTGGATGAGGCCCGATACTATCTGCGGCGCGCCGAACGCAGTGCTGCATCTATCGAGAATTTCGAATTACTGGACATCATTTTCGGGGAGTATATCCGTTTATCGCATGAAACATTGCAGATCGATCCGGAGGAATACATCGAGAAGCGCAGGCAGAACCGCCGGCAACTGGAAGACATCCGCGCGATCGATGATCTGCTGGCAGTGGTGACGTATCGCCTGAAAACAACCCAGAATTTCTCGTCGGAACGCAATCCGGTACTGGATCTCCTCAAGACTTCCATTGATGATTTTATTAAGGACCGCGACCTGAAGTATAGTCCCGTTTTACGTTTTCGTATCTACCGTGCCGTTAGTCAGGTATTGCTGCAAAGGCACGAGTACGCTCCACTGGAGAAATATCTGCTGCGCACTTTCAAAGAGTTTGAACGCGACAATCTCTTTAACCGCAATAACCACGAGACCAAGCTGCAGATGCTGACGTATATCGTGAATACGCTCTTTAAAACCGATAAGCTCCGGCAGAGTCTGCAATGGGCCGAACAGCTTCGCCTGGCCATGGAAGAGTTTAACCAGCTGCTCTTCGACAAGTACTTCTTCTTCTATTATAATGCACTGGTGATTAACTATTCAGTGCTGGATCCTGCCAAAGCGATTTCCATTCTTGAAGATCTCCGCGAACAGCAACGGATTACATCGAATGAGTATTATCTCTGGTTCGTGTACCTGAATCTGGCCGTCCTCCACTTCGATCAGGGACATTTCAAGGAAGCCATGCGCCATTTTACTCGTCTCTCCCTCCTCGACTGGTATAAAAACGCAGGCCCTTCGCTTCGTCTCAAAATTGCTATTGGAGAACTCCTCAACCGCTTCGAACTCCAGCAAAATGATGTGATCGAGTATAAGATGACCCGTATCCGGAAAGAATACCGGACCCAGCTTTCTGAAGAAACACATCACGGCGACCGCGAAATGCTCGACCTCCTTCGCCGCATGTTGAACGCCGCCAACTATAAATCCGATAAAAAACTGGTGGAAAAAATGCAGGAATTTATCGAGTGGACACGTAAGAATTCAACAGAAGATGCCGTCATTATCGATTATGGTAACTGGCTGAGCGCCAAACTGGCCAAGTAAGCACCAAAGACTTTCTGGCTTGAAAATTGTTAATTTCGGGCCGTTTTTATCGATTGTCTAACCCTGATCGGTATTTTACGGATTCGTCCACCTCTCCAGGTTCTTGTCCGGATCGATTAAATACTGGTTTTGGAGGCGTAATTTTTCCTGAAAATGCACTTCTCGCTGATTCAACCATCCGGTACTTTTGAAACGTGATGCTGGTAAACACGCGTCAATTATGAAAACACTAAAACGACTTGCGCTGTTGATCCTTCTATTAACAGGACAACAGCAAAATCTTCTGGCACAGTGCCAGGCATCGTTCACCTATAATCAGATAGGCAGCACGGTGACATTTACAAATACCAGTACAGGAAACTTCACCGCATATTCGTGGTGGATGGGCAATGGAGGTACATCCAGTATGTACAATCCGGTTTATTCCTATTCGTCGCCGGGTATGTACGGAGTTTGTCTTACGGTATGGGATTCATTGAACGGATGTCAGTCAACATTCTGTGATACGATTGTAATCACCGGTTCAGGTTGTGCGGCACAATTCAGCTACATCGATTCAGGGTATACGGTATTCTTCAACCCTGTTGTGAATGCTGGTTATCAGTATTCATGGACCTTCGGCGACGGGACTTCTTCCAGCACCACCTATCCCAACCATACCTATCCTGGACCTGGCACTTACACCGCTTGTCTGATCGTTTCACAAAACGGTGTGCAGTGCGGATCCTACTGTGTGAACATTTCGATTTCTGCTTCTACGCTCTGCGATGCTTCCTTCACCACGATTGACAGTGCCGGTTATGTATTCTTCCAGGCAAATACCGTTAACCTCAACTGGGATTATGTATGGTCGTATGGAGATGGTACTAGTGGATTCGGAAGCTGGTCTGTGCATCAATACACCGGTGCGGGGCCTTATGTTGCCTGTCTTTACGCAATTGATTCCCTGAATAACTGCTGGGCGTCTCAATGCGACACCATTTATCCTTCCGGCTCTGGTGGTAATTGCTCTGCAACCTTCACCTATCAGACGGCAGGAAACAATATTTACCTCTATCCGGTGACTACCGGTGGCGCAGTAACGCAATATCTCTGGAACTTCGGCGATGGCACAACCGGAACCGGTCAGTACCCAAACCATACTTATGCAACTGCCGGAACTTATACGGTTTGCATTGCGATTTACACAGCATCCGGATGTACTGATTCAACCTGTCAGACTGTTACCGTCGGAAACACTTCGTCCTGTGACGCTTCTTTCATAACTGTTGACAGTGCCGGCTATACCTACTTCATTGCAGATACGTACAACGCCAACTGGGATTACATCTGGAATTACGGTGATGGCACTTATGGTACCGGAAACTGGTCGGTGCACCAATACACCGGCAGCGGTCCTTGGGTAGCTTGTCTGACCGTGATTGACTCTACCGTGATGTGTGCAGATATCCAGTGCGACACCATTACCGGTAGCGGTACCGGGGGGTGTCAGGCACAGATGTCGATTAGTCAGCTCAGTACCTATGGATTCTATTTCCAGTGTAATAATTCCAATGTGGTATCTACCAGCTGGGATTTCGGCAACGGGCATACCTCAACTACACATAGCCTGATTTATTCTTATCCAACTGCAGGAACTTACCTCGTTTGCCTCACCGTTCAATTTGGTAACGGTTGCGTATCTACGATCTGCGATACACTTGTTGTTGGAGGCGGTAGTGGATGTCAGGCTTATTTCACAGCAGCTGTACAACCCAGCGGACTTGTTAACTTCTCGAACCTCTCCAACGGCACCACCCAGACTAATTACTACTGGTCGTTCGGAGATGGTACAGCAAGCTCCTTCACTCATACCAATCATCTTTACACTTCACCGGGCGTATATTATGTTTGCCTGACCATGACCGACTCCTTGCAGGGCTGCACCGACACTTACTGTGATACCGTGGTGGTGAACGCTTCCGGAAACTGTAATGCAGGATTCCAGTCTTTTGATTCACTCAACACCTGGTTCTTCATTCCTGCAGTAGGGAACTACAGCAACTACTATTGGACTTTTGGAGATGGCACTTTCAGTACTTCTGCCTACCCAACGCATGTTTACAGTAACTCAGGTTGGTTTAGTGTTTGCCTTGTTGTTTCAGACAGCGCTCAGGGGTGCTCGGCAACTTACTGTGACTCTGTGTATATTCCTGGTGGAAGTGGATGTCAGGCTTACTTCTATGCGTATCAGGATACTTCCGGTGCGAGCAACACCTGGCAGTTTGTTAATGGATCAACCGGCGGGTATACATCCGTGATATGGTCATTCGGTGATGGTACTTCTTCTACCGATCTGAATCCGTTGCATGCGTATGCTAATCCCGGAACATACTATGCCTGCCTCACGATTTACGGTAGCGGTTGTCAGGACAGCTACTGCGACACCATTGTAGTTGGATCCGGCAGTAATTGCATCCCGAACTTCTTCGCAATGCCTGATACCGTATTCGGAAATGGCAATGTAACGTTTTACATCTACAACAATTGTCCAGGCTGGCAGTACGTATGGACTTTGGGCGACAGCACATCAGGTAGCGGAGTCGGCCCATTTATCCATCAGTACAATGCTACCGGCTGGTACATTGCCTGTGTTACTGCTTATGACAACTTTGGAAATGTTATCACCTGGTGCGACAGCGTTTACGCTTACCGTATCGGAACAACTGGACTTTCCGAATTGAATAATGCCATCCCCGTGAACGTATTCCCGAACCCGTCAAATGGAAACTTCTTCGTACGGTTCTCGCTGGAAGCCGCATCACCGTTGACAATAGAAGTGTTGAGTATTGAAGGTAAATCACTCTGGCGCACAGAACAGGAACATCCCTCAGGCTTGTCCGAAATTCGCCTTGACCAGTCTGTGCTTAGTCCCGGAGTGTATTTCCTTCGACTGAGGTCTGCTGAACAACAAACCCTTACAAGATTCACCATTCAGCGGTAATCTCAACATCCATCAGTCGGGCCGGTTAACCACGCAACCGGCCTGCTGATTCCGAAGGCCAAAAACCACGCGTTGGCCGGATCAGAGCCGTCGTAGGTAACACTACGGCGGCTTACTTCTTTAGGAGCATTTTTCACGGGTTAGGATTGATATCCCTGAAGCAGAGCCTGCGGCACGCTTCAGGGATGCGATGAACGGAGTGATTAGGATTTTACAGAGGTGCAGTCCTGCCATTGCTCTGCAATGCGGGATACATATTACAAATTTTACAGATGGTACAATTTACAGATGAGGATTTTACAGATTATACCGATCTACAGATGACTGATCACAGATGGGTGGAATACAGATGCTGGAATACAGATGCTGGATTACAGATGCTGGATCGGCCATACGGCGGACAAATTTGCCTTCGCCGTATGATAGCGGTTGTTATCGATGTACAGAAATTGGATAACAGATAGTATAGTCTATAAATCTGTATATCTGTACATCAGTAATCAGTAATCCGTATATCCAACCATCAATCTTTTCTGTAATCAGTGCATCTGTCCCGCTGCCTGCAGTGGGATCCGTCCGCCGAACGGCGGATCTGTAATCTGTAAATCTGTTTATCGGTCCGCCTCCGCCGTTCGGCGGACGGCGGATCCTAATCACTCCGTACCCGTGAAGCAGTGCGTAGCACGCTTCACGGGTATCTGTAATCTGTATCTTTGCAGCATGCTCTCCGCCGTCATCATCACCTTCAACGAGGAACGTAATATGGAACGTTGCCTCCTGAGCGTGAAGGATATTTGCGATGAAATCGTGGTGGTGGATTCCGGTTCCAACGACCGGACGGTGGAAATTGCGCTGGCGTTGGGCGCCAAAGTGATCCATCAGCCCTTCCTCGGACATATCGGTCAGAAAAATTTTGCGATTACGCAGGCTTCCGGCGAGTGGATCCTGAGCCTGGATGCAGATGAGGCCCTGGATGATCAACTGAAAAGGTCTGTAAAGGAAGCAATGCAGCATCCCGAAGGCACGGCCTACGCCATGAACCGTCTCACCAGTTATTGCGGACATTGGGTGCATCACAGCGGCTGGTATCCCGATACCAAGGTGCGGCTATTTAAAAAAGGTGATGGACAATGGTCGGGGGTGAATCCTCACGACTTTTATGCACCTAACGGTAACGTTGTACCGAAACAGCTGAAAGGAGATATCCTTCACTATTCCTACTATACTGCTGCAGATCATTTTAAGCAGATTGAGTACTTCGGCCGTATCGCCTCAGAAGAACTGTTTGCACGGGGTAAGAAAGTGCCGGAACTGATGATCTGGCTGAAGGTGATCGGGCAATTCATCAAGTCGTTCTTTCTCCGCGCCGGCTTCCTCGACGGAAAAACAGGATGGCTGATCTCTGTCCGCTCGGCCTATGCTACACTGGTGAAGTACCGCAAACTGGCGGCCTTGCATTCATCCGAACGGAAACGTTTTATGGAGATGAAGCACATCATCGTATCACGACCTGATAGTATCGGTGATGTGATGCTGACACTCCCCGTTTGCGGACGATTAAAGGAATTAAATCCCCAACTCAGCATTACTTTTCTCTGTAAAAAGTACACTGCTCCTGTGGTGCAGCAGTGCCGGAATGTGGACGCAGTAGTTACAACGGATGAGCTAACGGTGGCACAGTTGCACGCACTGAATGCAGATGCAATCATCCATGTGTTTCCGGATGAACAAATCATGGAACTGTCGGCCAATGCTGGTATTCCATTACGTATCGCTACCGCCGGCAGAAAGCAAAGCTGGAAATATGCCAACACCCGTGTTCGCTTCTCCCGTAAAAACTCTGACCTCCACGAAGCACAATTAAACTTTAAACTTCTGCAGCCACTCGGCATTCTCGAAACACCATCGTTAGCGCAGTTGGCCTCACTCACCGGATTTGAAGCACCATCGCTCAACCTCAACAGAACCTTCGATCCATCAAAACTGCATATTATTTTACATCCGCTTTCACAGGGCAGCGCGGCAGAATGGGGCATACATAAATTTCAGTCGCTGGTGGATGTATTGCCCGACAATCGTTTTCAATTCTACATCACCGGCACAGAAAAGGAAGGACAACGCATCCGCGAACAGGGTGGGATCAGCGCAATTAATGTGGAGGACGTTACCGGCACGATGAGTCTGACCGAACTTATTGCCTTCATCAATCAATGTGATGTATTGGTAGCAGCCAGCACCGGACCCTTGCACATCGCATCTTCACTCGGAAAAACCGCTATCGGACTCTATCCCGATCAGCGACCTATGCATCCCGGACGCTGGGCGGCGATCGGAAAAAAAGTAATTATCCGCGAAGCAAATATCAACCCACAGCAACAGTTGAATATCGCTGCGGAAGAAATTGCAGCCCTGATCCGCGCTACAGCTGAACGCAAAAAATAGTCAACTGCCGGACGATGGATACCAACGATACACTCAAAAATATTGTGAGCAACCTGCCCGATTCGCCGGGAGTGTATCAGTATTTCAACGCCGATCAGCAGTTGCTGTATGTTGGCAAAGCGAAGAATCTAAAAAAGCGCGTCAGCAGTTATTTCAATAAAACACACGATACCGCCCGCATTACAATGATGGTGCGGCAGATCGCCGATATCAAAACCATCGTAGTCGAAACCGAATACGATGCACTGCTGCTCGAGAATAACCTCATCAAGAAACATCAACCCAAGTACAATGTCAACCTCAAGGATGACAAAACGTACCCCTGGATTGTAGTGAAGAATGAAGATTTTCCGAGAGTGTTTTATACACGGAGATACTTTAAAGACGGATCCACTTATTTCGGTCCGTATGCATCGGTGGTGATGATCAGTACCTTGCTCGATCTCATCCGTCAGCTGTATAAACTCCGCACCTGCAACCTGCAGTTATCGCCGGAAAATATCGATAAGAAAAAATTCAGACTTTGTCTCGAGTACCATATCGGCAACTGCAAAGGTCCCTGCACCGGATTACAAACAAAGGACGACTACGACGAAACCATCGATGAAATCCGCGATATCCTCAAGGGGAACATCAACTCGGTGATCCGCCATCTCGAAGATCGGATGAAAGCGCATGCCGCGAAATTCGAGTTTGAAGAAGCGCAGCTGTTCAAGGAGAAGATTGAGATTCTGGAGAAATACAAAGGCAAGAGTGTCATCGTAAATGCCTCGATCCACAATGTGGACGTGTTCGGGCTCATTGACGACAAGAACACCGCCTACGTGAATTTTATGAAGGTGATGAACGGCTCGGTGATTCAGTCGCATACGTTGGAGTTGAAGAAAAAACTCGAAGAATCTCCGGAAGAACTCATGGGTCTCGCGATTGCAGAACTGCGTTTACGTTATCACAGCGACGCGAAAGAAATGCTCGTGACGGTAGCACCGGAAGAAGAAATTCCCGGCGTGCAATGCATCGTGCCAAAAATCGGCGACAAGAAAAAATTGCTGGAGCTGAGTGAGAAGAATGCGCGTTACTACATGAAGGATAAGCTCGAGCAGGCCGATAAGCTGAATCCCGAGCATCGCATCGAACGGCTCATGGAACAGATGCAGAAAGACCTGCGTTTACCGGTGAAGCCTTATCACATCGAATGTTTCGATAACTCGAATTTTCAGGGCGATTATGCAGTAGCAGCGATGAGTGTTTTTAAGAATGGACGTCCAAGTAAATCTGATTACCGGCATTTCAACATCAAAACCGTAGAAGGTCCCAACGATTTCGCGTCGATGGAAGAAGTAATTTACCGGCGTTATCATCGTCTCCTGGAAGAGCAGCAACCCTTGCCACAACTCATCGTGATTGACGGAGGTAAAGGACAGTTATCAGCCGCGCTGACGAGTCTCGAAAAGCTCAACCTGCGTGGTAAAATCAGCATTGTTGGAATCGCGAAGAAACTCGAAGAGATTTTCTATCCGGGTGATCCCTTGCCTTTGTACCTCGACAAGAAAAGCGAAACGCTGCGTATCATCCAGCAGCTGCGCGACGAAGTGCATCGCTTTGGTATCACCCATCACCGTAACAAACGAAGTAAAGGCGTTATCAAAACCGGACTCAACGATATCAAGGGTATTGGCGAATCGACAGCAGAAACTTTATTGCGACATTTCCGCTCTGTAAAACGGATCAAGGAAGCCAGCCTCGACGAACTCGTAGCGGTAGTGGGAACGGCGAAAGGAAAAATTGTGTTTGAACATTTTAAAATAAAAGCCTGAGGTTTAAACCTCAGGCTTTTTATTAAGATTGATCATTATTTGCTCAGCAGCGTCATCATCTCATCAAGAGAACCTGCAACAAGCACACCCGGCAGTTTAACCGGAGCACCGAGCTGCGCCATGAAGCTACCGTTTACTTCTCCAACTTTATAAGTGGTGAAGCCGATGCGGTAAAGTCCTGCCACCAATGCCTTCGTTGGGTTGCCGGCATCGCTGG
>WBZT01002963.1_pt1 | contig 11460 bp, 15 predicted proteins | sample 5204241 | NCBI WGS metagenome assembly WBZT01 (sample SAMN12344358, study PRJNA552823) | activated sludge metagenome | biome: Activated sludge suspended growth; feature: Nitrification reactor; material: Wastewater; isolation source: activated sludge from nitrification reactor of wastewater...
CCGCCTCTCGCAAAAATCCAAGAATCTGGACCTCTGAAAACCGCTGCTTCATCTCCAATCTCCTTTCAGTTAAGGGATTGGACTCTAAATCATTGTGCTACTCAAGACGGGGGGGACGTCGCTGGCTCCAGAAATGGTGGCGGGAAAACTCTTAGACCTTATGGATGGTGTATGGGTACTGGAATCCGAATCTCCTTATGCACAAGGAACAGCTTTCATGCTCAAAGGTTATGGATTGGTTACGTGCAATCATGTACTGCGCCCAGAAACATGTGCATTTAGAGCGGACAAGCCCGACAGGAAATACAGCATTGAGGTTATAAGAAAAGATCGCGATTTAGACCTTGCAATTCTGAAAATCGAATGTGCGGAAATTCCTTTCTTGGAACCTGAAGACGGTGATCTTCCACGGCCTGACGAATGGACAATTCTGGCTGGGTTCCCAAATTACTCTCCTCACACTACGGGAGTAGTAAGACGGGGTAGAGTGACCGGCTATTATCGATCATTCGAGGTTAATCGAATGTTAATTGAAACTCCGATTGTATACGGTAACAGTGGCGGACCAGTCTTAAATCAAAAAAAGAAAGTTGTTGGAATAGCGGCAAAAGGAGCTTCCACTCTTGCGGAAGCCCATAAAACTGAAAAATTTGAAGTTATACCTATCTCGGCATTACGGACGCTTCTTGCTTCACCCTCGTAGAACCTCCAGGAGAGGGGGGTAGATACGATCATGAGATGGCTATGCACCAAAGGATTTCAAAAATGACTTTAATATCAAAGCGTTTGACTGTTATTTCAAGCGAATGATATAGTTCGAGGATGAAAAAGAGCTTAGAAAATACGGCAGAAGCCCTTGCTCAAATAATGATGGAGCATTTAGGAGAGCTAGCACCAGAGGACCGGAAGGCTCGAATCAAGGCAGGAAAAGAATTAAAACTTACTTCTTCTTCGACAGGTCGCGTTGGTAAGAATGACCTTCCCCCAATTCCGTGGACACCCGATTAAGCCACAGCCATCCTCGCTTCAAACTCGGCTGGGGAGTCATAGCCGAGAGTTGAGTGACGGCGCTTCCGGTTATAGAACACCTCGATATATTCGAAGATATCCTGCATTGCTTCTTCACGAGTTACGTAACGCCGATGGTACACGAGCTCGCGCTTGAGTGTCCCGAAGAAGCTTTCGACACAGGCATTATCCCAGCAGTTGCCTTTGCGGCTCATGCTCGGAGTGATGCCATGGGTGGTGAGCAGGTGTTGGTATCGTGTCGCGGCATATTGGCTGCCGCGGTCGGAGTGGTGCAGAAGACCCGCTTGAGGCTGTCGGGTCGTGAGCGCCATGAGTAGGGCGTGTTCAGCCAGGTCCCCCGTCAAGCGCTGCCCCATCGCCCAGCCAATCACCGCGCGCGAGTAGAGGTCGAGGATCACTGCCAGATAGAGCCAGCCCTCTGTGGTCCAGACGTAGGTGATGTCTCCGGCCCACACCCGATTCGGTGACGCGACCGTGAACTGGCGGTCGAGGGTGTTCTCGGCCACGCGGAACCGATGTTGAGAGTGGGTGGTGGCACGCCACTTTTTCACGGTCTTGGCTCGGAGACCCGCCTGGCGCATCAACCGAGCCACGCGCTGTTTGCCGACGGCATGTCCCTGCTTGCTTAAGGCGCTCCAGATGCTGGGACTCCCGTAGGTCTCACGGGACTCGCGGTAGAGCACACGGATGAGTGAGAGTAGCGTCTGGTTCTGCATGGCCCGGCGACTCTCCGGCCGATCCCGCCAGGCATAATATCCGGCGGGGGACACGGCCAACGCCCGACACATCAGGCGGATCGGATAGCGACGGTCATGTTCCTGAATCGCCCGGTATCTCATTGCGATTCCCTCGCGAAGAACGCCGCCGCACGTTGTAAAAAATCCCGCTCCTGGGTCACTCGGGCCAACTCCCGCTTGAGGCGCGCGAGTTCCTCGGCCTCAATGCGTTGGGCCCCGCAGGTGGTGCCCTGAGCGATCGCCTGCCGGTGCTGGGTGCGCCAGCGATACAACACATTTTCTGGAATGCCTAAATCCCGTGCCACCTGAGCCACGGGACGGGCGGAGTCCCGGACTAACCGCACCGCCTCTTGCTTAAAGTCTTCGGTATACCGCCGTCGTGTGCCTGTTGCCATGCGACCCTCCGATTTCATCATTTTCCTCCTTAGCGAGGTGTCTGTAAAATCGAGGGAGGGTCAGAATTCCAGAGGCTCATCGATTGCACAAAGCGCTCGCTCCCCTCTAGCTGCCCGTGGGCGATAAGAAAAGCTTTAAACTGCCTTGCGTTTCCTTCCTTGAGTAGTCCTATAAAATCTTTTTTGAACTGCTTACTAAGAGCACGCTGATCCTCATCCACTGGCCGCTTTCCACGACTCATCTCTTCTCGCATCACTGATCTTACATGCTGAGTCTTATCTTTACCCATTCTGTTTGTCCTCAACGATAATTCCACCAGTCAGTCACCGACCTTATCAAACCATTAGGCCTCACCTCGGTCTCCCCGCAGCATTTTAAGAGTTTCTCGATATTGCTCAAAATAGGCCTTTAGTGTATCCGCATCCCATTGAACCCCTGTGGGCATAGGGTTGGTTCTTATAAACTCATGAAGAAGTTCCTCCTGGCCAGTTTTGCCTGGCGACTCTGTTCCTTTACTCCCCGATTTCTCGCGAGCTAATTCTCTCCCGATGCCTTGCTCTTTCTCGACTGAGCCAGTTCTTAATGGACGAGGCGCATTTTCTATAGAACGCATTTTTGAGAATGCCGGGCTGTGAACTCCTGCAAATTGGCATAGGACTGCGAATGACTTCGCCATCTTTTTCGCCGACGCCTGAGAATATTTAATCGAAAAGTAGTTTTGAAGATCGTCATATGAAGCGTGTTCGAGAGGATGCTTCTCAAAAAGATCATGGTACGCATCTTTTAGAATCTGCTGCAGGTGCGTCTTAAATGCATCTCCCTTCAACTGAATGCCAACAAACTTTTCGGTAGTTTTTGACTCGTTATCTAGAAGACCGAGAAACTTCAAGGCGCTTTGCAGTTCAGAGTGAGCTGTCGGTATCCCGTACTCGCGGAGCAGTTCTACAGAGAGTTGTGACGGCCGATTGACTCGCTGCATTTTGTCGAAGAATGCCTGCCATATGTTCGCCGAAATGTAAGGCGGATTGTTGCCACGAACCGCGTCTTGATTTTCTTTCATATGAATCCTCCCATACCAACATCACCTGAAATCGTACAGTCAAGCCAATCACATGTCAAGACCATTCACTTGTAGCAAGTCATTAAAACTGCAATAATATAACTCTGCCATTATTATCAGCATCTTACGAGTTTAGTAATTTACTGCAATGACAGTTGAAATAATACAATTGAGAAATTAAGCATCCATCCATCGATAGTATTAGCAATGAGTCAATAATTGAGAATGCATCTGTGCAGGCCTGACTGCCAGCGGCCTCTCGTTCGACACAAGGAGAACAGTCTTTCGTTGCTCTAGATTCATATTAAGAAGAGCGAGGATCGTCCGGACGCCTACACTTGAGAGTGCCCTATTTATAATCCCTGCCCAAATAACATTTCCTCACAGTCCTGGAGGCGCCGATTGACCCGATGCATTTTCCGGGAGAATGCCCGACAGGCATTGACTGAAATGTATTGCGGATTGCTGCATGAGCAGTTCTGGAAGGCTCTCACTACTCACTCCCAGCAAACGCAGCTAAAATCCCATATTCATCACGTATTCATCAACTAAAGATCTACTTGAGCATTCACATGAAAAGGCAACTTATAAATATAACTTTTATTAACAATGACTTATAGCACTACACATTGCCACGACAGTATATTGCCACCACAGTAACGATACAACATCAATACATTAATGGATTAAACGGCAATGAATCCAGGGCGTAGCATACTGGGCCCACACCTGAACGTTGGGCGTCTCGCTTGGCATGAGCATGGATGGCAAGGTACACCCCACTCGCGGACGTCGCGCTCACCGAGTTTCTAATTTTGTCCCCTTCGACGCATGGTTGACAGAATATGTATCTCGCAGATACATTGCCGACTATAACGGAGGGCTATAGATGAGTCCGAAACCAAGAAATACTCCGCATCGAGTACTGCTGTCGTTACCCACGGATCTCTACAACACGATCTCCCGCGTATCCGCTGCCATGGAAAAGCCGAGGGCGGAAATCATCCGTGAGCTATTGTCCGAACAGCAGCCGATCCTGGAACACATGGCGACGATGTTGGAACAGGCGAAGGCAGGCAAACTAGACCAGGCCATGAAGGGCTGGCAGAAGATGACCGGGGAGGCATTGAAAGGCCTGGGCGTGTTGATGTCTCCCCCGGATATTAAAAAGGCGAAGGCGAAGCCCAAGGCCTAAGAGCATGCAATTTTCTGGGCAACACAATCATTCAAGATGAAAGGGGGTGAGGAAAATGTCAGAGCAAGTGCTTAAACGACTGTATTCCGTGAGGGAGGCGGCTCGCTACCTGGGCGTCAGTCCTTGGTCGGTTCGCAATCTTCAGAGATTGCGAACTTTGCCCTGTGTGCGGCAAGGCCGTCGAGTGCTGTTCGATATTCAGGACTTGGAACGGTATATCGAGAACAACAAAACGGAGGTCCATGATGGGTATGATTTATCGCCGCAAGAAACGTGATCCGACCACGGGCAAGCTGGAGGAACAAGGCCCCTACTGGATGAAGTATTACATCGAGGGCCGACCGGTTCAGGAAAGTACGAAGGTTTTCGAGAAGGACCAAGCGAAGAAGATCCTCAAGGTCAAAGAGGGAGAAGTCGCGGCTGGACTGTATCGACGGCCGAGTATGGATCGAATCAGATTTGAAGACCTGGCGACATTGGTCCAGCAGGACTACCAGATCAACAGGCGAAAAACGGTTCGACGGATCTCAGAGTATCAGAAACACCTGGAACCGTATTTCCGCAAAGCCCGCGTGTCTTCCATTACTACGGAACGGATCAAAGCCTACATCATCAAACGACAGGAGCAAGGGGCGGCTAACGGAACGATCAACCGGGAAATCGGGTTTCTCAAGCGGATGTTCCGCCTAGGCTACCAACAGACGCCACAGCTTGTGGCTCGCGTGCCCCACATTCCCCAGCTCAAAGAGCACAACATACGCTCCGGCTTCTTCGAGCATGAGGATTTCCTCGCCCTCCGCGGTGCCCTACCCGACTATGCGCAAGTTCCAGCTACGCTGGCCTACTATAGCGGCATGAGGATGGGAGAAGTGTACTCGCTCCAATGGAAGCAGATTAACTGGACAGAGGGGAAACTCTTTCTCAAGGCCCAGGATACCAAAACGAACACCCCACGGGTTCTCTATTTAACCGGAGACCTCTATCGGGTGTTATTGGCCTGGAAGACCCGTTGTGACAAGAAATGGCCCAACTGTCAGTGGATTTGCCATCGAGGCGGCATTCGCCTGCAGAGCTTCAAACGCTCCTGGTGGGAGGCCTGTGAAGCCGTAGGATTGGGACACAGGGTGCCGGACGAGAAGAAGGGACGGCCCGTGTGGGATGGGAAGAGACCGCACGATTTCCGACGTACAGCGGTGCGAAACATGATCCGGGCCGGCGTGCCGGAAAAGATCGCCATGGCTATTTCTGGTCACAAGACTAGAAGCGTCTTTGACCGGTACAACATCGTGAACGAACGGGACCTCGAACAGGCTGCACGATCACTCACGGCCTACTTCGAAAAGCAGACGGTTACACTTGCGGTTACACTGGCAGAATTGAGGGGTGAGAGCAGCGGTGTCGCAAACCGCCAACAGGTTGAAACGTCGGGGATATTTCTGGAGCCGGCGAGTGGAATCGAACCACCGACCTGCGGTTTACGAAACAGGCCAGGACAATTTTTGAAATGCTCGGTGTATCAAATGGTTCCCCCGTTTTAACCGCAAAAACAGGCACTTGAGTGCATTCTACTGATTCGATGGATTCGAGGGGTATAGGTGGGTTTTGAAAATTTTTAGCACAAATTTAGCACACGCGTTTGGGGTGAACCCCTCCACTGAGACAGTTAAAATAGCAGGCTTGGCTCACTAAATTTCCGCCTTATTGCGACTTGCGTTGCCGCCGATTTACATCAGCCAACTCATAGAATAGAATGCGATTCCTCTCGCATTTGGAGGCATCATGGGCAATGTTTACAAGGATGAAATTACCAAACTTCTACGGGCGTACGTAGAAATTGGCACGTTCGCCATACCACCGATGAGCCACAAGCATGGGAGAGAGGAGTGCCTGAAGCTAGAAAATGACGAGGGACAGTGTCGAGCTGATTTCTGTTATTACATTCGGCCATCGGGCAGATTGTTTATCGAGGACGATGATTCTCCGAGGGGATTGAACAATCTTGTTAAGTACTGGCGCTGGTCTCGTCTCAATGAAGACATCCACCCGGTCTATCTTGTGCACATACTCAACACTGACCGAGGTGTCTGGGCCAATCATTGCAAGTTCATCGGGATGCGAATGGAGGAGGAAATGGGGCGGAAGAAATTTCGCTATCTCCCCATGTCTGTCGACAATAAATGGCATGATCATGAAACGTGGCTTCCTCACTTAAAAAATATTCTTGATGAGGTGTCGCAAGCTCGGACGTGCGGCGCTTCTGCAGGAGCCCATTAGTGACTGAGACTGAAGACCCTTCGATTGATATTGTAGGCGTGGGCAAGCTTGCCAATGCGATTCCCGAGAAGGCATGGGAGAGGCTTGTAGACACTGCCTGCCAGACATTTACACAACTACTGTCACCAATCACTGCTACAACAGGTGGTATCGGGCGTCTAATTCAGGCGCGCTTTGATAGATTGGCTGATGCTCAAAAAGTACTCGCAGTCGAAGTTTTATCCCGTGCAAGCGAGAAGGCAAGGAAGCGCCAAAGGAAGGGCGTCTCTCCCAAGGCTCCAATTGTGGTGGCAGTCCTGGAGGCTTCGTCCATTGAGAGCGATGAAACCCTGAGAGGCTTATGGGCAAATCTTTTAGCCCAGGAAATTACCTCCGGAACTGTTCATCCTGAATTTACACGAACCCTGTCACGACTTAGCTCCACCGATGCCCAGGTTCTCGCCAAGATCGCCACGCGTACTAAGCCTACGGTTAAGGATGTGAGGGGAAACATCTTTAAAAAGTCCTTGGTCCACATTGGCATTCTCGGCCTGATAGAAAACACTGACTTCTCTCACGAACTGTTAGCAAGCCTCAACGTGATTCACCGTGTGGAAGGCCTCTGGGATCTTACAGCAACAGGCCGCGCTTTCATTGAATCTGTGAGTGACCCCTCTCTCAGCCAGGAGTTAGCCGGTTAGGCGTTCAACGCCGACAGGGTTTTCTAACATGGATTACCGAAGACAATGTGAGTCCGCTTGAATCAATATTTCAGTCGCCTCGGCAAGGAGCACCTCGACTGCCTGTTCCAAAAAATTGTACGTATCATTCCACAGGAACGCATTGATCCAGAATACAGGGAGAACCAGTATCCAATTAAAGGTCTTTGTATTAACGAGATATGATTGCCTCGCTAACTCTCGATCTTTGTCACAAAGCCCCAGGACAAACTCATACGTTCCTTCTTCCGTTGCCCATGTTGGAATTGCCCCCAATGTGAGACCGGTTACCCACTCAAGCCCTGCCCCTCTAGGCTGACTCTCCCATACTTGAACATCCAGTACGTTCCTCGCACCGTCCTCACTTGCTAAGTGAAAGCCGGCGCGCTCAATGGCGTTTTCGATGCTCTTCCGGAACTTCACGTCACCCTTCTTATATACAAATTCTGCTAGATGTGGGGCACGGTAGGTCAGACGGTACGCCAATACATTTACATTGTCAGCGCCCTGATGGTCAGCCGTCCGCAATGAAATCTCTGGCGAAGTGGTATGCCAAACTATAGTGCATCCTCCACTGCAGAAAAGGACGAGTAACAAGAGGGCTACCGTCCAGGGCGATCGAATCACTACACCTCCTCTCCTGTTGTACAGTCTTTTCTGAGCCTTGAGAGTCGATACTAAGTAGTTTTAATAATGGCCTGATTTTGCGAAGGTTTCCCCGCTTTTCATTTCAAATCGAGCATTTAAGTGCATTCCATGGATTCTATTAATCTGAACCAGTGTGGTGTGTTTCTAAACTTTTCAGCACAAATTTAGCACATGAGTTCTGACCGTTTGCTGTGAACCGAATCGACATTGTTTGGTCTGATCTCATCAAAGTTTGAGGCGACGCTCACCGCTATCTCTTCTCAACCTTGAAGGGCATTCACGCGAGATCTTCTCGAATCTAAATTCCATTCATTCTCTCGGCTTGCGGGTACTCTATAGAGTACCCATTTGCCATGCTCACCTTAGAGCCTGGAACTCTACTCATGCCGTTTCCCGTCGGCTAAACACCCTGTCCCCTTCTGCAATATCCCTGCAAGCCCATTATGTTTTTGGGTACTGCAACCGGAAAGGCACCTCATTCAGGCTATCACCAGGTGGGAAAACGCCGTCATCTGTTACCAGTTTCCAGTACAGTGTGAACTCTTTAACTGGATGCCGGAGGGACAAATTTCCCAGCCTTAACCTCCGCGTAGGAAAAACTGGACCAAGCTTCTTACCACTAAACATCAAATATTTGGTCCCTTGAAGATCGATGTGTTTTAACTCTGAATCTAAGAGCAGAGACATATCCCCCAGGCCTTTTCTTTCTCCTGGCTCTAGAATGTCGAGGGGAATGAGTATCGTATAAAAGAACCGCTCCGCTGTTTTTTCGCCTGAGTTTAGGACCGAATACTCTATATCGAAATATTGAATCGGATTTCCCGGAGTCGGCTCCCCCGACTTGGGAATGACGTTAACATTTAACGCAAGCTTTGACACCTTAGTGACTAACAGATTTTGAATTGTTTCTGCCCGTTGAGCTATATCGTATTGCTTCCAAGCAATGTACAATCCGGCCATAGCCAATATGAAAGTCAGAATGGTACCCCACGGAAACCTGCCCTCTCTTAAATCGTTCTGCTCCGCCGTAATTGCGCTGGCCAGGCTATTTAGCTTGTCACGGATGGCTTGTTGCCTCTGAAGCAATATGTCGTTGCCCTTGATTTCCGCTCCTTGGTCTTCAAGTAGGCTCAGGAACGTCATAACCCGCCGCTCAAGCTCTGCACTCTTATAAAGTAGTTCTTCGTATGCATGAGCTTGTGAGAGCTGTATTCGTTCTAGCCCAAAAAATTGGCGCCAACTCATCTGATAGTTGCCTATCAGATGTAATTCCCCGTTAATTTTCTCTTCCAGGGCTAATAGCTCATTCACAAGACGAAGCTTCTCCTCACGTAGGCGCGTAGCATTGTTCTGTCCCTGTGTATCTGTCAGGGTCAGAGGCTTTTCTTTCGTCATAGCCTTACTAGGGAAACCGCTTATTCCAAGCAATGTTAAGACCATGACACTTAAAGCTTTCCTAAACATGGCGCTTCATCTCCCTTGCCATAGATACCCGTAGATATCCGCGTACGCGCCTAGATCGAAGCACATGACCATTCCCCACTGCAGAAAGTGCTGCAAGCTACCACACAAGGGTATTTGCCGCAATTTGGCAAGGACTTGACCGCCGTCAATTTTGGCATTAATATACCATATTATATATTACATAGCAGAAAGGACGAATCGTGAGAACTGACGATCCAAAAACCGAAACCCTTCAATTCAAGGTAACGGAGCAGGAGCGCAAGCTCATTGAGAAATGCGCTCAAGAGGAAGGGACGACCGTCTCCAAGTATGTGCGCGGCGCAGTCTTGATGAGCATGGTTATGGATGGCAAGGCAGAGGCGATCAAGATCGTGGCGCGAGAGGTCGGAGAAAAGGCCTTTGGTGTCGTCCGGCAGAAGCTCGTCAGATCGACACAGGAAGGACGCTGAACAGAGTGCTATCCGTCACACCATTAGGAGGCAAAGCCGGTCCGCGCCGCATGCCGATAGGCTGCGGGGCGGAGCGGAATGGCCCCCGTCTTGGTAACACGGGGGCGCTATCTACAGTGCTCATCACAGGAGTTCGATAGGTTCCATGGATTCTGGCTTCACCCTCACGATTGATTGGCTCGCGTTTACGGTCCTGGCAAGCAATCCTCAAGAGACCATGCGGGTATTGGGTGGGGACTGGAGTAGGGCGAAAGGCGGATTCCGAGGCTATCCCTTGTCCTGGATGAGAACAGACGGACTGCGCGGGGTCGGCAAACTCGGCACCAATGCGCCTCGTCGTCCGAATGAAATCCATGTCGATCTGTCGGGCGGCCTCGCGTCCGCCCTGACACTGGATCAAATCCGCACCCTGCTCCAGTGGGTGCATAAACAACAGGGACACGTCACGAGGATCGACTGCGCCCTGGATGACCGAGCCGGATCGGTCCCGGTCAGCACGATTCGAGAGGCCGTCGCTGCCGGCCAGTGTGTGACTCGGGCGGCTCAGGTCCGGCATATCGTGTCCAACCTCACCCATGGCACGGGAGCCACGACTGGCGAGACGATGTACTTCGGCAGTCCACAGAGTCAGACACTCTTGCGCATTTATGACAAACGGCTGGAACTCCAAAGTAAAGGACAAGAGAACTGGCAGGAGTATGGGACGCGATGGGAATTAGAGCTCAAGAAGGATCGGGCCGAACAGTGTGCCCGGGCATTGGCCACGTTAGACGAAGCCGACTGGAAGGAGTTGGTCATCGGCTTACTGCGATCGTATGTGGATTTCCGGCAAATTTCGAAGGATGCCGAGGATGAAGAACGGTACCGGGCTCCCGTCTTGGAGTGGTACGCCCTCTTGACGGAGGGATTTCAGAAAGGGCGATTGGCCCAGGAGCAGCAGGTGCAGACCCTGCAGAATGTAAAACGATGGGTGAGTGACACCCTGACGCCGATGTTGGCGGTCATTTGCGCCACCCCTGGAGGGGAAGAATGGCTACTGAACGAGATTGTCAGGGGCATTGCTCGGTGGAAAGACCGACACCGCAATTTGCTCAAGCAACCACCGAATCGGTTTCACCGGTCTGCCGGCGGTCACGCGGGCAGCCCATGTTAGGGGGACTGGGGGTGTCGGGAGACTCCCCCGGTGTATCTGCATATGCTTACCGTCAAAGAGCTTTCGGCTTGGCTCAACATCAAGCCGTCCACACTCTACCTCTGGGTTTCTGAGAATAAAATCCCTTGCCGTCGCATTCATGGCCTCGTCCGCTTTGAACCTGAGGCCATCGAAGCATGGCTAAATAGCTTTACCCCCGCCTCCCCCAAAACACCTCCTGGGTCTCGCCGGCAAAACACTGAGGACGTAGACCACCTGATTGCGGCCGCCAAACATGCCGCCTATACTTCCCGCCACGGGGAAACCATCACACCGAGCCCACGCACGAAGGAGGAGCAGCATGGGGCTCGTTAAACG
>WBZT01002964.1_pt1 | contig 11459 bp, 3 predicted proteins | sample 5204241 | NCBI WGS metagenome assembly WBZT01 (sample SAMN12344358, study PRJNA552823) | activated sludge metagenome | biome: Activated sludge suspended growth; feature: Nitrification reactor; material: Wastewater; isolation source: activated sludge from nitrification reactor of wastewater treatment...
ACGGCAAGCCCAGATTTTGCGCCGCGTGTTTGACGAATCGCTCATCGGCGCCGCTGGCCCGGCCGCGAAGTTGATGGTTGAAGTGGGCGACCCGAAGCTGCCAGCACTGCGAATCCGCGAGCCCGGCGAGCAAATGCAGCAGCGCCATGGAATCCAAACCGCCGGAGACCGCCACCAGAATCCGCTCGCCGCGTCGAAACAACTTTTGCTCGCGGACCGTGCGTTCGATTTGGGCGGGCAGGTCGTTCAAGGGCGCTCCTTCGCTTCGCTCCCGCCACCCTGCAACTGGCCGTTCACCAGCGGGAATGAGCCATGCGTTCAGTCCCGGAAATTCTGGAATTGCAGGGCGAGGGGAAAATCCTTGGCCCGCACCGCGGCCATCACGCTTTGCAATTCATCCCGGCTCTTGCCCGTGACGCGAACCTGACTGTCCTGGATTTGGGTCGTGACCTTGAACTTTCCGTCCCGGATGAAGGAGGTGATTTGCTTGGCCACGGTGGTTTCGATCCCTTGGGTGATCTTGATCGTCTGACGCGCGTGGCCCAGCGGCGAAACGTCCGGCTCCCCCTGCTCGACACTTTTCATGCTGATGCTGCGCTTGGCGAGTTTGCTGATAACGATTTCGACCAACGCCTTGATTTTGAACTGATCCTCGGCGGAAAGTTTGATCTCACTCTTGTCGAGCGTAATTTCGGCCTTGCTGCCCTTGAAATCAAAACGGTTGGCCAGTTCCTTTTTGGCGGTGTTCACGGCGTTCTCGATTTCCATCGAGTTGACCTGACTGACGATGTCGAATGACGGCATAGGCGAATTCTAATCAGCCATGCCCGATTGGGAAGAATTTTGCGCCGTCGCGGAATTTGACATTCGCGCCAATCCAGCCAAATTCCATCCCATGAAATCATTCGCCCCCATCGCTGCCGCCTTGTTGTTTCAAGTCACCATGATTCAAGCCGCCTCCCTTCACGACCTCACCGCCAAGGACATTGACGGCAAGGATACGTCACTTAGCGCCTACAAAGGCAAGGTCGTGCTGGTGGTCAACGTAGCCTCCAAGTGCGGCTATACGAAACAATACGCCGCCCTCGAAGCGATCTATCAGAAATACAAGGGCAAGGGTTTCGCGGTGCTGGGTTTTCCCTGCAACCAGTTCGGCGAGCAAGAGCCGGGCTCGAACGCCGAGATCAAACAATTTTGCACCAGCAAATTCAACGTCACTTTCCCAATGTTCGACAAGATTGACGTGAACGGCGCCAAGCGGCATCCGGTTTACGAAAACCTCGCCGGCAAGGACTCGCCGTTTCCCGGCGACATCAAGTGGAACTTCACCAAGTTTCTCGTCGGCAAGGACGGAAAAATCCTGAAACGCTTCGGCTCGAACGTGACGCCAGACTCACCCGAAATCACCGAAGCCCTCGAAGCCGCGCTCGCCGCAAAATAGCCGGCACGCCGGGCGGCGACCGAAAATCCCCCCTTGTCAGGAGGGCCGTGCTGCGGAAGATTGTGCGCGGTTCGCCTGCGGGGTGAGATCATGACGTTGCCGTATTTTCGTTTTCTAAGGCTGGGGATTCTTTTGCTGACACTGGCTTGCGGTTCGGCTGCACGCGCGACCGTACTGATCAGTGAAATCATGTACCACCCCGCCTCGGAGAACATCGCCGAGGAATTCATCGAACTCTACAACCCCGGTCCCACGAACGAGACCCTGACGGGCTGGAGTTTTGCCAGAGGCATTCAGTTCACCTTTCCCGCCGTCGCGCTTGGGCCCGGCAATTATCTGGTGGTGGCCGCCGACTTGGCGACGTTCTCTGCGATATACCCCGGTGTGACCAATGTCATTGGTAAGTGGACCGGCCGCCTGAGCAACAGCCACGAGACCATAGAACTCCAGGACGCCCTCGGCGGCAAACGAAACAGCGTCGCCTACGCCGATGAGGGCGATTGGGCCACCCGTCAACGCGGGCTGCCCGATCACAATCACCGCGGCTGGCTTTGGTTCGCACCGCACGACGGCGGCGGGCGTTCGCTGGAGTTGATCAATCCGCAAATGCCCAATAGCCACGGCCAGAACTGGGCCGCCAGTCTGGTCACGAACGGAACTCCTGGCGCGGTCAACTCACAGTTCCAAACGAACCTCCCGCCGATCATCCTGGAAGTCCGGCATCTGCCGCTCATTCCTCGTTCGGTGGATCCCGTGCTCATTACCGCGCGTGTGCTCGACGAACGCGGCAGCAACGTAACCGCCTCGCTTTCCTGGCGGCTTGATGGCAGCGGCCCTTCCTTCAGCACCGTGCCGATGCTCGACGACGGTCTGCACAACGACGGTGTCGCCAAGGACGGCGTGTTTGGCGCGAGCCTGCCGGCGCAAGCCAACAACGCAATCGTCGAGTTTTACGTCACCGCCACCGATCAGGATGGCCTGACCCGCACCTGGCCCGCACCGGCGATTGACACCGATGGCGCGCCGCTTGGCCAGGCGGCCAACGCGCTCTTCCAAGTGGACGACTCCGTTTACGCCGGCACGTTTCCGCTGTTCAAAGTAATAATGAAGGACGCCAACCGAACCGAGTTGGCGGTGATTGGCGCACCCAATAGCACGGATCAAAACTCCGACGCCCAAATGAACTCGTCGTTCATCAGCCTGGATGGCAACGGCACGAATTTCCGCTACGTCACGGGCGTACGCAATCGCGGGCACGGCAGCCGGGACATGCAACCCAACAATTATCGGGTGAACTTCCCCACCGCGGATCCGTGGAAAAGCGTCACCGCGCTGAACATCAACGGCCAGTACACCCACTCGCAATTGCTCGGCGCGGTGCTGGCGCTGAAGTCCGGCCTGGGCGGCGCGGATTCGCTGCCGGTGCAGGTGCGCGTGAACAATCTCAACCTCGCCAACAACGGCCCGCAAACCTACGGCGGCGTTTACGTCGCCAATGAGGTCGTGAACAGCGACTGGGCGGAGCATTGGTTTCCCAACGATTCCTCGGGCAACCTCTATCGCGCGCTGCGCGATATTGCGCCCGACGACTTCGCCTATCGCGGCACGAATTTCACCGCTTACACCAACACCTGGTTCAAGCAGTCAAACAACAGCGAGAACGACTGGCGTGACCTGATCGGCTTGTTGCGCGTCGTCGGCACGAACGACCAGTTCGCCACGCCGGCGGTGCGCGCGGTCGCGAACGTCGAGCAGTGGGTGAACTACCTCGCCGTGATGGCGCTGTTCAACAACCGCGAAACTTCGATCGGCACCGGCTACAACGACGACTATTTCTTCTACGCCGGGATCAACGATCCACGCTTTCATCTGATGTATTACGATCTGGATTCGCTCATGGGTGAGGGCGACTCCGTCGGCACCACCAACGCTTCCATTTTCTCGGCGACCAATCTGCCGGCCTTCAATCGCCTGCTGCGCTGGCCGGAGTTCGAACCGATCTACTTCCGCACGCTGCAACATCTCCTCGCCACCACGTTCGCCAAAGCCGAGTTCGATTCCACCATTGACCAGACGCTCGGTGGTTTCGTGCCGGCGAACATCATCGCGAAGATGAAGACCTGGATGGATGGCCGGCGCGCCTACGTGCAATCCGTCATCGCACCCTACGTCGCCACCAACGGCCTCCCGCCCGTGGCGCGAATCTCGGGCGAACCGCGCTCGCCCACGCCGTTGACCACTGCGACGTTGATCGTGGCCGGCCCCGGCGTCACGCAATACCGCTTCAGCCTGAACGGTGGTCCGTTCGGCGATACGAACTCGGTGGCCACGCCCATCGTCCTGAGCAACCTGCCCAACGGCAGTTCGAACTTCGTGCATGTCCTCGCCGCCGGCACAAGCGGTGCATGGCCATCCGTCGCCAACGCAACGCTCTCGCGGTCGTGGATCGTGAACACCAGTTGGCCCGCGGTGCGGATCAACGAGGTCCTCGCCCGCAACGTCGCCGCGTTAAACCACAACGGCACGTTCCCCGACGCCATCGAGTTGTTCAACGAAGGCAGCGCCGCGGTGGATTTGTCCGGGCTGCGGCTTACCGACAGCACGGCTTCGCCGAATAAATTTTCCTTCCCTAACGGCACCACGCTCGCCACCAACCGCTACCTCGTCGTTTATGCCAACAACCCGGACGGCACGCCCGGCCTGCACACCGGCTTTTCACTCAACCAGGATGGCGAGGGCGTTTTCCTTTTTGACAAGGTTGCCAGCGGCGGCGCGCTGCTCGACTCGGTGTCATTCGGCCTGCAACTGCCGGACCTTTCCATTGGCCGCATCCACAGCGGCGGCGAATTCCTGCTCACGCAACCGACCCTCGGCACGAACAACGTGCCGCAAAATCTCGGCGACCCGCGCGACTTGAAGATCAACGAATGGCTCGCCAGCGGGAGCGTGGTTTCGCCGACTGATTTCGTCGAACTCTTCAACCGCAACGCGCTGCCCGTCAGCCTGGGCGGTCTGAGTTTCACCGACAACGCGATCAGCGAGCCGTTCCAAAGCCTCATCGCGCCGCTGAGTTTCATCGCGGGCGGTGGCTTCCGCCTGTTCAAGGCCGATGGCGATCCGCAACAAGGCAACGATCATCTGGCATTCAAGCTGGCCGCCGAACAAGGCTTGATCGCGCTTCTGCAACCGGACGCGGAAATTCTCGACCTCGTGCTCTACGGCCCGCAGCGCACGGACGTCTCGCAGGGCCGCTCGCCCGATGGCAGCACCCGCATTCAGGCTTTTGAAACCCCGACGCCGGGCGACCGGAATTCGCCCGGCCCGGTCTGCACTACCGTCGTCAGCAACCTCGCGCTGATGAGCCTGAATCAAGTGTGGCGCTACAACCAGACAAACAACCTGGATGCCGCCGGCTGGCCGGCCACGAACTTCAACGACTCCGCGTGGCCCGCCGGGCCAGGACTGCTGGCGTTTGAGAACAACAACGCGATCAATGCGCTCATCCACACCACGCTGACGGACCCGCGAATTCCTCCGCCGGGATTGACGCCCGGCCACGCCTACTATTTTCGCACGAGCTTCGCGCTCACCAATAACCTGGCCGGCTTCACCGTCACGGCTTCGGCTTACATCGACGACGGCGCGGTGGTTTACGTCAACGGCAACGAAGTCTTCCCCCGCATCCGCCTGGCCGGCGGCGCGACCACCAACGCCACGCTCGCCACCGGAACGCCCTCCGGCGGCGACGCCACCACGCCGGACACGTTCGTCATTCCAGCGACGATGTTCGTTCCCGGCACGAACGTGATCGCCGTCGAAGTCCACCAAAGCGCCACCAACAGTTCCGACATCGTGTGGGGCATGGCGCTCACGGCGTCCACCCAACTCCAAAACTGCGAACCGGCCACCGTCGTGCTGAACGAAATCTTCGCGCGCAACCAATCGTTCACCAATGCGGCGGGCCGCGCCCCGGACTGGATCGAACTATTCAACGCCACGACCAACACAGTTGACTTGAGCGACTTCAGCCTGACCGACACCGCCGGCGCATTGCGCAAATGGGTCTTCCCGTCCGGCAGCAGCATTGGCCCGCTCGCTCATCTGGTGATCGAATGCGACGACGGCGTGCCGGCCTCGACCACGAACACCGGCTTCGCCCTCGGCGCCAGCGGCGGCGCGGTCTTCCTCGTCAAACGTCCGGCTGACGGCGGCACGGTGCTCGATTCCCTCAACTTCGGATTCCAAGCCGCGGATTATTCGCTCGGCCGCATCGAGGACGGCAACGGCGACTGGGCGTTGACCTTGCCGACGCGCGGCGCGGCCAACGTCGCCGCCAGCCTCGGCAATGCCTCTTCGCTCAAGCTCAACGAGTGGCTGGCCAGTTCTCCTGGTGAGGACGACTGGCTGGAGCTTTTCAATCCCGAGCCACAGCCCGTGGCGTTGGCCGGGCTGGCGCTGACGGATGATGCTTCGGTTCACGATCAGTCTCCGCTTCCACCGCTGAGTTTCATCGGCCCGCAGCGCCACCAGAAGTTGATCGCCGACGGCAATCGCGGCGCGGGCGCGGATCACGTCGGCTTCAATCTCGCGGCGGCGGGCGATTTCCTCGGGCTTTACTGGCCCGTCGGGACGCAGATTGACGCGCTCTCATTCGGACCGCAGACGAGCGGCGTGGCCGAGGGGCGCTTTCCGGACGGCGCGGAAAATATCGCGAGCTTTCCCCAAACCGCCTCGCCGGGCGCACCGAATTATCTGCTGCTGACCAATCTCGTCATCAACGAAGCTCTCACTCACACCGACCCGCCACTCGAAGACGCCGTGGAAATTTTCAACACGGGCGCATCTCCAGTGAATCTCGGCGACTGGTTCTTGAGCAACAACGGCGAGGAATTGCGGAAGTATCGTGTGCCCGCGAACACCGTTGTTCCCGCCGGCGGGTTTGCCGTCTTCTACGAATACCAGTTCAACTCCAACGGCTCGCCGGCAGTGCTGGCGCCGTTCACGCTCAACTCCGCACACGGCGACGAGATCCACCTTGCGCAAACGGACGGCGTCGGCCAACTCACCGGCTATCGCGCGCGCGCGAAATTCGGCGCCGCGGCAAACGGCGTTTCGTTCGGCCGCTTCCTGACCAGCGTCGGCGAGGAGTTCGTGCCAATGAGCGGCCGATCTTTCGGCGAGGAGGACCCACCGAACGTCGCCACGTTCCGTCTGGGCCCCGGTGCAACCAACCCCTACCCGCTCGTCGGCCCGGTCGTGTTCAGCGAAATTCAGTTCCGCCCGACCAACAGCTACCTGGGCGACACGCACGCCGGCGAGTTTCTGGAATTGCTCAACCTGAACTCGAACGCGGTGGCCCTGTTCGATCCTGCCGCGCTGACGAATACCTGGCGGATCGCGGGCGGCGTCAACTTCGACATCCCCGCGAACCTCACGCTGGGAGCCGGTAAGACGCTGTTGCTCGTCAGCTTCGATCCATCCGCGAATCCCGACGAGTTGGAGTGGTTTCGCTCGGCTTACGGGATTTCAGCGGGCGTCACTGTGCTCGGCCCGTGGACCGGCGCGCTCGCGGGCGAAGGCGAGGGCGTGAAACTGCTCCGTCCCGACCCGCCGCAGTTGCCGCCGCATCCCGACGCCGGCTTCGTCCCCTACGTGCTGTTGGAACAGGTACGCTATCTACCGACATCGCCGTGGGCCACGAACGGCCTAGACGCCGGCTCGTCACTACAGCGAATCGTCCCGTCCCGCTTCGGGAATGAACCGCTGAACTGGCTCACCGCGCGTCCCTCGCCCGGCTTCGGCAGCCTGACGGACAGCGACGCTGATGGCTTGCCAGATTACTGGGAGTTGGATCACGGCTTGAATCCCACCAACGCCACCGCCGCCAACGGGCCGGATGGCGACGGGGATGGCGACGGCCAGAGTAACCGGGCCGAATTTCTCGCCGGCACGAATCCGACCGACGCCGGCGATTTCCTGCACATCGAAACCGTGACGCTGACAGCCACCAATCTGAGCCTGCATTTTCGCACTGCCGGGTCGCACACCTACAGCGTGCTTTACAGCGACGCTTCGCCCACCGGCCCGTGGCTCAAACTTGCCGACGCCCCCGCTTCCGCGAATGCCAGCGCGGTTTCCGTTGCCGATGCCAACCCCCGCGCGCCCGCCCGCTTTTACCGTCTGGTTTCCCCGTCACGGTGAGCTGCTTTGCAGGCTTGACCCCGCCGCGGTTTGTTGACTGAATTCGCGCGCCCAACATCCGCCACCAAATCAATGAAACGCACTCGTGCCCTACTCTCGATCGGACTTCTCACCACCGCACTCACGCAAGCCCTGCTCGCCGCCGACGGCACCCTGCCGCTGGGCAAGGACGGCAAGCCGCTGAATCTCGATTTCGAAACCGGCACGCTCCAGGACTGGTCCGTCGAGGGCGACGCGTGCGACGGCCAACCCATCCGCGGCGACAAGGTGGCCACGCGCCGCACCGACATGAAGAGCGCTCACGCGGGCGAGTACTGGTATGGCACGTTCGAGGTCGGCGGCGACAAGCCGCAAGGAAAACTCAAGTCCGTGCCGTTTCGCGTGACGCAGCCGTTCGCGGCGTTTCTCGTGGGCGGCGGCTCCCAAGAGGGCACGCGCGTGGAACTCGTCCGACAGGACACGAAGGAGGTGTTCTTTCAGATTTCCGGCGAGGACACCGAAAACCTGCGGCCCGTGGTCGTGGACCTGTCGAAGCTCGTTGGCAAAAACATGTTCATCCGCGTCATTGACAACGTCAGCGGCGGCTGGGGACACATCAACTTCGACGACTTCAAGTTTTACGCCGCCCGCCCGCAGTTTGCGAACGAACGCGGCGTGAATCCCGTCGCGGCCAAAGCCTCCACAATGCCGCCGCTGGACGTGGTGAAATTCGCGGGACTCACCGGCGAGGAGGCGGCCAAGGCAATGACGTTGCCGCCCGGATTCAAGGCCACGCTGTTTGCCGGCGAACCAGACGTCCAACAACCGATCGCCTTCGCGCTCGACGACCGCGGGCGGATTTGGGTGGCCGAGGGCTACACGTATCCCATCCGCGTGGGCAAACCGCCGGAGGAAACCTCCAAAACCTCCGAGCCGAACGAGGCGCAACTCAAGGACATCTTTGGCGGCAAGGATCGCATCCTAGTTTTGGAAGACACGGATGGAGATGGCAAATTCAACAAGCGGACCGTATTTCTGGAAAACCTGAACCTCGTCAGCGGTTTGGAGGTCGGTTTTGGCGGAGTGTGGATTGGCGCCGCGCCGTATCTAATGTTCGTGCCCATGGCCGATGGCGACGAACCGAAACCCGCGGGCAAACCGCAAATCCTGCTGGACGGCTGGGATTACAAACGTGACACGCACGAAACCCTCAACACGTTTATCTGGGGGCCGGACGGCTGGCTGTATGGCTGCCACGGTGTATTCTGTCCGTCGCTCGTCGGCAAACCCGGCGCGCCCGAATCCCAGCGCCAATGGATGGATGCCGGCGTCTGGCGCTATCAGCCCACAAAGCAACGCTTCGAGGTCTTTGCCGAGGGCACGAGCAATCCGTGGGGCGTGGATTTCGACGAACGCGGCCAGTGCTGGACCGAAGCATGCGTGATCCCGCACCTGTTCCACATGATTCAAGGTGGACGTTATCACCGGCAGGGCGGCGAACACTTCAGCACCAGCCTGGATGAGATCGCCCGCAACGAAGCGTCCCGCGAGAAGAACAGTCGCAAGCCAATCTTCCCGTTCGTGTATGAAGACATCAAAACCGTCGCCGACCATCTCCATTACGCGGGTGACAAAGGGCCGCACGCGGGCAACGCGCGCAGCGGTGCCGTCGGCGGCGGTCATGCGCACGCGGGCCTGATGGTCTATCAGGGCGAGAATTGGCCCGAGGAATTTCGCGGGAAACTTTTCATGAACAATATCCACGGCGCACGCATCAACATGGACCTTCCCGAGCGCGCCGGCAGCGGCTTCATCGGCCACCACGGCCAGGATATGATCAACTTCAACGACAAGTGGTCGCAGGTATTGAATCTCCGCTCCGGTCCGGATGGCTCGGTGTTCTTGATAGATTGGTACGACAAGAACGAATGCCATCACAACGATCCGAATGGCCATGACCGCGCCAATGGCCGCATCTTCCGCATCAGCTATGGCGACGCCAAGGCGTTGCCGGTGGATTTCAGCAAACGCAGCACCGAAGACCTGATTCGCATGGCGATCAATCGCAACGATTGGTCGGGCCGGCATTCACGGCGCATTTTGCAGGAGCGGGTGCAGAGCGATTCAAATATTCTTAAAATGGTGGCAGAGAAGTTTCCCGAGCAGCCCAAGGATGGAGACGTTGAACTTCGGCAAATGCGCTGGCTATGGACGATGCACAACATCGGCTTTATTCCCGCTGATAAGTCACAGACCACCGCCAATCCGCACGAAATGGTGCGAGCCTTCGCCGTGCAGTTCATGACTGAAGGGCGGATTGTTTCACCCGACGAATTGGATGAATTGGTCCGCCTTGCGCAAGAGGACAAGTCGGCGGTGGTGCGTCTTTATTTGGCAGCAGCCGCTCAGCGTCTGCAAGCAGATTACCGTTGGAAGCTTGTGGAAGCGCTTGCTCAACGTGGGGAGGACGCCAACGACCACAACATTCCACTGATGGTCTGGTACGCTGCAGAACCGCTGGCGGCAACTTCGCCGGAACGCGCTTTGAAACTCGCGGAGAATTCAAAACTGCCGAAGCTGCTCAACTTCACCGCGCGTCGCGTGGGCGCTTTGAATACCGCGGATGCTTTTGCCGCGATCACGAAGAGTCTGAGCCGTCTGAGTGATGACGCACAGCGATTGGATGTCCTCAACGGGCTTGGCACTGCTCTGCAAGGCCAGCGCAAAGCCGCCATGCCCGCCGGTTGGGAAGAAGTGGAAGCCAAACTCAGCACCAGCGCCAATCCCACCATCCGCGCGGTGGTGCAATCGCTCTCGCTCACGTTCGGCAGCACGCGGGCACTGGATTCGCTGCGCGCCACGTTGATGGACAAATCCGCCGATGCCGCCGCGCGTAAAACCGCCTTAGATTCGTTGATGGCGGCGAAGGATGCCGGCCTCCCACCGTTGTTGCTCCAGCTTCTTGCCGATGCCGACCTGCGCGGCTCAGCCTTGCGCGGACTGGCGCTCTATGACGACGGCAAGACGCCCGAGGCCATCCTGGGCATCTACGCCTCGCTCAACGACGCGCAGAAACGTGACGCACGCAATACGTTAGCCTCACGTCCTGCGTTCGCCGTTCCCCTGCTCCAGGCCGTGGAGGCGGGGAAAATCGCCAAGAGCGATCTGACCGCCGATCTCGTCCAGCAATTGCGCAATCTGCACAACGCCGACGTGGACGCTTTGCTGGCCAAAGTCTGGGGCGTCGCCCGCGAAAGCACGGGCGACAAGCTGGCGGACATTGCCCGGTACAAAAAAATCTATCAAGCCGGCGGCTCGCAACCAGGGGACGCCATGCGCGGGCGCGCCATCTTCGTCAAGGTCTGCGCCCAATGCCACACGCTTTTCGGTGCCGGCGGACACGTCGGCCCGGACCTCACCGGCTCGAACCGCGGCGATTTGGATTACATCCTGCAGAACATCATTGATCCGAACGCCGTCATTCCGAACGACTATCGCGCCTGGAACATTGACACCAAGGATGGCCGGAGCGTCACCGGCGTGATGAAGGAGCAGAACGACCGCGCGGTTACTCTCGCCACAGCGAACGAAACGGTTACCATTCCCCGCAACGAGATCGAGACCCTCCAGCAAAGCCAGCTTTCCATGATGCCCGAAGGGCTAATGTTGCCGCTGCTCGAGCAGGAGGTGCGCGATTTGATTTATTACCTACGCCAGCCCGGTCAGGCGCCGTTGCTCGCGTCGCCAGATACGGCGAATCTCTTCTTCAACGGCAAGGACCTCGCGAATTGGGACGGCGACACCGAGGTCTGGAGCGTGGAGAACGGCGAAATCGTCG
>WBZT01002965.1_pt1 | contig 11458 bp, 10 predicted proteins | sample 5204241 | NCBI WGS metagenome assembly WBZT01 (sample SAMN12344358, study PRJNA552823) | activated sludge metagenome | biome: Activated sludge suspended growth; feature: Nitrification reactor; material: Wastewater; isolation source: activated sludge from nitrification reactor of wastewater...
ACGGGGCTGATTGCGCTTTTCCACGCGCGACCAGAGCGCGATGCTCACCAAGATGCCCGCGAGCATCAGCCAGCCGTAGGCGGTGGATCCTTGGACCAGGCTCATTCCGGGTTGATCACGATTGCACAGCCGAAGAACACCGAGATCAGGGCGTTCAGCAGCATGAACACGATTCCAGCGATCATCGCCATGAGAGTCTTGCGGCGAAACAAAAGTGCTGATGCGCCCAGACAACAACCAAAGCCGATAACACTCGCAAGCATAAGGACCAAACCCCGTGCGGTTTCTAGCCAGTGGTCGGCGACTCCATAATACAAACCCATTGCTACTGCTGAAGGTGTGAATGCCAGAAGGAGCGCTAGGGCGGGATTTTGTTTCCGCCCGCTGTCTTTCGGCTGATCATTCATGTTTGATTGCCTTTTCCTAAAGATACAGAAGCCGCAAACCCCGAGTAGAACCGGCAAAACGAATCCAGTTTCCCATCCGGACGGATGACGTGGGTGCAGCAGCGGTCAATGCGGTCTTCGTCCCATGTCCACGCGTCCATGAACGGTTTGATGAACAGCCGGAACGTGTGCGATTCGTCCAGTTCGAATTTCTTCAGCAACTCGCCGAGCGGCTCGGATTCGCAGCCGCACTTCATCAAGTCCTCCAGCTTGTAGCGCACCTTTGTGCCGAGAAAACCCTGCACGTTTTTGAAATCAATGAAGTCGCTGATCGAACGCACGGTAGGGACGCGCTGCGGCGCGTCCAGGCCGACCGGCAGGTCGGCCCTACCGTGCTCATCAACCTTGAGCAAGTAACCGATGGTCGCGCAGTTCGGATCACCGCACGGCAACGGCGTGAAATCCTCGAAGCGCAACTTGCCGCCTGATTGTCCGACCGCGGCGAGGATGATGTCGGCGGTGTTTAATCTTCCATTGGTAGGGACGCATTCCACCGCGTCCCCATCTTTACCGGATGAAGTTTGGGACGCGGTGGAACGCGTCCCTACCGGAATTCTTCCGCTGCCGAACACCGGCTGAAACGCAATCCCACGCACATTCGGCCAGCGCAGGCCAAAGGCAATCGAATCCCACAGGAATGGCAAATTCTCCGGCGTCACGGTCATCGCGAGCGTGACGGGCAATTTCATTTCGCGACAACGTTCGAGACAGCGTTCACGTGTCGCGCGCAGATCCGCGCCGCGCAGGAAATGTTGCCCCGCTTCCTGCGGTCCATCGAATTGCAGATAAAACTGGAACTTGCCGTAACGAAACGTGCGGGCGAGTTCGGTGGCGAACGCGTCGTCGTGCGCGAGGCGGACGCCGTTCGTGTTGAGCAGCACGTAATCAATCTTCGGATTCGCGTGCAGCCAGCGGAGCAACTCGAAGAACTGCGGGTGCAGCGTGGGCTCGCCGCCGGAGAGTTGGAGAATCTCGATCTTGCCCTTGCGCTCGATCACACCGGCGATGCGCCGTTGTAAATCGGCGAGCGGCACGGCATCCACTTTCGCGCCTGAGCCGAGCGGCGAATTCGCGTAGCACGTTGGGCACGGCAGGTTGCAGGAGTGGACGATTTCGATGAGGCACAGGCAGGTGGCGAGTTTTTCCATCACGCCCAGCGCGTCACCGGGTTCAGCATTGCGGCCGAGCGTGCCGACATTCGAGCCGTCAGCGGAACAACAGCCGCCTTGGTGGGGCGAGGCTCCTGACGAGCCGCGGCTCGCGAGGACGCTCGCCCCACCGCCACAGCACGCATTCTCCGCTTTGCCTTGTGCGAGCCAGTAGAAGCGCGCATCGGAGGCGATGCAAACGCTGGCTTCGCCGTGCTCAGGGCAGGTGCGCTTCAGAAAAACGCGCGAGGGAATTCCGCCCGTGCGCCAGACTTCCGCCGGGCACGCGGCGTGGCAGACCGGGCAGCGCGAGCTGGTGCGCTTGAGCAACTGATCAGTGAGTTGAAGCAGAGCAGGCACGGTGAGATTCCTGATCAGCGAAAATCCATTTTGAATCCACCGGCCATGCAGCCGCAAAAGCCGAGCACAATACTCACCGTCCCAAACACGAACGCGAAAGCGATGCCCAAGCCGATGCGCGCGCCGGTGTTTTTGCCGAAGCGGCGCCCCATCATGACGCCGCAAACAATCCCCGTCACAATGGACCCAAAGACCACACTGCCGACCGCCAACCCCTCAGATTTTCCGAGCGCGCCAAGCGCGGAAACCAGCGCCGGCGCCAGGAGGCAACCAAAGAACAGAAACCAGTTGATGTTTGGCCGCGGCAACGGCGGCGGCGATGTTGGGGGAGGATTGTTTTCCATGATCAATGACAAGCGAGGCAGCCAATAAACAGAAAGCCGAGCCCGAGGACCGGCAGCAGGATGATCCAGAGACCGACCCGGACAAAGTCACCCAGGACATTTTCAAAGACGTCCTGAACGTCGCTGTAATCGGACGAGCCTGGTAGGAAGGTGGTTTTCTTCGCCATCAGAACGCCGGCCAGGATACACCCGACGGCGAAAACCAGGATGAGCCAGAGGGCGTTTGCGCCCGCCGCCTTCAGCACCGCGGCCAGCAGGAAGGTGACGAGGATGGTAGCGATCCAGGCTGGTGTGCCGGCGGATTTCAAATCGGCCCGCTGCGCCCATTGCTCGCGCGTCCAGGGATCCAGCGTTGGCGGGGCGGCAACCCGCGGACGTGGGGTGGGAACGGAGGCGACGAGGCGCAGCGCCGGGTGCGCCGGGTCTGTGGCGCTCAGCGCGGGCACGACCATCGGCTGGTTGCATCCGGGGCAGGCAACCGTCAGGTCCGCATAATCGCTGTCGCAGGCGATGTGTTGCTGACAGTGCGGGCAGGCAAATTTAATTTCGCTCATGCTGGCCCCGAGGTTGCATCACGGTCGGACTTCACCAATCGAGGGCCGCGCGGATAAAGCGCAAAGTAGGCGACGGCCAGCATGCCCGCGAGCACGACGCCGAAGCCGACTTGCGGCCACGTCACCAGACCGCGTGCGAGCCAGATCAAGCCGACCGCGCACTCGAAGAGGCCGTGGGCGATGCCGATTTGCACCCAGATGACCTGACGGACCGGATGCCGGGCGGCGACCAGATATCCGCAACCGAGTGAGACGAGCGCGCACCCCCAGAGGCCCAGCAAGTAATTCAAGGCCGGAGGGAGTTCGCCGAACTGGAACATGCGTCCCAGTTGCACCGGCGCAAAAACCAGAAAGCCGCCCAGCGCCAAAAGCACGAGCGCGTCAAACAGCATCAAGCCACGCAGCAGGGAAATCTTCATGGCGGCATCGTGCGCCGGACGGCGGCGACATTCAACGCTTCTTCAGCTTCACCGGATCCGACCACGCGTCCGCGGTCTTGAGGTGTTTGACGGTGAACTTCTGCGGCTCCGCGGTGTCCGCCGTGAGCACGAGATCACCGCCTTCGCCGTCACCGCCTTTCTTGGGTACGATGGTGTGCCGGATGACTTTGGGGTTTTGCTCCACGAGTTTGGCAAGCCAGTCGTATTTCAACAGGCGCATTTGGAGATTGGGCGCAACGGCATCCACGCGCATGAGGAAGTGCAGCGGCGCGGCGTTATCCGGTCGTTCGCGAGAAAGCAGATCGAGAAACAACGCGCCCTTGAGCTGGAACAGGTGCGCATCGAACTCGTTCTTCTTCTCGCCGTCGGCGGTGATGAGTTTGTAGGTGCGGTCGTCGAGCTTTTCGAACGTCCAGGTTTCCTTGTCACCACCATCTTCCTTGGCATCCTGCCACACGCCGAGCAGCGCGGGATCGAAGGTCAGATCCTTCGCGTGGTAATACGGGTAAATCGAGGTGACGACGCAGCTGGTCAGAAAGAAAAGCGCAACCAGACTGAGCAATCCGCACTCTTTGAGCGCGCGAGGCAAGGCGGCGAGCCATTGAGTTTTCATAATCTCGATCCTTTCACTTGAACACGCCGGGCAGCCAGGTCGTGAGCCACGGCACGTAGGTGATCAGCAGCACGCCGATCACCATCACGCCCAGCATTGGCAGCGAAGCGCGCGTGACCTGGCCCACGGGTTTGTTGAAACGATACGACGCGAGCAGCAGATTGATTCCCACCGGCGGCGCGAGGAAGCCGAGTTCCATGTTCGCGAGGAAAATGATCCCGAGATGCACCGGGTCAATGTTGAACGCCGCGCCCAGCGGCACGAGCAACGGCACGACGACGACGATCGCCGCGTAAATTTCCACGAGTCCACCGATGACGAGGAGCACGAGGTTCAGCACGAGCAGGAAAATGAATTTCGATTTGATCGTGCCGGTGGCCCAGGTGACGGCTTGGTCCGGAATCTGCGCATCCACGAGGTAATGGGTGAAACCGAGCGCCACACCGAGAATCAACAACACGCCGCCGATCAGCAGGCCGCATTCGGTCATCACGCGCGGCACGTCGCGGAAGAGATGCAGATCGCGTTTGATGACGACGTTGACGAGAAACGTGTAAAGCGCAGTAAACGCGGCGGCTTCAACGGGTGTAGCAAAACCGCTGAAGAGCGAGACGAGGGCGACCACGGGCACGAGCAATTCCCATTTGGCATCCCAGACGGCAGACCAGGCTTCGCGCGCGACGAACGGTTGCCGGCTGCCGTCCCCGGCATTGCCGCCGATCCAGATACCCCAGAGCGCGGTCAGAATCACGAGCACCATACCGGGCAGAAAACCGCCGAGGAAAATTTCCTTGATGCTGATGCTCACCTGCCCGCCGCTGCTGGCGATGATGGCGTAAAGAATCGGCGGCAAGCAAGGCGGAAACAACATGCCCAACGAACCCGCGCCCGTCAGCAAGCCGAGCGAGGAACGTTCGGAATATTTTGCGGAAGCGAGCACCGGCAACAACACGCCGCCCAGCGCGAGAATCGTCGCGCCCGAAGCGCCGGTGAACGACGTAAAAAACGCGCAGACGAGCGTGGTGATGATCGCGGGCCCGCCGCGCAGGCTGCCGAAAAGTGCCATGAATAGACGCACGAGGCGTTTCGCCGCGCCACCTTCCGCAAGAAAATATCCGGCGAGCGTGAACAATGGCAGGCTCGGCAGCGTGGCGTTGACGGTGAGTTGGTAATGCTTCAACGGCACCGGCGAAACCGGTTCGCCCGCGCTCCACAACATGATCAGCGCGGTTCCGCCCAGTGCCGTGAACACCGGCGCGCCCAACGCGACCGCGATGAGCAGTAGGATCATGCCCGGCCAGCGAAGTTTTTCCGGCGTGATGCTCGCGCCCTCGCGTTGCGCGAACAACGCGATGCCGATAATGGCCACCGCCCACAGCAGGGTGACGATGCGCCCGCGCCATTTTTCCGACGCGTGCCAGATCAACCGCAACGTCACGAGGGCGAAGCCCACGACGATGAGCAGTTGAATCACCCACGTTTGAATGCCGTAGGCGAATTCCTTCCCGAGTGATTTCTGCTGAATGACGAACTGCCAGCTCGCCGCCGTGAGCAACGTGGTGATGGCGGCGGAGAAGCCGTAACTGAACACGCGAGCGAAGGTGAGCCAACCGCCCTTGAACCAGTGCGTCGCGACCGAGAGCGCCAGCAGGCGATTTTCCCGCGCAGCGATGGCGCCGCCCAACATGCCGACGGCGAGCACGAGATGTTGCACGATGGTGGCGGAAGCGGGCAGGCCGGTTTTGAAAAACGTACGGAGAACGACTTCCAGCGCCGGCAGCAGCGCCATGACGCCGAGCGCAAACACCACGAGCAGATTCTCGCCGCGACGGATAAACTTCAGCCAGCCGGGCAAATTGGCCGGTTCACCGTGCGGAATTTCGGGTAAGGGATCAGAGTTCACGCCGGGGGAATTTCGCCGAGTGTTAGACCGAATGGGAGGTTACGACCCTTGTTGGGTTGAATTTGCCCCTCCCTCACCCCAGCCCTCTCCCGCTGGGAGAGGGAGAAATTTCTGCCGCTGCCATCGCGAATTCTCCGCTGGAATGGCAGTGCGCTTACCAGCCGGCTGGCACCGGTCCAAACGCAGCTCCTTCTCCCAGCGGGAGAGGGCTGGGCTGAGGGAGAACCGTCGTTGCACCGAAAATCGTCGTTAATCGTTCGCACGTTTTGGTTCTTTCACAGAAACTATCTTCGCCCCCAACCGGGAAGGTCGGTGAGACTTTTACCGGCAGGAAGCATCTCCCGCTCACTTGCCCTTCGCGCGATATTCCTGCAACAACTTCATGGTCTGGTCGAAAATGTCCGGCGGCACAAGCTTCTCGCGCACCTTGGGATAAACCGCTTCCGCCGCCGCGCGCCATTCGGCTTCGATTGCCGGCGTGATCTTGGTGACTTTCAAACCGCGCTTTTCCATCGCGGCGACCGACTCGTCCGATTCCTTGCGGCCGGCGGCCTTGATTTCCTTGCCGGCCGTGGCGGCGGTGGCGGCGAGTTTGGCGCGAACCTCGGCGGGAATTTTTTCCCACGATTCCTTGCGCACGACGAGCGCGCCCACGAGCGGCGCCCAATTCAGCTCCAACATGAACGGTGCGCGGGTGTCCATCTGCCCGGCCATCGCGAAAAACGGCGGTGCGGGCACGGCATCAATCAGCTTGGTTTGCAGGCTGGGCACGATGTCGGCCGTTTCGAGCGGCACAGCGTTGAAGCCCGCATCCTTGTAAACCTGGACCTGCTCGGGATAACCGGACCAGGAAAAGAGTTTGAGCTTCTTCAAATCGTCCGGGCGTTGCACGGGCTTGTTGGAAAAGAACCGCACCCAGCCGGCATCGGACCAAAACAGCACGATGAAGCCTTTAGCGGCGAGCCGCTTTTCGAGCATCGGCTGCATCTGCGCGCCGACGTGATCCACTTCTTCGAGCGTGCGGAAACCCATCGGAATATTCTGCAGACCGGCGACTGCGGGTTCGATTTCCATCAGCCCCACCGCGGTGAGCATCGCCGCCTGAAGCGAATTCGCTTTCATCAAGCCGACCATCTCGGCCTCGCCACCCTGAGCGCCCCCGGCGAAAATCACCATGTTCACGTCGCCATTGGAATCTTTGCGCCAGGCCTCGGCCATCTTCATCAGCGACTTGTGGTACGACGTGCCGACCGGTGCGAGCGTGCCGAGTTTAACGCGCGTGGAAGCAGCAGCGGCGCCGAAAGCAACGGCGAGCGCGACCGTCAGCAGAATAATTTTCTTCATATCAATCTTGGACCGACGATGGGGGTGTTGCGTTTATTTCTTTTCCACGGTCAAAAACAAATCCTCCTGGCGCGAGAGCAGCCATTTCGCGCGCCGCTGCATCACGAGGTTGACGAGTCGCGTCCCGGGCTGTGCGTCGGGATTGATGGCGAGAGCGCGATGGAGCAATTCCTCGAACTGCTTCGCGTCCTGTTTCTCGATGCATACCGCTTCCGCAAACGTAACCAACGGCCCGGCCTGCTGGCCTTGGGAAAGTTCCAACGCGCGCTCGAAATGTTTGCGCGCACGTGCCGCGGCATCGCCGGTCGCACCCTGGCGGCTCATCTCGTAGTTGATCAAGAAACCGTGGATAGCGCCGCTGTCCCAACTCTCGTCCAATGCGAGCGCACGATCAATGAGAGCTTCCATCTGCGGAATCTGCGCGATGATTTCAGGATCATCCTTCGAGAGCGAAACGGCCGCGCCCCACGCAGCGGCGGTCCAGTAGACTTGCGGCACATCGCGCTTGGCGAGCTTCGCGACAGCTTCGCGTGGCTGGGCGGCGAGTTGATTCGTGAAGCCGCGATGCGCCACTTCGAGCCCGCGCAGGCCGTAATTCCGCGCTCTGAGGTAGAGTCGTTTCGCGCGGGCGCGCAGCGCCTCGGCGGCGGCGAAATCTTTCGCCTCCAGCTCATCCGCATCCTGTTGCACGAAGGCATAGCCGTATTGGGTGAAACCGGATGACGTGGCGAAAAGCAGCCCTTGGTGCTTCGGGCTTTCGCTGAGCAGGCTTTCCATCAGCTTCAGGCTAAACGGGACGGCGGACCTAATGAGTTCCGGATCATCATCCGCGGCGAACGTTGTCCCGCCGCCGGCGAGCGCATCGCCGAGTTTGTTCACGGCCAGCCGCTTGATTGAGCAGCCGGACGTGGCCAACAAGATTGCGAGCAACGCCACGAACGGGCCGGGACCGGAAGTGACTGCGTTACTCAGTTTCATTGGTTGCGGATGGTAAGCAAACCTGGGCGCGGATGGCGAATTGATAAAACGCGGACGACATTGATTTCCGCCCGCCCTTCCGGCCACTGGTTCCATCGGTTGCATTGTTTTTGTGCTGGGAAGGCGCGCCGCCAGTCACCGAACGGTTAAGCCTTCGACCATTCGTGCGCCAACCGTTGGGAATTCCCTTCAAGAAAAGCGCGCGGTTTTACGCTCGGCGCCAAAAAGTCCGGTGCTAACCTGCCGGCCAGCACGGGCTGGCATGAACGACCTTCCCACTGACGCGGGGCGAGTGTTTGCCGGGGCGATCGGGTTACCTCCTGGTACCGAACGAAGCCGCTTTGTCGCCGAGCAATGCGGCGCCCGCACCGAGTTGCGCCACGAAGTTGAATCCCTCCTCCGGGCCCACGAAGCCGCCGGCGATTTTCTCCAGCCCACACCGCCAAAACCGGCCCGTCCCGGCGAGCCGTTGAACCAAAGCACGGCCCGGTTGACGGCCGCCACGCATGCCGAAGCATTCTTGCGCGAGGCCGCCGCACCGACACCGGAACAACAGGACCAATTCGTCGCGCAACTGCCCGCAGCAATCCGCCAGGAAGTGCGCGAACGCATCCAGGCCGGGTTGCATGTGCGCGCGCTGCGCGCCCGCGAAAGCCGTCCGCCTTCCGAGCACGCGGATGAGGCGCCAAAGCTGCCCGGCTTTCGCATTGAACGCCAACTGGGCCAAGGCGGGCTCGGCGTCGTGTTCGCCGCGCAGGACGAGAAATTAAACCGCCGCGTCGCGATCAAAATGCTGCGGCGCCGGGCGGACACGGAATTGCGGCGCCGCGTGCTGGATGAGGCGCGCAAGACCGCGGTGCTGAACGATCCGGCCGTGGTAACGGTTTATTCGGTGCTCGACGAAGCCGACCCGCCGGCGATCGTGATGGAATTCGTCGAAGGTTTTCCGCTCGACCGCTTCGCGGCGCAACTGAACTTCGAGCAGAAGGCGCGGTTGCTGCGGGAAGTGGCGCGCGGATTGTCGGTGGCGCATCAACACGGGCTGGTGCATCGCGATTTGAAGCCGGACAACGTGCTGGTGGGGCCGGATCTCCGGCCGCGCATTCTGGATTTCGGCCTGGCGCTTTCGCTTGAAGAAGCCAGCCGGCAAGGCCGCGGTTTTGAGGGCACGCCTCTTTACGCCTCGCCGGAGCAGGCGCTGGGCAAGCCGTTGACCGCCGGTTCGGACGTGTTTTCCTTCGGCAGCCTGATGTTCAAGGTGTTGACCGGCAAAGCTCCGTTTGCGGGCGACAGCATCAGCCAGGTGCTCGAAGCCATCACCCGCACCTCCCCGCCGTTCCTGCGCGAAGTGGCGGTCGGCGTGCCGCAGGATTTGCAAGCCATCTGTCTCGCGTGCCTGGCGTGGAATGCCGCTGACCGGCCCAGTGCGGAAACGGTGGCGCTGGAACTGGGCCGGTTTCTCGTCGGTGAACCCGTGCGGCTCAAACCGAAACTCTACGACGATCTGCTCCGGCGCACGATCAGCGAACACGAAAACCAAGCGCGGCTTTGGGAAGGGCAGAACATCATTTCCCGCGACGAACGGGATGCGCTGGAGATCATTCATCGGCGGCTGCTCGCGGACGAGGACCACTGGATCATTGACGCGCGGCGCATCACGCCCTTGCAAACGATTCTTTCCGCCGCGACGTGGCTGACCGTGGTGGCGACGGTGCTGACGGTGTGGATGCTGCGGGAGGAATTGCAGTCGCCGTGGCGTTGGATGTTGCCCGTGAGCTTGACTTTCACGCTGTTGCTCGTCGGGAACTACGCGCGGCGGGCAAAGGAAAATCTACCGGCCGCCACGTTTCTGGCTGGCGCCGCGCTGGCGATGGCGCCAACGACACTGGCGTTGCTCGCGGAGCTGAAAGTTTTCGCCGCCGCGCCGGAGGGCGTGAAGCAGCTCTTCTCCGGGACGTTTACGAATTACCAGGTGCTGGCCGCTTCCGTCACGGCGCTGTGCGTGTCCGGCTTTGCACTGCGGCGATTGAAGATGACCGGTTTCGCGTGGACGACGGCGACGTTGACGGCGACGAGTTATGCCAGCCTGTTGTTGTTGCTCAACTGGCTCGACCAAAAGCCCGAAATCATGGCGCTGTGGTGTCTGCCGCTGGCCGGGCTGGAGTTTGTGGCCCTCGCCTTGGAACGAGGCGGCCGCGTGCGCTGGACCATGCCGTATCACCTGATTGCGCTCGGAGCGATAGTGATTGGTCTGGACGTGATGGCGGCGAACGGCCCCACGTTGAAAATGCTCGGCATAACCCAAGAGCACTGGCCGTACTTCGATTCGGAAAGACAGATGGCCTATTCCTTCGTGTTGAACGGGCTGGTCTTTCTGGGATTGATGCTCGCCGCCGAGCGAACCGCCAGCCTGGACCTGCGCCGCGGCAGCAAGTGGCTGGAGGTACTCGCCATTCTGCACGTCATCAGCGCGCTCTTCAGCAACGCGCTGCAGCATCGCAGCGACGCTTTGGTACGTTACGACGTCTGGGTGTATCTCGCCTTCGCGCTTTGCTTCGCCACGTTGGCCCCGTGGCGATCGCGTTGGCGCATGTTGGTCGGCGGACTGATGGCGTGCGGGCTGGGCAGTTATCTGCTCGTGGACTTGGAGCTGGTGGCGCGCAAGCCCTTCATCATCTGCCTCGGAGTTGCGGGATTGCTCGGCGCGCTCGGCGCGTTTGTGTATGTCCGCCGCGGCACCCATCGGTAGCCGTGGCGGACCTCTTCAGAAGCGCTTCACTTGCCGTGTCCCTTGTTGGACTTGGGCGGTGCGGGCGGTGGTTGAAACAGCAAACTGGCACCAAGCCCAGCGTGATCTGATGCCCACAACGGTGGCGCACTTCGCTCCAGCTCCAGGTCGAACACGTCGGCTTGCACGGGATGAAGTTTCGCACCGCGATAGAAGAGGTAATCCAGTCGCCAAACGAAGCCGACTCCGGGATCCGCGAGGAATTCATCGTGACCCCAGGTCAAGCCACCGGCGAATTCAGCGGGATGAACAACTGCCCAAGCATCTTTGAATCCGGCGGCGATGATCAGATCGTAGGTTTGGGTCACTCCGGTGCGATGTAACGGGTCCGCGTTGAAATCGCCCGCGAGCAAGACCGGGGTTTTGCATTTGCCCAGCATGGCGAGGAGTTGTCGCGCCTGGAGCATCTGGATGGGGGCAGCGGTTTCTTCTTCGAGATGCGCGTTCACAAAGCGGAATTGTTCGCCCCGCATCCATAAGTCAACCGAACACCAGCCGCGCAAGACTTTCAATCCGACGGCGGGTAATTCGATAATGTTG
>WBZT01002967.1_pt1 | contig 11452 bp, 11 predicted proteins | sample 5204241 | NCBI WGS metagenome assembly WBZT01 (sample SAMN12344358, study PRJNA552823) | activated sludge metagenome | biome: Activated sludge suspended growth; feature: Nitrification reactor; material: Wastewater; isolation source: activated sludge from nitrification reactor of wastewater...
CCCGGCGTGAATGGCGAGTTTTCCAAGAATCGCTTCGCTGTCAGCTCGTAGAAAATCTCCGATGGCAGCCCCGTACCAGGACCTCGCCAAACCCGAGCTGCTGACGGCATTGGACATATCGCCAGATTGCCAAAGCAGAAGTCGTTTGCGAAACCATAAAAGTTCTTGCCTGATGTTCAGTACCTGGCCAGGTGTATCTGCCGGGATATGCCAAAGAGATTTCGCATTGAGTTAAACGACCTTGATCTCGGCCAACTGCTCGACGGACTGGACGCCCGCGCTGCGGCATGGGAGCGAACAGCGACCTATCACCGCACCGGCGAATCTCCGGCTGACTTCATGGTCGAAGAATGCACCGGCGCAGGCGAGGCTGACAAAATCGCAGCCCATTACCGCGCCCTCACCACAAACATCCGGAAACAGCGGGAGGCGCAGTCATGAGCGACGAATCATCACCCAAACTGCAAGTCGGGTTTTGCATCTACATGGATACTTTGTTTCAAGGACCAATTCCGACTGTGAGCGATGAGAATCGGTACATTGTGTTTACAACGGAATTAGAAGCGCAAAAAGAGATCGTGGACAACCAGATGACGCGGCTTCGTCAGTTTCTTGATGGAGAGCGTGAGTTCGAAGATGCAATCACTGTCGATGAATACGTAATGCCGGTGACTGTTCATCCCGGCGGCAAGATCGTTGACGAGGATGGAAGATGTTTTGGTCCTGAAGTGTTCTGAGTGTGGCGCTTTACGAAACGGTGGAGACGTGGCGGTGTGACCAAACCGCTAATCTCCGCTCATCAGCGCTGATTAGCGTCAATTAGCGGTTAAAAAATGGCCGACGTATTCACCAAGCGGAAGCGATCGGAAGTGATGTCGCGGATCCGCAGTCGCGGCAACCAGGACACGGAACTGGCGCTGGCCCGCCTATTGCGCCGCAACAAAATCACCGGCTGGCGGAGGCACGTGGAGATTCGCGGTGGGGCGAGCGTCCGCGCGAGCCGGCTCGTCCGTAGCCTCGCCCCACCAAAAGCCTTCCGCGTGCGGCCCGACTTCATCTTTCCGAAACGCAGGCTGGCGATCTTTGTGGACGGTTGTTTCTGGCACGCCTGCCCCATTCACGCCACGAAGCCGAAGAACAACGCGGCGTTCTGGCGGGAAAAACTGGCGGGCAACCGGCGTCGCGATGCGCGGGTGACGCGGACTTTGCGCCGGGCGGGCTGGCGCGTGCTGCGCGTGTGGGAACATGAACTGGCGCGGAAGAACGAGCTGAAGTTGCTCCGAAGAATTCAGAAAGCGGTGAGACAGGAAAATGGGTGACAGAAAAATCAAGTCTCGCTGAATTTTCCTGTGGTCAAGGGTTCTGTCGGTCAGCCCAAGCGGAGTGCTCTGAGCGTCGCCTCAATTCGCGGCTGACAGATTCGGGGTGGCGGGCTAATGTTCCAGCATGAGCAAAGCGGAGATTTTAGCCGAGCTGCCGAAGCTGACCCCGACCGAGCGTCAGGAAGTCCGATTGCAATTGGCGCGTCTGGACGGCGAGCAATGGCTCGATAACGGCGAGCCCTTGACGGACACGGAAAAGGCTTTGCTCGACGCTCGACTCGCAGCGTATGAGAAAGATCCGGACGCCGGAAGCTCGTGGGAGGAAGTGGAAGCCCGCATTCGTACCCGGCTCAAGGCATGAGCCGACGCCTCATCGTCCGTTCGGAAGCCGAGGCGGACATCACCAAAGCCGCGCTTTGGTATGATAAACGGGAAACGGGTTTGGGCTGGGAATTCACGCTGGAGGTCCGGGCTGCCATCCGGCGCGTGGTGGAGAATCCATTCCTTCATCTGCTCATGCGTCGTGGCCCGGAGGTCCGGCGCATTTTGACGCGACGTTTTCCCTATCGCGTTTTCTTCATCGTTCGGGATGACGCGGTCATCGTATTTGCCGTCATCCATGCCGCGCGGCATGACCGGCGTTGGCGCCAGCGGATTTGAGTTGTCGCGTTTGCCTCAAGGTGGCGCGACGGCGGATTCAGAAAGCGGTGAGACAGGAAAATGGGTGACAGAAAAATCAAGTCTCGCTGAATTTTCCTGTCAATCCGTCGGGTGCAGCGCGTTCGAGTTGGCGTCGCTTGCCGCAAATCCGGTCTTTTCCCAGGATCGTTGGGCGTGTAGATTGTCGCCATGATCTGGCAGAAAAAAGTTTCGCAGTGGCGAAAGTTGAAACCGGCGGAGCGCAAAGCCCGTCGTTGGGCCGACGTGCCACGTCAGGTCGCGGCGAGCATGGCGTTTGAAGGCGAGCCGGTGGATTTGGAATGGCTGAAGACTCTACACAACCGCCGCACGCCACGCGCTTCATAGAGACGACCCGCGGCGTTCTCTCCTACGCACAACTCGCACCGCTGCTGGCGGAGCGCGTGCTCAAGGTCCAGCAAGACATCGAGGATGACCTGTTCGCAGGTCGTCCGTTGGACGCTTCGTTGCTGCTGGATTTCCACCGGAATATTTGCGGCGATCTCACGCCCAGTTGGGCCGGGCGATATCGTGACGCCGACGTTCGCGTGGGGGAACATCATCCGCCACCGCCGTATCGGGTGCCGCAACTCATGCTGGATTATTTCGCGGATTTGAATGTCCGAATGACCACGCTGAACGATTCATCCGACGCGCTGCTGCTCGAATTGCTGGCGTTCGCGGAAGGACGGCTCCTGTCCATTCATCCGTTTCTGGATTTCAACGGTCGCGTATCGCGCCTGTTTCTGACCGAGCTGCTGCGCCGGCTCGAATTGCCCGCGGTTGAATTGGCGCCAAGTTCGGCGGCGGGTCAGCGGACGTTCCTGGACGCGCTCCATGCCGCGGATAAACTCGACTGGCAACCGCTCGTTGCGCTGTGGCAGGAGAGACTTGAGTCCGTGTGACGAGGGCTTGCCCCGGTCACGGAAGATCGCGACAAAACAAAAACAAGCGCCCGGTCTGCCGGCGCGCCGCTACGGTTGCAGCGCGTGGAAGTTGCCGATGGCTTCGCTCGTGCGGAGGGCGCGGGTGTAGAGGCGCGCGTGTTTCAATTCGCCGTTCAGTTGCGGGGCGAGTTGCAGATTCTTTCCGCCACTGATGTCCTTGAAGGTGGGATTGAACCGGCCAAAACCGAATTGCCGCTCCTTGCCGCCGTCGCCAAGCGCGCCATCAATGACGAAGCTGATGACTTTCGCGCGGCCGTCCAGGATGGCGACGAGGTGGTGCGTGGCGTTGGTCTTGAGCAAACCGGCGTCGGATTCCCAGAATGCGGACTGCCAGCCGTCGGACATTTCGAAGCGCACGTTGGCGCGGTCGCCGGTGCGCAAGACGTAGCCGCGGCCCGCGTCGTCGCGCGAATCGAGCAGGATCTGGCCGGGCGCGAGGTCGGTGAATTGCACCGCCACGTCGAGCGTGAGACTGCCGGCGTTGTCGTCGCGAGCTTTGCGGCGCTGGATTTCGCCCGTGAGCGGCGCGATGCGCGGGGCTTTGGCGACGGATTTCGCGGCGCACTTGGCGCCCGAGAGATTCAGGGCGAGTCCGTTCGTGGCGACGGCGTGCAGTTCGTGCTGTTGCCAAAGGCCCTCGAGCAATTCGGTTTCGACCTCCTGCACGCGGGCCTCGGTCTTTTGCGTGGAGCTGATGTAATATTTCCCGCCGTCCTCGATGAGATCGGGATAGCTGCACCCGAGCAAACCGCCTTCGACATACACGCCGATTTCCGGTTGCGACCAGTGGAGTTCGCCATTCACGAGCCGCCCGCCGCTGAGCCAAGCGATGTTGCGGCTGCCGGCATTCGGGCCGTTGTTGTAAGTGGTCGTGCCGTTGTTGTGATACCAGAGCAGGTAGCGGCCGGATTGCGTTTTCCAGATTTTCGTGCAGGCGCGGGATTGTTTCATCACGCGGCCGCCGGGCGTGTAGCGGAGGGAATCGGGTTTGGTCCACGTGTGCCCGCCGTCGCGACTGTAGGCGCTGCCCGGATGCCCGGTCGTGGTGCGGAACACGGTGAAGATCTCGTCCTTGTCGAGATGCACGATGTCGAATTCCTCCTGCACGCTGCCGAACTCGGGGAGGCGCACGCCGTGATCGCCGTCGGGGAGCAATTGCCAGTCGAGTTTCGCGGGGTCGCGCTCGGTGAGAATGTTGTCGGAGCGGAAGAACCAGCCTTCGCCGTCCTGCAAAATATATTTGCCCAGCTTGGTGAAACCGAACATGGCCTTGCCATCCCAGATCGTCGGCGTGCCGATGGCCCACCACATCTGGAGTTTGCCCTGCCAGTCGTTGCCGCGATCCGCCGCCGTCAATCGCATCGGCACGCGCTGCCGTTCGGACCATGTCGCGCCTTTGTCGTCGGAATAACGAAACGCGCACCAGCCTTGCATATCGTCACGGATGGATTTGCCGTTGGGCAGCGTGCTGATGCCGTCGCCGTTGTAGCAATAGAACGCGTAGATGCGATCCGCCGGCGTGATCAACGCGATGGCGTAGGCGGAGCGCTTGTCCTTGCCGGATTCCACATCCACGAGCGGCGTCCACGTCTCGCCCTTGTCGCGGCTACTCGTGGCGACGACGTGCTGACCTTGCTCGCCTTCGTTGCCCGGCCCGGTGGTGAGCACGCATACCCACGTGTCGTCCTTGGTGACGACGATGCGCGGCTGGTCGGAATATTCTTCGTCGGGAATGAGTTTGCCGTTGGCGAAATTTCGCGGGTCGGGCGCAGCGAGAACGGTTGTCGCCAGCGCCAGCAAGCCCAGGACGGTGGACCAACGACGCGATGAGGATTTGGATTTCATGGCTGGTTAGATTTGATGACCGCGAGCGCCTTTTGGGTTTCGGAATACATTTGTCGCGCCAACGCCACGCGTTTGGCCCGCAGCGGGTCGCTGGCAGCGCGGTGTTCGGCTTGTTCCAGACAGACGGCCAGTTGTTGCATGACGGCGGGCGTGAAAATCTTCGGGCCGATGGTTTTCATTCCGGTCACGCCTTGCAAGCCATAGGAAACGCAACCGTTCCACGACTGCATCGCGCGCTCCATCGTCCGGAAATATTTTTCCATCGGCTCCGCCGCCGGGCCGTAGAACTTCGAGAAGTAATCCGCGAGCAACGCATCCGTGTTGAGGTCGGCGTCCCAGCAAAGTTTGGCCGCGAGATAGTAATTGAGGCCGAGCCGATGCCAGAGGTTGTCGCTGAGTTGCGTGAAAAATCCCTGCGCGCCGTGACTCCGATAATACGGAAGGTCGTCGCGCAGCGTATGAATCATCGGCCAGGGCAACTCGGCCTTGGCCATGCCGCCGATCGAGTAATATTCGTACACGAACAGATTCGACGACAACCCGGACCATTGATCGAGCAACCGGCGGAACTCCTGGTTCGGCTGAAATTCCGGCCCGGCCTTGAACGTCGCCCCGGCCCGGCACTGATCGCTGCCGATGGGATGATTGTGGCAGAAATAGAGATGGCAGAGTTGATACAGGAGGTTGGGCTCGGCGCGGAAGTCGTTGCCCTGCGGCGGGCGGGCATACATGGCGTAAGCGCCGACCTTGATGAGCACACGCGGATGTTTCGCCGCGACGAGCCGCGCCACATGATTGTTGAACGTCGCCAGCCGTTGCGAGTAACGGGCGAACCAATCGCGTCCCGGCTCGTCGAGGGCGCGGCAGTTGGCGCATTCACAAAAACCGTCGCCGTCGTTGGGAGAGAGAGCGATGATTTCGATGTCGGGCTCGGCATCGAGAGTGACGATCATTTTTCGAGCGATCTCGCGGACGACTTCCGGATTGGACGTGCAGAGTTGATTGCCGTGCGTTTTGCTGTCGGTGATTTTGCGTTCGCCTTTGACCAGCGCGAAGTAATCGGGATGCGTGGCGAAATATTCCTCCGGCGGCATCAAGAGGGCGAAGGTGTGGAAATGCCACTTCCAATTCACGCCCACGCTGCGCCCCGCCACCGACACGTAGGCATTCATCCGCTGGTGCAAAGACCATTCGCCTTCGCCAACGCGGCGCACGCGGAAGGACGGTTTGAAGGTGAAATCCCAACTGCCCAGACGCAACGTCGGCTGGCGGGGAATGTGTTCCCCAATTTCTCCCGGCATGAACCAGCGCACGTCGAACTGGCGCTCCAACAATTCGTAAACGCCGAAGAGCGTGCCAAGGTCATTGCGCCCCTGAACGATGAATCCACCGGAGACACTGCGAATCGTGAAACCGTCGCGCCCCATCAACGCCTCAGCCGGCACGACGCCCGCAGCCGCCGCTTTTGCGGTGCGGCCCAGGAAAATTGAGCGGCGATGGGCGGTTCGTTCGCCTTCCTTGACGATCGGCAATCGGGCGTCCGAAATCCGCGCGAGATAATTTTGCAGTTCGCTCGCGGCAAAAATTTCCAACTCCGTCGGCTGCGCAGGAAGCATGATTTGCGCGGCGGGCTGGCCTTTGCGCGCGATCTGGGTGAAAGGACCGTGCGACGCAGGATACAAACCGGGCGTGGCGGCGAAGGCTGCGCGCCCGGCAACGAAGATCAGCAGGAGCAGGCGCAAAAACTTCATTCGATCAATCAGGCAGCGACCGGTTTGAGCAAGCACACGGAACAAGAGCGGCTATTTCCTTTCTACGTAAACGTAATACGCGCCGCTGATTTCCTTGCCGGCCGAATCACTGAACCACGTTTCCAGTTTGGCCGGCCCGGCTTTCAACTTGGTGGCGAACGTCACCGCTTTGTCCGCAGCGGTCACGGGCTTGGTCTGGTCATACTCACCCAGCTTCAGACGCGCGCTGGCGATGGGTAACGCGACACCGGGACGCGCTTCGCCATCGTAATCGGCGCGCGGCGCGATGGGCGCGGTCATCTCGACATCCTCTTCGCGCGGCCAGCGGCGGAGTTCGATCTCGTAGTTGCCGGCGCGCGCGACGTTGATGTTCCAATAGCCGTTGCGGCGAAGGCCATTGCGAATTTGCGTGCCTTGGTCGAGAAACGAATCGTCCCAATCGGCGGGCGAAAGCTGCGAGGGATTCTCCGCCTTGTTGCCGACGATGATCGCGCCGTGTTCGTTGATGCGCGGGGAAACTTTCTGCCACCACCCGTCGTAATGAGTGCGCAACTTCGCGACGACGTCCGGGTGTTGGGCGAAAACATCGGCCCATTGCGAAGCGTCGGCGGAGAGATCATAAAGTTCGCGGTCATTCACCAACCGCCAGCGTTTCCACAGCACCGTGGCGTCGCCCTTGGTGGGCGCGGGTTTCTCCATGCGGCTGAATTGCACCACCAACATGCGATCCGGCAGTTGCGACTGAGTGCCGCGCAGCAATCCCGCCAGGCTCAGGCCGTCGAAGGCCGCCTTGCGGGGCGGACGGACGCCGCAGAGTTCGATGAGCGTCGGCAAAATATCCTGCACTTCGGCCAGCTCCGCGATGTCACCGGGCGCGCGCAGTTTTCCGGCGGGCCAACGAACGAAACACGGCACGCGATGGCCGCCATCGTAGAGCGCAATCTTCTTACCGCGCATGCCGGCGTTGTAAACGGGCACGCCGGCCGTGCCACCGTTGTCGGTCATGAAAATCAAAATCGTGTTCTCCCGCAGCCCGGTTTCACGCAGGAAGTCGTCGAGCTTCGCCATGTTCTCGTCAATGTTCGCGATCATGCCGAAGAAGCGCGCGACGTTTCCTTTCTGATCCTTGTACGGCAGGCGATATTTCTCCGGCACAAACAACGGCGCGTGCGCGGCGGCCGTGGGGAGATAGCAGAGGAACGGTTTCTTCGCCGTGGCTTGCGCTCGCATCCACTTGATTGCCTCGCCGAAGAAAATGTCGGTGGTATAGCCGGAGAATTTTTCGCGGCGACCGTTGTGATTGTAGGTGTCGTCGAAGTAGTCGTTGCCGAAGTAGTCCGGCGCGCTGCCGATGTGCGACGACGGATACCAAATGGCTTCGTGAAAACCGCGGTCCATCGGGCGATACGGATAATTATCGCCGAGATGCCACTTGCCGAACTGCCCGCAGCGATAGCCGTTCGCGGCAAAGATGTCGGCAATGGTTGGCAATTCCGCGCGAAGCATCGTGCGCCCACTGCTGACATTCATCGCTCCGTTGGCGAGGCAATCGCGACCGGTGAGCAGTTGCCCGCGCGTCGGCGTGCACATCGGTGCGACGTGGAAATCGGTAAAACGTATGCTTTCACCGTGCAACCGGTCGAGGTTGGGTGTTTTTAGAACCGGATTGCCGTGACACCCAAGATCGCCGTAACCCTGATCGTCGGTGAGTACGATGATGACGTTTGGCGGAGCAGATTTGGCGGCGGCAGGAAGGAGCAGGCAGGAAAGGCAGATCAGAACCAGCCACGGATGCACACGGACCGACACGGATCGGGGCGAATGGCGAATGACGAATGACGAATGACGAATGAAATCCCAAGCCCGAAATCCGAAATCCGACATCACACGACGCCACGGTTCACGAGCTGCGACCGCCTGCTTGCGCGGCCCTAGCGCCGTGGTGGACGGATCCGCAACCAGAACGACTTTGGAACATTCGTCATTGGGCAATTCTTTCGTCATTCGAGCTTCGTCATTCGTCATTGCCGTGGCGGCTAGAGCTTAAACTGCGGGATCTTCAAGAGTTCGCCGCCCTTCATCGCCGATTTGTGGGCGAGGATGCCGGCGACGGTCATGTTCAACGCTTGCGCGATGTCCACGAGCGGCGTGCGGTCCTGGAGGATCGAGAGAACAAACTCGTTCATGAGATAGCCATGCGAGCCGCCGTGGCCGCCGGGTTGGACAGAAGGCGGGAGAGGCGGTCGCTTCGTGGGCGGGAGATTTTTTTCCAGCCCGTCGTACTTCCCGTAGAACGAACCGGTCTGTCCGCGGATGCGGCCCATTTCGCCGCCGTTGCCGGGGGAATCCCAGCTCACGGCCATACGCGACATGCCGCCTTCGCTGGTGCGGAACATGGCGATCTCAGTGCCAAACGGATTCTTGTATGGGTTGTTGGCCGGCAACAGGTGTTCTATCTTGCTCGGCATGCCCATGCAGGAAACCTCGGTGAAGCTGCCGCCGGTGACACCGACATAATACGCGTTCGAGTGGGTGGGATACCATTGCGGCGGCAGGCCAACGCGCCAGCCTTTGTAAGAATCAATCGGGGTGTCCATGTAATGGTAGTACTCGCCTTCGGAGTAAACGAGCTTTCCAAAACCGCCCGCGCGATAAATCTCTCGCATCGCATGAACGTCCGCGTGAAAATAGGACGTCTCGAACATCATGTACTTCCGCCCGCTGGTTTGGACCGCTTTGAAAAGCTCCTCCGCATCCTCCAGCGAACCAAAGACGGCCGGAACCGCGGAAGCGACGTGTTTGCCCTGTTTAAGCGCTTGAACGGCGAGCCGCGCGTGGCTGGGGGCGTCGGTGGCGATGAAAACGGCTTCAACCTTGTCGTCCCTCACAAGCTCTTCGCACGAAGAGTATGTTTGGGCACAACGCGCAACCTTGGCAAGTTCAGCGCAGCGATCGGGGATGAGGTCACTCACCGCCACGACTTCGACGTTGGGGTGATCTTGAAAGCCGAACGCCGTGGCGAATTTGCAGACGCCATAACCGGCAAGGCCCACGCGAATCCTGCGGTCGGAAACGGGTTTCCAATCTTTCGAGACGTCGGCCTCAGGTTTGGCCTTCTCGAATCCCGGAATGACTTTTTCGGCCGCCTGGCTGGCGGCAGCCAGGGTGAGGCCGGCGGAACCGAGACTCAGAGTTTGCACGAACGAACGGCGGGAGAGTGATTGGCTTGGTTTCATGCCCTGAAAATGTCCGGGGCAGGCAAGGAGTCAAGCCTGCCCATGATCTACGGCGAAGTGACTTCGCCCGGGAGTAGGAGTATCGGCCGCACAGCGCCGCAGGAGCCGCTTGCGCTTCGACCGAGGATTGTACACCGTTTAGCCAAGTTTAAGCCGAACATCGAGTCACGCGCCCATGCACCGCATCCCGCAAAAGACCTCACTCGTTTCGCAAACCGCGGCGATCCTGAGCGAACGCATCCAGGCCGGCGAATGGCACAAGTGGCTGCCAGGCGAGCACGAGCTTTGCGCCCAGTTGCACATCGCGCGCATGACGCTGCGACGCGCGCTGCAACACCTCCAGCGCGTCGGCTTGATCCGCTCGAGCCAGGGCAAGCCGCGCGAGATCGTCGCGCGCCGGCGGCAGATGGGGCCGAAACTCAGCGGGCGGGTGCTGCTGCTCACGCAGGTGCCGATGCAATACCGGCTGCCGTTCGACGCGTTCTGGACCAACGAACTGCGCGAGACGCTGGAGAAGGCCGGGTATCATCTCGAACTGCACGCGAACCACGCGTCGTTCGGCCGCGCGATGACCACGAGCCTTGAGCGCCTGGTGGAACAGATGCGTCCCGTAGGCTGGGTTTTGAACAACTCCACCCAAGCGATGCAAAAGTGGTTTTCGCGCCGCCGGCTGCCCTGCGTGATTGTGGGATCCCGTCATGCGGGAGTGGAATTACCCTTTGTGGACAAGGCTTATCGCGCGATGTGCCGGCATGCGGCCGGCATGTTTCTGGCGCGAGGCCACACGCGGTTCATCCTCCTGAACCCGCAATCCGGCGCCGCCGGCGATCTGGAAAGTGAGCAAGGTTTTCTCGAAGGAGTCGCGCAATGCAACCGCCCCGAGGTGCAAGCAAGCATCGTCCGGCACGACGGCAGCATTGCGGACATTCAGAACAAATTGAACGCGCTGATTCGCCGGCGCGAACCGCCCACGGCCATCCTCGTGTCGCGCGCCGTGTACGTGCTCACGGTCATGGGGCACTTGATGCGCTCCGGCGTGCGGGTGCCGGAGGACATCGCCCTGATCGCGCGCGATCACGAATGGTTTCTCGAAAACATGGTGCCCAGCGTGGCCAGCTACGTGCAGAACGCGGAGACGATGGCCAAGCGAATTTCCTCCGCTGTTTTGGAGATGCTTGAGAGCGGGATCGTCAGCCCGGGCAACTGCCAGATCATGCCGGAGTTCAAGGAGCGCGAGACGCTCGGCCCCCGGCTGGCGCGCCCCCGGCCACTGTCCAAATCCAACGAGAGCCGCCCCACCGTCACACCAACGGCTTGAACAGGTTTCTTTTGACGCCGGAATCCGCTGGCGTAGTTTCTGCGCCATGCCCGGCAAGCTTTCATCCAGGTTGAACTGCCGCCATTCTTTGCGCGGCGGACGAGGGCGGCGAATGCTTCCGGCCCGGACAACCATGCAAAACGACATCCCTCAACTCTCGAATGCTCCGCAATCAGAAGCCGACCAGCCAGTTCGTGCCAGTCACCGTCCCGAATGGAACCTCGCGTGCCTGCGGTGGATCGCCGCCTTGATGCTTGCGGTATGTGGCTGCGGCAAGGCGCCCGACCCGGCGCCGAAAGCGGACGACGCCAAACCGGTGGATGCCGCCGCGCCGCCCGCTGTCCAGGAACAGGCG
>WBZT01002971.1_pt1 | contig 11443 bp, 9 predicted proteins | sample 5204241 | NCBI WGS metagenome assembly WBZT01 (sample SAMN12344358, study PRJNA552823) | activated sludge metagenome | biome: Activated sludge suspended growth; feature: Nitrification reactor; material: Wastewater; isolation source: activated sludge from nitrification reactor of wastewater treatment...
AGGGCATGGAAGTATTGTCGTGGCAGTACTCGGCGTGCCGAGGACGTTTTCGGCTGGAGTCGGCAGGCCGTGCAACTCGGTCTGCATGAGAAACGTACCGGCATCGTTTGCCTGGGGCTTCACACGTTCTGTTGCGGTGCGAAGTTGTGGGAGAAGAAACCCCCGGAGGTGGCGCAGACCGCGCGGCAAACCCGTAGCCTTTGCCCACCCGCAGCTGGTCTTGGTTGATGTAGTCGTACTGTACGCCAATGCTCCACCCCGGCTCTGTCGAATAGCCAGTGACGGCATCCGACGAAAGGGAACAGCCACACACCGCGCAGGCAAGTACCTGGTTCGCGCCGATCGAAAGCAAAGTCGCGAAAATTGCGAGACGAACTCGGAACATGACACCCCCTGAAAACTGGTGGGCTCGTGCGAGCCCGGATCTGCTCGCGGTGGCCGCGCATTGCCTGCGCCAACTCCAGCGCAGGCCGAAAACGCTTTCCGGTGGGTTCCGGGCGCGCTGCCCCACTCAGTCGGTGCCGCGCACTCTAAGCGAGTCGCGCCGAACCCACAATGCGACACACTGTCGCACCCGGTTGCGGTCGGCGCGCTCGTCTGTGGTCTCGCGTTCGCGTCGAAGCAGCAGCAAACGCGTGAGATCACTCCCGCTCGCCGGTTTCTCCGGCGGCTTTGGTCGGCTGCTGCTCCAGCCTTGCGTGGTTCGCCGCTGCCGGTAGCGGTCGCGGCGGTTCGGCCGTACACTTCGTGTTGCGACGTTACCGGGTGGAATGGTGCGGAGGCGTTGCCGCGTAGCCAGGAACGTGTGCCGAAACGGTAATGGACCCAGTCTTCGAGAAGGAATCACTGCGACAGGATGAACTCGCTCTTCCGAATCCAGATCGAGGTCGATGCGCGCGTGCGGGCAATCCGGGCGAGCCGGCCGGACTGGTTGTGCGGCAAGGGGTGCGACGCTTGCTGTCGACGCCTCGCCGAAGTGCCTCGCCTGACGCCACCTGAATGGAGCTTGCTGCAGGTGGGCCTCGCCGCGTTGCCGCAGCAGCGATTGTGGGAAATCGGTCGCGAAGTCGCTGAGCTTGCTCGTCGGCGGTCGCTCCCGATCGTCTGTCCGCTGCTCGAGCAGGCGAGCGGTTGCTGCCAGGTCTACGCCCAGCGGCCGCTGGCGTGCCGGACGTACGGGTTCTACGTGCAGCGGGGGCTCGGACTGTATTGTCGCGAAATCGAAGCGCAGGTCGCGGCTGGCGATCTGGCCGAAGTGGTCTGGGGCAACCAGGACGCGATCGACCGCGGCCTCGCCGGACTGGGAGAGACTCGCACCTTGACCGAGTGGTTCGCAGATCGCGCGGAATGGCCGGGCAGCGAGACGGAAGCGGCTGACGACTGAGCGCTACGGGGCGGGTGGCACCCGCCCTCGGTCTGCGTGCGCGGGGAGTACGATGGACGAAAGGATCAGGGCCGAGGTGATCGTGATCGGTGCCGGCATCGCCGGCGCCTCGATTGCCTGCTGGCTGGCACCGCGGGCACGGGTGGTGATCATCGAAGGCGAGAGCATGCCGGGTTACCATGCGACCGGGCGCTCGGCGGCAATGTTCATCGAGACCTATGGCGGCGAGCAGGTACGCGCGCTGACGCGCGCCAGTCGCCCTTTTTTCGAGCATCCGCCGGGAGGTTTTGCCGGCGCTCCGTTGCTGACGCCGCGCGGCGCGCTGGTGGTCGCCACGCCGGAGCAGAGGGACCAGCTCGATCGCCACTGGCAACTGCTGCAGTCGCTGTCTGCCGACTCCCGGCGCCTAAACCGCGACGAGGTCACGCGCATGCTTCCCGTCCTGCGGGCCGAGCGATTGCTGGGCGCCACCTACGAGCCAGATGCCTGCGATCTGGATGTGCACGCGCTGCTTCACGGCTACCTGCGAGTGGCGCGGCGCGCGGGAGCGTCGCTCGCCTGGGGCACCGTGGTTTCGGCGATCGAGCGAAGCGGTCATGAATGGCTGGTGCAGGCCGGCGAGCAAGTTTACCAGGCGCCGATCGTGATCAATGCGGCCGGCGCCTGGGCCGACGCCATCGCGCGCCTCGCCGGAGTGCCCTTGATCGGCATCGAGCCGCGCCGGCGATCGGCTTTCACCTTTGCCCCGCCGGCGGGGCTGGACACCCGGCGCTGGCCATTGCTGATCGGCGCCGACGAGGACTGGTACCTGAAACCCGACGCCGGCATGCTGCTGGGCTCACCGGCCAATGCCGACCCGGTCGAGCCGCAGGACGTTCAGCCGGAAGAACTCGACATCGCCCTGGGAGTCGATCGCATCGAACGGATGACCACGCTGACCATTCGCCGTCCGCGGCACAAATGGGCGGGCCTGCGTTCCTTCGTCGCCGACGGCGGGCTGGTCGGCGGGTTTGCCGCGAGCGCGCCGGGTTTCTTCTGGCTGGCCGGGCAGGGCGGTTACGGTATCCAGACCTCGGCGGCGATGGGTGAGGGCTGCGCCGCGCTGGCGCTCGGCCTGCCGCTGCCGTCAGCGATTGCCGACTGCGGCCTGAGCGCCGCGATGCTGTCTCCTCTCCGTCTGCAGCCGATCGACCCGCCGGCGGAAGCCGACGCAAGCTCCGCCTAGCGGCGGATTCCCAGTCGCAAGCGCACGGCAGTCAACGGCAATTCGTTGCAGAAGCCGAGCAGGTCGGCATTCGAGAAGTGAGCAGCAAAGAGCTCGCGCGAATCGGTGCGGATCCAGGGGCGCCACGCCAGGACCGCGAAAAAACGGAAAGCTCCCTCGCGTAGCAGGACGCGGTCGATACTGGCCGGTGGCGAGACTTGGCGACCACCCCTGACAAAGTCAGCAGTGCCTTGCGGAAGAGCATCCTTCCTCGGGAAAGCGCACTGCCGAGGCGATGGCCAGCTCGTCGCGCAGCGAGGTCATCCATTCGACACCGCGGAAACTCCCCGTGCGCACCTTGCCGATTGCCTTCCCCACCGGGAGTTGCCGCCGGGCATGATCCAGCGGCTGGCCGAGCAGGGCGCGAACGATGCCTTCGCCGCGCAGCGGCAGGTGCTGTGGTGATTGGTCCGCAGTGGTCACCTTGCCGCCATCGACCCGTTCCGTCGCGGTGACGGACGGTGTGGAAAACGGAAACGGACGGGGAATCTGGATGTCCGGCGAATCGGCGTAGAACGCCGCCGCCTGCGTCAGATGCGCCTTTTCGCATTCCAGGTGGACCTCGTCGGCCAGCGGCCGCGCCACCGCTTCCAGCGTGTGCCGGTAATCCGGCGCGGGCAATCGATGGAATCAGGCGCAGCCGGGTGGCAGGAATGGCTTGCTGGCGGATCGGTGAAAGGCGTTCTAGGAAGAACGACAGGCCGTCGGCAAGCAGGGGGCGGTAGGCTGCGTACGCTGGCGGCACCAGCGCGGCGAACCATCGCCCGATGCCCAGCGGGTTGCTCTCGCCGTCGTTTCGGTGCCGCAAGCGGAAGAAGGGCCAGACGTACGAAACGCCGATTTCAAGCCGAGGAAGGTTCGAGACTCGGCTCGGCGCCAGTGATGCCGAACACCTGCTTGCGAATCCGGAAGAGTTGGTCGCGCACTGCTGCCGCCTTCTCGAATTCGAGGTTCCTGGCGTGTTCGAGCATATCCTTTTCGAGTCGCCGCAATTCGCGCGCAAGCTGCTTTTCGCTCATCGCGGCGTAGTGCACCTGCTCTTGGGCCGCCTTCAGCTCGTGCTGCGCCGTCTCCATGTCGTACACGCCGTCGATGATGTCGACGACGCGTTTGCTGACTCCTCGCGGGACAATGCCGTGGGCCTCGTTGAAAGCAAGCTGTTTGCGCCGTCGGCGTTCGGTTTCGGCAATCGCGCGCTGCATCGATCCGGTCACCCGATCGGCGTACAGTACGGCGGTGCCGTGCAGGTGGCGCGCTGCGCGGCCGATGGTCTGGATCAGCGAACGCTCGGAGCGCAGGAATCCCTCCTTGTCGGCGTCGAGGATCGCCACCAGCGAGACTTCGGGAATGTCGAGACCCTCGCGCAGCAGATTGATGCCGACGAGGACGTCGAACTTGCCCAGGCGCAGATCGCGAATGATCTCGACCCGCTCGACCGTGTCGATATCCGAGTGCAGATAGCGCACGCGGACCTGATGTTCGTCGAGGTAGTCGGTCAGGTCTTCGGCCATCCGCTTGGTCAGCGTGGTGACGAGGACGCGCTCGGCGAGCGCCACCCGCTGCCGGATCTCGGAAAGCAGGTCGTCGACCTGGGTCGACGCGGGGCGAACGATGAGCACCGGGTCGACCAGACCGGTCGGGCGGACGACCTGCTCGACCACTTGCCCCTGATGTGCCGCTTCGTAGTCGCCCGGGGTGGCCGAGACGAAGATCGTCTGCCGCATCAGCGCCTCGAACTCGGCGAACTGCAGCGGCCGGTTGTCGAGCGCAGATGGCAGACGGAAGCCATAATCGACCAGGTTTTCCTTGCGCGAGCGGTCACCTTTGTACATGCCGCCCAATTGGGACACGGAGACGTGCGATTCGTCGATGAACATCAGTGCGTCGGCGGCGAGATAGTCGATCAGGGTCGGCGGTGGCTCGCCGACCTGGCGGCCGGAGAGATGTCGCGAATAGTTCTCGATTCCCTTGCAGAAGCCCAACTGGTCGAGCATTTCGAGGTCGAAGCGGGTGCGTTGCTCGATGCGCTGTGCTTCGACCAGGCGGCCTTCGGCATGGAAGAAAGCGACGCGCTCGTTCAGTTCGGTCTTGATCGCTTCGATGGCGCGCAGGACCGTCGCGCGCGGCGTTACGTAGTGCGAGGACGGGAATACGGTGAAGCGCAGCAGACGGCCCTGTAGATGCCCGGTCAAGGGGTCGAAAAGCTGCAGCCCCTCGATTTCGTCATCGAACAGCGAGATGCGGATCGCCTGTTCGGCGTGTTCCGCGGGAAATACGTCGATGAGGTCGCCGCGAACGCGAAAGGTGCCGCGGTGAAAGTCGGTCTCGTTGCGTTCGTACTGCATGTCCGCCAGGCGCTTGATCACATCGCGCTGCCCCATGCGGTCGCCGACGCGCATGGTCAGGATCATCTTGTGATACTCGTCGCGGTCGCCGAGACCGTAAATGCACGAGACGGTGGCGACGATCACGCAGTCGCGGCGTTCGAGCAGGCTCTTGGTTGCCGAAAGGCGCATCTGCTCGATGTGCTCGTTGATCGACGAGTCCTTTTCGATGAACAGGTCACGCGCCGGCACGTAGGCTTCGGGCTGATAGTAGTCGTAATAGGAGACGAAATACTCGACCGCGTTGTCCGGAAAGAACTCGCGGAACTCGGCGTAGAGTTGTGCCGCAAGCGTTTTGTTCGGGGCGAGGACGAGCGCCGGACGACCGCTGCGGGCGATGACGTTGGCCATCGTGTAGGTCTTTCCCGAACCGGTGACGCCGAGCAGCGTCTGGAACGAAAGTCCGTCGGCCAGTCCCTGCACCAGTTGGTCGATCGCCGTCGGCTGGTCGCCTGCCGGCGGAAACGGCTGGCAAAGGCGAAACGGGCTGCCTGCGAAGGTGACGAAGGTAGTCCCTTCCGGCGGTCGCGCGTTATCTCTCATGTTAGAATTTTACGTTGTTTCGCGCCCGACCGCGCCGCCAGCGGATCCTGGCCGACCCGGCGCGAACTTTCTCGGGATACGTGCCGGTGTCACCCGGCAGGGCTGGCTGCCAAATCCGACAGCACGGTGCCCGTTGACTCACTTAGGAAGGACGCATGACCGCTTCGATCTTCGCCGCCGTGGAAATGGCTCCACGCGACCCGATTCTCGGCCTCACCGAGTCATTCAACGCCGATCCCCGTACCGACAAGGTCAACCTTGGTGTTGGCGTCTATCTCGACGACGGCGGCAAGGTGCCACTGCTGGCCGCGGTCAGGCTGGCGGAGAAGGCGCGCCTGGAAGCGATGCCGGCGCGTGGCTATCAGCCGATCGACGGCCTGGCGAGCTACAACCAGATCGTGCAGAAGCTGCTTTTCGGTGAAGATTCGATCCTGCTCGAACAGGGACGGGTGCTCAACATCGAGGCGCTGGGGGGTACCGGCGCGCTCAAGGTCGGTGCCGACTACCTGCGGCGGCTGTTGCCCGAGGCCACCGTGTACCTCAGCGACCCGAGTTGGGAGAACCACCGCGCTCTGTTCGAAACCGCCGGCTTTGCGGTCGAAACGTATCCCTACTACGATGCGGCCACCCGCGGCGTCGATTTCGCCGCCATGAAGGCCGGGCTGGAGGCGCTGCCGGCGGGTTCGATCGTCGTGCTGCACGCCTGCTGCCACAATCCGACCGGCGCCGACCTGAACGAAGGGCAGTGGCGCGAAGTGATCGACGTGGTCGGCGCGCGCGGTCTGCTGGCTTTCATCGACATTGCCTATCAGGGCTTCGCCGACGGGATTGGTGCGGATGCGCTGGCGGTGAGGCTGTTTGCCCAGTCCGGCCTGCAGTTTCTCGTGGCGAGTTCGTTTTCCAAGTCGTTTTCACTGTACGGCGAGCGTGTCGGCGCGCTGTCGGTGGTCACCGCGAACCGCGACGAAGCGGCGCGCGTGCTGTCGCAGATCAAGCGTCTGGTGCGGACCAACTATTCGAGTCCGCCGACCCACGGCGGCGCCATCGTCATGGCCATTCTCGCGAATCCGGAGCTGCGCCAGATGTGGGAGGGCGAACTGGCGGAAATGCGCGAGCGAATCCACGGCATGCGTGTCGGCCTGGTCGACAAACTGCAGGCGAGCGGAGCCGGCCAGGACTTTTCCTTTGTCGTTCGTCAGCGCGGCATGTTTTCCTACACTGGCCTGCAGGTAGCGCAGGTCGATCGCTTGCGCGACGAATTCGGCATCTACGCCGTCGCCACCGGCCGCATCTGCCTCGCCGCCTTGAATACACGCAACATCGATTACGTCGCCAAGGCGATCGCCGCGGTTCTCTAGCTCAATGACTTGCCGTCTGCGTCAGCGGCGCCTTGAGCGGTCCGCTGATCACGATCGGTCGCACCGAGCGGCCGGCCGCGCCGCGTAGCGCCACTTCCATTCTGCCCTGCAACTGCAGATCTCGGTTGACGTCGATCTCTCCGCTGGCCTGCAACAGGCCAGCGTTCAGGACCAGCCGCGAGAAGCGGGAGGCGTGTGGCGTCAGGGCGATCGTCCCCGACAGGTCTTCGAAGCGCGTCGATCCGCCCAGCGTCACCGGCGTCGGCGAAGCACGGCGCAACGCTTCGGCAAGATCGATGCCACCGAGCTTGCCGCGATGCATCGTGAAATCGCCGCTGCCCTGGACCGCGGCGAGCATCGCCGACCAGTCGGGCGAAGTTGCCGAAAAGCGCAGCTTGCCCTTTCCCTCGCCTTCGAACTGGTTGCCGATACCCAGCGTCTCACCGAGTTTGCGGGCGTCGATCCGCTCGTACTCGATTTCCCCGGAGATCGCCGCTTGTGGCGAGGAGTGCAGCACGGCACTTCCACGCACGCGGCCGCCGAAAATTCGCAGGTCCAGGCTGTTGATCGCAAAGCTTGGTCCGTCGATCTCGCCCTTCACGCTGAGCGAATCAAGAAAGATCGGCGACCCGGGTAGCGGTCGCCAAGCGAGACCTTCGATCCGAACGATCACGCCACGGGCAGTTGGCTGCAGCGACACTTCCAGGTTGCGCTCCGGCGAGTGCAGAAAGACCGCTGTCAACAGGCCATCGGTGGCGAACTCACAGCCACCGCCCAGATCGCCCAGCGACAGCCCCGCAAAGGAGAATTCGGCCTTCCTCAAGGTGATTCGCGGGATACCGCTTTCGCCCGCTCTCTGCACTGCCGCAGTGAGCATTCGCGACAGATTCGCGAGCTGTTCCGCCGATAGCCGGATCTCGCCCAGCTCCGCCTCATCGAACAGCAGTCGTGCCAACAGCAGTTTCCCGAGAGCGGGTTGCAGGCGGATCTCGCCGATGGCGATTTGATCGGCGCCATCTCCCAGACGCACCCTGTCGAGCAGGAGTCCGGGCCGAGGATAGAAAGCGACGCGCATGTCGCCCACCGTCGCAGTCCGACCGGTGCGCTCCGTCAGGGAGGCTTCGACCGCAGGCAGGTAATAGGCATAGGGAAACAGCAGCGCAGCGACAAGGAGAGCTGTCGGGAGCAACAACACTCCGAGCAGCAGGCCCAGTGGCCAGGTCAGCAAGCGGCGCCGACCGCCGCGACGGATCGGCTTGACGGTGGTCCGGTCGAGCGCAGTGCCCGGACGGGCGAGGGCCGCCAAGCGATGCCTCAGCGATGGTGGAGCCGCCGTTGCTTCCGACTCCGCGGTCGGCTCGCCGACCAGGGTTGGCTCCGCTGCTGCACCATCGTTGGCCAGCGAGGCGCCACCTGACGGCGGGCCACCCGGCATCGACTGCAGCGCGAGCGAGTCCGGCGAGCGCGACGGCCTGCTGGGCGTGCTGTCCGGGAGCGGACTGCTGCGTCGTGCTTCTCGCGAGCCGGAGGACGTCGACTTGCCGGACGCTAGTGGGACCTTTTCGCCAAAGGTCGAGAATTCCGACACGATCTGGACGTCGCCTGCACTCGTGGTCCTCGCCGAATCCCTGGTTTGACGCCAGACCGAATTCTTGTCGACGCGCGCCTCGATGAAGCCGTTCTTTTCCAGTTCGAGCAAGGCGTTCTGGGTAACTGGAGTGTTGCCGGTCTTGTCGCAGAGCTCGGCGACGGTGGCGTTGCCGTCCACCAGGATGAGGACCATCCGCAGGTTTCTCTGCGCGACCAGGCTGCGCTGCATCATCGCTTCCTCGCCGGCAGGGGTCTTGGCAAAAACCAGATTGGGATCGATCAGAGCAGGGTCCATTTTCTCGGCAAGCCCGCGGTTTCAAGGCATCGATGTGGATGTACTCATTATGCGCGAAGATCGTGCGTGCTGCGGCCTGGCGCCCGGCAATCGCTGGCGATCACGGACGCCCCGTTCCGCTTCGCATAGACGGTGCAGCCGGCATTCGTACGATTATGCACCGCAATTCGTCAGGCGCGGGCTGGATGCCTCACCCTGCACACAGGCGTGTCCGGCTTGACGCGAAAGTTGCGGCAGCGACTCACGAAGCTCCGGGCTTGCGGCGCTGGAAGAGAGGCAATCGGGCTCGGCCCTCCGCATTGCAAGTGTCTGCAACCGTCATGCCGATTCGGCCGGGGACCCCGTCGATCCGTAGTGGATGGCAAGCCAGATCGTCCTCTGGTCGGGACTGGTCCAGTCCACCCGGTGTCGACGATGTGGCGCAATATCTACGTGATCGCCCGTGCGCAGCCTGCGCGCCTCGGGTTCGTCGGCGAAGCGCAGGAGAGCTTCCCCTTGCAACAGGAGAACCCATTCGCCCTCTGGCTGGTCATAATAAAAATCAGGTGGGCTCGAATGTCCGCTCGATACTATGCGTTCGATCAGGAGGCCCGGCCGTGCGAGCAATTGCAGGAACTGCTCGTCTTCCGCGTTGAATGGGGGCAGCTTGGCAAACAGATTATCCATGGTGTGCAGGCGAAGACGGGGTTCATCGTAGGTGGAGAGGATAGGCGAGATGACCCTTGTGCGCCGCGTGTTCGCGATCCGGCGAAGTGGAAGGGGTGCCCAGGCCACGCACGCGGTGGCCAGCACGATGCGAGCAAGAAAAAAAGGTTGCAAACTGTTTCGCGGTCGGTTCGCGCAGAATGTCTACGCCGAACCGGTGCCCGTTCTGCGATAGAATCCGCGGACCTTGGCGCGCCACAGCCCGTCCGCCGTATGTTCTGGAGAAAACCGATGCATAGTCGCCCGCCTTCCAGCTGTTTGCCGATCATTCTTGCTGCGCCGTTGGGTCTCGTTGCCGGAGTCGTTCACGCCGGACTGGTTTTCAGTTTCAGTTCGACGGGCAATTCCCAGGCCGACGCGGCTTTCGCGGCCGCGGGTGCGCGCTGGTCGTCGGACTTTACCGACAACGTGACGATCAATGTAAATGCCGGGTTTGCCGTTCTCGCCCCGGGAGTCCTGGCCAGTACCTCCACAGCGGCCGTTCTTGCCCCCTATACGATGGTGCGCGATGCGCTGATCGCCGATGCCACTTCCGCGGATGACGCCACCGCCGTTGCCCACTTGCCGGTCGGTTCGGTAAATATGTTGATCAATCGCACGGCCAACGATCCGAATGGAGCGGGCAGCGCCACGCCCTATCTCGACGCCAACGGCAGTGCCAACAACCGGGCGATTGCCATGACGCGGGCGGATGCCAAGGCCCTCGGACTGATTGCCGGCAACAATGCCACGATTGATGCCAACATCACGTTCAACAGCAGTTTTTTCTACGACTTCAACCCGGCGGATGGTATCGGCGCGGGCCTGTACGATTTCGTCGGTCTGGCGACGCACGAACTCGGTCACGCTCTCGGCTTCATCAGCGGCGTGGACGTCCTGGACACGGAGTCGCCACCGGCGGCGGGGCCCTTTCCCGAGGACGACTTCACCAACGTGACCCCGCTCGATCTGTATCGGTACTCGAGTGACAGTGCCGTGGTTGGCGCCATCGACTGGACTGCGGACAGTCGTGCCAAGTACTTCTCGATCGACGGTGGCGCCACCGACATTGCACTGTTCGCCACCGGGAAGAATTTCGGAGATGGACGGCAGGCAAGTCACTGGAAGGATGATCTCGGTATCGGCGTGATGGACCCGACCGCTGCTGGTGGCGAGAAGCTGGGCATCACCCCCACCGACCTGCGCGCCTTCGACGTCATTGGCTGGAACCTGGCCAGCGCTTCGCTCCCCGAACCGGTGACGCCCTTGCTGTTCGCCAGTGCGCTTCTTGCCGGCGGCCTCGCCCGGCGGCAGCAGACCGCCGAGCGGCCGAACGGCTAGGCGGTCGATCCCTGGCAGCGGGGCCGGGGTTTGCCGCTACGCGCGTGCCGGAACTATGGGTTCGGGCGCGATGACCTCGCGTATCGCCACCTTGAGCTCATTGCGGTCGAGACCGACGAGCAGCAGCAGGCCGGCACGGACCACTTCGTTCTTGCGCACATCGACGCCCTGGCGCGCCAGCTGCTTCCGCAGCCGGGCCAGTTCCCTATATTCGCCTTTCGGAATGCGCAGCTTGCAGCGCACACGCTTGGCGCCGGACTTCACTGTCTTGGCGGAAGGCGGTTTCTGTGCGCTTGCGCTGGCGAGCCGCAGGAGTTTCAGTTGGTGTGCGGCAGCGACGATCGCGTCTACGCCGGCAAGGATGGCTGGTTCTGGCATTGCAAATTCCGCAACGGAGTGGGACGGGTGATGGGGGGCCTGGTACGGTCGTCCGGGCGTGGATTCTTCGGCGCCCGACCGGGCCCCTTCGCTTGTTTTTCCGCTCGGCCGCTCAGGAGCCGTGCATCAAGGCTTCGAGCAGCTTCTTCATATCGGCCGGACGCGGGCGAGCCTTGTTCTCGCCACCGTAAATGCTGCCGACCTTTTTTGCGGCGATGCGTT
>WBZT01002973.1_pt1 | contig 11442 bp, 8 predicted proteins | sample 5204241 | NCBI WGS metagenome assembly WBZT01 (sample SAMN12344358, study PRJNA552823) | activated sludge metagenome | biome: Activated sludge suspended growth; feature: Nitrification reactor; material: Wastewater; isolation source: activated sludge from nitrification reactor of wastewater treatment...
CATTGAAGAGAACTTTGGTTCATTCGATAACTGGAAAGCCGAATTCAAAGCATGCAGCGTAGCTGCGAAGCTTAGCGGCTGGGGATTGCTTGTATTTGACAGGCTTTATTCCGGCAGGCTTATAAACGTATTGGTTGATGAACACCAGTACGGCGCTATATGGGGCGGCGTTCCGCTTGTAGCATGCGATGTATTTGAACATGCTTACTATCATAAAGACGGTCCTGGCAGGGCAAAGTATATTGATAATTTCCTCAATAACCTGAATTGGGCAAGGATCAATGACCGCTTCAATAAATACTGCAAATAATAAATGCTATTTCTGAACTTTGCGGGGAAAATATTCAGTTTGAAAAACACATTTGTTTTGCTTTTTGCTGTTTTGCTGTTTGGGCTTTATTCATGCGGCGGCAAAGAGAGTGATAAGAAGGATGGAAAAACATCCGGAAATGAAAAGAGGGAATTTGGCTGGAGAGATGATATCTCTGCTGCCGATATTCCCGATTTTCCGGTAAAAGGATACATCGGCGGCAAAGAAGTGCAGTTTGCATACATTAACTTCGAAAACTGGCGCGGCTCTAAAGATAACGTGATAAACTTTTCGCTCGTGAAGCCTGAGCAGAATTGCGGCTTCATAGAGAACTTTGAGGGGTTTACCATTATGAATAAGGGCGCAGGCTTCAGCCAGGGGCAGTGGCTGAAAGCTAAATTTGCCGATGACCCGAAAACTTACCAGGGAAGCTTCAAAATGTCAGGAAGCAAATCCAGTGACCCGTGGAATTGCGCCTTAGAGATCGAGAGTATTGGCGATAAATCCGTTAAGGGCAAGATTGCCCTTTTCTTCAATGATGCTTCCAAAAGCTGGGTTGCAGGCAGGTTTGAAGCTGTGCTTTGCAATAATTGATTTCCGGCAGAATTTTATACAGATAATTTACTAAACAATTCAAAACTACAGCATGAAAACAAAATTCAATTTACTTGTTTTGATCTTCACTGCAGCAGCTTTTGCTTTTTCAGCCTGCGGAAAACAGGAACAGAAAACCGAAGGCGATAAAAAAGATACATCCAAGACCACAAATCAAACACAGGTTGCAGGCGATAAAACCGCTCCTACCAATACAGATCCTAAATCAAATGAGCTTGGCATTAAAGAAGGCATGCCCGCCGACTACCCGGCAGATGTTCCCCAGCCAATAAACTCAAAATGCCTCGGCTCGCTCAATACATCGGAAGGCACAGTTGTTACATTTGAATCAACCGATAAGCCGAAGGCTATTCTCACGCCGTTTGCAGAAGGTGTTGAAAAAGCCGGATTCAAAAAAGGCGAAGGCGAAATGATGAGCGATGACGGGGGTATGAGCATGTGGACTAAAGATAAAAGGGAAGTCAGCATCATGCTTGCATGGGATAAGGAAAAGAATATTTCATCTGTTGTAGTAACCTACAGGTAATAAGCACTTTTTTAAATGAGATCGATTTCCAGAATATTAAGCCCGGTTCAGCTTCTGCTGCTGGGCTTATTGTTTTCCATTTGTACAGGTGAGCTTGTTTCACAAACATATCCGATAGTGTTTGTATCGCGCAATCTCGTGCAGGGCGGAAGCGTTTACTATCCCCAGGCAGGTTTGCTGCCTGGCATGGGGCCATATTCACGATCGGCAGTAGTTGGCGGCAGGCTGCTTGTAAGGGAAGCTAATGGAACCGTCAGAGTTCTGGTAGATAGCACAATGAATTTTGGCGGCAAAACTCTGATCGATGTATCTGATCCTTCTGTTTACTGGGATGCATCAAAGATCGTCTTTGCGGGAATAGAACACCGCGACAGTTCATGGAGAATTTATGAGATCAGGTCTGATGGCAGCGGATTTAAACAGATCACAACTTCATCAAGGAACATTAATCTTTCGCAGTTCGGTCAGATCGCGGCAAAGTTTGTAAAGTATGATGACCTTGATCCCTGTTATTTACCGGATGGGAGAATATGTTTTTCCAGCACAAGGTATCCCTCACTCTCTCAATACACGGGCACAAGGGCTACAAATCTATATATTGTAGATACTACTTCGCAGAACCTTCACAGAATAACTACAGAACGCAACGGGGCAGATGAACCGACTGTGGACCCGATTACCGGTAAAATTGTTTTCAGCCGCTGGTGGCTTAACATAGATCATCCTTCTTGGCTTACAGCAACGGGCTTAACCCGCGATTCTGCACTTGCATTAACTAATGATGCGGCAAATGTATGGTCAGCGGCAGATATCAGGCCGGATGGGGAAGGGCTGCAAATTTATGCCGGTACCGGCGATCTGCGGCTTGGTCAAAATAATTACCGTCCTTTCGTAATGAATGATGGCAGAATGCTGAGTGTATTTTCTCCGGAGCCTTCCATTGGATATACTTCCGGCAGCAATGGTATCCGCTTGTTTAATACAGGTATAGGATATGGCAGCTTTGTTGCAGGGGTTAACCCAGCGAATATGCAGCTTTTCATAAACAATCCGCCATCATTAGGCACTATGCAGCCTCCTTATGCGACTGATCCGGCAGCCTTGCCCAACGGAAAAATTCTCATCTCATACGCCACACAGGTTGTGAACCAGGATTATGCGTTGTATACAGTTGATATTGATGGCAGCGGATTGCAGTTATACTATGACATTCCCGGAAAGCTTGAGCTGAACGCTGAAGCTTTGCTTTCAAGGCCAGTTCCGCCAATATTGATAGACGGCGTTTGGGATGTAGCTGACGAGCTGCCGCCAACACTTGACGCAGGAACCTGGTACAAAGACGGGGGATTCAGGTTTGATTGCCTTAATATTTTCACCAACGGGGATGTTGATGTCCCGATGCAGGACGGCCCGCCGATCACAAGGTTCGCGCAGATAAAATTTTTCCTCAACTTCCAGAGACAGGATCCGGATGGGAGGGACTCGGCACTTTTTTTGACTTCTTTCCATGTATCACATACCGGGCAAATCGGGTTTGATAATGCACCCGCGAATGTATCAATGTTCGAGCAGATAGTAGATAGCGCCGGTCGTGTATTGAAGGGTTCAAAAGGCCAGGTTGCTCACGTTATCGGTATGAACTACGGCAGGATTGGAACCGGTACTAAATGCGTTGGCTGCCACTCAGGCCACACCAGAATACCTGTGCCTCCAACAATATCGGAAGGTTCATTTTTCAATGTGTCAACATCAGCAACTGTAACGCAAAGCTCTTTCAGGTATGTAAGTGATTCTTTGCAGTTCCCGGGTAAGCGCGTTGTTGACAGGAAAGCGCAGAATGATACTTCTACTGTTAACTGGATAGCGAACGGCACAGCAAATGAATACGTTAACCTTAAATGGAATGTGCCGGTAGATATAAGACGTTTTACACTCTATAATGTAAGGCCGAATCCGGCAACAAATACAAATATCCAGGTAACTGATTGCGAAGTATTCTTCTATTATAACGGTGCGCAAGTTGAGCACATTCCAGCTACCGGATCGATAAGCTACCAGGGCACAACATTCCAGGTGCCTTCTGTGCCGAAGATAGATGAAATGCGGGTTATCGTGAAATCATTCACCGGAACAGTTAACGGCTTGAATGCCGCCGCACTTGCTGAAGTTGAAACAAATGCAAGGATATCATACTACGATGTATTCGGCATAACACAGATATCGGAAATTGCAGATAGATTTTCACTGGGGCAAAATTATCCGAACCCGTTTAATCCGGTTACAAAGATAAGATACTCTCTGCAGCAATCCGGCAGTTCTTTGATGAATGTTAAGATGCTGGTTTATGATATAACAGGCAGAATTGTAGGGGTATTGGTGAACTCACAGCAGCGGCCCGGCGTATATGAGGTTGATTTCGATGCTAAGAACATTGCCAGCGGAGTTTATTTCTATAAGCTTGTGGTAGACAGCAAATTTTCAGAAGTGAAAAAAATGATAGTGCTGAAGTAGTATGATCATAGTTTCAGATTTTTTGGCGAAAAGGGAGCAATGCTCCCTTTTTCTGTTTTCTTTGTACATTTATAATTATCTTTGGAGATTATGAAAAGACACATGATCAATTATCGCCGGTACTTTCTCCATTTTTTATATGCAGCGTTTTTTGCTGCATTTTTTCTTTTCTCATTGCCTGTTCAGTCGCAGGAGCCTTCATTTACCATACTCTGCCTTGCTGCGCATCCCGATGATGAAGATGGTGCAACTCTTGCCTATTACAAATACCTGTATGGCTATGATGCGTACACTATTTTTTATACAAGGGGAGAAGGCGGGCAAAATGAGATCGGACCCGAATTAAATGACAAGCTGGGCAAGATACGTGAACAGGAGTGTTATGATGCAGCAGAGATCCAGGGTTCAAAAGCATATTTTCTTGGTGAGCTTGATTTCGGATTCTCGAAAACGGCAAAAGAAACATTCAGGTTCTGGGGAGGTGAAGACTCCGTATTGGCACGGCTTGTTTATATGATCCGTGTTATCAGGCCCGATGTGGTTATTACAAATCACGATACCATTACCACAAAGCCAAATCGCCAGCACGGCAATCACCAGGCAGTCGGGATCACCATTTTCGAGGCATTTGATAAGGCTGCCGATTACCGGTACCACCCGGAGCAATTGGTTAACGGCATCGAGCCGTGGCAGATCAAAAAACTCTTCTTCCGCTCATTTGATTCTACAAAAGCAGATCTGTATAAAATAGATATATCAAAAACTATTTCTGATAACAAAACTTCAATCGCACAGATATCAAGGGATGCTCTATCCAGGCACAGAACGCAGGGAATGGATAAAGTTGATAAGAACAGTCCGTTCTTTTTCGGAAACAGGTTTTACCAGTTGGTAAGAAGTGACGGGATGTATCCAGTTGAAGGTGACAATTTGTTTTCGGGACTTACCCATAACATGAAATGGAATACATCTGACTTGAAATCCTATGAAACAAAGTACTCTTACAAGATTGTGAATCCAGAAGACAGCGTGCAGATAAAAAGCAGGATCAAGTATAACCCTGAGGCGTACATTGGACTCGTTAAAACATACGATAATACAATTGAAAATATTCTTCAGGCTTTTGGAATAAAGTATGACACAATTTCTGTGGATATGCTTAAAAACGGTGACCTTGGCAGGTTTTCTACAGTGATTCTCGATTTAAGAGCTTACTTGTACCGCCCGGATCTTGTTGAATATAACAGGAATGTACTGGATTATGCATACCAGGGCGGCAATATACTGTGCTTCTATAATAAGCCGGGCGAATGGAAGGAAACATTTGCGCCTTATCCGATATATTTGACAAACTTAAGAGTAACCGAAGAAGACGCCGTGGTAAAGATTATCGGGCAGGGAAATTATCTTCTTTCCAAACCGAATGAAATAGCTGAAAGTGATTTTAACGGCTGGGTGCAGGAGCGGAATGTATACCTGCCTTTAACCACCTTGGATGATACAACTTCTTCATCGGGAAAATACAAAGAGCTCCTCGCTATGAATGATGAAGATGACCCTGTGCCATCAACCTCGCTGCTTTGGGCGGACTTTGGGAAAGGTACATACACCTATTGCACACTTGCTCTGTACCGCCAGCTTAAGATATTTAATGAAGGCGCACTGAAGCTCTTTATGAACATGATAGCAGAACAACCAAATTAAGACGGCGGGAAAAAACATTAAGCTTGAGCCAGATAGATAACAAAGCAGATAAACAGCTTGTACGCGGCGTTTCATTAAAGGGTGCTACCGCGCTGAATATGATCGATATGATCGGTGTAGGTCCGTTCATTACAATTCCCCTTATTGTGGCCGCCATGGGCGGGCCGCAGGCAATGATAGGATGGATCATAGGCGCCATCATATGCCTTTGTGACGGACTCGTATGGGCAGAGCTTGGCGCGGTAATGCCGCACGCAGGAGGTTCTTATAACTATCTTAAGGAGATCTACGGAAGCAACGGATTCGGCAAGCTTGCGTCGTTTTTATTCATATTCCAGCTAACATTCAGCGCACCGCTCTCGATGGCTTCGGGGTGCGTGGGACTCGCAATGTACGCAAGCTACATCTTTCCCGGGCTTAGCACTACATATTTTAATTATGACTTAAATCTGCCGCTGCCAATTCTAGGTTCGCTTGAAGCAGCCATTACCTTGAATAACGGAACATTTGTTGCAATTGGCGTAGTGCTGCTTGCGGTTTTTATGTTATACCGTAAAGTAGCATTCATCAGCAAATTCTCGCAGTTTCTCTGGGGTGGTGTGATAATTACTGTAGTGTGGATAATTGTTTCAGGTATCACTAATTTCGATCCGGGCCTTGCATTCAACTTCCCGCCAAATGCATTTCATTTAGATTCAGCATTTTTCCTTGGGCTTGGCTCCGCAATGCTAATTGCGCTGTATGACTACTGGGGCTACTATAATGTAAATTTCTTCGGCGGGGAAGTACAGAATCCAACCCGCAATATACCCCGCGCAATAATTTATTCAATTCTCGCAGTTGCGGGACTATATATAGTAATGAATATTTCCATACTCGGAGTTCTCCCATGGCAGGAGGTAAGTGAAACTGCAGGCAGCGATGCGCGGAAGTATATAGTATCTGTCTTCATGCAGAAGATATACGGCACATGGGCGGGTAACCTGGTTACTTTGCTTGTGGTGTGGACTGCGTTTGCATCAGTATTTTCGCTGCTTATGGGCTATTCACGTGTGCCGTACGCCGCGGCTGTTGAGGGCGATTATTTCAAGGCGTTCAGCAAGGTGCATCCGAAGCATAAAATTCCATATCTGTCACTATTGATATTAGGCGGCGTGGCGATTTGCTTCTGTTTCCTGAAGCTAAAAGATATTATTGCCGCTCTGGTGGTAATAAGGCTTATTGTACAGTTCCTGGCGCAGACAATTGGGGTAGTATATTTCCGCATTAAGAATCCAAACCGCGAGCGGCCTTTCAGGATGTGGCTCTATCCGCTGCCGGCCGTGCTGGCGTTCGCGGGATTCATATACGTGCTCTTCTCCCGCCAGAATTTCCAGAAAGAGATCAAATATGCGGTAGTGTTATTAATTGTCGGAACTGCAATATACATGTGGCGCGCCTGGAGGAAGAAGGAATGGCCCTTTGTTCAAATAGCAGATAACAAATAGCACGTTTCAAATAGCAAAGAACAAATACCAAATAGCAAGATTCAAATAGTAAATAGCAATAACAAATAGCATCAAATACTCTTCGGGTACGGATTATCTTTAGCTCCGTAGGAGCGTAATGTTTGTAGAGATTAATTAACCTTATTGTCAGAGCTCCGTAGGAGCGACATGTTTGTAGACGATTAATTGCTATTGTAATTTAGCTCCGTAGGAGCGACATGTAATTAATATATGAAAGCCATACTTGAGATGATTTTGATTGTTTCGATGCAAAGGATTGAGTTGATAATGCAGATGTAAACTTGAAACTTAATCCATTTTATTTTGTTGGTATTTGGTATTTACTATTTGAAATTTGACTAAAACCACCATTTCTTTTTCTTCACCTTCACTTCCACCCAAACTTCATCATTTTCTATCTTAACATTGTATGTTTCTAAAGTTGCCGAAAGACCTTTGCACTCCGCCGGAACTTTGCCGGTCTCCAGGTGAAACTGCCAGCCGTGAATCGGGCATGCAAGGTATAATTTATCATCAACATACCCGTCATACAGCACCTGTGCCTGGTTATGGGGACAAACATTCGATACTGCGTATATATTTTCACCTATACGGAATACCGCTATATCAGTATCTTCGGCAATTGCGAATTTCCTGCCCCGCCTGTTGGGGAGATCGCTTATGCTGCAAATTTTGATATAGTTCTCCTCCAATTTAGCGCTTATTTAATTCCATTTTGTTAACAACGCTAAAGCCCTTTTCGGTAGCTTCAACGTTGCATGTTTCCGTGAACGGGTCATGTTCGAAAAATAATATCCAGTTCTCCCTGGATATCTGCGGCAGGAATATCTTCTTTTCATCAAGCGTGGTTAAAGGAAACAGGTCATATCCCATAATATAGGGCAGGGGAATGTGCGAAGTCATTGGGAAAAGATCGGCCGCAAATAGCAGGGTATTGTTCTCATCTTTAACCTTTATTAGCTGCATAAATGGTGTGTGTCCGCTGACCGGATGGAATGATATGAACTCATCGAAAGTTGTTTCGCCATCATGCTGTTTCAGCATACCCTTTTCATTGATGGGATCGTAATTCTGCGGCATGAAGCTTGCCTTATCGCGCTCGCTTGGATTCTGCCCCCATTCCCAATGCTTTTTTTGAATATGATGTACCGCATTCGGGAAACACAGCTCAAGCTCGCCTGATTCACCGCGCTTTGTTGAGCCGCCCGCATGGTCAAAATGCAAGTGGGTGAGAATTACATCGGTAATTTCTTCAGGCTTAATGCTCAGTTCCGCAAGTCCGCCTTCAATGGTGTATTTTGAATGATCCATGCCGTAAATCTCATTCACTTTCTTCGCCATTTTATAGCCGGCACCGTTATCGATGAGAATCTTGCGGTCATCTGATACCAGCAGCAATGTGCGCATGCACATATCAATGCGGTTCAGCTCGTCCGGGGGGTTGGTCCGCGACCATAGAGGTTTCGGCACTACACCGAACATCGCGCCTCCGTCCAATCTGAATAACCCCGTCTGCACTGAATGAAGCTTGTATTTACCTATTTGCATAACTATTACAATTAAACTTGAATATAAATGATTTGTACTCTATTTGTTCAGCAAAAAAATAATCTCACGCAAAGACGCAAAGTCGCAAAGAGAAGCAAAAGCATCGTATAAATTATTAAACAAAAAGTTTGTACTGATGACACCCAGGCGTTTGGTTGCTTTTTAGAATATGACTTAGCGCCCTTGCGTCTTTGCGAGAGGCAATATAATCTCACGCAAAGTCGCCAAGTCGCAAAGAAAAGCGAAAGGCATTATATTAATTATAATCAAAAACCTATACTTATATTACCTTAGAAAGTTGATGTTTATTCTAGTTTTTGACTTTGCGCCTTTGTGTCTTTGCGAGAAACAGAAGTAATATTTATAATTGCCGCCAATCAATCATTGCTACTTTGATTGGTCGGAATCCTGTAGATTATTTACTACTCTTTTAATGGCAGACTTGATCAGGTTATCATTGAAATTTATCAATAGCCCTAGCTTAATATCGGTAAGCCTTAGGTAGGTCAGTAGCTGCTTTAAGTGTACTGGTCTGATAAATTCTACTGATTTCAGCTCTAAGATGAGCTTGCCTTCAATTATGAAGTCTGCTACAAATCCTATGCCCATGCGGATTTCATCATAAGTAACCTCAATGGATTTTTGTCTTTCAAAGCTGATGCCGCATTTATTCAATTCGAATGCCAGCACTTCTTCATAAACTGATTCCAGCAATCCGGGACCAAGTTTAGAATGTATCCTGTAACAGCAATCTACAACAATTTTGGAAAGTTCGTTTTCAGTCATTTGGTTTTCAGTAAGTTTGGGGATAATAACTGAAAATGAACTTTGTGACAGGCAAGTGCCGGTTTATTTTATAATCTCTTCTTCAATTTCTTTAAGCTTGGTGGATTCTGTTTCCCACTCGGCATATAGTACAGCAAGGGTTTCTTTATGTTCTTTATATTCCGCTGTTTTTGCTGCGGAATTATGGGTGTCCTTATAAAAATCAGCAGAAGCCATCATAACTTCAATGAGCCTTACTTTTTCTTCTTCTTCTTTTATCTTCTTTTCTATCTTATGTATCTTCTCTTTAAGCGGCCGTGCTACTTTGTAAACTTTATTCCTGTTTTCGGCTTCAATACGTTTTTGCTCCTTCGTCTTTTTGGGTACCGGCGCGCCATTAGCCTGCTGCTGTGGAGTTCTAAGGGTACTTTTTGGTTTAAGCACACCCGACCTTTCTTCTTCTTTCTTCTGAAGAAAGTAAGAACAATTGCCAAGGTATATTTTTACATTTTTATCCTTTACTTCGATAATTTTTGTTACAATGCCGTCAAGGAATTCCCTGTCATGCGAAATTATAAGTATAGTTCCGCCGTAATTTCTTAATGCCTCCATCAGCACCGTTTTGGAATTCATATCAAGGTGGTTTGTCGGCTCATCAAGTATCAGAAAGTTGGATGCTTTGAGAAGCATTCTAGCCAGGGCAAGGCGTGATTTTTCGCCGCCCGAAAGAACTCCCACTTTTTTGAACACATCATCACCCCGGAACAAAAAGCTGCCAAGTATTGTGCGAAGCTGCTTGCGTATATCGCCTGTAGCCACTGCATCAAGTGTGCCAAGCACATCCATCGCCGGGTCAAGTGAATCAGCCTGGTGCTGTGAATAATACTCAAGCTCCACCTGGAAACCAAGTTTGCGTGTGCCCTTCTGGAATTCTTCTGTGCCGCGTATTATACGCGCTAAGGTTGATTTGCCCGCGCCGTTAACTCCAACAAGCCCGATCTTCTCGCCGCGCTCAAGCTCAAGATCCAGACCGCTTAACACAAGGTTATCACCGTAGCTTTTGGAAATATTCTTCAGTTCAAATACTTTTCTGCCGGAGTGAGTTGCAGGCGGAAAATTAAAATGTATTGCCGTCTCTTCTTCTTCTATCTCAATTCTTTCAACCTTATCCAGCATCTTTATCCTGCTTTGAACGGCGGTAGCCTTGGAAGCTTTGGAACGGAACCGTGTTATAAACCGCTCCTGCTGCTTAAAATATTTCTGCTGGTTTTCATAGCTCTTAAATAAAAGCTCTTTTCTGGTGTCACGCTCCTGAACATAATATGAATAATTGCCTTTGTATATTGTAACTTTACCGGCATATATCTCAATTGTTTTATTCGTAATTGTATCGAGAAATTGCCTGTCATGAGATACAAGCACTATCGCGCCCTCGTATGACTTAAGAAAACTCTCAACCCAAATTAACGACTCAATATCCAGATGGTTTGTAGGTTCATCAAGCAGTAAAACGGAGGGCTGCTTGAGCAGCAATTTTGCCAATGCAATTCTCATCTGCCAGCCGCCGGAAAATTCATCGGTCAGCCTGTCGAAATCATTCGAGTGAAATCCCAATCCTTCGAGTATCTTTTCGATGTTTGATTTTATCTTAAATCCATCCAGCAGCTCAAACTTATGCTGAAGCTCGCCGTATGTTTCAACAAGATCCATGTATTCATCTGAAGTATGGTCAGGGTGTGTTTCAAGTTCTAACTGAACCTGGTCTATTTCCTCTTTCAGAGCCGAAATATCGCCAACACCGGAGTAAACCTCTTCATAAATGGTTTTTCCTGCAAAAGTGATTCCATCCTGCGGCAGGTAGCCAATTGTTGTGTGCTTTGAAACGGCGATTTCGCCCTTATCTGAATCGATTTGGCCGTTAATAACCTTAAGCAGGGTAGATTTACCCGCGCCGT
>WBZT01002976.1_pt1 | contig 11422 bp, 11 predicted proteins | sample 5204241 | NCBI WGS metagenome assembly WBZT01 (sample SAMN12344358, study PRJNA552823) | activated sludge metagenome | biome: Activated sludge suspended growth; feature: Nitrification reactor; material: Wastewater; isolation source: activated sludge from nitrification reactor of wastewater...
ATGGCAAAAGCGTTGGCCAGCGGCGAGATGAGCGAGGTTTGCTGGAACAGCATGAGCAGCAAAGGGGTGAGCCCCAGCGTCATGGCCCATTGTGTTGTGATCGCCTCATGCAGCCAATGCGGGCGTTGCAGGCGTGCTCCGCTGGCATAAACAATCAGGGCCACTGCACCAAAGGATAACCAGAAGCCGGGGGCAAAGGTCGCCCACGGGTCGAGCAGGGTGGTAACGGCCAGTGCCCAGCACAGAATCAGCGTGAAGCCGACATGGCGCCCCCACCACAGCGCGGCGGCCACCACAGCCAGCATGTAAACCGTGCGCTGGGCGGGAATGGCAAACCCGGCGATCAGGGCATAGGCCAGTGCAGTGCACATGCCTGCCAGCACCGCCGCCTTGCGCGCAGGGAGTCGCAGTGTCAGGGCACCGGAGCGTCGCCACAAGGCTTGCACCAGAGCGAACACCAAACCCGAGATCAGAGTGATGTGCAAGCCGGAGATACTCATCAGGTGGATCACCCCGGTGCGCTGGAACACCTGCCACTGCGCGCGCGTTATGCCGCTGTCGTCACCAATGGCCAGTGCGCGGATGACGCCTTCCAGCGGTTGCCCGGCCAGTGTGCTGGAAATCTTGTCGCGCAGGGTTCCGCGCCAGTGCTCGATGCGATAGGCTGGGTTTGGGGCCAACACATCCAGCCGCCGGTTATCGCTACTTTTCCGTACATAGCCGGTGGCGCGGATGTTACGTTCCAGTGCCCAGGCTTCGAAGTCAAAACCATGCGGATTGGCGTTGCCGTGTGGGCGTTTGAGGCGCACGGTCAGTTGCCAGCGTTCCCCGGCATGGAAATCCTGTCCGCCCATGGCATATGCATTGAGCGAAATCCGGGTGGGGATAGTGGCATCCGGGGTGAGTGTTTGCTTCGTGTCGAAGATAAAGCGCTGGCCGCGTTCGTGTGCCTGGGGCAGGGATGCCACCACGCCGATGATCTTGACATCGCGGCCCTCCCACTCAGTTGGCAGTGCATCGGCCAGGCGGATGTGCGCACAGGTGGCTGCCCAGAAAAAACCGGCCAGGACGGCGCAGGGAAGTAGTACCAACCAGCGTGAAGCAGCATGGCGCCAGAGCCATGTTGAGAGGAATAGGGGCAGCAGTATAAGAGACAGCCACAATTCCGGCAGGGCAGCCTGCTGCTGTAGTAACCACGTGCCCATGACAAATGCCAGCAGCGTGGTTTTCATGGCTCAGGCGTCTTCTACTTGCTCGAATAAAACCACTTGAGCAGGAAGGGCGGCACCATGGTGGTGAGGGCAATCACAATCAGCATGGCGGCATAGAGTTCGCCAGTGAGGATTTCCTGGCTAAGGCCCAGTTGGGCGAATATCAGACCGACCTCACCACGCGGGATCATGGCCAGCCCGATGGCAGCTTGGGTGGTACGTGATTCCCGGATGCAAAAGCCGGAAACCAGTTTGCCGACAAAGGCTGCCAGCAGCAGTGTGCCAGCCAGTGCCCAGACGAAGGATGACCCCCAGTCCACCGTATTGAGGTTGAGGGATACGCCTACCATGACAAAAAACAGGGGGGAAAACGTGTGGATCAGAGGGCGCATCTGCTCTTCCAGGCGGTGCGTGAGCTTGGGGCTGGGGGTAAAAGACAGGCGGCCTAACAGTGGCAGCCGCACGCTGCGCGCGATGCCGAAGTGCTGTCCAAAAGCGAGTCCTGCGGCAAAACCGCCCATGATGACCGGAGCGCCCACGCCATGCGCCATCCAGGAAAACAGCAGGATCAGTGACAGCGCCAGGGTCAGTAACATGCCAGGCGCAGCGGCTTTGGCGTCAAGCCGGTCTATGATCTCCGCTGCAATTTTGGCGACGATGGGTGCCAGCAACATGAACAGCACGATGTACAGGCTGACCTCGCCCAGCGCCTTTACTGAAACCTGTTTTTCAACGGCAAACTGGTAAAGAAAAGCCAACGCCAGCACACCCAGGATATCGTCCAGTACGGCAGCGCCAATCACAATCTGCGCCTCGTCGGATTGCCGCTTGCCCAGGTCGTCCAGCACGCGCACGGTGATGCCGATGCTGGTGGCGGTCAGGGTGCCGCCAATGAACAATGCGGTGAGTTCAGCAAGGCCGAAAACCCAGGTACTCACGCCATAACCCAGCAGGAATGGCAGGATGAACCCGACCAGCGCTACTACTATGGGTTTACTCCCGGAACGCGCCAGGCGGCCCAGGTCGGTATCCATGCCCACCTCGAACAACAGCAGGATGATACCGATTTCCGCCAGCAGCGACATGGTGGCATCCGGTGTGACCCAGCCCAGCAGGGATGGGCCAACGATAAGCCCGGCCAGCAACTCCCCTATCACACCCGGCACGCCAAAGCGGGCAACGGTTTCCGACAACACCCGCGCCGAGATCAGGATGATGGCAAAAAACAGGAAGAATTCGTGTAATGCCATGAGATGTGTTTATTCCAGAGGTTTACCGAGCAGCCTGGCGTACACCCTTTGCACCGGGCCAAGCGGGTACAGCGTGACTAACACCGCGCATAGCACGATGCTGAACAGTACCACCATGTAGGTGGTGTCGCGGATGATTTCTGCCCCGGGTACCCCGGATTGCAGCGGCAGGCTGGCCAGCACGGCGGCCGCCAGCCCCTTGGGCACCATCATGGAAGTGATGGCCGAGTCGCGCAGGCCAAAATCCGGCGTACGGTAAATCTGGCGGGTCAGCACCAGGCGCATCAGGAACACCAGTCCCACCATGACGATGGCGGCCTGTGCCAATTCGATGGACTGAAAGTGGATGGAAATGCCGAGATAAACAAAAAAGTAGGTTTTGAGCAGGAATACCGCCTCGCTGTAAAAAGTGAGGTCCACGTCATTGAGCGGGACGATTTTCTGCGCTGATAACGTCTTGAAGTAACGTGCCCCATATTTGTCAAAATTGGTCAGGGTGATGCCCAGTGACAGGGCGGCGATAGCGCCTGAAAACCCCAGGAATTCGGTAACACCATACACGATAAACACATAAGCCAGCGTCGAGGAAATGGTGTTGGGGAAGTCGCGGATTTTGCCCAGCACCAGCATCCAGCCGATGCCGCCCAATACCCCGATCACCGCGGCGAACACCAGCGCAGCGAGTACGCTGCCGATCAGGTGGCCGGGTTCTACCCCGCCCTGGGTGAAAATTTGAAGCAGGGCGAATACGCCGACGATGCACAGCACGTCCGTCAACGCAGATTCCAGCACCAGCACCGTGCTGCTTTTCTCGGTGAGGTGCAGTGCGTTGACCATGGGGATGACCACCGCCGATGAGGTGCCGGCCAGGATAACGCCCAGCATCACAGCGGGTAGCCAGGCCAACTGCAACCACACAACGGCGATGCCGGCGATGATGGCGGCGGTGAGGATGAAACAACTCAGCGCCAGGACGCCGGTGGTTTTCAGCGAATTGCCCAGTGCCTCCAGGCGTAGCGAAGTACCCCCCTCGAACAGGATCACCACCAGGGCAATGGTGGCGATGACCGGGCCGACCTTGCCAAAATCATCCGGGGTGATGATGCCGAATATCGGTCCGATCAAGATGCCCACAAGCATCAAAACCAACACGTCAGGGATGTTGGTCTTGCGGAATTGCAGCGACAGGAAATGCGAGAAAAACACCATGATGCCAATCGCCAGAATAATGCTTGACATGGTTTCTCCTCAGGGGTCAGGTTAATGTGCCGTCGTTCAGGTGCAGGGTCCGTCCCATGCGCGCCGCCAGATCAAGGTCGTGGGTGACGACCACAAAACTGGTGTTGAGGCTGGCGTTAAGCTCCAGCATCAGGTCAAAAATCGCCGTTGCTGTGGTGCGATCCAGGTTGCCGGTGGGTTCGTCGGCTAATACGCACTTTGGCTTGGTGACCAGTGCCCGCGCCACTGCCGCGCGCTGGCGCTCGCCGCCGGAAAGCTCGCCCGGCATGTGTTGCAGGCGATGGCTTAAACCCACACGCTGCAACAGGGCGGCGGCCTCCGCTTCTGCCTGCTCGCGCGGCATGCGGCGCACCAGCAGGGGCATGGCCACATTTTCCAATGCGGTGAATTCTGGCAACAGGTGATGGAACTGGTAAATAAAACCGAGTGCCTGGTTGCGCAGTTCGCCGCGCCTGGTTTCAGACAGGGTTTGCAACGGTTGCCCGAGTATGCTGACTTCGCCCTGGGTGGGGATGTCCAGGCCGCCCAGCAGATGCAGCAAGGTGCTTTTGCCGGAACCCGAGGCGCCTACAATTGCCACCTGTTCCCCTGGTGAAATTTCCAGGTCTATACCGTTGAGTACGGCCACATCCAGCCCGGAATAGGTTTTGTGCAGCCCCTGGCACCTGACGATGCTATTCATAACGCAATGCCTCTGCCGGGTTCAGGTTGGCTGCTTTCCAGCTTGGGTAAAGGGTGGCTAGCAATGACAACACCAGCGACAGCAGGCTAATGCGCACGACATCACCCCATTGCAGGTCGGATGGCAGCTCGCTGATGTAGTAAATTTCCTTGGGCAGGAAATGAATGCCAAACAGTTGTTCGATAAATGGCACGATGGTGCCGATATTCAGCGCCAGCAGGATGCCGCCTACCACCCCGATAAAAGTGCCTAGTACGCCGATGGAAGCCCCTTGCACGATAAATATCTTCATGATGCTGGATGGCGCAGCCCCCAGCGTGCGCAGGATGGCGATGTCGGCGCGCTTGTCGGTAACCGCCATCACCAGTGTGGAGACAATGTTGAAGGCGGCAACTGCCACAATCAGCGTGAGGATTACAAACATCACGCGTTTTTCCATTTGCACCGCCTGGAAGAAATTGGCGTGCTGCTCGGTCCAGTCGCTGACATAGTAGGTGCCAAAACCCGAAAGCTGCCGGGTCAGGTCGCGGGCAATGACAGGAGCGTCATCCAGGTTGGCCAGCTTGAGGCGCACCCCGGAAACCGTTTCCGGCATGCGGTAAAGCTTGGCGGCATCCTCCATGTGGATCAGCGCCAGCGAGGCGTCGTATTCATACATGCCGATCTGGAATATGCCCACCAGCTTGAACTGTTTGAGCCGCGGCACCATGCCAGTTGGTGTGATCTGCCCCTGCGGGGCCATCACGGTGACTTTGTCGCCCAGCAAAACACCCAGGTTTTGCGCCAGTTCGGCACCCAGCACAATGCCGATCTGGAATATGCCCACTACCCTGAACTGTTTGAGCCGCGGCACCATGCCAGTTGGTGTGATCTGCCCCTGCGGGGCCATCACGGTGACTTTGTCGCCCAGCAAAACACCCAGGTTTTGCGCCAGTTCGGCACCCAGCACAATGCCGAACTCCCCGGGTTTGAGGTCGCTGAGTTTGCCCGCACGCATTTGCGAACCGATACGTGCGACACGCTCTTCATCCACGGGTAACACGCCACGGATGATGCCGCCTTGCACATTTTGATCGAAAGACAATAGCCCCTGCGCCATGATGTAGGGCGCGGCAGCTTCTACCTGTGGGGAACCCTGTACGAACTTCACCAGGGCAGGCCAGTCGCGCAGCTGGTTGTTGGCGCCGGTGATCTGGACGTGAGAGGCGACGCCGAGGATACGGCTACGGAGTTCCTTCTGGAAACCGTTCATTACCGATAGCACCACAATGAGCGCGGCCACGCCCAAGGCGATGCCCACCATGGAGGTCAGCGAAATGAACGAGATGAAATGGTTGCTGCGCTTGGCTCGGGTGTAGCGCAGGCCAATAAAGAGTTCGTAAGGGAGCATGCGGGCATTTTAGCCTGAATGTTTGCCCGCATGCCAAGCTTGGTAGGGGCGTCAGGCTGCCGCGCCCTGTCTGACTTCCATATCCACCAGGCGGTTGGTGTTGCTGAGTGAAATCAGGTGGGCATAAATCAGCGCCAGTGCGCCGGAGGTGAAAAGTTCATGCGTTTTGGCAGCGTCCAGCTTGAGCAGTTTTTCCTCATTCACCACGTAGAAGCCGCGTACCGTGAATTCACGCCCGTCCTTGAGTTCTGCCTTGAGATTTTTTTCTTCCAACAGATCCAGGGCTTGAAGCTTTTCCACAAATCTGGACATTTGTTGCGCATCGCGGTGGTAGTTGGTGACAAAACTCAGCATCTCCTTGAGGAAAGGGGACTCTTCGCCATTCTCGAACAACGGTGTGCCGTCACCTTCGGAAAAGCCAGCATATTCACTGTCCACGCACAGTGTGAACTGGTCGTTGCCGGTTGAGGCGAAAATAAACGGGTAGCGGCGGATAAAGGCCGGGATGTAGCGGGCATCCCAGGTGCCATCCTTTTTAACATAGAGGTTTTCGCCGTTTTTCAACCCAAGGAGCAGCATGGGCAGGATTTCCGTGCCGGTGGTAGAGGGTTTGACAAAAACGATGGGATACTCCTTGGCGGCTTCCACAAATTCGGTTGGCGCTACCGGCATGGTTTGCATGTCGGCAGTAAAGCTCAGATCGGTAATGAGCTTAAGTTTGAAGTTGCGATGTGCTTCCTTGTTTAAGGCAACCACTTTCTGATAAACGGCCATTTTGTATCCCATTGAAGTTAAGCTTGGGACGGATGTTAAGCCGCAATATAAATACGTTCAAGCAGAAAATGCGTAAGCCCGTTCTGATAAAATGGCGGCCATGTTTACCGGGATTGTTCAGGCCGTTGGCCGTATCGAAAACCTCCAGCCTGTGGGTGAGGATGTTCGCCTCACGATTGCCGCTGAAAGTCTGGGGCTTGGCGATGTGGCGCTGGGCGACAGCATTGCCGTCAACGGGGTCTGCCTGACCGTCATTGAGCACGATTTGCGTTGTTTCCAGGTACATGTCTCTGCGGAAACCTTGCGCTGTACCAGCGGCTTGAATGCCGTGGGCGAAGTCAATCTGGAAAAGGCGCTGCGGTTGGCTGACCGGTTGGGTGGGCACTTGGTCAGCGGACATGTGGATGGCATGGGTGAGGTCACGCGTTTCGAACCTGTGGGCGACTGCATGCTGTTGGCAATCCGGGCGCCGCATGATCTGGCGCGTTACATCGCGCAGAAAGGTTCGATCACGGTGAATGGCGTGAGTCTGACGGTGAACGGCATCGAGCACGATGAATTTCACATCAACCTGATCCCCCACACACTCGAAGCTACCACACTCAAGCAACTTAACCCCGGTTCACAGGTCAACCTGGAAGTGGACTTGATCGCACGTTACGTGGACAGAATGCAACAATGGGAAAACGAGAAAACATGACGGGCATCGCCCCAATATCCGAAATCATCGCCGACATCCGTGCCGGGAAAATGGTGCTGCTGGTGGATGAGGAGGATAGGGAAAACGAAGGCGACCTGGTGCTGGCGGCCGAATATGTCACGCCGGAGCACATCAATTTTATGGCGCGTTTCGGGCGTGGGCTGATTTGCCTCACCCTGAGTGAAGCGCGCTGCAAACAACTCAATTTGCCGCAAATGGTGCAGCGTAACGGCACCAAGCTGGGTACCAATTTCACCGCCTCAATCGAGGCGGCACAAGGGGTCACCACCGGCATATCTGCGGCTGATCGCGCCCATACCATCAAAACCGCTGTTGCCAAAAGCGCCCGGGCAGAAGACATTGTCAGTCCTGGCCATGTGTTTCCCCTGATGGCGCAGAATGGTGGGGTGCTGGTGCGTGCCGGGCATACCGAGGCGGGCTGTGATCTTGCGGCCCTGGCGGGACTTGAACCTGCTGCCGTGATTTGTGAAATCCTCAAGGATGACGGCAGCATGGCGCGCCTGCCCGACCTGCTGGAGTTTGCCGCGACACACCAGCTGAGAATTGGCGCCATCTCCGACCTGATCCGCTACCGCGCCGAGAATGAGCGGTTGGTGGAACGTGCCACCGAGCGCACCGTGCACACGCCTTATGGTGCTTTTCAGCTGGTGGCCTTCCATGAAAAAGTGGCCAACGAAGTGCACCTGGCTCTGGTCAAGGGGCAACCCCAGGCCGACAAGGAAACTCTGGTGCGGGTGCATGAGCCACTTTCCGTGTTTGACCTGATAGATCATGACACCTCCAGCCACTCCTGGAGCGTGTACGAAGCCATGGAAGCCATGCAGGGCGTGGAGACCGGTGTGATCGTGCTGCTGCGCTCGCCGGAAAGCGGCCAGCAGCTGGTGGAGCGCATCCGTCATGCTGACGAGCCGGTGCGCTTGCGCCAGGACCTGCGCGACTATGGGATTGGGTCACAAATCCTGCGTGATCTGGGGGTTGGCAAGATGCGGCTGATGGCAGTGCCGCGCAAAATGCCCAGCATGGTGGGGTTTGGTCTTGAAGTGACAGGTTATCTGGAAAAGAACGCATGAAAAATGCGACAATAGCGGCATGGAAAATCTGAACCTGACGGGACATTTCCTGATTGCCATGCCAGCCATGGCAGACCCGTATTTTGCAGGTTCTGTCACCTATATCTGCGAGCACAATGACAAGGGTGCCTTGGGCATCGTCATTAACCGCCCGCTCGAAATGAAGCTCAACGACCTGCTGACCCAGATCAATGTAGATGTTTCCGCTGACCAGCCATTCGGCGGCAATCGCGTCTATTTCGGTGGGCCGGTACAAACCGACCGTGGTTTTGTGCTGCACCAGCCGGTTGGACACTGGCAATCCACCATTGCCGTGAGTGGTGAAACGGCGCTGACGACCTCCAAGGATATTCTTGAAGCTGCCGCCCGTGGCGAAGGCCCGCAAAAAATCCTGGTGAGCCTCGGTTATGCCGGCTGGACCGCCGGCCAACTGGAACAGGAAGTGGCGCAGAATGCCTGGCTCACAGTGGAGGCTTTGGACAACATCATATTCGACACCCCGGTAGAGCAGAAAGTCGGCGCCGCAATGGGCTTGCTGGGCGTGGATTTTGCCAGCCTTTCAGAGACGGCGGGACATGCCTGAGGCCGTTACGGTTGCGGCGATTCTGACAAAAACTGGCCCGGTACTCGCTTTTGATTTTGGTGAAAAACGCATAGGCGTTGCGGTGGGGGACTGGGAAGTGAAAATTGCCCATCCGGTGGAAACCATCGACGAGGAGGGTAATGAAGCCCGCTTTGCCGCCATTGAACGACTGATCAAGGAATGGCACCCGCGTGAACTGGTGGTAGGCCTGCCCGCCTCACTGGATGGCGAGGAACATGAGTTGAGCCGCTTGTGCCGCCGTTTTGCACGCAGACTGGAAGGACGCTTCAATCTGCCGGTGATGCTGGTGGATGAGCGCCTGAGCTCCATGGCGGCCAGCCAGTCGCTGAATGAAATCGGGCTGCGTGGGCGTAGCCAGAAGCCGGTGCTGGACCAGGTGGCTGCCCAGCACATATTACAAAGCTTTTTTGATGCGAGATGACCATGAGCCTGCCGGACGCTGAACAACTGCTGGACACACTGGCCGAGAACATCAGGCCCCTGCTCGGGGATGACACCGCGCTGGTGGGTATTTACAGTGGCGGTGCGTGGATAGCCAAACGCCTGCTGGAAAAACTGGGCGGTGACATTCCGCTCGGTACCTTGGATATCTCCTTCTACCGCGACGATTTCAGCCGCATCGGCCTGCATCCGCAGGTCAAGCCCTCCAATATTCCATTTGATGTCGAAGGCCGCCATGTGGTGCTGGTGGACGACGTGTTGTACACCGGCCGCACAGTGCGGGCGGCCATGAACGAGTTGTTCGACTATGGCCGCCCGGCGCGGATTTCGCTGGCCGTGCTGGTGGATAGGGGTGGGCGCGAATTACCGGTGGATGCGCAGGCGGTTGGCGCAAAAATGGAACTGCCAGCCGGGCAAAATCTGGAATTAACGCAGGATGCTTCCGGGAAACTGGGGCTGAAGTTGCACGAGAAAAAATGAACAATCCACAACTCAACAAAAACGGCGAACTCAAACACCTGCTCTCGATCGAAGGGCTGCCAGCCGCCATCCTGCGGCAAATACTGGACACGGCGGAATCCTTTGTCGGCGTGGCCGAGCGCGAGGTGAAGAAGGTGCCTTTGCTGCGCGGCAAAACCGTCTGCAACATCTTCTTCGAGAATTCCACACGCACCCGCACCACGTTTGAAATTGCCGCCAAGCGACTGTCTGCCGATGTCATCAACCTCAATGTCGGCACCTCCTCGCAGTCCAAGGGCGAGACCATACTGGATACGGTGGACAACCTGATTGCCATGCATGCCGACATGTTCGTGGTGCGCCATGCACAATCGGGCGCGGCACATTTCATCGCGCGCCATGTGCCTTCACACATCCACGTCATCAACGCGGGAGATGGCCGCCATGCCCACCCCACGCAGGGTTTGCTGGATGTCTTTACCATCCGCCGCTACAAGCCGGAAATGCACAACCTGCGCATTGCCGTGGTGGGTGATGTGTTGCACTCGCGCGTGGCGCGTTCCGAAATCCATGCCCTCACCACGCTGGGCGTGCCGGAAGTCCGGGTAATTGCCCCCAAAACCCTGCTGCCGCGTGATGTGGACAAGCTCGGCGTACAGGTTTTCCACAACATGGAAGAAGGTCTGCGCGGGGTGGACGTGGTGATGATGCTGCGCCTGCAGAACGAGCGCATGAACGGCGCCTTGCTGCCCAGCGCACAGGAATACTTCAAATGTTACGGGCTGACGCCGGAAAAACTGGCGCTGGCCAAGCCGGATGCCATTGTCATGCACCCCGGGCCGATGAACCGCGGGGTGGAAATTGATTCCGCCGTGGCGGATGGCGCGCAAAGCGTGATCCTGCCGCAGGTCACCTACGGCATTGCCGTGCGCATGGCGGTCATGAGCATCCTGGCGGGGAATACCGAATCATGAAAATCCACATCAAGAACGGGCGGCTGATAGACCCGAAAAACAACATTGACCGCCAGAACGACCTGTTCATTGCTGCCAGCAAGGTGGTGGGGGTGGGTGCAGCGCCTGAAGGCTTTTCCGCCAACTTGACCATTGATGCCAGCGACATGGTGGTGTGCCCCGGTCTGGTGGATTTGTCGGCCCGGCTGCGCGAGCCGGGCTTTGAATACAAGGCCACGCTGGAAAGCGAACTGCGCGCCGCCGCCGCCGGTGGCGTCACCAGCCTGGCCTGTCCGCCCGATACCGACCCGGTGCTGGATGAGCCGGGGCTGGTGGAAATGCTCAAGCACCGCGCCAAGCTGCTGAATCTTGCTCATGTTTATCCGCTGGGGGCGCTGACGCGCCAGCTGGAAGGCAAGAACCTGACCGAAATGTGCGAGTTGCATGAGGCGGGCTGTGTGGGTTTCTCGCATGCTGATGCGGCGCTGACCGACACCCAGGTGCTGTACCGCGCCATGCAATATGCCGCAACATTTGGCTTTACCGTCTGGCTGCGGCCTGAAGACGCCTGCCTTGCACGCAACGGTGTGGCGCATGATGGCGAGGTGGCGGCCCGGTTGGGTCTGGT
>WBZT01002978.1_pt1 | contig 11420 bp, 14 predicted proteins | sample 5204241 | NCBI WGS metagenome assembly WBZT01 (sample SAMN12344358, study PRJNA552823) | activated sludge metagenome | biome: Activated sludge suspended growth; feature: Nitrification reactor; material: Wastewater; isolation source: activated sludge from nitrification reactor of wastewater...
CGATCAGTTGCTCGAGCTGACCCAGGGGCGCGAAGCCGAGCCGTTCGACCGTTCGATCGACCTGCTGATCAGCCGCCTGCGGCAGCGGCTGCGCGACGACGCCCGCGAGCCGCGGATCATCAAGACCTTGCGTGGCGAAGGCTACGTGCTTGCCGCCGAGGTGCGCGAAATCGACGCTCCTACTACCGTTCCCGGCGACGGCTCCGGGCAATGAGATCTCGGCCGTCTGGCTGCGGCAGGCGCTGGCGACCGCGCAGCCTGTTCGGTCGGCTGATGCTGATCTGGCTGATCGGCACCAGCATCGTGCTCGCTGCCAGCCTGGCGCTGTTCTTTGGCGAACGCGGACGCACGACACGCGGGCACGTTTTCGAGCAGATCGCTACCGACATCGTCACCGTCGTCTGGCTGCTCGACGCGCAGCCGGCGACCGAACGTCCGGCGACGCTTGCCCGTCTGCAGGCGCAGCGCCCGCGCTACCGTTTCGCCCTCGCCTCTTTGCCGCCCGGACGGGCATTGGATACTGAATTCGAACACCCGGCCTGGAAACAGCTGGCGCGCCACCTCGCCGACCGGCCGCTCGAATTGCGCGCCGTGGGCGATGCGGCCGAACGCCGTCCGACGCTCTATCTCGGCACCCGTCTGGCAGATGGGACGCCCTTCCTCGTCGAAACCGTCGCCCCACGCCCGCCGCCGCCGTCGCTGCGCACGCTGGCAGCGTTCATCTGTTTCGTCGTCGGCCTGGCTCTGCTGACCTGGTTTGCCGTGCGCTTTGCCACCCGCCCGCTGCGTCGGCTGGCGCAAGCCGCCCTGGCGCTGGGCGAGGATCTCGAGCGCGCACCGCTGCCCGAGGACGGGCCGGAAGAAGTGCGCCAGGCCAGCCGCGCGTTCAACCATATGCAGGCCAAAATTCGCGGCCTGTTCGACGAACGGACGCGCATCCTGGCGGCGATCACCCACGATCTGCAAACGCCGATCACCCGCCTGCGGCTGCGCGTCGAATGGCTCGACGATGGCGCGCTGCGCGACAAGACGCTCGCCGATCTGGCCGAAATGGAAGCGCTGGTCGCCGATGGTCTGGCGTACGCGCGCAGCATGAATCCAGCCAGCGAAGCCGTCGTCGCCGTGCGTTTGGACGAACTGCTCGACGCTCTGGTCGCCGACTACCGCGATGGTGGCCGGCCGGTTTCCCTGACTGCAGTACCGCCGTTGACCATCGACAGCCGGCCGCAGATGCTGCGTCGCGTGCTGACCAATCTGATCGACAACGCGCTCAAATTCGCTGGATCGGCGACGCTGTCGCTGGTCGAAGAAGACGGCGGCTGGACGATCCGCATCGACGACCCGGGCCCCGGCATCCCGGAAGAGGAACTCGAGCGGGTCGTCGAACCGTTCTACCGTCTCGAAGCGTCGCGCAATCGCGACAGCGGGGGAAGCGGCCTCGGTCTGGCAATCGCCCGGCAACTGACGCAGTCCTTGGCCGGCGAACTGCGCTTGCGCAATCGGCAGACAGGCGGCCTGCAGGCCAGCCTGCATCTGCCGAAAAAGGGCTGAATTACGCCTGAGAATATTTCAACCGTCGGCTTAGATCTGATCGTTTGTCGCTGTTCAAGGCAAATCCTATAGTGAGCATGTCTTCGCAACACCGGTCGCTCGAACGGCGCTGCGAACCAGTGACCCGCCTCGCGACGTCGCCAAGATGCCGAGGCACTTACCAGATCAGGAGCAAAAAATGAGCAGCTTCATTCCTCTCGGCGGTGCCATCGCCCTTCTTCTAATAGCCGTCGCCGTCCGCATGCCCGGCATCGGCAATTTGCGCAACTCGACGAGCCCGTTGAAAAAAGAGAAAAGCAGGGCAGCCTGATCGGGCACCTGCACGACGATGGGCGGGTGGCCGGCGAGCAGGAAAATCGTGGCCCAATGAGCGTGCGCATCGTCGTCTTTCCGGTGCCGGCCGTTCGCGGCCGATGCCGGTGGGCATGGTAGAATCCCTCGCCTATGGAACTGTTCATCAATGGCGAAAAACGCCGCTTCACCGTGCCGTTGACCGTCGCCGGTCTGCTGGATGCGCTGGCGCATAGCGGCAAACGGCTGGCGGTCGAGCGCAATGGCGAAATCGTTCCGCGCAGTCGGCACGCCGAAACGGCGCTCGCCGACGGTGACCGGATTGAAATCGTCGTCGCCGTCGGTGGCGGTTGACCCTACCCATCCGCGAGACACGCATGTCCACCAGCCCTCACTGCCTGACCGTCGCCGGCAAGATTTACCGTTCGCGTCTGCTGGTCGGTACCGGCAAATACCGCGATTTCGCGCAAACACGGGCGGCGATCGACGCCTCCGGCGCCGAGATCGTCACCGTCGCCATCCGTCGCACGAACATCGGCCAGAATGCCGGCGAAGCGAATCTGCTCGACGTCCTGCCACCGTCCGAATTCACTATTCTGCCGAATACCGCCGGCTGTTATAACGCCGACGACGCGGTGCGCACCCTGCGTCTGGCGCGCGAACTGCTCGACGGCCATCCCTTGTGCAAGCTGGAGGTGCTCGGCGACCCGGCGACTCTATTCCCGAACATGCCGGAAACGCTGAAAGCGGCCGCTACGCTGGTGCGCGACGGCTTTCAGGTGATGGTCTACTGCGCCGACGATCCGATCCAGGCAAAAATGCTCGAAGATCTCGGCTGCGTGGCGGTGATGCCGCTGGCCTCGCTGATCGGCTCGGGAATGGGCATCGTCAATCCGTGGAATCTGCGCCTGATCATCGACCAGGCGAAAGTGCCGGTACTGGTCGACGCCGGCGTCGGCACCGCCTCCGACGCCGCGATCGCCATGGAACTCGGCTGTGACGGCGTACTGATGAATACCGCCATCGCTCATGCCAACGATCCGCTGCTGATGGCCAGCGCGATGAAGAAAGCGGTCGAGGCCGGTCGCGAGGCGTTTCTCGCCGGCCGGATGCCGCGCAAGTATTACTCCGCCGACCCGTCGTCACCGACCAGCGGACTGATCGGCTCCTGAGCATGGGCGACGGCGAGGCGGTGGTCGGCGCGCGACGTGCCGACCATATCCGCAGTTTCGTTCTGCGTCAGGGCCGACTTTCGGAGTGTCAGCAGCGGCATCTGCAAACGATGCTGCCGCGCATCGGCGTGCGTCATGCACCGGATCCCCTCGATCTGCCGACGCTCTTCGGGCGTCGCGCGCCGTGCGTCGTCGAAATCGGTTTCGGCATGGGCGAAACAACGGCAACGATCGCTGCACAGCAGCCGGAAATCGATTATCTGGGTATCGAAGTGCATTCGCCGGGCGTTGGCAACCTCTGCAAGCTGATCGCCGAACGCGATCTGTCGAATCTGCGCATCGTGCAGCACGATGCTTATGAAGTGCTGCGCGACATGATCGCACCGGCTTCGCTGGCCGGAGTTCACGTCTTTTTTCCCGATCCGTGGCCGAAAAGCCGGCATCACAAACGGCGTCTGCTGCAACCGGCTTTCGTCGCGCTGCTCGCCAGCCGGCTGCAGGCGACGGGCTATTTGCACTGCGCGACCGATTGGGAAGATTACGCGCAGCAGATGCTCGCTGTCCTGTCGGCCGAAGCGACGCTGCAGAATACGGTGGCCGACTTCGCGCCGCGGCCGGCGTATCGTCCGCTGACCAAATTCGAGCAACGTGGTCTGCGTCTCGGGCACGGGGTCTGGGACCTGATTTTCCGACACCGCTGATTATTCGAGACGGAAGGTCACAGGCAAAATCAGCTGGTTGACGCCGGGCGCGGTGATGCGACCCATGCAGCGCGCGGCATTGATTGCTGCCTGATCGAGCAGGCTGTGGCCGCTGCTGGCGGCGATGCTGGCTTCACGGATGCGCCCGCCTTCGTCCAGTACCAACAGCAGCCGCACCTCCCCTTCGAGGCCGCGTTCCACCGCGGTGGGCGGGTAATAGATACAAGGCGCCAGTTTGCGTTGCGCGGCCGCGACGGTGCGCGGCGCAGCCGCTTTGGCGCCCGAGGGAGCCTGCTGGGCCGGCGGCGGTGGTTTGCGGACGACTGGTTTGGGCGTTTCCGGAGGCAGGGTATTTTTCAGCAACGGGTCGTCGTCCGGCGGCCTGTCCGGCGCATCAGGTAGTCGGGCGGTCAGGAAGGCGGGCCGAACTGCCGGCGCGACGCGGGTGGTCAACAGGTCGGACCGCAGCAGCGCCGAGTGAAAAATGACCGACAATGCGCAGGCGAAAAACAGGCGGGGTAACGGAGAGGGAAACGGGCGGAGTGGCATCGCCTTGCCATTGTGCAGCAAAATCGCAGGCGGCGCTGAGGGTGAAGTTGCGTTGTGTACATGGCGGATGCCGATTGTCGAAAAGGAGAGTTGTCTTGCGTCTGATCATTGACCGACTATTGTTTGCCAGTCTGCTGTGGCTGTTGACGACCCTGTCGCTGGCAGCCGCTCCCGATCCGCTGACCTTCGAATGGGCTGTGGAACGCGGCAACATCGCCAAAGTACGCGCCTGGCTCGACGAGGGACTCGACCCGAATTATGAGGCGGCGCATATCGGCACCGGGCTGATGGTCGCCGCCTGGTACGGTCACGTCGACATGATGCAACTGTTCGTCGAACGCGGCGCCGACCTGCAGCGCAGCAACCGCTATGGCGAACAGCCCTTGCAACTGGCGGCCTGGAACGGGCATTTGAATGCGGTCGACTGGCTGCTCGCCCGCGGTGCGCCGCTCGATCGCGCCGGCAACGCGTGGAGCGCGCTGCATTACGCCGTGTTCAACGGTCGCGAAAACGTCGCGCAGGAGTTGATCGCGCGTGGCGCCAACGTCAACGCCCGCGCGCCGAATCTGGCGACGCCGTTGATGATGGCGGCCCGCGAAGGGCACGAAAACCTGGCGAAGTCCCTGCTCGAAGCGGGCGCCGACCGCTCGGCGCAAAGCGATTGGGGCGATAGCGCGCTGACCATGGCCATGCGCTATCAGCACTTGCGGCTGGCGAAAATGATCGCGTCTCCCGAAGAATTCGCCATCGCCGTCAAGGCACCGCCGGCCACTTATGCCGTGCAGCCGAAATCGTTGGCACCGACAGCGGAAATCGAAGCTCTGCTGGCTGAAATCCGCGCTACCGAAGCCGAAGGGCGACCGAGCGAGGCTTTGCACCGCAAATTGCAGGCGGCGATGGCCGCCTTGCGAGACGACCGTCATTCCCTGCGCACGGTGAAGACGCGCAGCGCGCCACCGCGCGCGCTGGTGATCACCGCCCGTCGTGCGCAGCCCGGTGCCGAGCGAGTGCAGATCGTCAGCGGTCGTGAGCCGACGGCCAAGACGAGTGCGGTCGCCGGACGTGCGTCCCGCGGCCAGGAGCAGCGGCAGCCACCGGCACGCGAGCGTCCCGTCAGCGATCAGGCAGAAAAAACTCGAGCAGGCGGTTGAGAAAACGGCGGCCGCTGTCGCTGGGCGCGAGGCGCCGGATCTGGCGTTCGAGCAGGCCGGCGGCCTCGGCTTGTCGTAAAGCGTCTTCGATGGCGGGCAAGGGTAGCGCCGTCCGTTGTTCGAACAACAGCGGATCGAAGCCGTCGAGCAGACGCAAGGCGTTGAGCATGAATTCGCCGGGCAGATCGGCCGGCGCGACGTCGAAAGTGGATTGCAACGGTGTGCCCGCCGCGACTTGCCGCAGATATTGCTCGGGATGCTTCCAACGCATCTGCCGCACGACGCGGTCATGCTGCGTCAGCTTGCTGTGCGCTCCCGCGCCGATTCCCAGGTAATCGCCGAAATGCCAGTAATTGAGATTGTGCCGGCAGGCGCGGCCGGGCCGCGCGAATGCCGAAATTTCGTAGTGCTCGTAGCCGGCCTCGGCCAGCTGTTGTTCGATGGCGTCCTGCATGTCGGCGCAACTGTCGGTGCCGGGCAGCGTCGGCGGGTCGGCGGCAAAAGCGGTGTTCGCTTCGATGGTCAATTGGTAGCACGAAAGGTGCGGCGGCGAGTACGACAAGGCGATTTCGAGGTCGGCAACGGCCTCTTTCAGCGATTGCTCAGGCAAACCATACATCAGGTCCAGGTTGAAGTTGTCGAAGTGGCGCGCGGCGAGTTCGCAAGCCGCGTGCGCCTGCTGCGAGTCGTGGATGCGGCCGAGGGCGCGCAGCGCCGCTGCGTGGAAACTCTGGATTCCGAGTGACAGACGGTTGATTCCGGCAGCGCGAAACTCGGCGAATTTGCCGGCGTCGATCGTTCCCGGGTTGGCTTCCAGGGTGATTTCCGCACCTGGCAGCAGCGGCAGCCGGCTGCGGCAATCGGCGAGCAAGCGGTCGATACCGGCAGCGGACAACAGGCTCGGCGTGCCGCCGCCGAAAAACACGCTGTCCACGCGCCGACCCCAGACGAGTGGCAGAGCGCTCTCGAGGTCGGCAACCAGCGCGGCCAGATAAGCGTCTTCGGGAATCCGCTCGACAGAATCGGGCAAGGCGTGCGAGTTGAAGTCGCAGTACGGGCATTTGCGCACGCACCACGGCACATGGATATATAGCGACAGCGGCAGCGGATGGCGAAAAGTCAAGGGAGCGGAGGGGAACGGCGCCGTCCGATCGACCCGGCGCAGTGGAATCGTCGTCCGCCGCTCGTTTGGCGTCATCCGCCTCCCACCCGCAGGCGTTCGACGAGACGAGCCAGCGCCTGACCGCGATGCGAACGGCGGTTCTTCTCGGCCGCGCTCAGTTCGGCGGCACTTTGTCCGAGTTCGACGATGCCGAACAGCGGATCGTAGCCGAAACCGTCGTCGCCACGTGCTGCGGTGAGAATTTCACCATGCCACTCGCCTTCGGCGATGATCGGCTGCGGATCGTCGGCATGACGGACAAAAACGATCACCGACACGAAGCGCGCTGCGCGTTGGCGGTTGTCGGCAAGTTCGGCAAGCAGTTTCTCGTTGTTGCGCGCGTCCGATTTCGGTTCGCCGGCATAGCGCGCCGAGAAAACACCGGGTTGCCCGCCGAGCGCGTCGACACATAGCCCGGAGTCGTCGGCCAGTGCCGGCAGGCCGCTCGCGTGTGCGGCATGACGTGCTTTGGCAAGAGCGTTCTCGACGAAAGTGATGTGCGGTTCCTCGGTTTCCGGGATGCCGAGTTCGCCCTGCGGCAGCAGTTGCCAGCCGAGCGGGGCGAGAATGGCATCGAGCTCGCGCAGTTTTTTTTTGTTGTTGGAGGCGAGGACCAGTTTCATGTTGCGAGGGCTGCTTTCTGTAAAGTGATCAGTTGCTTGATGCCGCTCGTCGCCAGATCGAGCAAGGCGTCCATTTCGTGCCGGCTGAAAGGGGCACCTTCCGCCGTCCCCTGCACTTCGACGAGTCCGCCCTGGCCGGTCATCACCACGTTCATGTCGGTCTCGCAATGCGCATCCTCGTCGTAATCGAGGTCGAGCAGCGGCTCCCCGGCGTGGATGCCGACCGAAACCGCTGCCACCTGGTCGCGCAGGGGGCTGGCAGCCAGTCGGCCGTCATCGACCAGCTTCTGGCAGGCGTCGTGCAGCGCCAGCCAAGCACCGGTGATCGACGCGCAGCGCGTGCCGCCGTCGGCCTGCAGAACATCGCAATCGATGGTGATCTGCCGTTCGCCGAGTGCAGTCAAGTCGGTCACCGCGCGCAAGGAACGCCCGATCAGGCGTTGAATTTCCTGGGTCCGGCCGCTCTGTTTGCCCTTGGCTGCTTCTCGGCTGCTGCGTGTGTGTGTCGAGCGCGGCAACATGCCGTATTCGGCAGTGACCCAGCCACGGCCGCTGCCGCGCAGGAAAGCGGGCACCGTCTCCTCAATGCTCGCTGTGCACAAGACCCAGGTACGCCCTATCTCGATCAGCACCGACCCTTCGGCGTGGGCGGTGAATCGACGGGAAAAACGGACGTGACGAAGTGCGGACGACGATCGCTGTTCGCTGCGCATGGGACCTCTGGCTTATGGGGAAAACTTCTGTATGGTCGCACGGATTTCATCGATCGCCCGCTCGATTTCCTCTTCGGAAAGTTCGGTTTTTTGTCCCGGTCCGCGGCCAAATTCCTGCATGCGGGTGGTCACCGAATGACGATCCATCGACTTCGTCGATATCAGGCTGCTGATGTCGACATAGCTGTCTTCCCAGCGCACGCCCAGCACCGACAGATTATCGGCGTGCGGGCCGCCTCTGCCCTCCGCTGCGTCCATCAGCGCCGGAATGGCGCGCGCCAGCGGCGTCGTCTTCACTGCGCTGGCGAGCATTTCGCCAGCAACGCCGCTCCACAGACCATCGGTGCACAACACCAGTACGTCGCCGGCTTCCATGGTCATCTTGCGGGAATAAGTGATTTCGGGCGACTGCTGACCGCCGAGACAGCCGTAAATTTTGTTGCGATCGGCATGGCCGGGCATCTGCTGCTCGCTGATTACCCCCTGATCGACGAGTGCCTGCACGCGCGAATGGTCTTTGGTACGTGTGAGAACCTTGCCTTTGCGCAGCATGTAGAGCCGAGAATCGCCGGAATGCGCCCAGTAGGCGACATTGCCCTGCACGACGCAGCCGACGCAGGTCGTGCGCGGCGAGTCGGCCAGATCATGCGTAGCGGCAAAATCGAGGATCGCCCGGTGTGCGTTAACGAAACCCTTCTGCAGAAACATGAAAGGATCGCTCAGCTTCGGCTGGGCCTCGCGCTGGAACGATTCAGTCAAGGTCTGCACGGCAATCTGCGCGGCGATTTCACCGTAGTAGTGGCCGCCCATACCGTCGGCAACGACCATCAGCAGGGCTTCGCGTGAGTAGCAGTAGCCCAGGCGGTCTTCATTGTTGTTGCGCCTGCCGATACGGCTTTCGTGATAAACGGTAAATTTCATGAGTTTCTGGACGGCTTGAGTCTACCGACTACCTGATTCAGCCAGGTAGTTCTCGGAGGAGGAGGAGGAGGGGTAGCCGCCACCACTTCGGTCAGCGCCTTCTGCAGTGCGAAAACACTTTGCGGCCGGTAACGGTGATTCAGGCACATGCACCAGTCGATCGTTTCCAGCAGTTGGTCGGAATATTTTCCTTCCCAACGCACCATCGCCGGTTCCAGGCGATCGCTTTCGAGACGCGCATCGGCAGGCAAGGGGGTACAACCGGAAAGACAGGCGTACATCGACGCGCCGACGCTGTAAATGTCGCTCCACGGCCCGAGCAGATCACGCTGGCGATAGTGCTCTGGCGAGGCAAAACCGGGGGTATACATCGGTTTGAGCATCGGTGTGTCGCAGGCCAGAGTTTGCCGTGCCGCGCCAAAGTCGATCAATACCGGCACATAGTTGTTGCGCATATAGATGTTTGACGGTTTCAGATCGAGATGCAACAGACGATGCGCGTGCACCTCGCGCAAGCCGTTCAGCATCTTGGTGAAAACGTTGCGGATGAAATTCTCTGTTATAGCCGAACTATTCTTTTGGATCAATTCCTGCAGGGTGCGACCCTGCTCATATTCCATGACCATATATACGGTTTCGTTGGCCCGAAAGAAATTCAGGACCCGGATCACGTTCGGGTGCGACAGTCCTGCCAGAGCGCGTCCCTCTTCGAAAAAACATTTCATCCCGTAGCGAAAGGCTGGCAGGTGATCTTCAGAGATCACTGGCGACGTTTTGCCTTCCGTCCGCAGAGCCAAGGTATTCGGTAGATATTCCTTGATCGCTACGCGTTTTTCGCCAGCCGGTTTTCCTGCTTCATCGGTGCTCTGGTAGGTGGCCAGATAGACGATCGAAAACCCACCCATGGAAAGTTGCCGCTCGATGCGATATTCATCGATATGAAAACCAGGAGGCAGGGCATGGTTGGCTTGTTGCGCCATCGTTCTCGAGGCTATTATTCAGACTTTGGGCATTGTCCGGTTTTTCAGGTGGCGCTGTAAAGGCAACACTTGGCAAACAACCGACAAATTTTTGGAATTTCAATGATTTATAGTATGACCGGCTATGCCGCAAAATCGCTCGAAGTCGCCAGTGGCACATTGAACGTCGAATTGCGCAGTATTAATTCCAGATACTTCGATTGTCATTTTCGTGTCTGCGATGAATTACGCAGCCTCGAACCGGCGCTGCGTGATCTGATAGTCAAACGTCTTGGTCGCGGCAAAGTCGAATGCCGAGTCTACTTCAATGCTAGTACGGAAAACCTCCAAAATCTTTCCCTGAATGCCTTGTTGCTGACCAGCCTCCAGAGACTGGATGGCGAAATCCGGCAAGCGCTGCCTCAGGCTTTGCCGCTGAGCGTCGCCGATGTCTTGCGCTGGCCGGGTATCCTTGGCGAAGAATCGATCGATTTCAATCAGTTGACGCCAAAGTGTCTTGCCTTGATTGAGGAAGCACTGGACGAACTGCTCGCCAGCCGGGCACGCGAAGGCAGCAAGCTGGCGACGGTGATCAGCGAAAAAGTTTCTCGGATGCAAAGTCTGGCGCGTGAAATCGAACCACGCATTCCAGCTGCGCAGGCCGCTTTCAACGAACGGCTGCGTCAGCGCCTGCTCGAATCCCTGCAAACGGTAGACGACGAGCGCATTCGACAAGAAGTTGCCATTTTTGCTGCCCGCATCGACGTTGCCGAAGAACTGGTCCGCCTGTGTACGCATCTCGAAGAAGTTCGCCGCGTTCTCGCGACAGGCGGCGCTACGGGCAAGCGACTCGATTTCCTAATGCAGGAACTCAATCGGGAAGCCAACACCCTGGGCTCCAAGTCGCTGATGGTCGACATCTCGCAAGCGGCAATGGAATTCAAATTGCTGATCGAACAAATGCGGGAGCAGATCCAGAATTTAGAGTAAAGAATCAGGCCGTCGCACAACGGCGCAGAAATCCAACAAAGCCCCTATCCACGGGGCTTTTTTCATTTCATGCCGTTGCATAGCGAATCAGGAAAGCGCATAACCCGTGTGCACCCAAACGTGCACCCAAGCCAAGATCATGCGGGAAGTTTGGGTGCCCACCGAAGGGGCGGCGATCATGGGCAAATTGTCTGACGTGCAAATCCGGGGATGGATCAAGGCGGGCGAGCGTTTCGAGCAACGCGGCGACGGCGAAGGGCTGTATCTGCGCTACCGGAAAGAGGATGCGACTCCCCGCTGGCTGTTCCGCTACCGGCTGGCCGGGCAGGCGCGCATTCTCAGCATGGGCAGCTATGGCACGTTGAGTCTGGCCGATGCCCGCAAGACGGCAAAGGAAATGCGCGCCCGTGTTGCGCTGGGGTATGACCCTGCCGGCGAGAAACAGGAACGCAAGCGGGATGCTGTTGCCAAGATCGAAGCCGACCGGCTGATGGTGACAATGGGCCAGCTGTAATCGTTCACTCCCCTACGCTGTTGCCGGGCTGGCAGGGATGAGGGGAAGCGGCAAACCCTTGCGAGCGGCGGCGATGACGGTGGCGAGGTACTGCCAGGCAGAAGTGGCGCGACGGCGACAGGT
>WBZT01002979.1_pt1 | contig 11417 bp, 8 predicted proteins | sample 5204241 | NCBI WGS metagenome assembly WBZT01 (sample SAMN12344358, study PRJNA552823) | activated sludge metagenome | biome: Activated sludge suspended growth; feature: Nitrification reactor; material: Wastewater; isolation source: activated sludge from nitrification reactor of wastewater treatment...
CGCCGACCGCGGCCAAGGTGTCTGGGCTCGCGCCCGGTAGCTCGATATCGGGTGTGTCCTCGGGGGCCATGAACACGAGCCACCGCCTCCGGGCGCGACGGCGGAGCGCCTCCCGCGCCACGAAGACCGTCGTGGAGGTGACGAAGGGCCGGAGGCTCGCCGCATCGCGAATCCGATCCAACCGCGCGAACACGCGGATGAGGACCTCTTGAACGAGATCCTCGATCTCGTGGGTCGCGCCCAAGATGTGGGTGAGGGTTCGGGAGATGCGAGGCCAGAAGAGAGCGACGAGCTCCCGCTCTGCCGCCTTCACGCCTCCCCGGAGCTCCTCGAGCCGCTCGTCCGTGATGACACCCTGCCCTTCGGCGGGGGCCGAAGGCGACGCTCCGGCCGGAGCCGGGACGAGGCGCAGGTGAGGGCGAGCCATCGAGACACCCCTTCATGGCCGCACCCCGCCCCGACGGGTCAAAAAAAGTCGAGGCCATCCGCTTCGGGGTGCCCCGCCTGAACGGATAGCTCATGGTATGCTCGCGCTTCGGCGAGAGCCTCTCTGGCGGGCATTGCGTTGGAAACCTTCGTAAGTGCGATCTCCGGTGCCGGCTTCCCGGAGGGGGAGGGTGCTCGCCACTATGTCGTGACGTGCGTCTGCCGGATGGACCTCTCCGGCCACACCGCGACTCCCCTTCGGGATGGTGTGCCGCCGCAGACCGTCGACGGGTTGCTCAAGGACGTTGTCCTCGCCCCCTCCAAGAGCATGGCCGATGTCGCCCTCCTCCAGGACGGAGGAGACGAGGCCCCTCGGTTTTGGGTCGAGGACGCCTCCGATCAAAAGCCCCGCCCGATCGCCGAGCCCATCCTGGGACCGACTTCGTCGGAGCGGTTCCGGCATCTGCACGATTACAGCGAAAAGCAATGGGCTATGGCGGGCGGCCTCCGAGCGGTGGAGATCCGGCGCGAGGGGCAGCGGCCTCACCCCATTGCATTGAAGATGCCTGCCTCCATTTCGCGAGAGTACTTCCAGGTCGCGCCCGCTCGGCAGCGCTTCTCCAAGCTGACCGGGGAGGAGACCATTTGGGTCGACCGCGCCGCGGGTAGACATTGGACGCGCCTGCCGGGCGGCGAGCTCGCGCTGTGGGCCGTCGACGTCGCGCCGGCCGAGATCGTGCGGGCCACCCTCGACACGCTGCTGCTCGGGCCGGAGGACGATCGGGCGCTCCTCGTCTGGCGCGCGACCCTGAGCAGACCGCTCGAGGCGCCTCCGCCGCGGGTGGTGGCCGAGCTCATCCTGGGCGCCGACGCCGGGAAGGCCGCTCCCCCGACGGACAGCGCGCGACAAGACCTGTTGCCCATGTCGACGGCGGAGATCGCAATGGCGGCGGCGCCGGTCACCAACCGGCTCCCGCCGACCGGCGCGACCGACGCGCTCCCGTTCAAGCCGGTCGCGAGCAGTCCCGGCGCCTCGGACCTGGACGACGAGGAGACCCAGAACACGATGACGTCACTCCCCGCCGATGCGGCCCTGCCGTTTCGCGGAGGGCCCCCCGCCATTCCGTTCGCCGTCCCCCCTCCCGTCGCGCCGCCTTCCATGGCTGCCCCCGCCATTGTGTCTCCCAGCACCGGGACGGCGCCCATCGCGACACCCATGGTGACCGCACCGCCGCCGATCCCTGCCCCCGTGCCGACGGGGTTGCCGACCCATCGGGCATTTCCAAAGCCGAGCTACGAGCTCGCGCGGGAGGAGAAGGAGCGCGCGAGCTTGCGGCCTTCCACGCCTGCTCCCCCTCCCCTCGCCCCATCCGTCCCTCCGCCGGCCGAGAGCGCCTCGGACCTGAGCCTCGTCCCGACCGATCCACCGGAGCTCGAGCCCGAGCCCGAGCCGGCGCAGGAGATCACGCTGGAGGTGGTGGCCTTGCTCGACGCGGAGGTGCAGATGAAGGCAGGGGCCGAAGACTCGAGCCTGAAGACGTATCGGCTCACGCTCTCGGAGCTCGCGACCCACGAGACCCAATGGCGGGAGGCGATCGCGGCCGAGGCGCGACAAGGCAAGCGCGACCTTCAGCGGCGCTATGACGCGGCGTTCCTCGCGCGCGTGGAAGAGCTGCGGAAACGGCCTGTCTCCGCCGAGGAATACGCGCGCATCCAGGTCTCGGTCGAGCGCCAAACCACGGCCGAGGTCCTCGAGGAGCTCGCGCTGCCGCCCCGGTCGATGCTCGTCCTGACGCGCGTCTTCAGCGAACGGACCGCTCGCTCGGCGGAGCTCCGACAAGAGATCCGCGAGCGGATCGTCGAAGCGCGCCGAGCCTGAATCGAAGGCGGTGACGCCTATTTCGCCGGCGGCTTGGGCGGCTCGACAGGACCGGGGCCGGGCTCCCCGGGCAACGCGAAGCGAGCCATGTAGCCCGTCCGGCGTTTGACCTTCAACCGCTCGACCTCGACGGTCGAGGTGAGGAGCTTCGGGTCGGCGACGATGTACCCGGCCTCCTCCGCGCTCTCGTTGGGAGGGGGCTGAGGATCCTCCGGCATGGAGGATCTCAATCGATAGCTCAGGACCAAGAGGACGCGCGACACCTCCTCCACGACGGTCGGGGCGCTGATGTCGCGTGAGAGCGCCGAATACTCGTCCACGGGCTGATCGATCGGGATCTCTCGGCGCCGCGTCTCACCCGCCTTCAACCGCGAATAGAGAGGTTGATAGACGACGCGGGGCGAGACGTTCGCGGGCCAGGGGGCTTGCGCGAACACGAGGCGGAGGCTGCCGTCGCGGACGAAACGATAGACCCCGAACGGATCCGGGATGCGCGCGCCGCCCTTCGCGTAGTCCCACAGTCGATCGCCGAGGTAGAGCTCTTCGTGAGCGTGGACGCTGTACGAAAGGAGGAGGGGCTTCTCCGGCCCCGCCGCCGTCAGCGACCACGTCAGCTCGTAAGCGCTGGAGCTTTCTTTTGTCGAGACGTTCATCGCCATTCCCTCTGAGACTAGAGCCGCTGAGACTTGACCCTCTGCGACGACGAGCAGCCTGCGCTCACGGGCCTATCGGTGAGCCGTCCGGGTTGGAGTATCCACTGCCGTGGTTCGTTCGGCGGTACGGATAGCCCCGCTCGCCGAGGTATTGGTTCTCGCTTCCGTCGGTGGGCACGCCCGGGATCTGAGAGCCGCCGGGCTGGTTCACGCCGCCTTGAATCGTCTGATACTCCTCTTGATTGTCCCAGCCACCGCCCAGCGCCTCGCCCTGACGATTGATCCCGTAGACGTTGTGCTCGGCGTGGCCCATCTCGTGGAACAGGGTCGCATCGCCGGGCTCCGGGGATCCATTGGGACCGAGGACGATATCTGGATTGTAGGAGATCTCCGTGTCCGAGCCCGGCCCCGGGACGGGGTTGCCAGCGGCGTCGTAGCCGAGCGACGCGCCCGCATGCGCGTAGGTGAGCGAGTTGTTCTGCCCGTATTGAGCGGCCTCCGCGGCGCTGTAGGGCCGAATGGTCAAGTTGTGCCCGCCGGGATTGTTCTGAATGTTGTTGAGGCGGCCCAGGCCGTTCGGGGTCGAGGACATGATGCCGAGATCCCGCATGACCTTGTTCTGGAAGTTCGGATCGTTCGGATCCGGCTGGACGATGATGTGAGGTCCCACGTGCAGGTTGCCGGCGGCGTCCTTCGTCACCTCGAAGGGGAAGGACGCGCCGCCCACGAGCACGAGGGCCGCCCCCGTCGTGATCGTGGCGGGGGCGAGCTCCGTGACGCGGCCCGCGAACAAGCCGGGGCCATTGAGCTGGACCGGCGTGCCGCTCACGGTGGTGGGCCCGGACGACGTGAGGTCGGCGGAGCTGGCGCCGGATAGCTTCAAGGTCTTGCCGTTGACCTTCGCCTCGCCAGAGGCGGAGCCCATGCTGACGCCCTGGGCGCCGCCCATTGCGATCTTCTCGCTCGCGATGCCGTAGATGTTCTTCGCGTCGAGCACGATCGTATCGGCCTTGAGGGTGATCTTCGTTCCCTCGAGGGTGAGGGTAGCGCCGAGGCCGGTTTGGATCTCCGTCTTGCCCGGGGTCATGTGGTGGCTCCCGAGCGGGGCCCCGCCCGGAGCGACGGAGATCGAGTGGGACAGACCGACCGTGACCGAATCGCTCACCCCGATGTTGGCGCTGCGGTTCAGGGCGACGGTCGTGCTGTCGGACGCGCCGATGGCGGCGCTCCGATTCCCGCTGATGTTGCTCGTCGAGTTTCCGCCGATCGTCTGGGTGAAGTTCTCGACGACCTGCTCCGAGTAGCTCGCGCCGATGAAGATGTCCTCGTTGCCGTGAACGGCGCGGGTGCGGTTGCCCTGGACGGTGAGCGTCTCGTTCCCGATGACCGTCTCCGTCCGATTGCGACCTACCGTGATCGTCTCGTCTTGCTTGACCGTCTCGGTGCGATCGCGCCCGATATCGATCTTCTCGTCTCGGAGGATCTTCGTGGTGCGGTCGCGTTGAATGGTCCGCGTCTCGTCGTGCTTCACGAGCGTCTGCATGTCGCGCTCGGCTTGCTGGCGGAAGACCTCCTTGCCGACGGAGTCCTCGAACATGATCTCGTTGTATCCGCCGCTGCCGGTGGTCGAGCTGCTCTTCCACCCGCTCTGGGTCTTGTTCTCGGGGAGCTTGAACGGTACGGGCTGAGACGCGGTGTAGACCCGCCCCACGACGATGGGTCGGTCCGGATCGCCACCCAAGAAGTCGACGATGACCTCCTGCCCGACGCGAGGGATGTTCACTCCGCCGAAGCCGGTGCCGGCCCACGGCTGGCTGACCGGCACCCAGCAGGAGCTGTCGTCGTTCATTCGGCTCTGGCGGTCCCAGTGGAAGTGGACCCGGATCCGCCCGAACTCGTCGGTGTGAATCTCGTCGCCGGATGCCCCGACGACGGTGGCCGTCTCCACGCCGGACACCTTCGGCTTGGGGGTGACGAGCGCCGGCCGGAAGGGAGCGTCGCTGCGCGTCGCGCGCACCGCCACCTCCCACCCACCTTCGGACGTGCCGCTCAAGACCGTCGACGTCACGAGGAGCGGCTGATCGGCTCCGAGCTCGCCCCGCACGTGGCCCACGATCGGCACCCGGAGGCCGGGACGCACGTCGAGGGCGTTGGTGACGAACTTGTAGGTCCGCGCCTCGGCGCGCTTCGCCTCGAGGCGGCGCTTCGCGAGACGCTCGGCCTCTCGTTCACTGGTGCGGACGGTGAGCTTGCTGTCGGCCGAGGGGGTTCCGCTCCCCTCTCCTTCGAAGAGAAACGCGCCAGGGACGTAGTGGAAGCTCTCCAACTGCGACTCGAGCGGCTTGCCGTCGGCGGACGAGGACAGGAGCGGATAGTTCGGGGGGATGCGGTAATCGACGTCGCGCATCGTGTACTTCCCCGGCCGCACCTCGCGCGCCACCGAGAGCTTGGTGACGTAGTCCTGCCAGGGGATGGCGCTCGGATCGTCGACGCTCTCGATGGGCGCGCGCGGCTCTCCCGCCTCCGCCGAGTCGGAGAGGATCAATTTGCTGAGGTCGCCGGCCGTCTCGAACCAATAGGTGATCCCGGCGTCCTCGAGCATTCGCGAGATGAAGGCGAAATCGCTCTCCCCGTACTGAACCCGATAATCGCGCTTCTTGTACGTCTCGCTGGCGATGCGCGCTTCGTACGAGATCTTCCACTCGTCCAGGATCTGCTTCACGATGTCGGGCTCGCTCATCCGCTGGAAGATGCGGTGATTGCGGCGTTGCGTGAGGAGCCACATGGCGTGGACGAGCTCCACCCGATAGGTCGACAGGCCCGTCGGCTCCGCCTGCTCGAGCTCGAACACTCGCACCGCGCCGACCCAGGAGCGGCCTTGCGCGATCTCGAACCGCGCCGGCTCGCCCACGAATCCTTCGAGGTCGAGATCCGGATCGGGGCTGCGGGTGACGAGGTCGACCTTGAACGGCGTGCTCATCCGCTCTTCGATGCGGAACGTGCGGACGTCGAGCGATTCGCCGGTCGAGAGGCGGAAGCTGAGGTTCAACGAGGGAAACGAGGCCATATCGAGCTCTCCCGAACGATGAGCCTGTTGCGGCAGGGGCGCGCGAGCGCACGTGGTGGGGACGAGCAGAGCCCCACCCCTGTTACGAGGAGGCGCACGAAGCTTCCCCGCACCTCGCGTTTATAAACGACGCCGGCGCGAGTTGAAGCGCGATTCTCTCCTCGCAGCAGCGATTACGTGCTCGCGGCGAGGTCGGATCCCTGGTCGATGGCGATCCACGAGGTTGGCGTCGTGCCGGCGACCATTGCGGCGCCGCCCTTCACTCCTTGCACAAGGCGCGAGCATCGGGTGACGGTGCCCGCCGACACCGCGACCGGCCACGGGCGGACCCCCGGCGGCCCACCCTCACCCGACGAGGACGCTCGGCACTCCCTCGACGACGCCATAACCATCGGTGGTCGGGTCCCCAATGCGCGCGAAGCCGCGCTGGCTCGGACCGAGGAACACCGTCTGGCTCGCCTTCTGGATGCGGCCTCCGCCGGTGTGTGGCGTCTCCACGTGGGCCGCCATGTTCTGACTCCCTTCCAGGAGGACGCCCTCGTATCCCTGGACGAGCCGAAAGCGTCCGCCGCGCGACGAAGAGCTCGCGTCGGCCGCCTGCCTTCCCTTCTTCTTCCTCTTCTTCTTGGGAGGAGGAGGGGGCGGAACGACCACGTCTTCGAATCGGGTCTCGCCCTGGGGCGCCTCCTTGGTGCAGACATCCTTGTTCAGGCTCGGCACCGGCTCCTGATTCCAGTTCCACGGCGAGGTGTCGCCACGCGCCGCCGGCTTGATGCTGACGTGCACGTGGGTGTCGTGAGGCAGGGTGTTGTGCTTCGAGTAGAGCTTCCAGCCCTGACCGGGGGTGTAGATCCGGTGATTCCAGATGACGTATTTGACGCGCGGATCGCGGATCGCAATGGCTGCGATCTTGTCGCCCGGCGTGCCGTTCTCCGGCTCGCTATGGATGTCGATAGCGTTGCCTTGGTTGTGATCGCTCTTCCGCTTCTTGTGGGCGTCGTCGCCGCCAATGCCGGTGACGTACTCCTTCTTTCCCGTCCGCGGATCTATCGTGTAGCCCAGGTGCTTCGGAAAGTCGGCGAAGATCTCCTTCTTCGCTTCGACGAGCGAAGGGGCATCGATTGCGGCCATGGCGGGGACCTCTCGCTTTCGCTCAGGCTCTGAATCGGAACGTCTCGATCACCTGATCGAACGTGGCGTCGCAGACAGGACGACTCTCGAGCGCGCCCTCCGTCGAGATCACCATGTGCATGTCTCCGAGGAGAACGTGGACGCTGCGCGTGTAGACCATGCCGTCGTCGTCGCGCCACTTGGATCGCACCTCGATGGCAGGCACGCCCGCGAGATCGCGCTCCGACTGCTCGAGGATCTCGTAGCCCCTCAATCGCTTCCGAGCGTCATTGACGTGGGCGGACGCCACGTCCCGGAGGCTTCGCTGGGGCTCGATGGGGTTTCGCTCCACCAAGATCGCGGCGCGCGCGTCCGGCCCCGCGCTCGTCTCGAGGTAGGTGACGGACTGATCGCTGAACTTCACCTCGGGGAGGTCGAAGGCAGCCTCGTTCATGTAGTAGGTGCTCATCGGGCTCGGGAAGGATAACCGAACCATGGTGTGCACGGCCCACGCCAACCACGAGCCCCGCGATGCCGGCCTGGATCGTGCGCTCGATCGCACACGAAGCGCACGACCGGATCCAGAGCCGATGCGCACGAAGCGCATGACCGCCCCCGCCGCGCCAGGGCGCGTCTACCATTGCGTGGACATGATCGACTATCGAGACGGCAAAGACGTGAGCCTCTCCGCCCTCGCCCGCCTGCGCGAAGCGTGTGGCTTCTCGGCGCGTGACCCGGGGGCGCTCGCGAGCCAGGTGGAGGGAGCGCGCTGGGTCGTCGCGGCGTTCGACGGAGACCGCCTCGTCGGGTTCGCCCGCGCCATCTCGGACGGCGTCACCAATGCGTATCTGAGCTCGGTCATGGTCGACGACGCCTATCGGCGGAGAGGCATCGGACGTGAGCTCGTGGCGCGCCTCATCGCCCGCCGAGCGACCATTCGATGGGTGCTCCACGCCCGCCCCGACGCGATGGCGTTCTATCGCGCGCTGGGGTTCGAGCCCGCGCCCGACATGATGTGGCTCGACCGGCGTTGAGCCTCGGCCAGCTCAGAGATCGACGCGCGCCCCGAGCTCGACGACTTGCGCCGGCGGCACCGCGTAGAAGTCCGTCGGATTGAAGGCGTTCTGGCTCAGCAGGGCGAAGATGCGCTCGGCGACCGGGCCCATCCTCCCCTCCGGTCCCGCGAGGAATCGCTCGTGACCGAGGACATAGGTGACGTCCTCCCGTCGAGCGCCGGGCGCGACGCCGGGGAGGATGCGACCAACGACGTCGTGGACCGCCGGCGTCTCCATGAAGCCATACCGAAGGACGACCCGGTGAAGGCCCGCGGCGATGGGCGTGACCTCCGCCCGCGGCTCCGCGACGTACGGGATCTCCTCCGTGAGGACGGTGGTGAGGAGCACGGTCTCGTGCATGGTCCGAAATCGGCGAACCATTCTGAGCAACACGGGCGGGATGGACTCGGCGGACGCGGTCATCACCACGCCGACGCCGGTCAAGCGCTGATCGACGGCATCGGGAAGAGACGCGACGAAGGCCGGCGTGGGCTCGGAGCGCTCGCGGAAATAGGCTCCGAGCAAGCTCCGTCCTCGAGCCCAAACCACCATGACGACGACGAAGCACCCTCCGACGACGACCGGGACATAGCCACCGTCCACGATCTTTAGGGTATTGGCGGCCAAGAATGCGACATCGAAGACGAGAAAGAAGGCGACGACGAGAACGGAGAAGGCTCGGCCCCAATGAAAATGACTTCTGGCGACGCCATAGAACGCCACGGAGGTGACAGCCATCGTGCCGCTCACGGCCAGCCCGAACGCGGCCGCGAGCTTGCTCGACTCGCGAAACACGAGCACCAGCGCGATGCAGCTGATGCCGAGAAAGGCGTTCATGAACGGCACGTAGATCTGGCCGATGCTCTCCTTCGCGGTGTGCTCCACCCGTAGCCTCGGGAAATACCCCAGCAGCATCGATTGACGCACCAGGGAGAAGACCCCGGAGATGAGGGCCTGGGACGCGATCACGGTGGCGGCCGTCCCGAGTATCACGAATGGAATGCTCGCCGCTCCGGAGGGCACCATGGCATAGAATGGCTGCGCGGCCGCCCCCGGCTCCTCGAGGATCTTCGCACCTTGGCCGAGGTAGCTCGCCATCAGGCTCGGCAGCGCGACGACCATCCAACCGAATCGAATCGGACGACGACCGAAATGGCCCATGTCCGCGTAGAGGGCCTCGCCCCCCGTCACGCTCAGCACCACCCCGCCGAGCACCCGGAACGCGCCGAAGCCGTCCGAGGCCGCGAAGACGAACGCGTGGTGGGGTGAAAAGGCACCGAGGATTCGCGGCGACCTCGCGATGGCGATGACACCCAAGACGCCGGCCACGACCAACCAGAGGATCATGACGGGGCCGAAGACGCGCCCCAGACCACCGCTGCCACGCTTCTGTATCGCGAAGAGCCCGATGAGTATGACGACCGTGAGCGGGACGATGACCGGCTCGAGGCGAGGGGTCACGACGCGCAGGCCCTCGACCGCGCTGAGCACGCTGATGGCGGGCGTAATGATCCCGTCGCCGAACAGCAACGCGGCCCCGATGACGACGAGGATCGTCATCGGTCCGAGGACCCCCGGCCCCCGCTCGCGCACGCTCCGGGGAACCAGCGCGAGGAGCGCCATGATCCCGCCCTCGCCTCGATTGTCGGCGCGCATCAGCACGACGAGGTACTTCAGCGTCACGACGAGCAGGAGGGACCAGAGGATCATCGAGACGACGCCGAAGACGTTCACCGGCTCCGGCGCGACACCGTGCTTCCCCGCGAGGCACTCTTGCACTGCGTAGAGCGGGCTCGTCGCGATGTCGCCGAAGACGATTCCGAGCGCTCCGACGACCCCCGCGACGGTGAGCGCTTCGGGCCCATGACCAGCAGCGAGGCGAAGACTGCCCGGAGTGGATTTGGATGGGCGCTCGGTCATCGGGCGGCGATCCTACCGCCGAACACTTGGCGTTGCGGGGGAGGGCGAGAATCCTGATATCGCCTTGATCATTTCCCCGTGCTACGAGACCCGCCAACCAAACGGAGACACCGTTGACACAAACGATTCGAGCATGGGGAACGTCGGGCGCGGGAAAGCCTCTCGGCCCGATGAACATCGAGCGGCGCGAGCCGGGACCGAAGGATGTCGTCATCGACGTGGAGTTTTGCGGAGTCTGCCACTCGGACATCCACCAAGCTCGCGATGAATGGTCAGGCGGATTGTTCCCCATGGTGCCCGGTCACGAGGTGATCGGGAGGGTCGTAGAGATGGGCGCCGAGGTCACGAAGCTCGCGATCGGCGACACGGCCGGCGTTGGCTGCATGGTCGACTCGTGCCGCTCGTGCGGCCCCTGCCGCCGAGATCTCGAGCAGTTTTGCGAGCTCGGCATGGCGCTCACCTACAACGGGACGGAGATGGACCGCGAGACGCGGACCTACGGCGGCTACTCGGCGCGCATCGTCGTCGACGAACGCTTCGTCCTCCGCATCCCGAAGAAGCTCGATCCGGCGGGAGCGGCCCCCCTCTTGTGCGCCGGGATCACCACGTACTCCCCGCTGAAGCAGTTCGGGTGCAAGCGGTCGGATCGGGTGGGAGTCGTCGGGCTGGGAGGGCTCGGCCACATGGCGGTGAAGCTCGCCGCGTCGATGGGCGCCGACGTCACCGTATTCAGCACCAGCGCGGGCAAGGAGGACGACGCGGCTCGACTCGGGGCGAAGGACTTCGTCGTGACGCGCAAAGAAGACGCGCTCGGGAAGCACAAGGGGAAGCTCGACATCCTCATCGACACCGTCTCCGCACCCCACGACTACGGCGCCTACCTGGAGCTCCTCCGGGCGCGAGGATCGATGATGATCGTCGGGGCCCCCACCTCGAACGTGTCGATTTCGCCATTCTCACTCATCGCGGGCGGCAAGAGCATCACCGGCTCCTTGATCGGTGGCGTCGCGGAGACCCAGGAGATGCTCGACCATTGCGGGGAGCACGGGATCGTCTCCGACGTGGAGGTGATTCCGATTCAGAAGATCAACGAGGCGTACGAGCGCGTCCTTCGGAGCGACGTGAAGTACCGGTTCGTGATCGATATGGCGAGCTTGGGCGCCTGACCGAAGAGCGGCCGATGGAGCGCCCGGCGCGAAGCACGATCGACTACGCGTTTTAAGTGCTGAGCTTCTGCTTCAGGTGCAAGGCCGTGTTCCACACGATCGCAGCCGCCGTACCGACAGTAGATCCAGAAGCTCCCGCGT
>WBZT01002980.1_pt1 | contig 11417 bp, 9 predicted proteins | sample 5204241 | NCBI WGS metagenome assembly WBZT01 (sample SAMN12344358, study PRJNA552823) | activated sludge metagenome | biome: Activated sludge suspended growth; feature: Nitrification reactor; material: Wastewater; isolation source: activated sludge from nitrification reactor of wastewater treatment...
TGATCCGGCGACCGATGCCGCCAACATCGTGCGCGTGGGGCCGTTCCTGATCGATCGGGAGCGGCATGTAGCATTGCTGGGTGATACGCAGCTCAACCTGACGCCGGTCGAGTTTGAACTACTGGCGACTTTGGCCGAGCGCGCTCCGGCCGTACTCAGCCCGATGGAACTGATGCGGCGCGCCCTGGAATATGAGGTGAGTGAAGCCGAAGCCGGGGACATGGCCCGCTGGCACATTCATCATCTACGCCGCAAGTTGGAAGCCGACGGCGTCGCGTCCCGCCTCATCCAGACCGTGCGCGGCCTGGGCTATCGAATCGACATTTGACAGGCAAACCTATGCGTCGACTAAAAAAGAGCCTATTACTGGTGCTGATCTGTAGTTGGTTGGCCTGGCCCGCACAAGCCGCGCCGTTACAGGCCGGGCCTAATCCCGTGTTGACGATTACGGCCAGTCCGTTTCCGTTGGTGGTCAATCAACTGGCGCGCATTACCATCGTCGGCACGAATGCCGGCCCGACCGCACTCGATAACGTCACCATCACCAGCGGCATGCCAAACAACCTGGCCATCGAAGCGGTCAGCGCCTCGCAGGGCAATGTGTCGGTGTATAACTCCGCCCTCACCGTGCATGTTGGACATCTGGATGTTGGTCAAAGCGTGACGGTGTATGTGGATGTGACGGTGGTGAGCGCGTATCCCACCGATACGCCCTTCAACGTCTGCGCGGGCTTGACATACCTGAACGGTGTGGCGCGATTGTCCTGTCTGCCCAATCAAGCGGCCGTCTCGCCCGGCAGCCGCCCGACTGGCACACTGGACCCCAACGGCCAGCGTCCCATCAATGACCCCAATCGACCGCCGGTGACGCTGCCCGTATCGGGCGCGCCGCTCGAACCCGCCAGCCTCGCGCTGATCGTGAGCGGGTTGACGCTCATCGCGCTGAGCCGCCGCAAGCGATAACGGACACGCTAGATAACAAAACGGAGAGTCATTGGCTCTCCGTTTTTGCTAGGGCAGATCGTTGCGGCATGGATGAAGGCTGAGAGTAGGAAAGTTCCAAGATCTGGAGACGCCAAGAAATGCTTTCAAACGACGACTTTCACACCCAGCTTACTGCTGCTAAGCAAATGCTTGAGACTAGCCAAGATTTAGAAACCATTCTCCGGTCCCTTCGACAGAACGGCTGCACGCAAGTTGACTGCATCAGGGTAGTGATGGAGTTGAACGATGCGACGCTTGAAGACGCCAATTCTTTAGTGCACTACAGCCAGGCCTGGGAAGACATGCGCAAGCATACTGAAAAAGTTCACAACGCATTCATAGATGGCCTGGAAGAATCAACACAATTCCCAGTTTGAACGAGTAGCCAGCATCCCCAGATGCGGTTGAAGCTGATCCGGCGTCTGGGGACGCCTGACTCCGCTCGCTTGCCCTGTTCTCAACTTGCAATTGCTCCCAGCCCGCGTCCACGCGGGTTGCCTATGAGCGCAGCCCCGTCCACGCCAGCCACGCCCCATAAAACTCCCCAAACGTCATGCCCAAACCCTGCTCGATAGCGGCAGGCAGCGAATCCGCTTGGCCCAAAGCGTGCAGAAAATCGATCACACCTTCGTCGCCATAACGCGCTTGAATGAAAGCCACCGTGGCTTCCGCTTGATCCATCGCGCCCGGCGTTAAGCCCGCAAACGCGCGATCATTCATGTCCCAACGCCACACCGCTTCCAGCGGCACTAAATCGCGTTCGGCCAGCAGGTCCGTGAAGTATTGCTGCGGCGAGAGGCCGTTGAGCGCCGCGGGTGGTTGCGTGAGTGTGCCGCGCGGCCCGCTGAAAAAGACCGGCAGCGGCTGCTGCCTTTGCACGATACGGCCGCGCTGCCACTCGGCCACAGCGTTCAGAAACAGTCGGCCGTCGTCGCGTGCCCAGCGTTCGGCATCGCCGCTGGCAACGCGCAGCATGGGCCACAGCAAACTGTCCAGCGCCATCGAGCCGATCGGGTCCCCGGTATTGCCGGGATAGTCATACACGCCCGTGATGCGCGGCGAAGGCAGCTGGACCATCAGCGTGCTTGTGTTGTCATTGACGCTGTAAACGCGCCACGGGCCGGGGCGGATGACCAGCGTCAACGTGATGGCCTGCGGCCACGGCAAGCGCGGCGTGTACCTAAGCGGGCAATCGACCTGCGTACAGAGTTCGGTCCAGGTGCGTTCGAAGCGCTGGCTGACGGTGTTCAGATAGGGTGCATCTTCATTGGGCGCAATCACCTTCAAAGGCAAATACGGGCTGCTGATGTCGGTGATGGTTAACTCGCCGCCCCACACACCGCGCTCGGGCAAAACCATTTGCCACAGGCCGTCAATTTGCCGATAAAATCGCGTTTGTCGAAAGAAGTTACTGCGGCGAAATTGCCGCACGTCCACCCACACCAAGCCGTTGCGCAGCGTACCCGATTGCTCGATCGTGTACATCGCACGCCCCCAATTGCCGCCAGCCGTCAGCACGGCGTAATACCATCCGGCATAGGCTTCAGCCGCGCTGTTGTCCAATGCCAGGTCCAGATCAAAATTGTCCTCGCCCGCGCGGTTAGCCAGGGCCTGCGCATCGCGCTCAATGGCGGCAGCCAGCGTATTATCCTGGCTCATGGCCGAGAGGATGGGCGGCAGCGTCGGGGCTGGCGCGACCGTTGTCGTCGGGCGCATAGTGGGTGTGGGCGGTGGCTTGGGCGGTTCGGGAATCGAGGCATATGTGACGCCTAAGCCCACACCCAGGATCACGACAACCAACAGCGCCAGTCGATGCCAGCGCGGCGGCGCGGACGGTCCAACGCGCGCGATTGTTTCCTGGTCAGCGTCTTCGCCAACGTGCCACTCAATATCGGGACTCATTGATCGATCCACTCCAGCCACTGTTGATTAAAGTCCGCGAAGGGCACGTTGAAGGCCGTCTCGATCGCTTGCTCGATCGATCGGGCCGGGCCGAGGACGTTGAGGAAATCGATCACACCGGCGTTAGCGTAGCGTTCTTCGATGAAGGCGATCAACGCGTCGATTTCGGCATCGACCACGTCGCCGTGGCTATGGGTTGAGAGGTAATCGGGCGGCAGTGTCCACAGGCTGGCTAGTGGCATGATCTGCGCCCCGGTTAGCACATCCCGATAGAACTGCTGCGTTTCGTTGGGATCGCCTTGTGACGGGCCGCGCCACATTTCGCCCGGCACATCACTATACTCCAGTTGACTCGGCGGTACGGCCAACGCCAGTTGAATGCGCAGCTGCTCCCAGGCCTGAATACCCTGCAAAATCAGTTCACCGTTGGGGTTGGTGCGCCAACGCTCAGCGTCGCCGCTGGCCTGCCGCGAAATAGGATCAAGCAAGGCGCGAAAAGCGAGTGTGCTGACCACATCATCGGCGTTGATATAGGGTTCGTGATAGCCCAGCACGCGCGGCGATGGCAACGTGATGGTCAAACCATCGCCCGCGTCGATGCGGGGTGCGGCCTGGGCGGGGTCAAAGATCAGGTTGATGGCTTGTGCGGCACGCGTGCGCGTGGGGCAATTCAGATCGCGGCACAACACATCATACACGCGCTCAAACCGATCGGTCACCAGCCAAACTTGACGATTGTCTTCTGCCGGATAAGCAATCCGGAAATGGACAGTCGTGCCGCGCCATTGCGCGCCGCTCCAGAAAGACCGATCGGGCCGCGCGCGTTTCCATTCCGGCCCGTCAGTCGTCTCGCGCACTTGATAGAAGCGCGTCTCGCGGACATAGCCGTCGGCGCTAATCCATTGATTGATCTCAGCCCAGGCACGGCCCGTAGCAGAATACCCCTGCTCTAAAATGGTGTACAACCGATCGCCCGGCGGCGTCCCCCAAGGTTTGAAAGCGGCTTGTTGTTCGCGATACCACGCGCCATCCACTTGGTCTTGCCCATCCATAAAGGTCGCCTCATCGCCAGTTGCCAGGGCGTATGCTTCGCGATTGATGACAGGCTCCAACGGCGGGAGTGGAGGTGTGGTTGCTTGTGGAGTGGGCGTGACCGGTTGGGAGGCGACGGGAATAGTCGAATACGCCACGCCCAGACTCGCGCCCAAAATCAGCATCGCGCCGATGAGGATTTTGCGCCAGCGCGAGGGTGGAGTGCGCTGTGTCTTGATGATGGTCTCTTGCTCGGACTCTTCCCCGACATGCCATTCAACATCTGGCGACATGATTACCCCCCGGCTCGCTGTCGCGTCTGTGCTGCCCGATAAATAAGTGAGTTGATTGTACCCGATCGATCCCCTGGATTTGGACGGCGATCACCTTGCTTCAATCTTTACGGCTGAGGAGGGCGGGTTGGTTTTATGCGGTGATTGAGTAAGAAAGCGTCCTTCGACTGCGCAACGAAAAAGCGCGCTGCTCCACTCAGGAGGCTTGCCCCCGAGTTTAGTCGTTGACGCCATGCAGCGTCACATCCCCCGACAGCAGGCGATGGAGTTGTCCATCCGAGGTGCGCAACAACAATGCTCCGTCCGTATCCACACTTTCCGAGCGCCCCGCAATGATCTCATCGTCCAGTTGCACGCGAATCTCGCGTCCCAGATTGATCAACCTCGCGGCCCACATCGCGCGCAAGCGGTCGCCGTCATTCAGCCACGCATAGCGTTCGACGAACGCGGCCACGATGGCTTTTAAGACCACGCCGCGATCAATGGGTCTTCCACCGAGTGCGCTTAAACTGGTGGCGATGTTGCGCAATTCAGCATTATTGTTGAAATCGACGTTGACGTTGATGCCCAGCCCGACGACAGCGTATTCCAAGCCATCGCCCTGAAACGAGGCTTCGGTCAAGATGCCGCCGACTTTGCGGGTGAGTGGTAACTGGTTAATAGGTAACTGGTCATTGATCATTGTTAATTGCCCATTGTTCATTGCGACAACGTCGTTCGGCCACTTCAAATCTAGTCGCAAACCGGTAGCGCTTTCAATGCCCTCGACGGCCGCGAGACCGGCCAGCATCGTCAGGCGCATCGCGTGCTGGGGGGCAATGCGCGGTCGGGTCAACAGCGACATCGCCAGCGCCGTACCAGGGGGCGTGAACCACACTCGGTTTTGGCGACCGCGCCCGCTGAGTTGTTCATCAGCAGAAATCAGCGCGATTTCAGGCACATTCACGTTGGCAAGTTCGCGCGCTCGATCGTTGGTGGAACCGATCGAGATGTGGTGTTCAATCGTGGAGATCAGCGGTATATCGCGCAGAGCAACGCGGATGAGATCAGTCGTCAGCATCATTGCAAATCGCCTTTCTTGCGCAGGGCCGCGCGGATGTCGGCCGTGTTGATGGGCACCGTAGCGCGCTCGGGGGTGGGTTCCGGCACGGCGATGATGTTCTGCTCGCCCAACGCTTTGTGAATACGCGTAATCAAATGCGTGCGCACCTTGGCGCCGTTACCGTAGGCGGCTTTCACTTTGACCGTCAACAGCGTTTCGGTGCTCAGCAGGCCGCTTTCGCTCAGGACCAGCGGCTCTTCCACGATGTCGTCACGGTCGGCATACACCGCCGCCGCCACCTTGCGCAAAATCGACAGCGTAATGGCCACCTGCTCGCGCGGGACCATGACCTGCACCGAGGCCAATGAAAAAGCGCTGCGACTGAAGTTGCGAATGATGCGCACCTCGCCATTAGGCACGATGAGCAGCTCGCCGCCGTCGCCGCGAATGTACGTATTGCGCAGCTGCACATCTTCGATATAGCCGCTCACGTCCAGCAGCTGCACCTTCTCGCCCACGCTGTAGTGATCGTCAAACAACAGCGCAATGCCCGTGATGATGTCGCTGAAAAACGGGCGCGCGGCAAAGGCCACGCCCGCGCTGATGAGGCCCAGCGCCGTCAGCACATTGCCGCCCGGAAAAAACAGCGACAAGATCATCAAGATGGCGATCATGTACACCAGCGCGTGCGTTGCGCCGCCGATGAGTTGGAACAGCGTTTTGCGGCGGGCGGCGCTGAGGTTGCGGCGGGCGTGGCCAACCAGCAGGCGCGGCATCAGCCAGCCCAGGACCAAGCCCAACAGCCAGGCCGCCACAGCGATGATGATAATTTCCACGACCAGCGTGCCGCTGATCGATTGGGTCAACCCCGTGATGAGATTTTGCAGGATATTCATGGCGTAATTGTACTCCAACTTCCGGCGTGATTGTGACCGCTAATTTAGGGTTATTTGGTGTAAAATAGTGCCATCTATCACCCAAGGCAGATTGGCATGGATCATATCTGGCGCGATCGCATGGCGTACATTCTGGGCGCGGGCAAACCGCCCGAAGGAGTCTGCGTCTTTTGTGAAGCGCCCCGGCACGACGACGCCACCACGTTCATTTTGCAGCGCGGGCAGTTGGCTTACGTCATCATGAATATCTTCCCCTACAACACCGGCCACGTCATGGTGAATCCGTACGCGCACGTCGATACGCCGGAGAAACTCGACGCCCCCACGCTGACGGAGATTATGCAACTCACCAATTTAAGCCTGCGCGCCATCCGATTGGCCTCCAACCCCCACGCGTTCAACCTGGGCGCCAATGTGGGCAAGGCCAGCGGCGGCGGCATCGATCAGCACTTTCACTTTCACATCGTGCCGCGCTGGCAAGGCGACACCAACTTCATGCCCATCATCGCGGAGACCCGCGTGCTGCCGGAAAACCTGAATGATCTGTATGCGCGGCTTAAACCGGCGTTCGATCAATGCGCAATGAACAAGGAACAATGAACAACCGCCGTTCATTGCGCCGATGTTCGATTGTTCATTGAAAATTGTTCATTGTTGATTCCGTCAGGAGGACTTATGGCCCACACCCCATCCGATCGTGATCCAGTCATTGTCAGCGCCGCGCGCACCCCTATTGGCAAATTCCTCAGCGCGTTTGGATCGATCCCCGCCACACAGTTGGGCGCAGTGGCGATTCGGGAAGCGGTCAAACGCGCCGGGATTGATCCCGCCTTGATCGACGAAGTGATCATGGGACAAGTGGTCACGGCGGGCGCGGGCCAAGCACCCGCGCGACAGGCCGCCATCGGCGCGGGCCTGCCCGATTCGGTGGGCGCGGTGACCGTCAACAAAGTGTGCGGCTCCGGCCTGGAAGCGGCAATGTTGGCCGCCTCGATGATCAAAGCGGGTGATGGCGACATCTATGTAGCTGGCGGCATGGAGAGCATGAGTACTGCGCCGTTCTTGTTGCCCGAAGGCCGCACCGGTCACAAATACGGTAACACGCAATTGATCGATGCGGTCGTTCAAGACGGCTTGTGGTGTCCCTTCGAAAAGCAGAGCATGGGCAATGCCGCCGAATTCATCGCGGACCAATATGAAGTCACCCGCGCCGAGATGGATCAGTTGGCTTACCAGAGCCATCAAAAAGCGGTGGCCGCCATCGAAGCCGGCAAATTCAAAGCCGAGATCGCGCCGGTTGAGATCAAAGATGCCAAGGGCCGCGTGACCGTCATCGATACGGATGAAGGCCCGCGCCGCGACACCTCGCTGGACGTGCTGGGCAAACTCAAGCCTGCGTTCAAGGCCGATGGCCGCGTAACGGCGGGCAATGCGCCGGGCTTGAATGATGGCGGCGCGGCCGTCGTCGTAATGAGCCGCGCGAAAGCGATCGAGTTGGGCGTAAAGCCGCTGGCGCGCATTGTGGGTTATACGCACGCGGCCGTTCAGCCGTTGTGGTTGTTCATCGCCCCCGCCAAAGCCATGCCCAAGTTATTGACGAAGATCAACTGGTCGCTGAACGACGTGGACTTGATCGAAATCAACGAAGCCTTTGCTGCGCAGGTCATTGCGGATGCGCGCGGCATGGAGCAGGCCGGGCACGTCTGGGACTGGGCCAAGGTCAACGTCAACGGCGGCGCGATTGCGCTGGGCCATCCGGTCGGCTGCAGCGGCGCGCGCATCTTGGGCACGCTGATCTACGCGTTGAAAGATCGCGGCTTGCAGCGCGGCCTGGCCACGTTGTGCCTGGGCGGCGGCGAAGCGGTGGCGATGGCGATTGAGATTGAATGACGAGTGACGCGTAATGAGTGAAGCCGCTTTTGACTCGTCACTCGTTACTCGTCATCGAACTATCCTTCATCGATAAGGAGTGATCGATCATGGCAATCCAAACCGTAGGTGTAGTCGGTCTGGGGCAAATGGGCAGCGGCATCGTCGAAGTGTTTGCGCGAGCGGGCGTCAACGTCATCGCGCGCGAGATCAACGATGATTTGCTGGCGCGCGGCCAGAACTATTTGAAACGCTCCTTTAGCAAGGGCGTGGAGCGCGGCAAGATTTCGCAAGCCGAGGCGGACGCGGCCTTGAGCCGCATCACCACCACCACGCAGTTGACCGACTTTGCGACCTGCGACCTGGTCATCGAGGCGGCGACAGAAAACATGGCGCTGAAGAAGACCATCTTCACCGAACTGGATGTGATTTGCAAGCCGGAAGCACTACTCGCGTCCAACACATCGTCCTTGTCGATCACGGAAATCGCGTCGGCGACGCAGCGGGCCGATCGGGTGGTGGGGCTGCACTTCTTCAACCCCGTGCCCGTCATGCCCCTGATCGAAATCGTGCGCGGCCTGTTGACCAGCGACGAAACGCTGGACGAAGTGCGGTTGTTGGGCGCGCAGCTCAATAAGCAGCTGGTCTTTGCCAAGGACAATCCCGGCTTCATCGTCAATCTGCTGCTGGTGCCCTATCTGTTCGATGCGATCCGCGCTCTGGAAAACGGCGTGGGGACGAAAGAAGATATTGATACCGGCATCAAACTCGGCCTCAATCACCCAATGGGCCCGTTTACGTTGGCGGACTTTGTGGGCTTGGACACATGCCTGTTCATCGGCGACGCCATGTACAATGAATTCAAAGACGCGCGCTATGCCGCACCGCCGCTGCTCCGCCGCATGGTGACGGCGGGCCTGCTGGGACGCAAGAGCGGGCGCGGCTTCTATACCTATTAGTCACAGGACTGACTCCATCGAGACGCTTTACGAGCGTCTCGATTTATTTGGCACGCGGCCCAATCGTTTTACAGACCCACAGCGCAGGCAGTGATCATGAAAACCCCCACGTGGCTCACCAGATTCCTGACGCCCGAGCCGGCCCTTGATGATCCGGGGGCACGGCGCATGGTTATCGGGGTGTTGAGCATCGCCCTCGCGGTCGATGTGTTCATGATCGCCATCGACGTAAACTTGTGGGCGATGATCGACTTTGGAGCGCTGCTGCTGATCGCCCTGATTCTGGCGTGGCGCGGCCAGCTGACACCCGGCCGCCTGCTGGTGCCGCTGGCGGCGCTGCTGATGTTTGGCTACTTGATGTTTCGGAATTTCGGGCTGCGGGACACGGCCGTGTTGGGCTTGCCCATGGTCCTGCTCTCAGCCAGTCTGATGAACGGCCGCAAGGGCACGGTGATTTACGGGGCGCTGAGCCTGGTGCTGTTGGCCGGATTGTGGCTGGCCGAAAGCAACGGCCTGATCGAAAACCCGATGAGCCGCTACAACCATCCGACCGACTACCTAACCGCCGGGGTAAGCATCGTGCTGATCACGGCGCTGCAATGGCTGATCATTGGACGGTTGAACGACAACATCCATCGCGGGCGGCAGAATGAAGCCGCCCAGCGGCAGGCGAACGAAGCGTTAAGCACCAGCGAGGCCCGGCAGCGGGCGCTGTTGAGCGCCATTCCCGAATTGGTCTTTCGGCTGCGGCGCGATGGCGTTTTTCTGGACTATCACGCGCCGCAGGTCGGTCGGTTGGCGGCACCGCCCGAAGTCTTTTTGGGGCAGCCGGTAGACGTTGTAATGCCGCCGGAGGTTGCCGCACTAGCGCGTTTCCATATCGAGCAGGTGTTGACCACCGGGCAACCCGCCCAGTTTGAATACGCGCTCACGCTGGGCGATCAAGTCCATTACTTCGATGCGCGGATGACGGTCAGCGGGCCGGCCGAGGTGTTGACGACCGTCCGCGACATCAGCGACCGCAAGCAGGCCGAAGACGACCTCAAACGTTACGCGGCGCAGGCGCAAGAACAGGCCGCGCAGTTGATCATGTTGAACGAAGTAGGCCGGGCCGTGTCCACGCTGCGCGATTTGAACGGCGTGCTGGACGTGATCTATCAACAGGCGCAGCGCAGTCTGCCGCTGGACGTGTTTATGATCGCGCTGCGGGACGCGGCCACCAACACGATCGATTTTCCGCTCCTGTATGACAGCGGCCAACGCTGGCAGGAACCGCCCGCCCCGCTGGATGTCAACAGCCTGATAGGCAACGTCATTGCGCATGGCGAGCCATGCCTGTTGAACCGCTCACTGGCCGAGCTAACCCACACCACACCCCGACACCCCTTGCTGGGCGACACGACCAAGCGCTCGGCCTCGCTGCTGTACGCACCGCTGCGCGCCGGAGAACAGATCATCGGCGTGATGTCGGCGCAAAGCTACACGCTGAATGCCTACGATCAATCGGATCTGGATCTGCTGGTGGGCATCGCCCATCAAGCCGCCATCGCCATCGACAATGCGCGCCTGTATTCGGCGGTGCAGCAAGAACTAATCGAGCGGCAGCGCGCCGAGCAAGCGCTGCGGGACAGCGAGGCGCTGTATCAATCGCTGGTGGAAGTCATGCCGATGAGCGTGTGCCGCAAGGATTTGGCCGGCCGCTTTATTTTTGTGAATCAACGCTATTGCAGCGAATTCAATCTGACGCCGGAAGAGATCATCGGCAAGACCGATTTCGATCTGCACCCGCGCGAACTGGCCGAGAAATATCAACAGGACGATCGGGCGGTGATGACCGGCGGCCGCACGATCGAACAGGTGGAAGAACACGAACCGATCGGCGGGCGGCGCGTTTACGTGCAGGTGTTCAAGTCGCCCGTTTACAACGCGCGCAGTGAAGTCACCGGCGTCCAGACCGTGTTCTGGGATGTGACCGAACACAAGCTCGCCGCCGAGCGGCTGTATGCCAGCGAAGAACGCTACCGCTTGATCTCGACGGTCATTTCAGATTACACATTTTCTACGGCGGTGCAGCCCGATGGCCGCTTGCGCTTGAGTTGGGTGGCCGGGGCGTTTGAGTCGATTACGGGGTACACCTTTGCCGAGTATGTGGCGCGCGGCGGCTGGGCGGCCGCCCTGCATCCCGACGACATTGAACGGGACGCGGCCGCGCTGACAACGCTGCAAATGAATCAACCCGTCGTCAGTGAAGTGCGCACGCTGACCGGGGACGGCAGTGTGCGCTGGGTGCGGGTGTATGCGCACCCGGTGTGGAATTATGCACGCAATGTCTTGAGCGGGATTTACGGCGCGGTTCAGGACATTAGCGAACGCAAGCAGGCCGAGACCGAGCGCGAGAACTTGATCCGCGAATTGGAAGGCCGCAACGCCGAGTTGGAGC
>WBZT01002981.1_pt1 | contig 11413 bp, 9 predicted proteins | sample 5204241 | NCBI WGS metagenome assembly WBZT01 (sample SAMN12344358, study PRJNA552823) | activated sludge metagenome | biome: Activated sludge suspended growth; feature: Nitrification reactor; material: Wastewater; isolation source: activated sludge from nitrification reactor of wastewater treatment...
CGTGCCGCTTGACCCCGCCTTCCCGGAAGAGCGGCTCGTCCACATGGGCGAGGACGCCGCGCTCGCCTGCGTGGTCACCGACCGCACGGTCACGCTGCCGGCGCTCGCCCGCTTCCCGACGCTGTATGTCGACGAACTTGCCCCGCGGCCCGATTGCCCCTGCGAGGCGCGCGACGTGCAGGCCGCGGCCTACGTGATCTACACCTCCGGGTCCACCGGCAAGCCCAAGGGCGTGGCCGTGCCGCAGCGTGCGGTGTCGAACTTCCTCGCCAGCATGGCGCGCGAGCCGGGCCTGCGGCCCGATGACCGCCTGGTGGCCGTGACGACCACCAGCTTCGACATCGCCGTTCTCGAGCTCTTCCTGCCGCTCACGCTCGGCGCGCAGGTGATCATCGCCGACCGCGAAACCGTCCTCGACGGCCAGCGCCTGCGCGCGCTGATCGAGAAGCTCGATGCCACCGTGCTGCAGGCCACGCCATCGGGCTGGCGCGTGCTGATCGAGGCCGGTTGGGCCGGCCATGGCCGCTTCAAGGCGCTGGTGGGCGGCGAGCCGCTCGGCGAGGATCTCGCCGAGCAACTCATCGAGCGCACCGGCGAGACCTGGAACATGTACGGTCCGACCGAGACCACGGTGTGGTCGACCTGCTGGCGCGTGCCGCGCCAGCGCCAGGGCATCCGCATCGGCGCACCGATCGCGAACACGCAGATCCACGTGCTGGACGCCCGCTTCGCGCCGTGCCCGATCGGCGTGCCAGGCGAGATCTTCATCGGCGGCGACGGCGTCGCGATCGGCTACCTCAAGCGCGAGGAGCTCACCGCGGAACGCTTCATCGCCGACCCGGCAGCGCCGGGCGAGCGCATCTACCGCACCGGCGACCGCGGGCGCTGGCGCAACGACGGCACGCTCGAGCACATGGGACGGCTCGACTTCCAGGTCAAGGTGCGCGGCTACCGGATCGAGCTCGGGGAGATCGAGGCCAATCTGGCGCGGCATCCGGGCGTGGGCCAGTGCGTGGTCATCGTGCGCGAGGACTCGCCGGGCGATCCGCGCATCGTGGCCTACGTGGTGCCGCGCGGCGAGGGCGTCAAGGCGAGGGACGCCAAGGAGTTCCTCAAGCGGACGCTGCCCGACTACATGGTGCCGCATCATTTCGTCGAGCTGGGCGAGATTCCGCTGCTGCCCAACGGCAAGGTCGACCGCAAGCGGCTGCCGCATCCCTCCGCGACGGCGGCGCGCGGGCCCGTGCTGGCGCCGCGCACCGACATGGAGCTGATGGTGGTGCGCACCATGCAGCAGGTGCTCTCGCTGCCCAGCGTCGGCGTCGACGAGAACTTCTTCTCGCTCGGAGGCCATTCGCTCCTGGCGGCGCAGCTCGCCGCACGCCTCTCGCGCGAAGCGGGCGAGCACGTGCCGATGCGCCTCATCCTCACGCATCCGACCGCCGAACAGCTGGCGCGGGCGCTGGAACACGGCGCGCTCGATCAGGCGCGCTCCAAGCGGCCGCCGCTGCGCCGGCTGGCCGGACAGAGCGAGGCACCGCTGACGCTGATGCAGGAGAGCATGCGCTTCGCCGAGCAGCTGTATCCCGGGCGGGTTCTGTACAACACGCCGTCGGCGCATCGGCTCACCGGAGCGCTCGATCTGCAGGCCTTCCGCGCGGCTTTCGGCAAGATGGTCGATCGCCAGGCCGCGTTGCGCACGCAGATCGTTCGCCGCGGCGACGGATTCGTGCAGGAGGTGCTGCCGCATCTCGATGTCGAGCTGCCGCTCGAAGACCTCAGCGGCCTGGCCGCCGAGGCGCGCGAGGCGGAACTGATGCAGCGCCTGCAGCGGCGGATCGACGACCCGATCGCGATCGCGTCGGCCCCGCTGTTCCGGGTCGGGCTCTATCGCCTGAGCCCGACCGAGCACGTCTTCTTCTTCATGGCGCACCACATCATCTGGGACGGCTGGTCCTTCGATCTGATGTACGAGGAGATGTCCGAGCTCTACGCTGCCGAGGTCGAGAAGCGCGAGTCGCGCCTCGCCAAGCCGTCGCACTCCCTGGTCGACTTCTCGGTGTGGTTCGGCGAGTGGCTGGCCAGCGAGGATTGCGCCGATCAGCTGGGCTATTGGAAGAAGAAGTACGCGGCGATGCCGGGCACCGCATTGGTTCCGACCGATCGGCCCCGGCGCGCCGGAGGCTCGGCGAGCGCGGACACCGAATGGGTCAATCTGGACGAACAGATCACCCGACGCCTGCACGCCATCGCGTCGCAGCAGGGCTGCACGCTGAACACCGTCGTGCTGTCGCTGTACGCGCTCGTTCTCGCCGAGCTGGTCGGTGACGGGAAGGTCGTGCTCGGGGTCCCCGTGCGAGGGCGCGTCTCGCAGGAATTCGACCCCGTCATGGGCTTCTTCGTCAACGTCGTTCCCACGGTGATTCCGCAGGCGTTCGAGCTGAGCTTCGAGAGCTACATCGGTCGCGTCCAGCAGGAGCTGACTCACGCCCTGTCGCACCAGGACGTCCCGTTGGAGCGCTTGCTCCAGGAGCCCGAGTTCGATCGGTTTGCGCGCGGCGCGCCGGTGTACCAGAGCATGTTCTCGTTCCAGGACGTGCGCCTGCGGCCCCGCCACTGGGGCCCGCTGCAGCACTCGTCGCTGCCGGTCATGCAGAAGGGCTCGCCGGCCGAACTGGGGCTGTGGCTCCTCGAGTGGGATAGCGGCTTGTCGGGAGGGATCACCTACGACAGCGGCTTGTTCGATGCGGCGAGCATCCGACTGCTGCGCGACCGGCTGCAAGGCCTGGCGCTGCGCGCCGTGGCGGGCCCGGGGCAATCGCTGCGCCAGCTCATCGAATCGCCGGGATCCGACCGCGACGACCTGCAGGCCTGGCTGCGCCGCGCGGGCGCCGACCGCGGCGGCGCAGGCGAGGCCGGCGCCGGCGCCATCGCGGCGCCGAGCGAGCGTGCCGACGCCCCGGCCACGATGAGCCTGCTCGAATCCCAGCTGGCAATGCTGTGGGCGGAGCTGTTGGGCGTGCCGGTGTCGGACATCGGCGTCGCGGACAACTTCTTCGATCTGGGCGGAAGCTCGCTGCTGGCGATGCGCTTCGTCGAGCAGGCGGGCCGCCGTCTCGGCGTGCGCATCGAGCCGCAGCGCGTCGTCGCGGGCACGCTGCGGCAGGTCGCCGAGCGTGCCGAGGCGGTCGAGGCGCTGGCGTCGGCCGACGAGGCAAAGGAGCAGGCCCAGTCCAAGGGTGTGTTCGCACGCCTCTTCCGTCGTGGCGGGCGTTGACCGCGGGGTGATGCGCGAGCGATGACGCCTCTCTACATCGGCGCGCCCGGCCGTCGCCTGTACGCGTGCCTGCACCCTGCCGAGTCGGCGGGAAGCGCGGCGGTGCTTCTGTGTCCGCCGTTCGGATTCGAGATGGTGCGAGCCCATCGGCTGCTGCGCGTCCTGGCCGAGCGCTTGGCGCGCAATGGCATCGCCGTGATGCGCTTCGACCCCTACGGCGCCGGCGACTCGCTCGGCACCGACGAGCAGCTCGATCTGACCGGCTGGCAAAGCGACGTCCTGACGGCGCACGAGCACCTGGCGGCCTGGTCGGGCCGCAGCCGCATCGTCTGGATGGGGCTGAGGCTGGGCGCCAACGCCTGCATGCTCGCGGCGTCTGCCAATCCGCCGGCGCTGCGGCGCGTCGTGCTTTGCGAGCCGATTCTCGACGGTCGTGCCTACCTCGGCGAGCTTCGGCGTCGGCATGTCGCTCTGCTCGATGCCGAACTCGGGCGGGCGTCGAAGAGCACGGCGGCGGATCTCGCGCAGAGCGATCCGCAGGCCTTCTGCGACGAGGCCTTCGGCATCGCCATCTCGGGAGGCCTGCGCCGCGAGGTGGTCGAGTCGGACTGGCAGGCCATGCTCGGGCAGATCCCGGCGGAAGCGACGCTCGTGCTCGACGAGGGCAGGATTGCGGAACTGAAGCGGAGCGCGGAGCGGGCGAGGTTCGTTCCGGCTGCCGAATCCGTCGACTGGCTCGCCGATCTTCCGGAAGACGGCACGCTGCTGCCCGGAAAGCTCGCCGCGCAACTGACCAAGGAGATCACCGATGCCTGTGCATGAAGAGGCGCAGGTCTTCGGGCCGGAGGGCTCGCATGTCGGGATCCTGACGCGGCGCGACGGCGACAGCGCGGTGCCGCCGGTCGCCTGCGTGATCCCGAATGCCGGCCTGATCTACCGGATCGGGCCGCGCCGCTTCAGCGTCAAGCTGGCACGGGCCCTGGCCGAGGCCGGCATCCCGACGCTGCGTTTCGACCTCGCCGGCGTCGGCGACAGCAAGTACGTTGGCGAGTCCTCGAGCGCACGCGAACGCATCCTCGCGAGCATGCGCTGCGCCTTCGACCAGCTCGAGCGTACGACCGGTGTGCGCCGCTTCATCGTGATGGGGATCTGCTCGGGGGCCGTCAACGCCTACCGCATCGCCACCGTCGACGAGCGCGTCGTCGGCGTCTTCATGTACGACAAGTTCTACTACCGCAGCCGTTGGACGACGCCGGTCTACCTGGCCAAGCGTGCCTGGGTGGTCGGGCCGGGTCGAGCGGTCGTGGCGGCGCTGCGAGCGCTGGGCCGCCGGCTTGGCCCCAAGGCGCAGGGCGGCGAGCCGTCGATGGCAGCCTTCGCCAACCTGGACGCGGAGAGCCCGCCGAAGGACGAGTTCGTCGCCGACGTGAACAAGCTGGTCGAGCGCGGCGTCAAGCTGTCGTTCGTGTACGGCGGCAGCTTCCCGGCGTACTACAGCTATGCGCAGCAGTTCCGCGACGCGTTCGCCGGCGAACCTTTCCTCGCCAAGGTCGAGTATCGGCACCTGCCCACGTTGGACCACATGGTCAGCAGTCTCGACGCGCAGCGCACGCTGCAGTCGGCCGTGCTCGAGTGGGCCGCCGGGTTCGCGCCGCGCTGAGCTGCTGCGCAGAGGCACCTGGAGACCCCATGACAGGCAAGACCCTGATCGATTCGCTGCACTGTCGCGTCGACGCGCTGGCGAACGTGCCCGGCATCCGCGCCCTCGTGCAGCGCCAGGCGCGCGAGGCCTTCGTCGCCAACCGCAACCAGAACCTCTTCTTCGGCATCCACTCCACGTGGGACGAAGCGGTGGTGGCGGCGCGCGAGTTCGGGCAGGCGGGCTATGACAACGCGGAGTCGGCGCAGATCTACGATCAGCGCCTGCGGATGGATCAACACGACTACCCGTCGCTGTACTGGATCGACCGCTCGCTCGACGAAGGGCTGAAGGGCGTCTTCGATGTCGGCGGCGCGATCGGCATCAAGTTCATCGCCTTTCGCGAGCACCTGCGCAGGCACGCCGACCTTTCCTGGCTCGTGCAGGACGTGCCGGCGATGGCCAGGCATGGCCGCGAGCTGGCCGAGCAACGCGGCGACGCGCGGCAGCTGAAGTTCACCGACCGCTTCGAGGATGGCGAGGGCAGCGAGATCCTGCTGGCATCGGGCGTGCTGCAGTATCTGCCGCGGACCCTCGGTGAATTGCTTTCCACTTATCGAAGGCTTCCGCGCCGCATCATCATCAACACGGCGGCGGTGCATCCCGAGCATCAGTTCTTCACCGTCAACAGCCTCGGCACGGCGTTCTGCCCCTGTCGCATCCAGACGCAGGCCGGGCTGGTGCGGGGGCTGACGCAGCTGGGCTATCGGCTGCGGGAAACCTGGATCAATCCGGACAAGCCGATGACCATCCCGTTCCGCCCCGACTACAGCCTCAGGCACTACAGCGGCTATTGCCTCGATCTGCAGAAGTGAGGGCGCTTCGATGCCGCTCGATGCCATCGCCGCGTGCGTGCAGGCCGTCGAGACCATGGCGGGCGAGCACGTTTCCATCCACAGGATCGATCTCGATCTGCTCGCGCAACGGGCCGATTGCACGGCACGCGAGGAGCGTGACGCGTCGCGCGCCAGCCGCTTCCGATTCGAGCGCGACCGGCGCCGCTACCTGGCGGCCCGGCTGGCGCTCAGGCACCTGCTCGGCGCAGCGCTGGGCGTCGATCTCGCCGCCGTGCGCCTGGCCGAGGACGGCAACGGCAAGCCCTGCCTGGCCGACGATCCGGATCGCTGCCATTTCAACCTGAGCCACAGCGGGGGGCTCGCCCTGATCGCGTTGAGCCGCGCTGCGCCGGTCGGGGTCGATCTCGAACTGGCCGGCATGATGAACGCGGACGAAGACCTGGTTGCCGCGTGTCTCTGCCCGGCGGAAAAGCGTCAATGGGATGCGATCGCGCCGGCGGCGCGGCCGCGGGCCTTTCTCGACCTGTGGACCCGCAAGGAGGCCGCATTGAAGGCCGTGGGCCTCGGACTGAGCGTGCCGCCGGCCGACCTGGACGCGGGATTCGAGGCACGGCCGATCGACTTGCGCATCGGCGAGCAGTCGGTCAGGGTCTGGCCTGTCGACATGGAAGGCGCGAGCGCCTCCGTGGCCATCGCGTTCGCGCGCTGCGCGGACGGCGGCGTCGAGGGCGATCAGAAGCCGACGCGCGGCTTGTAGCCTCGGAAGGTCTTCTTCGCCCAGACCAGCGCCCGCCCCACCGGGTACTTCAGCCGATCCATCCATTCCGACTGCCCGGGCTCGCGCGGCGAGAACCCCAGCTTGCGAAGCGCGAGGTTCAAGGAATGGACGTAGGCGCGGCGCCGCGTGACCTCGGTGTGGAACACGACGCCGATGCTGACGCAGACACCATCGCCCGGCACGGCCCAGCCGGGATCGGAGCGCGTCATGTGGGGCGAGGTGCTCGGGAAGTACACGCCATCGCCGGGGCCGACGTCGAACTCGTGGCTGCGCTCGCGGAAGCCTTCCTTCAACTGCACGTTCTCCAGCGTCCCGTGGGCGATGAAGTTGTCGCGATCCTCGGCCGACACGACGTACCGATCCGTCGGATCCCAGACATTCATCGTCTTGCGACCACGCATCTGCAGCCAGAAGTTGTTCTCCCGGTCGATGTGAAACGGCGTGACCGACGGCGGCGCGGAGATGAAGATGAAGCCGCCGACGCTGAACATGCCCGGCTCCTCGGGCTCGACCAGCGGCCTGATGCTGCCGACCACCTCGTCCAGGAACCTGCGATAGACCGGGTGGGTCTCGACGTTGTAAAGAGCCACCCAGGAGCCTGGCTCCTCGATCCTCGCGAAGACGTCCTCGATGGTCCGGCCCGCCGGATCCTTTGCTGCGTGAGCGAACGGCGTCGCCTGGGTGCTGCCCGGCGTGATGAAGCGGCACTGGCCGGTCTGGTACAGATCCTTCGCGAGCTCCGCGAGCGCCGGCAACTGCATGAGCGGGTGCTCGTGAAAGTTGTGCCGCAGGGCCTGGACGCGTGAGCTCGAGAAGCTGCCCTCCTGCTTCGGCCAGACGGCGTGGCCGGAAGCGGGCTTCGCCGGGTCCGTGGTACCTGCTTCGAGAGGCAGGCCTGCGACAAGACTTCCGTGGCTCGCGCTCATGAATGTGACCGGCTGATGAACGTCGGCGCAGTATAGGAGTGGAGGCTGCATCCCGCCCCCTCGATCCGCGGGTGGCAGCAGGCCGTCCCTTTGACATGCCGAAGGTGGATGTGCAATATGCCCTCCGTCGGAAAGATCAGGGCAGTACCGTGGGCCATTTCGCCTCGATTGATTCTCTCCACCGTGGTGTCGATGCCTTGGCGAGTCTGCCCGGCTTGCGCAACCTGGTGCATCGACAGGCGCACGACGCGTTCGTCTCCAACCGGGACCGGAATCTCTTCTTCGGCGTTCACCGAACCTGGGAAGACGCAGCGGATGCGGCGAATCGATTCGGCCGCGCCGGCTACGACAACGCGGACTCGGCACAGCTGTACGACCTCCGCGTGCGGATGGATCCGCACGACTACCCCTCTCTGTACTGGATCAGCCGCTCGCTCGACGAGGGCATGAAGGGTGTGTTCGATGTGGGCGGTGCCATCGGCATCAAGTTCATCGCCTTTCGCGAGCATCTGCGCCGCCATGGCGATCTGTCGTGGCTGGTGCAAGACGTGCCGGCCATGGCGCAGCACGGGCGTGAAGTTGCGCGGCGCCGCGGCGATGAGAACCAGCTGTGCTTCAGCGAGCACTTCGAGGACGGTGAAGGCAAGGACATCCTGCTCGCTTCGGGTGTGCTGCAGTATCTGCCCCGCACGCTGGGTGAGTTGCTCACGACCTATCGACGCTTGCCGCGGCGCATCGTCATCAACACTGCGGCCGTACACCCGGAGCACGAGTTCTTCACCGTCAACAGCTTGGGAACAGCTTTTTGCCCCTACCGAGTGCAGACCCAGGCCAGCCTCGTCCGTGGCCTGACCCAGCTGGGCTACCGCCTCCGGGAGTCGTGGATCAATCCCGACAAGCCGATGACGATCCCGTTCCAGCCCACCCACAGCTTGAAGCACTACAGCGGCTTCTGCCTCGATCTCCAGCACTGAGCGGCCCTTTGCACCCGGTGATGGTGGGGCTTGCCCTACCATTGCGCGCTTCGACCATGCCGCAGACCCTCGATCAATGGCTGGCGCACTGCGCCGCCATGCACCCCACCGAGATCGACCTTTCCTTGGAGCGGGTGGTCGAGGTGCGTTCGCGTCTCGGGCTGAAGTTCGACGTGCCGGTGATCGCCGTGGCCGGCACCAACGGCAAGGGCTCCACCTGCGCGATGCTGGAAGCGATTGCCTTGCAGGCGGGCTACCGCGTCGGGCTGTATGCCAAGCCGCACCTCGTGCACTTCGAGGAGCGCTGCCGGGTCAACGGCAGCATGGTGGCCGCGGCGGAACTGCTGCCGCACTTCGAGGCCGTCGAGGCGGCGCGCGGCGAGATCACGCTGAGCATCTTCGAGTTCACCACGCTGGCCATCGCGCGGCTGCTGGCGCAGGCGCCGCTCGATCTGGTGATCCTCGAGGTCGGCCTGGGCGGGCGCTTCGATGCGGTCAATGCCTTCGATGCCGACTGTGCCGTCATCACCAGCATCGATCTCGACCACATGGAATTCCTCGGCCCCGACCGCGAATCGATCGGGCGCGAGAAGGCCGGCATCATGCGGCCCGGCAAGCCGGTGATCGTCAGCGATCCGATGGCGCCGCGCAGCGTGATCGACGAGGCTGCGCGCATCGGCGCCGAGCTCTGGCTGTTCGGCCGCGACTTCAACTACGCGGGTGACCGGCAGCAATGGGGCTGGGCGGGCCGCGAGCGGCGCTACAACGGCCTGGCCTATCCGGCGCTGCGCGGCGCGAACCAGTTGCTCAATGCCTCGGGCGTGCTGGCCGCCTTCGAGGCGATGCGCGGCGTGCTGCCGATCACCGCGCAGGCGGTGCGCAACGGCTTCGCGCTGGTCGAGCTGCCGGGGCGGTTCCAGATCGTCGCCGGCCAGCCGACGCTGGTGCTCGACGTCGCGCACAACCCGCATTCGGTGGCCGCGCTGGCGCAGAACCTCGACCAGATGGGCTTCCATCCGCGCACGCACGCGGTGTTCGGCGCGATGCGCGACAAGGATCTGGCGGCGATCCTGACGACGATGGCGCCGCTGGTCGACAACTGGCATTTCACCGACCTGCCGATCGCGCGCGCGGCGCGTGCCGAGGAGCTTGCGCAACTGCATGCCTCGCTCGCCTGCAAGGGGCCGGGGCCGGTGGCCGTGCATCGCCACGCCTCGCCCTCGCAGGCCTTGGCCGCTGCCCTCGCGGCGGCAGACCCCGCTGATAGAATCGTCGTCTTCGGATCGTTCTACACCGTCGGCGGCGTGTTGAAGGACGGCCTGCCCCGGCTCGGGGCGCGGCACGTCGGCTGAGCGCCGGGGCCAACGGCCTCCACTGCCGTCTGCGGCGTGGCGCGAGCCTCCCGCTTCATCGCACCTGACGCACCGCATGGGTCTGCTGTCGTTCTTCCGGCGCCGCACGAACGCTGCCGATGCCTCGACGAGGTCGCTCGAGTCCGGCGACGTCGTCGCGATGGCGCGCACCCGCGCCCGCCGTCGCCTGATGGGCGCGGCCGTGCTGGTGATCGCCGGCGTCATCGGCTTCCCGCTGGTGTTCGAGACGCAGCCGCGGCCGCTGCCGGTCGACATCCCGATCGAGATTCCGCGCAAGGACGGCGCGCCGGTGCTGAACATGCCGCCGGCACGCGTGGCAGCGGCCGGCAAGGCCTCGGCGCCGTTGGTGGCCTCGCCACGCGAAGAAGCGCCCACGGCGCCTGCCGCCGAGGCACCGCGCGAGGTCGCCGCGCCGGCCAGCGCGGCGGCCGAGAAGGCTGTGCCGCCGCCGCTGCCGCCCGCGCCCGCTGCCAAGAAGCCCGAAGCCAAGCCGCAGCCCAAGCCGGAAGCCAAGCCTGAATCGAAGCCGGTCGCGGCCAAGCCCGCCGAGACCAAGCCCGAGCCGGCGCGCGAAGGCGGCCGCTTCGTCGTACAGGCCGGCGCTTTCGCCGAGGCGGGCGCGGCGCGCGAGATGCGTTCCAAGCTCGAGAAGCTCGGCCTGAAGAGCTACACGCAGGTCGTCGAGACCTCGTCGGGCAGCCGCACGCGCGTGCGCGCCGGCCCTTACGCCACGCGCGACGAGGCCGAGCGTGCGCTGGCCAAGGCCAAGGCCGCCGGCGTCAGCGGCGTGGTGCTGACGCTCTGAGGCACTCGGCCATGGATTTCGCGCAGATCGGCTGGGTCGACATGCTGCTGCTGGCCGTGCTCGCGGTGTCGGTGATCGTCGGCCTGATCCGCGGTTTCGTGTTCGAGGTGCTGTCGCTGGCGGGCTGGATCGCCGCCTGGTTCGCCGCGCAGTGGTTTGCGCCGGTGGCCGCGCCCTATATGCCGCTGGGTGTGCCGGGTTCGGCGCTGAACCTCGGCGCGGCTTTCGCGGCGGTGTTCGTGGCTGCGCTGATCGTGTGGGCCATCGCGGCGCGGCTGATCCGGCTGCTGATCCAGGCCACGCCGCTGAGCCTGCCCGACCGCGGCCTCGGAGCCCTGTTCGGCGCGCTGCGCGGCGTGGTGCTGCTGCTGGCGGTGGCCGCGGTGGTGGGGCTCACGCCAGCGGTCAGGTCGGCCGCGTGGCAGCAATCGCACGGCGCGGGCGTGCTCGCCGCGCTGCTCGATGGTTTGATGCCGCTGCTGCCACCCCAGGTGGCATTGCAGCTTCGCAGGGCCTGAGGCAGGCCCGCGCGATGAAGAGGAGTTGAGGACATGTGTGGCATCGTCGGCGTGATCTCGCGGTCGCCGGTCAACCAGCTGATCTACGACGCGCTGCTGCTGCTGCAGCACCGCGGCCAGGATGCCGCCGGCATCGTCACCATGCAGGGCACCAAGTGCTTCATGCACAAGGCGCGCGGCATGGTGCGCGACGTGTTCCGCACCCGCAACATGCGCGGCCTGGCCGGCCAGGTGGGCCTGGGCCAGGTGCGCTACCCCACGGCCGG
>WBZT01002982.1_pt1 | contig 11410 bp, 8 predicted proteins | sample 5204241 | NCBI WGS metagenome assembly WBZT01 (sample SAMN12344358, study PRJNA552823) | activated sludge metagenome | biome: Activated sludge suspended growth; feature: Nitrification reactor; material: Wastewater; isolation source: activated sludge from nitrification reactor of wastewater treatment...
GCAACTCACGAGCACCCGCCGCCTCGTGGAAACGGTCATCGGTCAACTGGCCGAGCAGTTGCATTTTCAGAAAATCCGGGCGCGAGATGTTTGGCACTTAACAAGTCGGATCGTCCGAAAAATCTTGGCGCACACCGGGGGTATTTTCATGTACCGGCAGGTCGGTCGGTCAGACCTGCACTTTGAGGGCTTGATCGCCTACAAGTCGAACATCGCGTTATCTAAATGTTCTTCATCCCGTTGACTCCTCATCCCACCACACCGCGTCCGTCCCTTTGGCGCGTGGAGGCGCGGGCCCGGCGGCGCGGGGCACGGCTTGTGCTGGATTACCGGATCGAGGGCGATCCGAGCGGCCTGCTACTTCCTGCCCCTAGCGAGCCCCATCGCACCGATGGGCTCTGGCGCCATACCTGCTGCGAAGTATTCCTCGCGGTGGACGGCCAACCGGGCTATTACGAATTTAATTTTTCCCCCTCGACCGCCTGGGCGTGCTATCGGTTTACCGGCTACCGCGCGGGGATGAACCCCGCCACCGCGAACCCGCCGCCGCGGGTAAACTCTTGGCTCCATCCAGATCGGTTCGAACTGCGAGCGATCGCGCATCTCGACGGGCTGCCGGCGGACGCGGCGTGGCGGCTCGCCGTGGCCACTGTCGTCGAAGCACGGGATGGCGGCTTGTCGTACTGGGCGCTTCGCCATCCATCAGGTCCACCGGATTTCCATCACCCCGACGGCTTCGCCCTCCAATTGGAATCTTCCGCTGCTTGATCGATCATCCGCCCCCGCCTACGATACCCACCTTTCATTTACGAAACCCGCCGGCTCGCCAAAAATCGAACCGGTCTCCGCACCTGCTCGAACCCTGTCGTCATGACTATCCGAAACCTTGATTACCTATTCAAACCAGACACGATCGCCTTGATTTGCGGTGGCAACGGCGACAGCGAAGCCATCATCATCCGCAACCTGATGAACGGCGGTTTCACTGGGCCGATCATGCCGGTGGACACCAAACGCTGGGCACTGGCGGGCGCCCTCGCCTATCGTGATATCGCCAGTCTGCCCCTGGCTCCGGCGTTGGCCATCATCGCCCGGCCACTCAAGGAAGTACCGGCGCTGATCCAGCAGTTGGGCGAGCGCGGCGCACGGGCGGCGGTGCTCATCAGCGAAACCCGCGGCATCCCGCAAACCGAACGCGAAACACTGTTCCAGGCGATTCTGGATGCCGCCGAACCTTATCTACTGCGCGTGCTGGGACCCGCTTCCCAAGGGTTCAGCGTGCCGCTGTCCAATCTCAACGTCAGTCTGAACCGCCAATCGTTGCTGCCTGGCCAGATCGCCTTTGTCACCGAGTCCGGCACCATCGCGCAAACCGCGCTCGACATTGGCAATCACTATGGTTTCGGATTCAGCCATCTCATCCACTTGGGCGACAGCCTCGATGTGGACCTGGCCGACATCCTCGACTATCTGGCCGGAGACTATCGGACCCGAGCGATCCTGCTGTACCTGGAAAACATCGGCGACGCCCGCAAGTTCATGTCGGCGGCGCGGCACGCGGCACGCGTCAAACCCGTCATCGTGCTGAAACCGCGCCGCCATCCCGAGGAACCCGACGACGCCGTGTACGACGCCGCCTTTCGCCGCGCCGGTCTGCTGCGGGTGGAAGACAACGACGAGCTGCTGCAGATGGTCGAGGTGCTGAAAGCAGCCAAGCTGCTGCACAACGACCGTCTGGCCATCCTCGGCAACAGTTCCAGCATGAGCTTGCTGGCCACCGATACGCTCTATCACTTCGGCGGGCGACTGGCGCAATTCTCCGAGGCCACCCAGCAGGGACTGGAAAAGCTGATCGAACCCAATGCTCCGCCCAACCCGGTCGATCTCGGCGATCAGGCCGATGTCAAAGCCTATCAGCAAGCTCTGGATCTCCTGCTGGCGGACCCCGGCGTGGATGGCGTGCTGGTCATCAAGACGCCCAGCGCGCTCAGCGATGCCACGGCGGTGGCCGACGCGCTGATCCAGCGCCTGCCCGATCGGCGTTGTTGCGTCATCGCCAGTTTTCCCGGCCCAATCACCGGGCAGGAAGCGCGGCGACATCTGCTGGAGCGGCAGGTTCCGACCTACGAAACCGCCAGCGGCGCGGTGCGGGCCTTCATGCGGATCGTGCAGTACAAGCGCAATCAATCGCTGTTGATGGAAACCCCACCTTCGCTGCCGGAGGAGTTCACCGCCGACGTCGCCGCAGCGCGAGCCCTGATTGCCGATTCGTTGGCGAGCGGCCGTCGCTACCTCAACGAGTACGAGGCCATGCAACTGCTGGCCGCCTACTGCATCCCAGTCGCGGAAACCCGGTTCGCCGATTCGCCGGCCGCCGCCGCCGCCGCCGCCGCCGATCTGAGCCAGCCCGTGGCCCTGAAGATCATGTCGCCGGATATCGGCGCGAAATCGCAGATCGGCGGAGTCGTGCGTTATCTGAACACTCCCGAGGCGGTCGGCCAAGCCGCCGCCGCCATGCTCGCGCAACTGCACGCCGTGGCCCCGGCGGCCAAATTCGACGGCTTCGCGCTCCAACCCATCATCCCTCGGGAGGGTGCCTACGAAATCGCTCTGGGCGTGCGCTCCGGCGAGCGATTTGGACCGGTAATCTGCTTTGGCCAAGGCGGGACGGAAGCCGAGATCATCAACGACATGGCCTATGGCCTGCCGCCGCTCAACATGCACCTGGCGCGCGAGATCATGGCGCAGACCCGCCTCTATCAGCGTCTGCGCTACAGTCTGCTGCGCCGCGCCGATCTCAACGCCGTGGCGCTGACCCTGGTCAAGGTCTCGCAGATGGTGATCGACCTGGGTGAACTGGTCGAACTGGACATCAACCCATTGCGGCTCAACGCCCGGGGCGTGGTGGCGTTGGATGCCCGGGTACAGCTCACCCCCAAGGCGCCGGCCCACCGTCTGGCGATTCGCCCCTATCCGAAGGAGCTTGAGGAAACGCTCTCGCCGAACGACGAAAAGGAACTGCTGCTGCGCCCAGTGCTGCCGGAGGACGAACCGTCGTTGCAAGCGCTGGTATCGCGCGCCTCGCCCGAAGACTTGCGATTACGCTTCTTCCAGCCGATCCGCGAGTTGTCGCACCAGATGGCGGCGGCGCTGACCCAAATCGACTACCATCGGGAGATGGCATTGGTGGCGGTCGGCCCCGGACTGCCTGGCAAGGCGGAGATTTACGGAATCGTCAACCTCAGCGCCGACCCGAACGGCGAGCGGGCGGAATATTCGATCATCGTCGATCGGGCGATGATGCGGCTGGGTCTGGGCAACCTACTGATGCGGCGCATCATTGATTATGCGCGCCGGCGCGGCATCGGCGAAATCTACGGGGAAGTGTTGCAGGAAAACAAACCCATGCTGCAATTGGACCGCGCGCTGGGTTTCGCCATCCATACCGATCACGATGATCCCAGCGTAAAGCATGTTATTCTGAAACTGCACTGTATTGGCTCGTCCGCGGGATAATTTCATGAGCGAAAAGAATGAAATGAGTGAAAAACGGCTTTTAGTGGTCGACGACGAACCGGAATTCGGCGAACTCGTCAGCAAGGTGGCTTCCGACCTCGGCTATCAAGTGCGGGTCGTCACCGACGGTCGCGCTTTCCAACAGGCATATTTCGAACTACACCCCACCCTGATCGTCATGGACATGGTGATGCCGGAAATGGACGGCAACGAACTGGTGTTGTGGCTGGTGGAGCAAAACTACGAGGCCAGTCTGATCATCATCACCGGCTACAGCCCCGACTACGCCAAGGACGCCCGCCTACTGGCGGAATTCAAGGGCTTGCGTTCGGTGATCACCCTGACCAAGCCGATCCGGTTGGCTAAACTGCGCGAAGTGCTGAGCGAGGGCTGAAGGGGCGTTTCACCACGCCACCACGGCCGCGCACCCATATCCCAATCCAGCATCATCCATTGACCCGTTAGGGCCGAATCCATGCAAGAGTCTTCCTTCCAGCACGGCACCACCTCCTCCAGCCCGATCTACTATGTCGGGGTTGGCGCCTCGGCCGGCGGCCTGGAGGCGCTGGAGGCGTTTTTCTCGCACATGGCGGCCGACAGCGGGATGGCCTTCATCGTCATCCAGCACCTCTCGCCCGACTACAAGAGCATGATGGTCGAGCTGCTCTCCAAGCGCACCGCCATGCCGGTGCAACGGGCCGAGGAAGGCATGCGGGTCGAGGCCAACTCGGTGTACCTGATCCCGCCCAAGAAGAATCTGTCCATCTTCCACGGCAAGCTGCTGCTGAGCGAATCGGATCGCTCGCGCGGGCTGAATCTGCCGATCGACGTGTTCCTGCGCTCGCTGGCCGACGATCAGGCCGACAAGGCGATCGGCATCATTCTCTCGGGTACCGGCAGCGACGGGGTGCGCGGCATTCGGGCGATCAAGGAAGCCGGCGGGATGGTGATGGTGCAAAGCGAGGAATCCGCCCGCTTCGACGGTATGCCGCGGTCGGCCATCTCCACCGGACTGACCGACTGCATCCTGCCCCCGGACGAAATGCCGGAAAAGCTGCTGTCCTTTGCCCGCCACCCCTACGCCGCCAAGACCGATCGTCCACCCGTGCTGTTGACGGACGAAGATAATCTGATGCGTATCTTCGCCCTGCTGCGCGAGCGCACGCGAGTGGATTTCACCTATTACAAACCCAGCACCGTGGCCCGACGCATTGAGCGGCGCATCGCAATCTACCAGCTTCAAGATCTGCGGGATTACGTGCGCTACATGGAAGCCAATCCGAGCGAAGTGAACACGCTCTACCGCGAACTGCTGATCGGAGTCACCAGCTTCTTCCGCGACCGCGAGGTGTTCGACGAACTGGAAACGCAGCATTTGCCGCGATTGTTCGAGCGGGCGAACAATCAGGAGGTGCGCTTCTGGGTGGCTGGCTGTTCCACCGGCGAGGAAGCCTATTCGCTGGCCATGCTGAGCCGCGAAGTCCTGGAACAGATGGGGAAACGGCTGGAGGTCAAGATCTTCGCCACCGACATTGATCGGGACGCCATTCTGCGCGCCAGCAGCGGCATTTATTCGGATGGCATCGTCGCCGACCTGTCGCCGAAGCTCATGACCAAATATTTCCATTACAAGGAAGACCGCTATCAGATCGACCGTTCCATCCGCGAAATGGTGGTATTCGCTCAGCACAACCTGATCAAGGACCCGCCGTTCACCAACATCGAACTGGTCAGTTGCCGTAATCTGCTGATCTACCTGCAACCGGTGCTACAGCGCAAAGCGATGGAGATGATGAACTTCTCGCTCAACCCGCAGGGCGTTCTGCTGCTGGGCACCAGCGAAACGACCGGTGAAATGGCCGATCTGTTCGATTCCCTGCACCAGAAGTACAAGATTTACGCCTCCAAGGGCAAGCGCCGTCCGAACGCCGATAAACCGAGTTTCCCTCTTTTTCAGGAGCCTCGCTTCGCGCAGGATCGCAGCCAACCACCGATCGGCGGTGGTCGTTTGTCCCGCGTTCAAGAAGAAGAACGCCTACTCGGACGCTTCCTACAGGCGCTGATCGGCGATTACCTGCCACTGGTGGTGATAGTCAACGAGCAACTGGAAGTACTGCATATCTTCGGCGACCCGGAAGGTTACCTCCGCTTGCCTTCCGGCAAACTGATCAACGACATCACCAAGATCGCTTCCAAGGATCTCGCCATCCCGCTGGCCACCGGCTTGCAAAAGGTGTTCAAGTCCGGCGAGGAGCTGAAATACACCAGCATCCGTACCAAATGGCGCGACGAAACCAAAACGGTACAAATTCGCATCCGCCCACTACCGGGGAAACGCGGGCAGGAACTGCTAGCGGCGATCTTCATCGAAGACCTAGCCGCGCGATCGGAGGATCGGAGCGGCAACGATGCGCAGGTATACGACCTCGGTCTGGAAGTTGAGCAACGTCTCCACGACCTGGAGCAGGAGCTGCAATTCACCCGTGAAAACCTGCAAGCCACCATCGAGGAGCTGGAAACGGCCAACGAGGAGTTGCAAGCCACCAACGAAGAATTGCTGGCCAGTAACGAGGAACTGCAAAGCACCAACGAGGAGCTGCAATCGGTCAACGAGGAACTGCATACGGTCAACGCCGAGCACCAGAGCAAGATCATCGAATTGACCGAGCTCACCAACGATCTGGACAACCTAATGGCCAGCACCCGGATCGCGACCCTGTTCCTCGATGAAAACCTGGCCATTCGCCGGTTCACGCCCGCAATCCGACGCATCTTCAAGATTCTGGACGGAGATATCGGCCGCCCGATCAATCATCTGCTGCACAATCTGGACATCGACCTGTTTGCGATCATCAAGGAAGTGGCCGAAACCGCCGTCGAGCAGGAACAGGAAGTCCGCACCGACGAAGGCGCCTGGTTTCTGATGCGGGTGCTACCCTATTATGTAGGGGTGCGCACCATTGCCGGGGTGGTGCTGGCCTTCATCGATATCAATCTGCTGAAAACCACCCGCGATGCGCTGAACGAGCGCGAAATCCGACTATCCAGCCTCTACCGCGCCACACCGGTGGGAATCGGCCGGGTCGCCAACCGAGTATTCCTGGAACTCAACGACCAGCTATGTCAGTTGTTCGGCTACTCCCGTGCCGAGTTGGTCGGCCAGAGCGCGCGTCTGATGTATCCCTCGCTCCAGGAATTCGAGCGCGTCGGTAAGGAACTATATGAACAGATCCGGCTGCACGGAGTGGGGACGGTGGAAACCTGCTGGCAGCGTAAGGACGGCACGCCCCTGCCGATCCTGCTCAACGCCTCGGCGTTGAATCCGGATAACCCGGAAGAGGGCGCGATCTTCACCGTGCTGGATCTCTCCACGCACCGCAAGGCGGTGGCGCGCGCGCAGGCCAGTGAGGAGCGTTTCCGGCAACTGTTCAACACCATGGCGGAAGGGGTGGTATATCAGAACGAGCGTGGCGAAATCGTTTCGGTCAACCCGGCCGCCGAGCGCATTCTCGGCCTACCGGCCGACCGGATCTCGGGGTGGACCTCCGCCGATCCCCAGTGGCAAGCGCTCCGCGAGGACGGTACGGTTTTACCTCCCGATCAACACCCGTCCATGATCGCCCTGCGGACGGGCCAGCCGGTGACAGCCACCGTGATGGGCGTACACAATGCCGCGCTCGAACACACCCGCTGGCTCCGGGTCAACGCCATTCCTCTGTTCGAACCAGGCACAACCAAGCCCACGCAGGTTTATGCCACCTTCAACGACATCACCGCCAGGCTGGAGGCGAAGCGCGAGCTGAAGCGCATTCAGGACGAATTGCGCGAATCGGAACGCTTCGCGCGAGCGGCGCTGGACGCCGTCTCGGCTTGCGTCGCCATCCTTGACGAAAACGGGACTATCCTAATAGTGAACAAAGCTTGGCGCGATCTTGCCCGCACGAGTTCGGGGCCGTTGGCCGGCCTACTGGAGGGAAGCAACTACCTGCAAGCCTGCGAGTGCCCGCAAGATGCCGCCACCGAGAAAGCGTCCGACTTTGCCGTGGGAATCCGTGCCGTGCTCGCTGGAACGCGCCCGCGCTTCATCCAGCACGACTCATCCTGTCGGGCATGGTCGGAACAATGCACGCTGGTCAGGCGTGCCACCGGTTTGCCCGGCGACGGGCCGATGCGCGTCATTGTGATTCACGAATGCACGGGCGCCACCGCAACGGGCGAACAACCGCGACAATAAAAAAGCCACAGGCGCTGAATGGTCCAACGCACCGCAACGTGCCGGGCCCGCCTGTCACGATTCAACGGAGAAGGGCCACATGACGCAACATAACCAGGAGGGCATGAAGCATCTTAGGGAAAAAGCCGAAGCCAGCGTTGCGGAACATCAACCGGAAATATCGGATCTCTCCATCGAGCAGATCCGCAAGCTGGTTCACGAATTGCAGGTTCACCAGATCGAACTGGAATTGCAGAACGAAGAACTGCGCCGCCTGATGACGGAATTGGAGCAATCCCGCAATCAGTTCTCCATTCTGTTTCACCAAGCACCAATCGGCTATCTGGCGCTGGACGATGTCGGATTGATTCACGAGGCCAACGAAACATTCTGCCGGATGGTGGGCCGCAACCGGAATCAATTGCTGGGCAGCCCGTTTGCGGATTGCCTGGAGGGCGACGACCGCAGCGTGTTTCTCTCGCGCTATCGGGCATTTTTCAAGAATCCGATCGGTAAAAACCTGGAAGCGTTGATCCCGAGTGGTCCAGATGCGGCGTTTCACGCACATATGGAAGGAACGATCATCGCCACGCCCATGGGACGTCCGCAGCGCGATAACCAACCCCTGCTGCTGCTGACGATCACTGACATCAGCGAGCGCAAGCGGGCCGAGGAAAGACGCCTGCAACTGGAACGACAGATGCAGCAGACCCAGAAACTGGAAAGCCTGGGTGTGCTGGCCGGCGGTATCGCCCACGACTTCAACAATCTCCTGACCATTATCCTGGGTAACACCAGCTTGGCGCTGGACGACCTACCGCCATTGTCTCCAGCGGGCGAAAGCCTGCTGACCATCGAGAAAACCTCGCTGCGCGCCGCGGAACTCTGCCGCCAGATTCTGGCTTATTCCGGCAAGGGCCGTTTCGTCATCGACGACATCCGGCTGGGCAATCTGGTCGGGGACATGTTCTCCCTGTTGCAGTCCTCCATTTCGAAGAAAGCCACGCTCAATCTGAATCTGAAGGAACCGCTGCCACCGTTGCACGGCGATCCCGGCCAGATCCGCCAAGTCATCATGAATTTGGTGACCAACGCCTCGGAAGCCATCGGCGACCGCGGCGGGGTCATCACGATCTCGACCGGCCTGATGCAGTGCTCGCGCGAATATCTTTGCGAGCCTTATCTCTACGAAAACCTGGCCGAAGGCCTGTATGTCTGGTTCGAAGTCTCGGATACGGGCACCGGCATGGACCAGGAAACTCAGCGACGCATCTTCGAACCGTTTTTTACCACCAAATTCACCGGCCGAGGCCTGGGCCTGTCGGCCGTGCTGGGCATCGTGCGCGGCCATAAGGGCGCGCTCAAGGTGTACAGCAAACCAGGCAAGGGCACCACGGTCAAGGTACTGTTTCCCGCTTTGGCGGAAGGAAAACTTTCCGCCGAACAGGACGCCGCTCCGAAAGCCGGCACCTGGAACTGGAAAGGTGCTGGCACCATCCTGTTGGTGGACGACGAGGAATCGGTTCGGACCTTGGGGACCCGCATGCTGGAGCGGATCGGGTTCAAGGTATTGATCGCCGCAGATGGACATGAGGCGCTGGACATTTACCGCAACCGGCGCGACGAGATCGCGCTGATCCTGCTTGATCTGACCATGCCGCAGATGGACGGCGAGGAAACCCTGCACGAACTGCGGCGAATCGACGCCAAAGTGCGGGTCGTGATCTCGAGCGGCTACACCGAAGCCGAAATTGCCCCGCAGTTCGCGGGCAAGCCGCTGTTCGGGTTTCTGCAAAAACCCTATACCCTGAGCGCGCTGACGCAATGCCTGCGCGATGCGATGGGCGATGGCGAAATCCCGGCGAAGTCATAGGATGAAGCATCTCTTGAGGGCCTCCAAATGACCGACGCACCCGCCGCACATCGTCTCACTCCCCTGGCACAGCGCCACGACGCATTGCTTGACGCCCTGGAGGCCTATGCCGCCGCGTTGAACGAAGCCATCACCGACGCCCTCGCCGACGGTGCCACCGCCCGGGCGCGGTCGCTAGCCGCCTTCGCCCATCTGGCGCTGGGCTCGCTGGCCGCCTCGGTCCAGCAACAACAATTGCAGGCTACCGAACGATTGCGACGACTGGGTACCCCCAACGAACCCATCAGCAGCCGTCCGAAGATCGAGTCGGACTTGCAGACGCCGCCGTCGGCTCGCAACATCGGCTAACCGAGCCTGTCGGGTCACTCTATGCAAAGAGTGCGGATATCCCGATTGTCGGTGGCCGGGTACCCCAACCTCGGTAAACCGCCATGCCGGTCCCGCCCGATCTCCAAAGCCCGACGGCATCCCACTGCCTGATCTGCCAGGCTCCGCTGCCTTTCAGGCCGGCGCGAACCTACTCGCTTTGCGTACGTGCGGAGTGTCACCAGCGCTATTCGCTGCTACAACGGCGGGGCCAAGTCTGTCGGGTTTGCGGTCGCCCGCTGTCGGCGCGGGAGCAGCCGACCCAAACCTGCGCCACCGCGACGTGCCAACGAGCGGCGGTCAAGGACTACGCGATCAAGGTGTACGAGCGCAACCAGGCTCGTTACACGGCTCTGCTGCTGCGGGAGATCGAAGATGCCGCGCGGCTGCGCGACCGGGTATTAGCCACTTTCGGCATCCGCGATGCCGGACTCCTTCCCCCTGGTGGTGACACCCTCCGTGACGGCGGGGCTTGCTCCTCTGCCGGAGCAGCGCAAAGAGGTTTTTCGCGAACACTTGACGGCGCTGGTCGAGCAAGCCTTCGGCCCATCCCCAGCGCCCGTCGAACCGCCGGAGCGCATATCGACGCGGCCACCCGAACCGGAACCCCGAGTCCGGACGGTACTGGAACAAGCCTGCGCGCGCTGCCGAGGTTTCTGCTGTCAGGGTGGTGGGGATCACGCCTATCTCGACGTCGAGACCCTGCGCGCTTATCGGGCGGCGCATCCGGAACAGGACGCTTCCGCCGTGACCGCCGCCTAGTGGACCGTGTAGGCTCTCGGACCTATCGAGATTCCTGCCTCTATCATCAGGCCGATGGCTGCGCTTTGCCTCGGGCGATGCGTTCGGATCTCTGCAACCGATTTTTCTGTAAGGCATTGCTGGAGTTCCAGCACAACCTACCCGTCAGCGGTTCGGTTCACGGCTTTTTCGTGACCGCCGACTACGGCGAACTGCATACCGCCACGTTGGTTCATGAAAGCCATGCGTTGATCGTCTCGAAAGTAGGCCAAGACCCTTCCCCACCGGGGGGTGATATCGATCACGACGAGGGGTGAATTCCCCCGCAAGTCAAGGATGGGCGGTATCGATGCAAGCTCCGCCCCTCACCACGAACTAATCATCTTCCGAACGAACGACGATCAGCAAAGCGCGCCCGATGCCATCAGCCGATCAGCGTAGTCCGGATTATTTCCCGTTCCGCCCGCGACCGGTGAATTTTGGCGCTCCGTCCAGGGTCTTGGCGGCTCAGTTCGGCGATGCGCCGGCGAATTTGGTCGGCATGGCGGGCAATCAGATCCTGCCCGCATCCTTCGTAAGCGTCCCAGTAATACCATTTAGCATTCATTGAATGAGCATATCCACGGAAAAGCGGTTATGGAACGGACGATTTCCGGATGATCGACGTAGTGGTTCATGGCGATGCAGAGTCGGTCTATGAC